>Ga0268262_10000199_pt1 | contig 79327 bp, 71 predicted proteins | sample TergutNc150P3_FD_190354 | JGI IMG/M metagenome (GOLD analysis project Ga0268262, IMG submission 190354) | Nasutitermes corniger P3 segment gut microbial community from laboratory colony in Florida, USA - Nc150 P3 (SPAdes) (version 2) | ecosystem: Host-associated > Arthropoda: Insects >...
CGGATTGGATCACGTTATCGCTTCCGGCAAGAACGTAAACCTTTTGTGTATGGATACCGAAGTTTACTCCAACACCGGCGGACAAATGTCCAAAGCGACGCCCGTAGGCGCTATCGCTAAATTCGCAAACGCCGGAAAGGATATTACCAAGAAAGATCTGGGCGCTATTGCGATGAGCTACGGTTATGTTTATGTCGCCAAAGTTTCGTTGGGCGCGAACATGAATCAGGTAATCAAGGCGTTCCGCGAAGCCGAGTCTTACGACGGTCCGTCGCTGATTATCGCGTACTCGCATTGTATCAACCACGGAATCGACATGAGCAAGGGGCTTGAACAGCAAAAGGCGGTTGTAACAAGCGGTCTTTGGCCGTTGTTCCGTTACGACCCGAGGCTTAAGGATCAGGGTAAAAATCCCTTCCAGCTTGACTCGAAAGACCCGACAACAAACATTGAGGATTTCATGTACAAGGAAGTGCGTTTCAAGAGTTTGAAAGCCGCCAACCCCAGCCGCGCAGACGAATTGCTTGCAAAAGCAAAAGCTCATGCTGAAAGGGTTTGGAAGGAATACAAATACTTGGCGGAACGCCCGTTCTAAAATAAAGTTTTCGCCATGAAGACCATATTTGTCGTTGACGACAGTGATACCAACCTGACGATGGCGGAAGCCGCGTTGGAAGACCAGTACCGCGTTATGACAATGCCGTCAGCGGCAAGTATGTTCTCTTTTTTGGAAAAAGTTGTTCCCGATCTAATCCTTCTGGATATAGAAATGCCGGATATGAACGGCTTTGAGGCGCTTGAAAAACTCAAGACCAAAGAAAAATTCAGCGAAATTCCAATTATGTTCTTGACAGGCAGAACCGATGCGGATGTGGAAGCCCGCGGGTTTGAAATGGGAGCGGTGGATTTTGTTACAAAGCCGTTCTCCGCGCCTGTACTGTTAAACCGCATAAAGACTCATCTTGATATTGATCAGGTAATCCGCGAACGGACGGCGCAGTTGCACAGACTGCAAAACAATATAGTGTCGGTTCTCGCGGACATGGTTGAAAACCGCGATAAGGGAACAGGCGGTCATATTGAACGCACGTCAATCTATATTAAAATACTGATAGAGGAAATGAAGGAGCGCGGAGTATATCTTGACGAAATCCGCGACTGGGACGTAGAAAAAATAATTTCTTCCGCGCGTATGCACGATCTCGGGAAAATCTCGATTAGCGATATTATTGTGAATAAGCCCGATAAACTAACCGACGATGAATACGAACTTATTAAAACGCATACTATCGAAGGAGAGATGATAATTGACGAGATAATTTCAAAAACAGGAGAAGATGAATTTTTAAAGAGCGCAAGACTGTTCGCCGGATGCCATCATGAACGGTGGGATGGCAACGGATATCCGCGCGGCTTAAAAGGAGAAAAAATACCGCTTCAAGGGCGTATCATGGCTATTGTGGACGTGTACGACGCCCTTGTTTCAGAACGGCCGTATAAAAAAGCTTTTTCGGACGAAGAGGCTGTGCAGATAATCATGGATAATGCCGGCGTTCATTACGATCCGAAAATAGCCGAAGTTTTCTTTAACGTAAAGGATCAATTTAAGGCAGTAAGGGCAAAATTGTAATGCTGTCCCTGTTGCGGATAACCGGAGCGGTTATCAAAAGGTATGCGCAGGCATTTGCGATCTTGCTCGCTTTTGCGCTGATGGTTGTATTCAGCTATAACTTTACAAGCAAGACAGAACGTAAAGATTTACAAAACAAGGCAAGAGACGCTATTTTTTATACGGAAGCCAATATAAAAGCAGAAATGAAAGAGCCGGAAACGTTGTTTGCCGGTATCTCCGAGACTATACGCGGAATGTTATTGGATAAATACAAAGCGGGTACCGTACAGGGATATATTAATCACATAAACAATTATGTGCAATCGGAATCCGATAAACGGATGTTTGAAATTATCGGTATTTACGCTGTTTTCGATATTTTTAACGGAAAATTCATGACCGGTTCAAAAACGTGGATACCTCCCGAGAATTTTGATCCTGCGAGCCGGACATGGTATATGGCCGCTATAAATGCGGATGGGGATATTGCCGTTACTAAGCCTGTTATTGATAATACAGGCAGAATTTCATTGTCTTTTTCGCGTATTATTTTTGATGAGGAAAGAAATCCGTTGGGAGTTATCGCCATTGATATCTACCTTGATAAAATAAAACAATACGCCATTGATACGCGTCTATCGAAAGACGGATACGGTTTTTTATTGGACGAAGATACAAAAGTAATTGTTCACCCCGAACCTCATATGCTGGGTCTATATTTAAATGAGGTAAAAAGCAGTATCGCGAATTATTCAGATGAGTTACAGCGAACCGGCAGTGTTTCCGAAGCTGTAACCGCCGATTACAGGGGAATTCAGAGCATTGTGTTTATCCAAAGGCTTTATAACGGCTGGTATATGGGAGTAGTAACGCCAAGAGATAATTATTATCAAAGCACGATAAATCTGGCGATAATTCTTTCCGTTCTCGGCGCTATGTTTGCCGTCTTTCTCGGCGGTATGCTTCTTAGAATTTCCGCAGATAAAGCTTCTTCGGATGAACGTATGCAGCTTATGTCCGACAGCAATCCTATAGCGATGTCTTTCTTGGATAAGGATTTAAATGTTATCGACTGTAATCAAACTACTTTGGATATGTTCGGTTTGTCAAGTAAAAATGAATATTTTGAAAAATTTAATTCGCTTTCTCCGAAATTTCAACCTGACGGTTCAACGTCAATGGAAAAGAGCCGTTATGTGACACAAGAAGCGCTTAAGACCGGTTTTTATCGTTTTGAATGGGTGCATCAAAAACCTGACGGAGAACCTATATCATGCGAAATTACGCTTGTACGCGCGAAATATAAAAAAGATTTTATCCTAATTGGCTATGTGCGGGATTTGCGCGAACAAAAGAAAATCATAAAAATGATTGAACGGCGGACAAATTTGCTGGATATGGTTAATAGCGCCGCTATAATCCTTCTGTCAAGCAATAATCTTGGTTCATTTGAGTCTTCTATGATGAGGAGTTTTGAGCTTGTCGGGCGTTGTTTGGACGTTGACCGCGTTCAAATCTGGCGCAATGAAATGTTAGAATACGAAATGCATTTTGTTCTTAGGTATGAATGGCTTAGCGAATACGGAGAAAAATGCATAAGCGTTCCTATGGGCCTTCACTTTCCGTACAGTATGAAAAAAGAATGGGAAGATCTTTTTTTGTGCGGCGATCATATTAATACGGCGCTAAAAGACATGCCGGAAGAAGACCAAGCTTTCTTAGGATATTACGAAATGAAATCCATTGTAATTATCCCGATGTTTTTGGAAGGAGAATTTTGGGGATTTTTCAGCATTGACGATTGCCGCAATGAACGGACATTTACAAACGAAGAAATCAGTATATTGACTTCCGCGGGATTAATGATGAGCAGCGCCGTAAACCGGAATAATCAAATGATTAAAATGCGCGAGGCCGATGAACGTACGCAGTTGATGATCGACGCGGCTCCGCTTTGCGTTCTCTTTTGGGACAAGAACCTTGATATAGTCGACTGTAATCAAGAAGCTGTAAAAATGTTTGATCTTTCAAGCAAACAGGAGTTTATTGAAAAATTCAGAATATTGTCGCCTGAGTATCAGCCTGACGGCGCTCTCTCGAAAGAGAAAGGCGTCGCGCTTGTTACAAAAGCCCTTGATGAAGGTTATTCTAAATTTGAATGGCTGCATCAAAAACTGAACGGCGAACAAATACCTGCGGAAATAACGTGTATCCGCGCCAAATACAAAGGCGAGTACAATGTTACCGAGTATATAAGGGATCTGCGCGAACAACAGGCAAAACTTGCCGAAATGAGAAAAGCTGAAATTGCCGAAGAGAGCAGTAAAGCAAAGAGCGATTTCTTGGCAAAAATGAGCCATGAGATACGTACGCCGATGAATGCAATTTTAGGTATTACGGAGATTCAACTTCAAGATAATATGCTTCCGGAAGATGTAAAAGAGGCGTTTGAAAGAATTTACAATTCGGGCGACTTACTGCTGGGTATTATCAACGACATATTGGATCTGTCAAAGATAGAAGCAGGCAAACTGGAACTTGTAAACGCTCATTATGACATAGCAAGCTTGATAAATGATACCGTTCAGCTTAATGTTATGCGCTATGAAAGCAAGCCGATTGAATTTATGCTGGAAGTGGACGAAAACGTACCATTGATACTGATAGGCGACGAATTGCGCATTAAACAGATTCTTAACAACATTCTTTCTAACGCGTTTAAATATACAGATGAAGGAACGGTTAATATGACTGTATCTTCCGAGAGGTATGACGATGAAAATATTACGCTTATTTTCTCGATAACAGATACAGGCCAAGGAATGTCGCAGGAACAACTGCGTAATTTGGGAACCGAGTACTCTCGTTTTAATATGGAAGCTAACCGTAAAACAGAGGGAACGGGTCTTGGAATGAACATTACGATGAATTTGATTTATCTTATGAACGGCAGTATTTCCATAGACAGTACACCGGGCGCAGGCTCAACCTTTACCGTGCAATTGCCGCAAAAATGCACAGAATCTGAAACAATCGGGAAAGAGCTTGCCGATAATCTTATGCATCATAATCTTGACGGCATTTCCAGAATGAGAACCATTCAGGTAAAGCGTGATTATATGCCTTATGGCCGAGTGTTGGTTGTAGATGATGTTGAAACCAACCTTTATGTCGCAAAAGGGCTAATGTCTCCGTACGGACTTTCGATAGACGTTTCCATGAGCGGATTTGAAGCGATAGAGAAAATCAGAAGCGGTTCCATGTACGACGTTATCTTTATGGATCACATGATGCCGAAAATGGACGGAATTGAAACTACAAAAATTATCCGTAATCTTGGATATAATGAGCCGATTGTCGCTTTGACCGCGAATGCTCTTGCGGGACAGGCGGAAATATTTTTGAATAACGGTTTTGACGGTTATATTTCCAAACCGATAGATATCCGTCAACTCAACAGTACGCTTAATAAAATGATTCGCGACAAGCAGCCCGCTTCGGTTGTTGAAGAAGCGCGGAAACAAAAAGAAAGATTGTCCAATGCCAGCCAATATTCGTCCTTAAGCCGGCAGTTGATAGAATTTTTCCTTCGCGATGCAAGAAAAAGCGCGTCTGTGTTGGAATCTATTTATATTAACAAGGGCCGAAGAAGCGACGATTTATCGATGTTTGTTATAAATATTCACGGCATGAAAAGCGCTCTTGCGAATATAGGCAAAGATGAACTTGCGGAGCATGCGGCAAAGCTTGAACAGGCGGGACGCGATAAAAATATTAAATATATCCTGTCGGAACTCCCTTCGTTCTTGGAATTGCTTTACAATGTGATCCAGAAACTGGAAAATGAAATTGCCGGCACAAAAACGGACGATGGCGAAGAAGCTGTTCTGAATCCGCAGATATTAAAAGAAAAACTGCTTGCAATCAGGACATCATGCGCTATTTACAATAAAAAAGCGGCAAAAACAATATTAGCAGAGATAAAAGAAAAATCATGGCCGTCACAGGCGGAACATCTTTTCGATAAAATTTCCGAGTATATGTTACACAGTGAATTTGATGAAATAGTTAAATCTATAGATGACTTTTTAAAACAAAATTAATTACCGCAATTTATTATTGAAAGTATATACCTGTCCATTAATATGTTTTCCAAAGCCGAGGCTGTTGAGCGCAGCAATATGTCGTACTTTGCGGTAAGCGCAAGGCATGTTTCAACAGCGCTTGCGTTGTAACGGCGGGCGGCGGCGGCAAAATCTTCTTTAACTTTCGGTGCGGAAAGCCCCAGTTTTTTTAATTCAACGTAATTATTAAGTTCCCCTCTTTCCGCCAAGACAAGATAAGACGACAATTTTCTGAATTGCCAGGCAAGACCGGCAAGAATTCCCTGCATGCTCTCCTTCGCGCCTGTCATGACGGCAAGAGATTCAAGCGCTTTGGTAGTATCGCCTGCCGCAATTCTGGAAAAGAGCGTAAACGGCGATTCTTCCCTGTTATGAGAAAGCCATTTTTCAATATCTTCGCGGCTGACAGGTTTTTCCTTGGGGAGAAATCCGATAAGGCGGGAACATTCTCTTTTCATAGCCGCGGTATTGTTTTCCACCATTTCAAGAATCGTGTCGATGCAGTCGCTGTCTATATTAAAGCCTTCGCGCCTGAAAAATTGCCTAAGCCATTCATTTTTTTCTCTTTCAAATAATTCATAGAAAACCTGCTTATTGGCTTTTGGTACCGCGTCGTCAAGGCCAGATGCAAGGCGGTTCTCATCGGAGAGCAGGATAAGGGCTATATTAGGTTCAAGGTTTTTTATACATGAAACAATAAGTTCGATATCGTCCTTTTTTTTAATGGCTTCCGCATTTTTGATAATGATAATGCGGGATTCCGCAAACAAGCTTTGGTTTTGTACGGTATCCGCAATCACGTTTACGGCGGTTTCTCCCGCGTAAAAAACATAATCTTCCGCGTTCGGGAAATTTTTCTTTACCGCGTCAACGGCATCTTGTTTTTTACCCAGTTCGGGGCCAAGGTAGATAAATGCGTTCATTTAGCAAGAGCGGATAATTCCGGAAAGCCGCCCCAGTATTTTTACATCTTTGCTGTATGTTGGCTTATAAGCCGGATTTTCAGGCTGCAGCCTGATCCTTGCGCTTTCTTTATAGAAACGTTTCAATGTTACCGCGTCGTTAAGCACCGCCACAGCGATTTCGCCGTTTCGGACAACGCTGAGTTTCTCGATAATAGCAAGGTCCCCGTCCAGGATTCCGGCTCCCGACATGGAATCGCCTTTAACTTTTAGGGCAAAATATTTTTTATTCTTTTTCAGGAAAGAGATGTGTATAGGAATATTTCTTTCAAAATTTTCTTCTGCCAGAAGGGGAACGCCCGCAGCGACATTGCCAAGAAGCGGAACATCTATCATTGAAGAGTGATCTTCTTTTTTGGAATTGGTAAGTTCAAGCGTGCGCGGACGTTTGTCCTCATGTTTTATCTGACCTTTCTTTTTTAGAGCCGTAATATGATCATGCGCGCCCTTTACAGACATGGAAAAATATTCCGCAATTTCCCTTATTGTCGGGGGATACGAATGTTTGTTTTTATACTCGGCGATAAATAATAGCACTTCTTTCTGGCGTTCAGTCAACTCTTTCATGTTTCTTCCTTAACATTAGCCGCGGTTATATTGTATTTTCTCAGTTTTGCATGGAGGTTGCTCGGATATACTCCTATAGCTTCCGCCGTCCTTGTAATTATACCATTATTTTTAAAAAGTTGGAATTCCAAATAGCATTTTTCGAAACAATCTTTTGCGTCGTTATAATTTCGTTCCATTATGCTTTCCGGAAGTTGATTTCCCGTATTTTGCGTTTTTTTGCTCTTTTTATTCAATAATTTTATTATTTCTTCGCCTGAAATACGCGCTCCGCTATGCATTACCGCGATTCGTTCGGCAAGATTTTTCAACTCCCGCACATTTCCGGGCCAATCATGCGAGGCAAGCATTTCTGCGGCGTCCGGTTCCAGCGTTATTTCCGTATCCAATAATTTTAAAAAATGGCAAAGAAGCATATAAATGTCTTCGGTTCTTTCCCTTAAAGGAGGGACATGAATGGGTATTACGTTCAATCTGAAAAACAGATCCTGCCTGAAGCGTCCCGTTTCGCAGGCTTTTTCCAAATCTTGATTTGTCGCAGCTATAATGCGCACGTCGGTTTCAATGGTTTTCTCGCCGCCAAGCCTTTCGATTTTTTGCTCCTGTATAACTCGAAGAACTTTTGCCTGAGCGGGAAGACTCATGTCCCCTATCTCGTCAAGGAAGAGAGTCCCTCCGTGCGCCATTTCAAAGCGCCCCTTGCGGGCGGATACCGCGTCCGTAAAAGCTCCTTTTTCATGTCCGAAAAGTTCGCTTTCTATCAATGTTTCGGGAATTGCAGCGCAGTTGACATCGACAAATGGCTTGTCCGCGCGGGAAGAACACTGGTGAATCGCTCTTGCAATTACTTCTTTCCCCGCGCCGTTTTCGCCCGTGATAAGAATGCGCGCGTCGCTTTCCGCCGCCTGTTTTACCGTTTCCCGTATATTACGGATAACCGCACTTGTGCCGATTATATCTTCACTGAAAAAGCCGCTTGCCCTTTTTAAATTTTTATTTTCATCTTTAAGTTTTTTTATAGCTGCGGCGTTGCGGCAGACAGTAAGGACTTTATCAAGCGAAAACGGTTTTTCCAAAAAGTCAAACGCTCCGAGTTTAACGGCGCGCACCGCCATATCAATATTCGCATGGCCTGAGATCATTACTATTTCTACGGAAGGCCATTCTTTTTTGATTTGTTCCAACGCTTCAATGCCGCCCATTTTCGGCAGAAGCACATCAAGGAAAATAATGTCGATTATTTCGGTTTTTAATATTTCAATGCCGGCAAGCGCGTCTTCCGCGCTGAATACTTTATATTTTTCGTCTTCAAGGCTGGATGTAAAGGTACGTCTGATTCCCGGCTCATCGTCTATTATTAATATTGATGACATTATTTCTCTTCCTCATTTTTTTCCGCAGGCAAGTCGATGAAAAAAGTGGTTCCCATACCTTCCGCCGAATCAAACCAGATTGCGCCGCCGTGATCTGTAACAATTCGCTCTACAATTGGAAGCCCAAGCCCAGTGCCTGATTCTTTTGTCGTATAGTACGGCGTAAATATAAGATGACTGTCCTGTTTTCCTATGCCTTTGCCGGAATCTTTAACGCTTATTCTACAATAAAGCACATCCCGTTTTTTTACAAGATCTGTGCGAATTTCAATGGAACCCGCGCTGTTCATTGCGTCAATCGCGTTAATAATAAGATTTGTCAGGATTTGGGCAATTCGATGTTTCTCGATTTTTACCGTTATTCCTTTTTTAACATGATTAATATCGAATTGAACCTGCGGGTACGAAGATGAATAAGCGTTTATTAATTCTTCTACGGATTCGCGCAAGTCTGTCCATGTTTGAGACGGTTCCATCGGCTTTGACAAGGTTCTGAATTCGTTAAGCAATGTGGATAGTCCTTCTGTTTCTTGAATTATCGCCATCATCGAACTTTCGATAACCTCGTTTATTTTTTCCGGTTCGTTCCTCCAACGGCGCAATACGCGTTCGGCGGAAAGTTTTATCGGAGTAAGAGGGTTTTTTATTTCGTGCGCAAGTTGCTGCGCCATGTTCTGCCATATCGAAATTTTTTCGCTCTTAACCAAAGCCGCTCTTGATTTTTCCAAATCCTGAACCATCGCGTTAAACGAACGGATAAGTAGACCAAGTTCGTCATTTCTGCGGGTAAGTATTTGAATGGCAAAATCACCTTCCGCAACCCGCCGCGTCGCTTCTGTCAGCTCTACAATCGGATGTGTAATACGGCGCGTGAAAGAAATAGCGATGAGGACCGTCATAAGCAGGGTAGGCAGAAAAAACACTCCGTAAAAGAAAAACAAAAGCGGGCGCAAGTTCGCCCTTAATAAATTAATGGCTTCAAAACGTGCGGCTTGGTTTTCCAAAGCGTCCTTTCCTCTGTCAAAATCTTCTCCGAGATTGTAATTAACGACAATAATCCTGTTTTGACCTTGTCTTTGCACGTAACGAATTGTATCTCTGTCTCTGGGCAGTTCCCGCACAGGGAAGCCGTTTTCTTGAGAAGGAGGGGAAGAAAGCCTGAATTTTTCGTGTCCTATAAAAGAGCGTTCCTGCCAAAAGCCGTCCGTAATTCGGAAAAATTGCACTGCCACAATATCGGGCGGCAGTTTCGGATTAGTCTCTGAAAAACTGTTTTGTTTAAGTATGTTTTCAAATCGTTCTGTATGCAGTAAATAATAATTTGCGACAAGGTTATTTGCCGCTCTTGTTGCAGAAGCGGTGTCAATACTGTGCCAAAAACGAACAGTCTCGTTTAACGCGCCCATTGTTATTATGATAATCGGAGTTGCCGTAAAGACGACAATAAGCGTAAAATAAGCCAGAAGTCTCGCTTTAAATTTGCTTCCCGAACGCCGTGATATAATATCCGAAAAAAGTCCAAACCCGGATATTCCCAGAATAATTAACAAAACTGCAGGAATAATTAAAAAAACAATAAGATTCAATTTGTCCGGAACATTGCCGTTATGCAAAGTATCTATAAAAAAATTGCGGGAAAATAAAACGGTAAGAACGCAAAGAATAGCGTAAATAAGCACTAAAATTCTTATGCTTACAATTGTATACTCGGGACGGGTTTTACCGCTTTTCAAAAGAGTTTTTACTCCTCTTCAAATTTTGTTTCAAATAATTTAACTATAGAATTTATCGCAGCTTCTTCGTCCGGTCCGTCGGTTATTATTTTTAATTGTGTGTTGTAAGCCGCTCCAAGCGTTATTATACCCATGATTGATTTTGCGTTGATCCTGTCCAAGCCTTTTTCAAAATAAATATTGCATTTGAAATTCTTGGTTGTTTGCACCAATAACGCGGAAGGACGCGCGTGGACGCCTGCTCTGTTTGTAACTGTTACAATCTTTTCTATCATTACAACATCCCTTATATTACGTCATCCTGTCCGAAGAAGACAGAGCGGGTAGAGTCGCTTTCTATCCATTTAAGGATATTTTTATTGAATTCCTTGCTGGCATTATACCCCATGGATTTCAACCTTTCATTCATGGCGGCAGTCTCGATAATGATCGGGATATTCCGCCCCGGTTTTACGGGTATTGTTATTGAAGGGATATTGATTCCCAAAAGGTTAATAGTATGATCTTCCGCTCCAAGGCGGTCGTAGTTTTTGTTTGAGTCCCATTCTTCAAGACAGACAACAAGCTGAATTTCTTTTCTGTCGCGGATTGCCCTGACGCCGAAAAGATGGGTTATATTTATTATTCCGGGCCCGCGTATTTCCATGTGGTGTCCGATGATCTTGTTGGCTCCCGTTCCCATCAGTGTATTTCCGTAAGCGTAGATTTCCACGACATCGTCGGCGACAAGGCGGTGTTGGCGGTGTATAAGTTCCAAAGCGGTCTCGCTTTTTCCGACGCCCGAATCTCCTTGTATAAGAATTCCAAGGCCGTAGACTTCAACAAGAACGCCGTGTACGATCTGGCGCGGGGAAAAAATTCTTGAAAGGATACGCATTATTCTTGCGGAAAAATCGGCGGATCCCAATTCAGTCTGTAAAACAGGACACTGCGCTCTTTCGGCTATTTCACAGAATTCCTTGTGCGGGTGAAGGTTATGCGTAAAAATACAGCATGGCATTTTGTAAAAAAACATTTCTTCAATTGTTTTTGTTTCGCCCTCTTTTTCCAGACGGCGTAAATATGCGATTTCTCCCCGTCCGAAAAGCTGGATTCTTTGAAAAGCAAAATCCTCAAAAAAGCCCATAATTGCACCCATCGGCCTGTTAAGATCGGGAATTTCAATAGGGTTGCTAAGGCCTTTTCTGCCGCCGATACAGCGCAAACTAAGAGAATTATGCTCTTTGAGATCAAGATCGATAAGATCCAGAACTGTAAATACTCTGTCCGCCATATATATAATATTATAATAAATATGCTGTCCATGCAATGCTTGCGTACATGCCTGTACTCATACATACGTATTCATACAAATGTATGGCGGCTATTGGCAAAGGAACAAAAATTGTGTATTATTGGCTAAATCCCTTGATTTAGGAGAAAATATGCGAGTTTTTAATTTTTCACCCGGACCTTCGGCTCTTCCCTTGGAGGCTCTTGAAAAAGCCGCTGCGGAAATGACGGATGTTAACGGCACAGGCCAGTCGGTTATGGAGATGAGTCACCGTTCAAAGGACTTTAAGCCCATTATTGAGAAAACCGAAGCTTTATTACGGGAGCTTATGGGTATCCCTTCAAATTACAAGATTTTATTTTTACAGGGAGGCGCTTCCCTTCAATTCGCTATGGTTCCTCTTAACCTCGCAGCAGGGGATGCTCCCGGCAAGGGAAAGAAAGCGGACTATATTGATACAGGCATTTGGGCCGATAAGGCGGTAAAAGAAGCCGGAAAGTACGCCGAGGTAAAAGTTCTTGCAAGTTCAAAGGACAAAGCCTATACCTACATACCCGACGCACCTAAGCCTTCCGCTGACGCCGCTTATTATCATATAACGCAAAACAACACGATTGTCGGAACAAAGTGGGATAAACTTCCCGATACAGGCTCCGTCCCTTTGATTTCTGATGCTTCAAGCAACATTCTTTCCGAGCCTTTTGATGTCAGTAAATACGGCATCATTTACGCCGGAGCGCAGAAAAACCTGGGGCCGGCGGGAACCACGCTTGTTATTATCCGCGAAGATTTAATCGGGCACGCTCCGGCATGGACGCCCGTAATGCTTCGATACGACACACACGCAGGCGAAGGCTCAATGTACAATACGCCGCCTTGTTACGGCATTTATATAATCGGTCTTGTTCTGGACTGGGTGAAAAAACTCGGCGGCGTAGACGCGGTCGCCAAACTGAACCGCGAAAAAGCGGATATGTTTTACAACTATCTTGAAAACTCAAAAATGTTTTATTCTCCGGTGGATAAAAAATACCGCAGTTTAATGAACATTCCCTTTGTGCCCAAAGAAAATGACGCGGCCAAGAAGACGGATATAGAAACCCGCTTTGTAAAAGAAGCCGCCGCTGCGGGCCTTATAAACCTTGCGGGCCACCGTTTGGTAGGCGGCATGAGGGCGAGTATCTACAACGCGATGCCCATCGAGGGAGTAAAAGCGCTGATAGATTTCATGAAAAAATTTGAAGGTTAAAAGGAATTATTATGTTTCGTATTCAGACATTGAACAAGATTTCCCCGCTTGGACTGGATCTTTTCCCGAGAGACAAGTATGAGGTCGCAAGCGACATTCCAAACCCCGATGCGATTTTGGTTCGCAGTGCGGAGATGAACAACGCGGAAATCCCTTCTTCTGTGCAGGCAATCGCAAGAGCGGGAGCGGGGTACAATAATATTCCCGTAGCTAAATGCAGCGAGAGCGGGGTAGTGGTTTTTAATACGCCCGGCGCTAACGCCAACGCGGTAAAAGAACTTACAATAGCGTCCATGCTTATTTCATCACGCGACATAATAGGCGGCGTTAACTGGATTTCTTCTGTCGCGGGCAAGAGCGATATTGCGGAACTTGTAGAAAAAGAAAAATCTAAATACACGGGCCCTGAAATTAACGGCAAAGTTTTGGGCGTAGTCGGACTTGGCGCAATCGGGGTAATGGTAGCGAACGATGCAATTGCCCTCGGTATGGAAGTTATCGGTTATGACCCGTATATTTCAGTAGACGCGGCATGGAACCTATCCAGAGAAGTTGTCCGCGCCGATACCCTTGAAGGTTTGCTGGCGAAAGCCGATTATATCACTTTGCATATTCCGCAGAGCGAAACAACCAAGGGGCTTATAGACGCGGAAAAACTTCGCATGATGAAAAAAGAAGCGCGCATTATAAATCTTTCCCGCGCAGGGCTTGTAAAAGACAAGGATATTATTGAGGCGCTTGAAGCAGGAAAGATAAGCGCCTATGTTACGGATTTTCCCACACCGGATTTGTCCAACTGCAAAAAGGTTATCAGTATCCCGCACCTTGGAGCGTCCACGCCTGAGGCGGAAGATAACTGCGCTGTTATGGCGGTTAAGCAGATTATGGATTATCTGGAAGGCGGGACCATTCGTAATTCGGTAAATTTTCCGCGCTGTAAACTTGATCAACGCGCTCCGTTCAGATTGCTTGTTATAAATAAGAATATTCCCAACATGGTAGGGCAGATTACAACTATTCTTGCCGGAGCGAGCATCAATATCGACGACTTGATTAACCACCACCGAGATGATTATGCCTACAATATAATTGATACAGAGCAGAAAATTTCCGATTCTGTATTGGAGCAGATTCGTAAAGTAGATGGAATTATCAGAGTTAGAACAATCGCAAAGTAATATTTCGAAAAGAAACAGGCCGCTTGTAAAAATACAGCGGAAGATGAATTTTCGAAATGTAAAAATGGAGATAGTAGCTCCTCTTTTTTTGGGACTGTTGGGTTCTCTGCTTTTATGCGCTGTCATTGCCGCCGATACCGCCATCTTTTCAAAAGAATACGCGGCAATAAGAATAAGAAGCAATGCCGAAGAAGACCCGGAAGACAGCAATTTCTTTCTTGCGGTTACGGAAAGAGGGCCTGATCCCATTATGGAATATTACCGCAGAGGCGAGTACAAAGGATGGGTAATTGAGTTCTTTACTGATATTTGCTCAAGCAGAGAAATCGCTCAGGTAATTTTGCAAAATACGGACGTTTACGACGTGTCTGCCGCGCTTGCTTTTGCCCTATGTTGGGAAGAAAGCAGGTTTAACCCGCGCGCGGTAAGCAAACCTAACCGCGACGGCAGTATAGACCGAGGATTGTTTCAGCTTAATAACCGCTCTTTCCCCGATTTGGATATGTATGCGTTTTTTAACGTTCAACACAACGCGCGTTACGGCATAAGCCACTTAAAATACTGCCTTGATTTCGGGGGAAGCGAAGTTTCCGCTCTTGCTATGTACAACGCGGGAGCGGGACGGGTTGCATCGACAGGCGCACCTAGCGTTACCCTTAATTACATAAGCCGAATTCTGGAAAATAAAAGTAAAATAGAAAGTCGTTTTCATACTATGCTGATTAAAGAAGAAGAAAAAAGATATAACGAAAAAGATCAAAATTCCGGCCAACTTCAGTTTAACCCGACTTTAAGTATCAATTCTCCGTAATAACCGTCGTTGTGAACAAACAAACGTTGTTCTTCAGGCTGATATTCCCAACGCAGATTTTTTTTATCATGCGTTACAGCTGTGATTTTTGGATTCGCGCCCAAAAATTCAGAAGGCAGATAAATTATACTTGGCGCGGTAATTTCGCAGTTTGCCTTAAAACGGTATACAAATTTCTTGCGCTTTCTGTCCCATGTGTAAGAAAGAGGCTCGCCCGCGGTAGCCATCGGGTAGGGGCGTTTCCAACCGCCAGCCGCCCTTTCTTTTCCTTCGGAAAAAATTGAAAGGTCTTCTTCGTTCCAACTGTCGCCGTATTTGTTTGTATTGCTCGCCGAATAGTTCCAGATTGTGCAGTGGAGAAGGTTAGCGTCTATGGCGTCGTAGTACATGGACAGCGCTTCTTCGTGCAATGAATAATCGCCCTTCTTAAAACCGCCCCGGTTGTTCAGATCAAAAGCAAGCCCGAATTCTCCCAGGAAACACGGCGCGCTTCCCATTTTTTCCCTTGTAATCTTGACTCCCTTTGCAAGACATTCTTTGAAATATGCGCTTACTTTCTTTTTGCCTAGTATAATTTTAAAAGAGTCAAGATTTACATTGAACCACGAACGGAAACTTTTTGTAAAAAGGGATAATCCGTCGTACCAGTGAAAAGCGTTAAGCACATTGCCCGGATCCGACTTGTTCCATGAAGGGTGGGAATCCGATCTTGTGCTTAAAGGAGGTCCCTCTATAAAGAAAAAGTTATTCTCGTTTGCCTCTTTCATCGCGTTTATATACTTGACAATGAAAGGTTTTAGAAAATCGTCGGCAAATGCGGCGGGGCGGTTTTGGTATAAACTAAAGTGATCGCTTTTAATCAGTTTCGGTTCTCCGTCTTCGTTGTCCCAGACTCCCGCTTGTTGCCACGGGCAGTAAAAACCTTCCCTGAAAAGAGATATTTTTTCTGCGTTAAAAATTTCATAATGCGATATACGCCTGCCCCTTGATATCATGCTGTAAACAGGCGCTTCCACCCGATACCCTGAAGCGGCCCGGATTGTCTGCCAGGGAGAAGGGCGGAGGCCGACAGGTATCATAGAATCTTCCGCTTCGTTTAGATCTTTCTGCCCGATAAAACCGAAGTGAGGTTCGTTCATGGAACCCCAGCCTGTAATGTTAGGGCAATTTTTCAAGCGCCTCTGGACATGTTTAAAAGCCGCAATGTAGCGTCCTTGCAGAAAGTCTTGTACGTTCTCGCCGTCTACTCGCAAATCCGCAGCGTAGGTGTTTCCCGCGAAAAACAAACTGAACATTGTCGCCGCGGCGTAGCGGTTGTAGTTGCTCGGCCAAATCATCTTTGGGTAAGGCTTATCGCGGCAGACATTGTAACGTTGTTTTGTAATCGCCGCGCCGCAACGGTCGAGCAGGTCAAGGTTCATCCCGAGCTTTTCCATCGTCCATGCCGGGGCGCCGTCTCCGCCTGTCCACCTGCTCCACACATCCTGATGAGGATCGATAAAGACGCTTATGCCTTCTTTCTCGGCGATTTGCAGTATTTTTCGCAAGTAGGCTAAATACGCCTCGTCGTAAATACCGGGTCCTTCATGCTCAACGGCTTCCCATGTAACAAGGAAACGCAGAAAGGTCATTCCCGCTTTTTTAAGGCGGAGAAAATGAGTTTCCGCTTCTTCAACGGGAAACGGCCTTCCTATAAATGAGACTTCATTTTTTCTGTCCAGAAAATCGGGGGAGATTTCGCCGCCCGGCGCGATATAGGGAATCTTTGAATCTCCGCCGAGATTTACTCCTCGGAGAATAAGAGTTCTGCCTTCGTCATCAAAAATTAAATTATCTTTGACGCGCATTGTTTTCCGGTTTTATTCCGCCAGTATTTTTTGCACTTCTTCGGGAGTCTTGGCGTTAAGAATTTCCTTGCGTTTTTCGGAACTTTTAAAAAGCAGAGAAACTTCCGCTAAAAACTGCAAATGCGGTCCCGTTTTTTCCACCGGCGAAAGGGTCATGATAAAGATTCTGCATGGTTCATGATCCAACGAATCGAAATCCACCGGTTTTTCTGAAATACCAATGCAGGCGACCAAATCCGAAATAGAGGAACTTTTGCCGTGGGGAATAGCTATACCGTGCTTCATGCCGGTAGACATTTTTTCTTCCCTTTCCATAATGGCGGCCAAAGCGCCATCTCTGTCGCTGATTTTTCCTGTTCTGACAAGAATGTCCAGCAACTCATTGATAATTTCACTTTTTGTAGAGCCTTTCAAATGAAGGTCTATCGTGTCTGTTGTGATAACTGTTTTGAGGTTCATGGTATAAATTTACCCTATAAAATCAAAAAAGTCAATGAATAGATTGAGCCGCGCAGGATTCGCCTTCCATTCGGCAATGTACTATATTAATGAGCCGCGCAGGATTCGAACCTCCGACCACCGCCTTAAAAGGGCGATGCTCTGCCAACTGAGCTAGCGGCCCATGTACCCCCATAAAGAGATACTTTTATATGTATATTGAAAAAATAAAAAAAGATCAAGGGGTGGAAGTACCGTCAGATTTATTGTACAGTAAAGCAATTTTAGATTGTTTTACTGTACTTTTTTCATAACTTACGCCGCTTTCTCGAGTATCTTTCCCACCCTGTTTATAAGGTCGTTGCTGTCATAGGGCTTCTTTATATAATCTACCGCGCCCATTTCACGCGCATGGTTAATGTCTTTCGGGTCATTTGATGACGTAAAGAAGGCGATGGGAATATCGTGCAGGCCGCTTATCGCTTTTATTCTGTTGTAAGTGTTCCAGCCGTCCATTTCGGGCATTACAAGGTCCAATAATATTAATTGGGGAACAAGACCCTGATAGAACAAAGCAAGCGCTTCTTTTCCGGACGCGGCGCTAGTTATGTCGTATTCGTCTGCCAGTACAGCTTCCACCATTTCAAGATGAATATTGTCGTCATCCACCATGAGGATTTTTTTCTTCTCGCCGCCGATATTATCGTTAAATTTTTCCGTTTCATGTTTTAATGATTCAAAGTTCTTGTTGTTTTCAAGGCTCATTTCATTGACTTGGCTTACCGTTACATTAATCTGGTTAATGCCTTTCAGAATCTCGTTCATGCCTTCTACCGTTTCTTTGCTGGTCTTTATAAACCCGTCCGTGTCATGAATAAGGGTCTCTCCCGATTCCGCCATATTGTCGGAGCCTTTTTTAACCGAGGATGTTATGTCCCTAAGCCTGCTTATGGATTCCAGTATTTGCTTCCCTCCCACTTCCTGTTCTTCCATCGCGTTACGAATGTTTTGCTCGTGTATGGAAACCGTTTTTACGCTTGTGTCTATGGCGTTAAAACGCTCCAATACTTCGTCGGAAGATTTGGTAATATTGTCTATCGACGTCTTTATCTTTTTTAGCATTGCTGCGGTAGTTTTTGACTGTTCACTCGATGACTCGGCGAGTTTGCGGATTTCATCGGCTACAACGGCAAAGCCTCTGCCTGTCGCTCCGGCGTGAGCCGCTTCAATAGCCGCGTTCATTGAAAGTATATTTGTCTGACTGGCGATGTTTTTCATTACCGAGTTTATTTTCAAAAGCCCTTCGGAATCATGGGCTATTTCCTTTATCTCCTGCGCTACTAATTGAAGTCCTGTTTTGCCGTTTTCCGAAGCTTCCGTTAAAACATTTACGTTTTTGCCGTTTTCAATCAATGTCTGGGTTACCGAATGAATGTTCGCCGTCATTTCCTCAATTGCCGAAGATGACATATTAACGCTTTCAGTTTGTTCTTCAATTATTTCTTTAAGGCTGTCAATATTGTTTTTAATGTTGCCTACCGCCTTGCCCGCTTCTTGCGCGCCTGTTTCCTGTTTAACCATGAGTTCCCTCATGCTGTCAAGATTCGAGGTAATCTGTTCCACCGCCGTGGAAGTTTTCTCCATATTGGCGGAAAGCTCAAAACTTGTATGGTTAAGCCCGTTAATTCTGTATTTTATTGTCCCTATTAGTTCTCTGATTTTTCCTACCGTAATATTAAAGTAACCAAGTAATTCCCCGACTTCGTTATCTTTGACGGCATCAATTTTTTTTGTCAGATCGCCTTCGCCTAAAGCTTTCAAAATAACGTTGATTTTGTTAAAAGGCGAAAATATCATCTGCATGAAGAATAAAGACAGCATAATGCCGAGGGAGAGGGAAATTCCTCCTATAATCACCTGCCGCCTTTCATTCGCGACAATGGTATTATGAAGACTTTCCCCGTCATAATCGCACGCTATTATTCCCGCGATATTTCCGGTTGAATTTTTTATTGGACAATAAAAAGAAATTAGCCAACCCCAATCTCCTTGTTTTGTTAAATTGCAGTATCCCGTTTTTCCCGAAGTTACTACTCTTTGAAACGCCACGTCATAAGTGTCGGTATCTTCTTCGGTTCCGATAACGGAGAAATTTTCAATGTCATCCGGCTCGGAACTTCCGTCAATAATAATCTGCCAAATACTGTCTTTATACGGCGCAAGCGCATAAAGATATTTACAACCGGAAAAATCTTTTAATTGTAACAGAGCGACTCTTATATCTTCATAAAAAGGGTCGCTTGCATCTTGAGATTTTACCAACGCTTCAAAGGAAGCTACGTCAATAAGAGAAGCCGCTTTTTCCACAATTGTAACGCCCTGTAAGGCAAATGTTTCCGTCACGGTTTTTGACATTTGACGTATTCCCAGTACAGACATTATTCCGATTAATGTAATAATGAAGATGGAAAGAAGAACCGCAAACCTGAATCTTAGCGAATGTATTATTTTCATAATTTTACCCCTTATATCCTTAACTAAAAAATAAATAATGTGTTATTTAGCGTCAAGGAAATAATATGAGTATTTTGTATAATTTCTGTCTTGCTGTTACAGGTCTTACACGGGCTTACGGTCTTTTAGCTCTGTTTCTTTCTTTTCGATTGTCTCTTTTATTAAAGCGATTTCCTGTAATGTGTTCTTGAATTCTGACTGTTCGCGCTCAATCACGCTTTGGTCTCTTTCCGTAAAAGCGATATAGGCGTCGTTCCCCATGCGGGTTATCAATTTTTGCGCTTGTCCCTCAAGTTGTTTGATTTCAAGCAGTAAGATACCGCGTTCTCCGAGGTCTTGCGCTTTTGCACCCGCTTTTATCGCAAGTTCTTTTGATGCCGCCAGACCTTGTTCCATTAATTCTTTCATTCTTTCGCCGAATGTCATAATAACCTCACTTCCTCTTTATTCCCAAAATGGTAAGATCGTCGTACTGTTCGTCTTCCTTAACATGAGTATAATACATATACGCTTCATTTTCAGGATATTCTTTGGTATTTATACAATATCGCCTGTATTGTAAAAAGTGGTTTTTTAAGAATCCGTCTACTTTTTTATCAACTAAAACGCGCGAATTTTCGCCGGCATCCGGGCTTTTATAGCAACGGAACATTTTTTCTACCGATACCATCGCCATTATTACTTCTTCCGCGTTGCCTTTACAGGACGAAAAATCAAATTGAAGTTCTGTGTCGCCTTCGGGATTATGGTATTTTTTTAAGGAATATACTTTTTTTGCCATTACGGCGTTGATGATCGCCTCTACTCGTTCGGGGCTCATTTCCTCGTCGGCCTGCCCGCAAAGATGATTCTCATGCGGCGTGTCGGCGGGGCCTTCCGAACAAATTATTTCTTTAAAATTGCTGTCGCGGAATTTTCGCTTTGCTTCTTCAATACCGTCAGTGTAGAGCAGAAGGATGTCGCCGTGATCTACCATTATTGTTTGGACGCTGTAGCCGCCTGTGGACTCAATCATAAAGTTGGGGAGTACGCCGGTGGCGGGGGATTGCGGCAATGTGATGGTTTTAAGTCTTCCTTCCGAAGCGTCGTAAAGGTGGACGATATTGTCGCCGGCGTTGCAGAAGCGCGCTGTTCCCGTTACGGAATCGAAAAGACAGAGCGTAAAGGCGGCAAAACGACCTTTGAATGCCAAGGTTTCAATAAAGTCGTTTATCTGATACACGACTTCCTCTATGTGCATTCCTTTCGCGTTTTGTTTCCATTGTTTGAAATAGTTTAGGAACATGGTCGCAACCTGAATCATGATGAGCGCCGCAGGTATTCCTTTGCCGGCGACATCGCATTTGATAATCGCGTAGTACCTGCCGTCAAGGTCTCTGTAATCAAAGTAGTCTCCCGATACGCCCTTCGCTCCTTCGTAGTAGCCGAAGAAATTCAGGTTCGCAGCTTCCTTGGAACCGCTTGTCTGCTTGTTGCCCTGGCTGTCTAAATCCAAAGGAATAAATTTCTTTTGAATTTCTTTACCTATTGATAGGTCAGAAGCCGCCATAGCGGCTTTTACAAGACCGTGCGTCATGTCGTTAATTGTGTTGCCCAGAATAGTAAGCTCGTCTTTGGTTTTAAGGTGTATGTCCACTCCCTCAAGTTTTGCCTTATTCTCGGTGTCGCGGATAATCTCAATATGGCTTACAAGTTTTTGAATAGGTCTTATGATCAGCGTAGACAGAATAAACGCGCCGATGATTCCCATAAGCGTCGCCGTAAGAGCGACTATTATAATCGTGCGCAAAAGCAATAACTGTTCATGGAAAATGGCGTCCATGATTGAATCGAGAGACACTTCCAGCCGGATTAACCCGCGGAAGTAGTTGTCATCGGCGCCCTGCCTGAACATTACCGGTTTGTAGAAAATAAAGGTTCTGTTCTTTTCTTTTAAGATCTTTTCGTCCGTGAATTCGGGGTAAGAATGAACTTCTCCGCCTATTTTTGTAAGCCTTTCCGTCAAGTTTACTTCCAGAGAGCGAATCGTTACCTGAATGTCGGCGACGCGCTGCATACTCGCCGCGTCAAGACGGATCGCCAGAGACTGACCTTCCTGTAATAAGTCTACGATACTTTTGGAAAGTTCCCCGACTTCGCTTCGTGCGCGGTTGTTCAAGTCCGCGCTGAATTGCTCATAAGACGGCGTAAGAATGTCCGTAATCCGCGATACGCCGGGGCGGAATTCGGTGGTGTCTATTTTTGAAAGAATGTCAGGATCGTTTGTCGCCCAAACATGATCGTTATGGGTAGAGCCCGGTCTGTAGCCGGTAATGGTAATGTATTTCGCTTCAGGAAGCGCGGCGGATTGCGCAGGAAGGAATCCCATTTCCACGGCGCCTTGATCTCCCATCGGTAAATAAGCTCTTGCGCTGGAAGCGAGTCCTTCAAGCAATACTTTTGAGCGGGAATACAATCCGTCAAGACGCGTTTCGCGTTGTGAAGTTGTCATTATGATATACATTGGCGTAGAGATCATTATTATTACCGAAAGAACAAGCGCGATTGTAAATGACGCTAGTTTAAATCGAAGCCCGCTTCCTCTTTTGTTTATCCGGGCTATTTTGTGTTTTTTCTCCATAGGCATAAATTCTCCTGTCATTATAGCAAGCGCTTCTTGTTTTATTGCCGCGCTCTCGGCGGCGACGCCGGCAATTCCCCTTATTGCGGCGATTGTTCCAAGCGCGCAGAAAATGATAAGTATAGCGGCAAGGATCGCCGCCGGATTAAGCGTTATCTTGTTGGTTCCTATTTTCCATGAAGGACTCCAAACCTGAGAGTAATCGCCGATTTTTACCGTAACGCTTCTTGATACTGAAATGACGGAAGAAGCCGTGTACCAGCCTCTTTCCGAATGATTCAGTTTCAATTTGTACCGGCCTTCTTCCAAATTTTCAAAGCGAAGTCCGCCGATTTCTTTATCCGATAAAATAGCGAATAAACCGGGAATGTTCTGTCCTGAGTTGTTTTCCAAAACAACCGAAGTTACATGTCCGCCGGTGGAAAAACCGCGCCCGAATATCCGTATAGAAAGCGTTCCCTGTACGTCCTGACTTGCGTCAACATAACTTATGTCGGTATAAGGTTTAAATTTATTTGTTCTGAATAGTATTTTTGACTGCGGCCCTATATTACCCGCCTTGTCGATAGCTGATACCGTGAACGCGTATAACCCGTTGTCGTTATTTACATATTCTACGCGAGTGTTCGTTCCCATGATTCGGGAAGGAGGCGCGCTAACCGCCGCCTGTTCATTGCCAAGGGGCTGAAGATTCCATGTATAACCGGCTGTAAACGGATCTACAGAAGGTTCCCATGATATATTGAAAGTATTGGACACAAGATAACCGTCACTGTCCGTCTGCGGTTGATTTATCGTAACCTCAGGCGGCGGCAAGGTCTTTCTTTCGTAAGTTATCACGCCGGGCGCGGACCAGTTTCCCGCGTAATCCTGCGCCGACACGTTAAAGTACCATGTGCCGTCTCTTTCCGCGTTAAGTTCCATATTAAGGTTTTGTGTATTGCCGGTATTGTAGACCGAAATTTGCTTGACGGGCTGAACTCCCTGATTCTGCGACCATGCCCATGAATATCCGAGAATACCGGAAGTGTCAAAGGGGATGTTCCACGCAACGCGTACTTTTTCAGAACGGTTTGGCACGGAAGGATTAAAGTTAACAGCTGTAACGCGCGGACTGCTTACGGAATGATCCGGCGCGAGCAGGACGATTCTCGGAGTGCCCTGCGTTGTACTCTGCCAGAAAATGAACAATCCGTCGTTGTCTGCGGCGGGTCTTGCAAAAGACGATTCCATAGTTGCGCTGGATAACAGTTGGTTTTGCCAGCCGATATTATCCTTCTGCGCCATGATAATCCTGTTGTTTCCGCGGCGGTTGTCAAACCATATCACTATAGGGTTGTCTTTGAAAATAATTCCTATCGGGTTGTTGCAATACGCTTCTTCGCTGTTTACCCGTTCTACACGGCTTATAATATTCCCGCTCGAATCGATTGTTGCGCTGTAGATTTGAGGCGTTTGAGCGGAAAAGTGCCGTTCCCAGACAAGTAATAAATTGCTTCCGTATTTTGAAAGATGGGGACGCTGATTGTCAAAGTAATTCGGATTAGCCTGCATCTGTGTTACAGGATCGTTAAATGTCGTAAAACGTTTTGCGGTACTCCATGTTTGGCCTCCGTTGTCGCTGGTTTTAAAATAGAGCTGGAAAGAAGAGGCGGTTTCAATATCGGATACAAGCGATTGAAAAAAGACAATGTCCCTGCTTCCCAAACTTGCGTGAGCGGGAAGGAAATTGAGCGCAAGGCTGTTTTCAGGCGCAAATAATTCAAATGACGACCAGTTTATTCCGTCGTTGGAACGGGCATAATGAATTGCAAGGGATTGCGAAAGGCTTTTTGTTACAAAGAGAAGATAACCGCCGTCCGCGCGGACAAAGATACGCGGGGCGACGGAACTGTCCGCTTCCGTATTTATCGCCTGACGCGAGAAAGTTTGCCCCCTGTCGGAGGAAATAAGAATCTCTGTCCTGGAGCCGGACGCGGCAATGGCGATTAATATTCTGTTTTTGTTGTCAATTACAAGGCTTAATATAGAAGGTTCTGTTCCCGAATAGGCGTAAGGACCTGCGATCATGCCTCTTTCTTTCCATTCTTCGCCTGGCAATTTTACGGCCAGAAAAACATTTATCTGCCCGCTTGACGCGGCGCCTTGATTCCTGTTGGGCGCCGCTTCCTGCCATGCCAGTACGGAAAAATTGTCTTCGGAGAGATGTTCTCCGGAAATTTTTTCCGAGGAAGCGCTGACAGGAAAACTTCCGGGGCGGCCGGTAAAACGCACAGGCTCTTCCCAGAAAAAATCCAACGCCGAAATAGAGGATAAAACGATAAATAAGAAAAGAGAAGATAAAATTATTCTATTATACTTGTGTATCATAAAACCGACTGTATCCTTCGCTGTAATTCAATCAGCTTTGTAATATTGCGGTTTTTCGGGTTTTGCATAAGTTTTTGTACAACCGCAAAAGCGACAAGATTGTTGCCTGCCTGTAATTCCCTTACCGCCCTTTGATATTCAAGCTCGTCTTCGCTTGAAAGAACAATCGCTCCCGGGACGCTCATTCTGTTTAACAGACGGTCTTTTACCCGCATCGCTTCCGTATTTTCAGGGTTCAGCGAAATCGCTTCGTTTATCTGGGTTATGGCAACTTCAAACAATGTTGTGTTGTTTGATTCAAGGATACGGTTCGCCGCTGTTGTCAGTTCTCTTGAGCGCGCCAAAGCCCTCGGGTCAGGCGGCGGAGGACGGTAACCCATATCAATTTCCGCCTGATTCAGGATGCCTTTTAATCCCGGGTATCTCGGGTTAATTTCCGCAAGGTTTTGCAAGTCCGCAAAGGATTCAATAGAACGCTGTTTTGTCCCCGCGATAGCGGTTTTCATGCGCTGTTCAAAAGAAGCGTTGAATGCCGTAGGATCCGTGTATTGTTCCATTCTAAGTTCCAAAATACCGGCGTCTTGATTGAACGGGAAAATTAATCTTACTTCTCTTGTCTGCCTGCGCGCTTCGTCAAATTTCGCGAGTCCGCTTGAGCGGTTACCGGCGTTTATCAGGCGCACTCCTTCTTCGTAATTCATTCTTGCCTTGCTTAAAAGTTGGCTCATTTCAGGATACAAAGGCGCGGTAGCGGGGATTATTCTTCCCGAGCGCGCGGACATAGCGCCGCGTACAATGCCGAGCCAATAAAGAATTTCCTCGTTTTCATCCGGGTTTGTTATGCGCCAGCGGTTTCTTGCCCTAATAAGCCTGTCTTCAGATTGTTGAAAGTTTCCTTCAAAATAAGCGGCGCGGGCGCTGTTAACAAGATTACGCACTTCTGCGATTATCATCTCATTTTCGGCGGCATTGATCGCTTGTCCTAAATTGAAAAGCTGTGTGTCCCATGTCTGGCGAAGAACGGCGGATTCCTGCACTTCAAGCGAATTGTTAAAACGTTCAGACGCTTTTTGAAGCCTGTCCCTTGCGGTATCAAAATTCTGCGATCTGTAGGAAGCTTGAGCTTCTCTTAAGAGACGCTCTCCTTCTTGTCTGAAGGCTTCGGCCTGGGTAGTTCTGGAATTTGCCGTGGTGCGCATAGCGATGCCTTGATTTCGCAGTGTGTTCAATTCTCCGATAGTTTTTTCACAGCTTGATATTAACGCGGTAATTTGATTGTCGTTCAGTAATGATTTTGTTTCATTCTTGAAAGTAGCAATCGCGGAATTTCCCCGTTCCAAATCGGTTGAAAGAGAAGAGAGCATAGAAGTCAGAGTCTCAAGCGCTTCGCCGGGGAACAGTTCGGTAACTGTCGAGCCGTCATCTCTTTTGCGGGTTTGTCCGTTAAGAAAGTTTCTTCCTTTTTCAAGTTCTGCAGTTCTTGCCGTTAATCCGCGTTTAAGTTCCGTATCAATAACGAAATAGTAGTAATACGCCGCTTTGCGTTCCGATGCGGCGGCGGTTACGGAAATTTTCTCGATTGCGGTAATCGCATCCGTCAGATACGAAGTTGAATAATAATTTTTCAATAAATTATCCGTTCTTGACGCGCTTACGATAACATCGTCAATTTCATTCTTGATTCCTGCGGCGTTGTTTTTAGCCTGTAATTCGTTGTTAATTGCCGTAACGGCGTCGGCTTTGCCTTCTTGCCAAAGCGTAAATGATGATTGGCTTGTATTGGTAAGAATATTAGAACGCAATGCAAGATTTGCGGCCTGTATCAAATGGTTGGAAGATTCGTTTAAGGCCCTTAATGTAATAAAAGAAGGAACATCGTCCTTCATGATTACATTGCCGGGGAAATCAACTTTCTGTGTATTCCCCTTTTCGTTAAGAGCGCGGCGTTTTTGGAAAAACAATGTTGATAGATTGACAAAATTTCCCGTTCTTTGAAGGGCGGTTACGGCGTTTGAATACTGTCCTTCGTTAACCGCTGCAAGTCCCGCCGAATTCGCGGCCGCCGCGTTTTGCGTTAAGGCGTTTAATACAGGATTAATCGAGTTTTTCCAGTATGTTTCAAAAGCGCCTAACATTCCTTCCTGTATAGATTCTCCCTGCCGTCCGTTAATCAATATTGAAAGAAACGAAAGATGGTTGCGATCCGCCATTTCAGGATTTGTCTTCCTAAGACTTTCAAGAGTGCTGTCAAATATATTTGCGGCTGTGTATAGATCCTGTTTTAACGCGATGAACCTGTCCATTGCGGGAGTCAGCCTGTTTATTATTTCCGTTGTTGCGCTCAAGTTCCCTGAAGCGACAGCGCGCGTTAATTCTGCGGACGGCGTTCCCATTCCTGTGCTGACTGTACGGAACGCCGCAAGAACGGAGTTTATTCTTTCTGTTTCACGGCGTACGCTGTTTTCAATCGCAGAGCCGTAACCTGCATCGTAAAATTCATCCCGCATAAGGGACATTCCGCCTACGTATGTTTGCAAAGCGGCTTCACATTCTCCTTTGTCAAGATGAGCTCTGCCTGTATCCAGAATATCGCGCAGTCTGTTTCTGAATACGTTAAATTCCGCAATTTCATGCGTTCGAGAAATAAATGATTTAAGTAGAGGACTGGACTCGTCTTCCAAAGATCTCAGCTTTACCGATAAACTGTAAATTTTTTCCGAGTTTTCCGGATCATCCAAAAGCGTTTGAATTAATTCATCCGCTGTTTTGTTGAAGATTTCTCTTTCTAGATATATCTTTTTCAATCGTTTTTGAGCATCGTCAAAACGGTCGGGATTCCGTCTTACATAATCGGTTAATATGCGGATAGCTTCTTCATGCTTTTTTTCATTTATCAGATTGTCGGCTTTGATCAGATCAGCGTCTTGCCGGCCGGCGCCGAATGAAGGCGCCGCCATCAGCCAAAGGCTTGCGGAAAATAAAAAAATTGCAGATCTATAGGCAAATTTAGGCATTTTCTTACTATACTATATTATCGTAATTTTACCGAAAAACCTTTGTTTTCACTGTTTTTTTTATTTCTGCCGATATATATTATATAAAAGATGAATAGTCAAAAGAATACGGTCTTTATCGCCGTTTGTCTGGTATTTTGCCTCAATATGCAGCTTTTGGCAGGCGATTTTCAGGATACTTACGGCAGTTTTGCCGATTATTTGAACGGTATTTACGAAACAGACGATAACGCCGGATTAACCGCTTTTCCTATATTAAATATACCTATGGGCGGCCGTTCCGAAGGCATGGCATCGGCTTTTGCGGCAGTTTCTGACGATATCTCATTTATTGAATACAACCCCGCCGGTTCTTCTATGCTTTTAAGGTCGGAAGTTGCTTTTTTCCATAACAATTGGATAGCGGACAGTAAAGTTGAGGGCGTTGCCTATGCCACCCGTTTCGGCGATTTTGGGGTTGCGGCAGGGGCAAAATGGCTTTATACGCCTTTTACCGAATATAATCTCTACGCACAGAGGGTTTCCAGCGGCTATTTTTCGGAAGGCGCCGCAATTCTTAACGCTTCCTATAATTTTTTATCGGGGTATTACTTCGGAGGGCTGTCGGTCGGGGTAAGTTTAAAAGGGGCTTTCCGCATCATGCCGGATTATACTATGGAAGATGATACAGTCTCAGGCGGTTCGGGTTTGTCGCAATCCGCCGTAATGGGAATGGCTGATATAGGATTGCTGACGCGATTTAATTTTTTGAAATCTTACGCTTCAAGGGAAAAAAACATGTCTGCTGCCCTTGTAATAAAAAACATTGGGCCTCCCTCTCTCGGCGAACCTCTGCCCACTGTTGCCGGCGCGGCTTTATCGTATAAACCGATTCGGCCTCTGACTTTAGCGTTGGATTTTTATTTACCTCTTAATTTGATGGATTTTAACCTTTCCGAAAAACCGTATTTTGCGTTCGGTACAGCCGTTAATGTAACAAAATTTTTATCCATGCGGGCAGGAACTATGATAAAAGCAGGCGGCAGCCGAATTACCGTCGGCAGCGCCGTTAATTTGGAAAAGGTTGCTATTGATGTAAATTATACGCTGGATTTGCTAACCCAATTACAGCCGCTGAACAGGGTAAGTCTCGGCGTACGTCTTGACTTGGGAGACGGCGGGCGTCAGAAAAAAGCCGATATGGTTAACGAACTTTACCTTTTAGGGTTGGACGCTTTTGCGCAGGGAAAATATGCCGATGCAAGACTTTGCTGGCAGGAAGCGTTGAAACTTGACCCGAAGTTTGAACCGGCGCAGGAAGGGCTTGATATGCTCAACAGCCGTCAAGATCTTCAGGAAAAGGTTGAGGATCTGTTCAAACTAGATTTCTAGTTTGTCAAACGCAACGTGTTATTTTTTTGCTTTTGACGCTTTTTTTGCTTGAGTAGGTTTTTTAACTTCTACCCTGTCAAGCGCGCTTGCCGGAAAAGTACCCTCTTGAAACGCATTATCATTGGAAAACCATGATGTTGTAATAATTTTGGTTTCTTCGTTGATAGCCTTAACTACCATTTGGGGACCTTTCGCAAGCGCCGTTACTATAACTGCATCGCCAATAAGCCTTTCTGTCGCTCTTACACTCATATTCACTCCTTTTTAGCGCGGCGGACTCGCCGCGCAAGTTAAATCGAACATGAAACGAAGTTTCATGATTACTCCTTTTTATTTTCATGCGGCGAATTCGCCGCAAATATTTTATGCGAGAATGTTTATGTTTTTTCCCATATTTGGGTCAATTATAGATTTAACTGTGGAGAGAAGTTTATCTAAAGCGACAGCCTGCTCTTTTACCATATCAAGCCCCATTGCCTGGACTTGTACCGCCGCTTGTTCCTGCACTTTTTCTTGACTCAAATTTACTGATAATGATTGTATATCCATATAGTCATTATAGCATATTTCATAAAATATAATCAATAGGTTTAACATAAAGAACAAAATTTTCTGATGTTGACTTAATTCTCTTTTTTCCACACAATAAAGCAGAATATGGATAGTACTTCCAACGGCCAACTTTCCCGCTCAAGGCTGGAAAGTTTGAGTACCACAGAATTGGTTAAGCTGGCCGAAGATTTTGGCGTAGATATTCCTCCCGGACTGGAAAGAATCTTCATAATAGAAGAGTTACTGCTTGAAAGCGCTTATTTGAGCGAACCAAAGCAAGAGGAGGAAATACAGATAATTCCTTCTTATACGGAATCTGTCGCTTTGCCAAAACAGTACAATATTTCCTTTATTGAAGTAATAATCCGCGACCCGCTTTGGGCATATGTTTTCTGGGAAATTAAAAGCCATGACAGGGAATTGCACGAAAATGCGGAAGATTTTAACGGGTATTGTTTAAGGGTAATTCCGTTAAATGAGGGAGAAAACATACAGAAATTAAAAGAAAATTCTTTTACCGTTTCGATAGATAAGGATGACAGCGCCAGATACCTTGGCTTTGCCGAACATTCGCCGCAGGCTGAAGGCCGATATGTAATAAAGCTTTGCGTAATTCGCGGCGAGTCGGAAATACAGATTGCGGTGTCTCAGCCTTTCAATATGCCGCGCCTTATTGATAGCGGAAACTTTATTAAGACGGACACTAACCCCTTTATGCGTCTTTCAGGAGCGCATGAATTTTCAACAATAAACAGCACGGATCGCGAATCCAGGGTCAAGAGGCAGTAAGATGGACAGCCGTTATGCGATCTCCTTTGTTCTCGCCGCCCATGTTCCTTTTGTAAGGGAGCACCGTAAGGATGACGATCTTTCTCAGGCGGGTGAGGAAGGGCGTTTTTTTGAATATGTCTCGGAAACTCTGCTCCCGCTTCTTGGCGTTTTAGACAGGCTGGAAAACGATCATGTTCCTTTCTGCATCGGTCTTGCCGTCTCTCCGATTCTTATGTTTTTACTCGGCGACGAACACCTGCAAAACAAATATATGCTTTATACGGACAAGCAAATTGAATTCGGCAAACAGGAAATAGAGCGCACGTCCGGTAACGCCGAGATGAATAAATTAGCACAGATGTACTACAACAATTTATTGGACAGAAGAATTACATACACAGAACGTTACAATAAAAATATCCTTAAAGCGTTCGATTTTTACAGGCGCAAAGGTAAAGTTGAAATTCTTGCAAGCAGCGCAACAAACGCGTTTTTCCCTTTTATAGGACATAATGCCGAAACATTGCAGGCGCAGATGGAAATACCGGCCTCCGGTTATCGCCGTTGTTTTGGAACAAGTCCGCAGGGATTCTGGCTGCCTGCTTTGGGCTGGACAAGCGCGATAGAGCCGTATTTGAAAGCGTACAATTTTACTTACACATTCGTAGACAGCCACGGCTTATTATACGGCACGCCTTTGCCTGAAAAGGGAAGCTATTTTCCCGTTAAAACACCTAACGGCACTTTTATTCTTGCAAGGGATTTTTACGCTGTTCATGATATCGAAAAAATATCAAATGATGAATTGTACATGGATAAAACCCGCGATGTAGGGTACGAACTTCCGCCTGAAATTGTCAGCCGGTTTTTAAACGCGGAAGGAGAACGGCATAAAACGGGATACAAGTATTGGACGCGTACATATAATGCGGACGGTAAAGGTCTTGATACGGTTTACGATCCTCAAGCGGCTTCCGTAAAAATAACGGGGCATGTAAGGTCATATCTGGAAAATACAATCGCTCGTCTTGAAGAAGCGTCCAAACACATGGAAGAAACCCCGATAAGCCTATACGCAAATAACGCCGCTAATTTCGGCAATTTGTGGTATGAAGGACCTCAGTTTATTGAATCTCTTTTCCGCATGGCGGCAGGTTACCGCGATTTAAAATTTGTTACTCCAAGTTCTTATCTTTTCAACCGGAAACTTAATTCTCTTCAAGTTGTTACTCCCGAATTTTCTTCATGGGGCGTTAACGGCTATGCCGAAACATGGCTGGACACTTCCAGCGACTGGATATACCGCCACTTGATACGTTCAATGGAAAGAATGACCGAACTTGCCGAACGTTTCCCCGATGACACAGGCCTTAAAGAGCGCGCCTTAAACCAGGCCGCCCGCGAGATACTTCTTGCTCAATCTTCCGACTGGCCGTATCTTCTGCACAGGCAGGAGTCCACCGAATTCGCGCGTAACAACGCGGAAAACGCCCTTCGCAACTTTACCACGATATACGAAGCCCTTGGCAGCAATTACATAAGCACAGAATGGCTTACAACCCTTGAGCGCCGCCACAATATCTTCCCGAACATCAATTACCGCGTTTTCAGGAGAAAGAAGTAAACGCCTCAAAATATTCGGGCAGGGGAGATGTTACGTCAAGCTGAAATTTGCTTTTTATCACAAGACGCGAAGAGTGTAAAAGCAGGCGTTTAAGTCCCATCTCTTTGCGCAGTTTTTTGTTCAGCGTGAAATCTCCGTATTTATCGTCGCCAAGAACAGGGTTCCCGCTCATGGCAAGGTGGCGGCGGATCTGATGCATCCTCCCGGTGCCAAGCTCAAGCTCCAGAACGGAAAATGCGGCGCTTTTAATCACTTTGTACCTGGTTTCCGATTTTTTTACCGCGCCCCGTATCACTAAATCCTCTGCGATTATCCCCTCTTTTTTTTCGGGGCTTCCGGCGCAGACGGCAATGTACTGTTTTACAGCTTGCCTTTCCGCCCCCAAAAGCCGGGAAAACTCCGCAGCGGCTTCCTTTGTTTTTGCGACCAAGAGCGCCCCTGATGTGTCCTTGTCCAAGCGGTGAACCAGAAGGGGCGGGGGAGAGCGCATTTCCGCCAGAATCGTGTCTACGGACGATTTAACCCCCTTTCCGCCCTGAACGGCAAGCCCGGCGGGTTTGTCGATTACAAGACAATTATTATCTTCATACAAAATTTTAAGGGTTTTCACTCCGATAATATTAACATGAAAAGATTCTTTTTATTACTGATACTCATTCCGGCCTTTGTTTTTGCCGAAAAACTGTATTCCCCCACATGGGGTTTCAGCCTTGATGTTCCCGAATTCTATGAATATTCCGAAGGGGACGGCAAGGACAGGTTTTCATTTACGGGGCCGGAAGGCGCTTTATTTGATATGGTTGTTTACAACGGGACATACGCCGGTGTAAAAGAAATGGCGGAAGATGTTACAAAAAAACTTGGAAACAAGGGTGAAATCGATTACTTTAAATACCACGGAAAACAAGCGGCTATTATGGAATTGAATTTCGGCGACAAATTAAGCGGTTGGGGGCTTTGTCTGGAGCTTACAGGGGCTCAGGGACGCCGCCCGCCTATTCTTCTTGCCCTTGCTTACGGTCCCGCCGCAAAAACCGATTTGAATTTGTTTCATTTTTCCGTACTGGATTCAATCGCTCCATCGGACGCTGAAAGGTTATATCCGGGGCCGGTAACTGAGTACAGTTATCCGAGAGGCGAGCAGATAGTTGTCCCTATAGCTACAAGCGGCGTAACTGCCGCCGTATGCAAAAACGACGCTGAAGCCGCGCAGATGTTAATAGAACGCGAATTCGTTATTTTAACAACCTACGCCAATACTCAGGCATGGCAGCAGGCTTGGCTTCGCTATTACAGAATGATTTACCGCGATTCATATACAAGAGTGGAAAATATCGCTTTGGCCCTTATCAAAAAGTGGGGGCGAGGCGGTACAGGAAACACAGGCGCGGCTGCCGGCAGCGCCGCGGACAGGGCTTTCGCGCAGAAAGCGCTTTCATTTGTGCAGGGGTTCAAGTACGTAAGAAACCAGGAAAGCAGTGATTTTTTGAATTTGATCAACACGGCTTCCGACGGCTCAGGCGACTGCGACAGCCGCGCCATGCTCTGGGCGATAATTTTAAAATACTCAGGGATTCGCGCCGCGATGATGATTTCTCCCAAGTACAGTCACGCCATGGGTCTTGCGGATATCGCGGGCGCGGGCGCGCGCTTTGAAGCTTACGAAACAAACTGGCTTGTCGCAGAAACTACGGCAAACATCGATATAGGCTTAATTGACAAAGAACAGGCAGATCCGAAAAACTGGTTCGGAGTTCTGTTCGAGTAACAGGCTGTAACGCTGAAAAATACTTTCCTAACGCTTCCTGACAGCCCGGTACACGGAGAAACCTAGAAACACAAATCCCGCTATGATTACCGTCATTGCCCCGACGGGAAGATCAAAAAACCAGCCGTTAACAAGTCCGAAGACGGAAAAGAATACGGAGAACAAACAACTTGAGAACATCATTCCGCCCAGGCTTCTGGAGAAAACTGTTGCGCAGCCTGAGGGGAGGGTAAGCATGGCGATTACCATCATTATACCTATATAAGTTTGAAGAAGGACAATGGCGGCGGCTGTTATTCCAAGCAGTAAAATAAAAATCATGTTAACGGGTACGCCGCGCGTGCGGGCAAATTCAGGGTCGAATGACGAGGCTTCTATTTGGGCGTAAAACAGCCATGATAAAATAATGACGATTACGTCAAGGACCGCGAGCAAAATTAAATCGGCGGTGGAAATTAACAGTATGTTCCCGAATAGCCACACTGTAGGGTCGGCGTATCCCGGCGTCTTTGCCATGAAAATTAACCCGAGACTCATACCGATTACCCATATCGCGTTAATTACCGTATCTTCGCGCTGTTTTGCCTTAAGCGATACAAATCCTATGGCTAAAGCGCTTAATACGGAAAAGATAAACGCTCCGATAATGGGAGGGAATCCCGGAACAATTGTCGCCGAAAGAAAGAGGGCCATTCCTATTCCGCCAAGCACGGCGTGAGACACGGCGCCGGCAAGACTTCCTATTCTGCGGACGGTAACAATAGAGCCTAATGTTCCAAAAAGAATCGAGGATAATATGCCGGCGACAAGAGCGTTACGCAAAAACGGAAAATTGGAGCTAAAAAGCGCCGTTAAAAATTCCCGCATATTTATTTACCGCCGCTCTGAATGATTTTGCGCCCTTCTCCCAAAGATAGAACCGAGTCCGTAAGAGATGCGGCAAATTTTGTGTCGTGGGTAACAACGATGATCGTTACCTTTCCTTTATACGCGCCCAATGTTTCATACAGTAATCGTTCGCTTTCTATGTCCATGTTTGCCGTCGGCTCGTCCAATACAAGAAGATCGGGATTCGCGGCTAACGCTCTTGCCACAAGCGTTCTGCGTTTCTGCCCGCCCGACAGCGTTCGATACAGCCTTGACTCAAGATCAAGAATTCCTGTGTTTTGTAAAGCCCGCGTAACGGCTTCTTTTTCGCTCTTTTTCCCGGAATATCTTTTATATGGGTGAAGAAGCCCCATTCTGACAACGTCTTGAACCGTTATGGGAAACAAATTATCCGCGGGCATTATCTGGGAAACATATGACATATTTACGACGGAATGATTATTATGTCCCTCGTTTCCGAACAATTCTATCTTTCCCGCGCTAGGCGTTTCAAGGCCGAAAAGTAATTTTAACGCTGTGGTTTTTCCAGAACCGTTTGGTCCTACCATAGCGGTAAATTCGCCTTTGCGGATGCTAAACGAAGCGTTATCCAGAACATGTATATCGCCGTAGGAAAACGAAACAGAGTCGAATTTTACGGCAATATCGCTCATCGCACGCACCTTTCAAGCGCGTTTCCGATTTGCTGTATATTTGCAAGCCAATCAGTTCCAATAGCGGTTAAATAAATTATTTCCAAATCCGCCGAGTCCGCCAGCGCTTTCGCGGCGTTGGTTGGAAATTGTGTCTGTACAATAATGGCGGCGGCTTTTTCTTCTTTTATTTTTTTTATTAAATTATTAATATCACGCGGAGAAGGTTCTTTTCCTCCCGTTTCCACCGCTTCCTGCTTTATCCCGAATTCGTCAAGAAAATAGCCGAAGCTGGGGTGATAGACAAAGACGCTCCTGCCTTTTAACGGGGCCAACTTGATTTTTAATTGATCAAAGGTTTCATCAATTAATTTAATAACTAATTCGTAATGTTCATTGTAATATTTCGTATTCTTTTTATCAAACTTGCAAAGAGTGTCTTTGGTATGGGCGGCGAGTATTTTCGCTGGTTCTCTGCCAAGCCATGTATGCCTGTCAAGCTCAAAAGCCGTATGAGAACCGTTGCCGCTTTCTTCCTCCGTTATGCGCCTGAAATTTACGCCTTGCGTGCTGTCCACAATGGGTAATTTCGGAAACGCTTTTTCCACTTTCGGGCGCAAGCTTATCTCAAACTCCGCACCCGAGAGTATCCACGCGTCAGCCTCGGCGAGGCTTTGTATTTGTTTTGGAGTAGGTTCATAAATATGCTGATTTTGCCCCGGCGGAAGAAACGTAATGATATCCGCCTTATCGCCCGCAATCTGCTGAACAAACCACGTCTGCGGCTGAATACTGAGAGCGAGTAAAACCTTTTCCTTTGACGCAGTCTGTTTGGTACAGGCTGATAGTAAAATAGATAAAATAAACACAATAGAAAGAATAATTTTCTTCATATTTTATGCCGTTAGCAGGTCGTAAACTTCCTGCGGTGTTTGCGCTTTTAACAGCGAGTCGCGCAGTTCTTTGTTTTTAAGGCGCGCGCTGAACCATGAAAGAGTCTGTAAATAATAGGCGTGCTGGTTTCCGGCTGCGGCGATCATGAAAATAAGCCGCACGGGTTCGTCGTCCAGCGGGTGAAACCCTATTATATCGGTGCGGCTGATTCCTACGGAGACGACAAGGTCTGTAACAGAGGAAAGGCGCACATGGGGAATAGCTATCCCGCAGCCGATGGCGGTGCTCATTAATTCTTCGCGTTTAAGAATTTCTACCGCAAGTTCCTGCCCGTTCTTTATTTGAGGAGCGGCCGCGAGATTTTCCGCCAGAGCGAGAAGAGCGTCGCGTTTGCTTGAATGGTTAAGGAAAAGTATGCGGTGCAGGGAAAGAAGGGATTCGGCTTGAATTGAGCTTGTTACTGGGGTTAAACTGCTCGATGATAATTTGTCGTTTACCCATTTATCGATTTCGGATTTCTTGAAACGCCATGAAGCCCTGATTTTTCCGGCGGGAATTTCCCCTTTTTGAGCGCAGTCATAAACCGTGCGCTCGGATACCCTTAGGTATTTTGCAACCTCTTCAAGGGTAAGGATATCATCATCTATCATACGGTGAATTATAGCACTGTATGGCAATAAATGTCAAGATATTCATTTATCTGCTAAATCATACAGGGAATCATAAGGCAGTAACTCTCCAATAGTAGAATCTACCTGTTTAGGTCCGTTGCCAGCGAAACGCACCGGGGCGGAAGGTTCCATAAATTCGCTTAACACCTGACGGCAAGCGCCGCAAGGCCCGACAGGCTCAACGGAATCCGGAGTAGAGATCGCGAGGGCGATAAACTTGCGTTTGCCCTGTCCCGCGCCCGTGAATACCGCGTTCCTTTCGGCGCAGACGGTAAGGCCGTAAGAACGGTTTTCCACATTAACTCCGGTGATAACGCTTCCGTCTTCGCACAACAGAGCAGCGCCCACATGAAACTTTGAATAGGCGCAATAAGCCTTATCCGCCGCTTTCCGGGCTTGTAAAAACAAAGCGTCCATTTGTTCTTTTGTAACCATGCTTGTCCCCCTTGTGAATTTATTATATACTGATTTTTGCCGACGGGGGAAAAATTGGCGCAGCAAAAAAAAAGAATTCAAGTTTTTATCGTCTTTTTGTTATTTGTCGTATATTTTATTGCCGCCTCAAGACCTATTCCCCGAGAGACAGTTCTTTCGCCAGGATGGTTAAGTTCGGTTGAATCTGACGCGCCTGTTTCAATCGGCGGCGCAGGTAAAACGCAAGAGGGGCTTTTCCCGTTTACACTTGGCTCTAATTTTGGTTTTGTAAACGCGGCGGGAAATTTTTCTGTTAATAATGTAAAAACGGGCGGTATTTATCTTAGCGAAAACCTGTGGACAGAATACGGCGCCGAACCTGAAATTATCGAGATAAAAGATATAAAGGCCCAAACAGCCGTAAAAATAGAGAATCCGCGGGGTTATCCCGTTTTGCTTGACAACAGGGTTTTTATTGTCGGCAGTGAGCAGAACGCGTTATCTGAGATTGACAAAGACGGCAATGTTATTTGGGCTTATGAATTCGGCGCACCTCTTACCAGTATAGACGCAGCAGGCGGCTTTGTACTGACAGGTTCAATAGACGGCGTTGTTGAAATCCTTGACTCTGCCGGAAAGCGCGTCTTTTATTTTGAACCTGGCGGTTCGCGTTATTCGGTAATTCTGGGGTGCGCTATTTCACATAACGGTTCGCGGATTGGAATAATAAGCGGTATTGATCAGCAAAGGTTTTTGCTTCTTGAGCGTTTTGGAGCCGGCAGCGATTACAAGGTAATTTACCATGAGTTTCTAAGGGAAGGATTCAGGCGGCCTGTGTTAATTACTTTTACGGACGAAGACCGCCGTATTGTTTTTGAGCGCGCCGAGGGGCTTGGTTGTTACAACATAAAATCCAGACAAGGTTTCAGCATTCCTTTGGACGGCGAGATAGCGGCTGTAGATAATTCGGGAGACAAGGGTTTTTTCTTTTTAATAAATTCCCGCGCAGGCAAGAAAAAAGAACTAATCGGCATAAGGTTTCCGCAGGATAAAAAACTTGCGGTTTCAAAATACAACGGAGATATGAGAAGCGCGATTTTCTTAAGGGCTCCTTTTAAAAGCGATACCGTATTTCTTGGCAGAAACGGTCCGATGCTCGTCGCAGGCGGCGGGAAAAAATTAATTTCCTTTGTTATGGAGGAAAAATAACATGAGTAAAAAATACGGATTAGTTTGTATTCTGATTTTGTTTTTTCTTTTGACGGGTTTTCTTTCCGCTATGAATTGGCCGTCTGAAACCGCCGTAATGATTCGCAATTTCGGTTCCAACGACAGGGGAAGGCCGTCGCTTGGCATGGTTTTCTCGGGGGATACCCAAGTGCTTGCCGCGGAAACAGGCGAAGTGATATTTACACATAACAAAAATGACACTGTTTCCCGCCTTCCTTCCCCGTTCGGCGCATGGACCGCGATTGATCACGGCGACGGGCTTATTACAGTTTACAGCCGTTATAAAGATAACGCTCAAGACGTGCAAAATACGCAAGACGGCGGCGGCGGCAACGCGACGCCTGTTCATGTTCAAAAACAACAGCCAATCGCGGCTTCCGGAATTTCCGGTTGGTCATCGCAAAACGGATTTTATTTCCAAGTTTATGACAGAAGCAAGCGAAGCTGGATAAATCCGGCTATGATTGTAACACCGCAAAAAGAAACTCGCCCTCCGCAAATTCTTTCTGTAGAATTGATGAATGCGCAGAGGGTTCCTGTAAGAACAAGCGTTATAAACCAGGGGAATTATACTGTAATGGTTAATTCCAATATTTTGGCGGCGGCAAGAGGAACTGTTTTTGCGCCTCAGCGTATTGTCTGTTCCATTAACGGCGCAGAAGCCGGCTCTCTTAATTTTGAAGCTTTCTCCGCAAGGGACGGAGTCTTGATGGTTTTCCGTAACGGTCTTGTTCCCGCAAAACAGGTTTATTCCAACTTTCCCGCTTTTGAGGCGGCAAATGTTTTCTTAAGCAGAGGGCAGGCAAATCTGGAAGTTATTGTGCAGGATATAAACGGAAATTCCCGTAGTTATGTAAGCAGAATGTATGTAAATTGAAAACATGGTCAATGCCGGTAAGCGGCGCAAAGAGCGGATCAATTCCCTGTAATTTATGCGGCGGTCTTATTTTCAAACCCGCGCTTGTTTGTGAAGGTTTTAATTTTGTCCGCTGTGTTCAATGCGGTCTTGTGCAGAGAAATCCCCAACCCGTAAAAGAAGAAATAATAGAACGTTACAGTAAAACCTTCGGAAAAGATTATCTTGGTTACGAACTTGAAAATGAAGCCGCCTTCTTGAAACTGCAGCAGCTTGCTTTGCAGGACGCCGGTTTTGACAAGATAGAGAAAAAAGCTTTCTTGCGCACAAAAGATTCGGCGTGTGCTGACAATGCCGGCAATGCCGATAGTGTCGGCATTGCTCCTTCTGTTCTTGACATAGGATGCGCGACAGGGGCGCTTCTTGCATCTCTGCGCGATTGCGGGTGGCGCGTAACCGGAGTGGAAATCTCCCCCGGCGCGGAATATGCCCGAAAAGAACGAGGGTTGGACGTACGGAACATTCCGTTGGAAGAGATAAAATTTCCGAATGAAAGTTTTAACGTAATACTTGCATCCCATCTTGTAGAGCATTTAAACGATCCGCGTTCTTTTTTTACGGAAGTACACCGTATTCTTAAAAAGGACGGATTTATATTTATCACCACCCCCAACATCAGCGGCTTTCAGGCGTTGATGTTCGGAGGACACTGGCGTTCCGCCATATTCGATCATCTTTACCTTTTTTCAAAACGTACTTTGTTGAAAATGCTGAAAACCTGCGGTTTTAAAACGGAAGGTGTTTACACATGGGGAGGGCTAGCCGCCGGCACTGCGCCCGCTTCCATAAAAAGAACTGCCGACTTTCTTGCAAAACGCCTAGGTTTTGGAGACGTGATGATTATCCGCGCGGTTAGGATTAATTGACATGATTATTAAAAATGTTAAAATGATTATATATGGATGCAAAACATAGAAAAGTTTACATAGATTATAACGCCACCACTCCGCTTAGGCCGGAAGTTAAAACCTCTATGACGGAAAGTATGGATATTTACGGAAACGCGTCCAGCATGCACGGATCGGGCAGGGCGGCCCGCGCCGGAGTAGAGCAGGCTCGCAAAGCTGTGGCTTCTCTTATTGGGGCGTCGTCCGAATCAATTATTTTCACTTCCGGCGGTTCTGAATCCAATAATACGGTTTTTCAAACCATGCGCCGTATCGCAAAAGACAATACCCGCAATGAGTTCATAATATCCGCTATCGAGCACCCTTGTGTTTTAAATTCCGCGTTAAGCCTTAAAGATGAAGATTACAAGGTAATAATCTTACCCGTAGATGAATACGGAAAGGTTAAAATAAACGAGTTAAAAGCGGCTCTTGGCGATAAAACCCTTTTTGTGTCAATAATGACGGCTAATAACGAAATAGGCACAATACAGGATATAAAAGAGATTACTTCTTTGGTGAAAAAAGCAGGCGCTTTTATTCATACAGACGCTGTGCAAGCCGTAGGAAAAATACCGCTGGACGTAAAAGAAATCGAGGTAGATTATCTGACTGTTTCGGCGCATAAGATTTACGGGCCCAAGGGCGTAGGCGCTTTGTATGTAAGAAAGGGAGTTCCCTTGTATCCGTTGATCCACGGCGGCCATCAGGAAGACGGACTGCGGGCGGGTACTTACAACAGCCCCGCTATCATGGGGTTCGGAAAAGCCGCAGGAATTGCCGCGGACGAAATCACGCAATACGGCAAGGACATCTCTTTCCTTCGCGATAAACTGCGCAAGGGGCTTATGGAAAAAGTTCCCAATATTAAGTTAAACGGCCACCTGAAAGATGTCCTTCCGAATACGCTCAATGTTTCTTTCCCCGGCGCGGAGGGCGAGGCGATTCTTCTTTCCATGGATATGCAGGGAATCGAAGCGTCAACAGGTTCCGCTTGCGCCTCGGGAAGCCTTGAGCCGTCCCATGTTCTAATGGCGACAGGCCTTGAGCCTGAGCTTGCGCACGGTTCTATCCGTTTCAGCCTTGGGTGGGGGATTACAGAAGAAGATATTGATTATATAATTGAGACAGTGCCGCCAATTATCGCGCGGCTGCGGGCAATGTCAACATTGACCGTATAACAGGAGGCGAACCAAAGGTTCGAGTTATGTCAGACTGGATATATTCTGATACCGTAAAAGATCATTTTACAACCCCGCGTAACGTGCTTATGGGCGAAGATCCGGGTTTTGTCCCTGACGCCAAAGGCCAGACCGGAAACATTAAATGCGGCGATCAAATGCTGATGCTTTTAAAAATAAAAGACGATGTAATAACGGACGTACGCTGGAAAACTTACGGCTGCGCTAGCGCAATCGCGTCTACCAGCATGCTTTCCGAAGTTATAAAGGGAATGAAGATAGAAGACGCCTATAAAATCAAGCCGGAAGACCTTGTCGCCAAACTCGGCGGGCTTCCAAGCTTTAAGATACATTGTTCGGTTCTAGGCGATAAAGCCCTGCGCGCCGCTATAGACGACTATCTTGAAAAAACCGGTAGAAAGGGAATGTTAAAAGAAGAAACCAGCGTTATCTGTCATTGTATGGGCATTACCGATAAAGATATAGAAAACGCTTTCCAAAACGGAGCCCGAAACTGGGAACAGCTTCAACAAGCAACCAAAATCGGCACTGTCTGCGGAAGTTGCAAAGAAAAAGCCATGGATTTACTCCATGGCTTGGATCACATTTACAGTGTGTGATTTATCTCTTGGACAAGTCTGTAGGATCCAGTATTATCGCATTTCCTTTCTCGTCTTGTGTAAGAAGCCGTCCCTGTTGAATTGTTAATGACGCGTTTGGATGAACTTTTATTACAGATTTTGCCTTTAAATCAAGGTTAGTGTCAAAGCGTCCCATGTAACAATTTTTTGTTTTATGATCGATTGTAATAGCATAAAGATCGTTTGCGTTAATCCATAACAGACTTCCAATTTGAATGTCTTCATCGCCCTGTTTCGCCATTCCAAGAGTGCTCTGATCTATCTCGATAAGGCGCACTGCGGCGTTGCCTTTGTTTTCACCGGCAATGGCGAGGATTTTTCCGCCTACCAGAGTAAGCGTGCGTACATGAATGGTATCAAGGGGGCCGCGTTTCTTTTCTTCTCCCGTCATGCTGATAAGAACAAGCCTGCCCACTGTGGTCGGGTCGTTTCTGGTAATCATTACGCCGAGAACGCCGTCGGCGGTTTGCGCGACAATGGCTGCCTGTTGATCCTGCGCTATACTTTGGCGTTCCTGCTGGGCTTCGTCCGTTTTCTTTTCGGCAAAGTCTTCAAGTTTTTGAGCGTCGTCGCGGCGTTGGTCAAGTTCCTTGTCTTTTTGGGCAACAGCGTCTTCTCTCTTGTCAAGTTCTTGCTGTTTTTGCTGGGCCTGCTCCGGCGTTATTTTTCCCGCCTGTTGATCCTGCTGAACTTGCTGCCTTTCCTGTTCTATCTTCTGCTTTTCCTGCGCGTTCTTGGCTTCATCCTGCTTGATCGCCTGACGTTCATCCTGAGCTTTCTTTTCGGCTTGTTCGGCTTCGCGTTCTTTAATGTCTACCATCCCCTGGCGCTGAGGAACTCCCTTGTCGTCCTCTTTCCTCAGTTCTTCCACAACCCGCTTGTCGGAAATGGTGCTTGTATCAATAGCGCTTAAGCCGCCCGGTCCCAACGGTATTAACATCATAGTTCTTCCGGGCCACTCGTCAAAACGGATTGAAAGCCCCGCTTTGTCTTTCGGCAGGTTTCCTATTACCTGCGCTTTGTAACGCCCGGAGAAATATTCCCAACTGCCCCTGTAAACGGCGTTGTAAATGGTAATGTATTCGGCCAGTATCGCCGCGTCTTTTTCATTGTAGCTGTAGGCGTTCTGCAGATAGCCCTGAATAATAGTGCGCAGGTTTCTTACGTGATCTACCCCTGTGTCTACGCCAAGGCCGAAAATGTCGGCGTCGATTTTACCGTTTTCAGGGCCTGAAACACAGTGAATTACAAAGTAGCGGTTGTTGGTTCCGGCTTCTATTTTATAAGTATATGTCCTTCTTGTTTCTGCGGACATCGCGGCTAAGGTCGGCGCGAGATTGCCTTCCCCGTTAAAAATCTGCCTTCCCAAAACCACACCAAGTTGGCGGATTTGTTCTCTTGTGTCTATTCTGGAATGAGGGCCTTCATAATTGATAAAGACAACTTGCGGAAGATCCTGCTGTAACTCATTACGATCTACCTGCGCGTAAAGCGCCGAGGCAATTAAAGCAAAAATGATAAATAATGATAAAATACGGTATTTTTGCATGATAATACTCCTGATACTTAATTATAATCTATTTTGAAATAAAAATATAGTAATTATTTAATAGAAGACAGCTCAATTTGCGCTTGTTTTCTGACTATTTGGGGCTGGCTGCCCGCGCCGAGCAGATTCAGTATTTTTACGCCTGTTTCGCTTAAGGGGGGGCCTGAAAAACGGCAAAGGGCGCCTGTCGCCGAGGCTACGGCTATTAAGATTTGCTCGTCTTTAATGCCGCCTCCGTTTATAAGTAAAAAGAGAAAAGATTGAATAGCGGTTCCCTCATGATCAACGCCTATGTCCCCGATAGCCTTTGCCGACGCCGCTTTTACCATAGGCTCCGGTTCTCTGCGGAAAAAGTTTATAAGCCACGATATGGTTTCCCTTGAGCCTATTTGACCTATCATTTGAAGCGCTTCCAGTTTATATTGAATTTTAAAATCCCCCGAAGCGATTGTCATTAAGGTAGATACCCAGGCGATTTCGTTTGCTCCCACCCTGCCCGATTTTATCCCTGAATTAATTTGCTCAAGCTTAATTTTTAATTCATATTCGTTAAGAGGAAAATCTTGGATAGAGGCTGAGTTTGGGCCGCCTGTCCCGTAAGAGCCTTCCGCCTGCGGCCCGAAAAGACCGCTTTTTTCCTGTAAAACGCGATCTTCAATTTTATACGCGTAGAGTATCCAGTCCTTCCCGCCCGAATAAAGCACTCCGTCGTTTCCAAAGGCCGGTATTGCGGCCGTGTTTTGCAAGAAAGTAAACCAGATTCTTTTTCCTTCGTGCGTAAAACCTGTCGCGCCGTTTTTACTCAGTATATAAATACCCCTGTCGTCATAAATTATTTCCGCTTCCGGTTCCGGCTTTCCGCCTTTTTTAGTAAATTCTTTTATGTGGGTGTCGCCTCTCCAGAGTATGCCGTTCCCGCTTTGTGGACTGCTTGCTGTCATACTGTCGGGCGGACGGCTTGACGGGTATTCTAACGTAAAAAGAGACGCCGAACCGTCGTCGTAAACAACCGCTATATTGTTTCCTCTGCCGGCCGCCGCTACCGGATTTCCGGGAAGTTTCGGCAGAAGGGTAGGGTGGACTTCTCCCTGAGCGGAAAAATACCAGTCATCGGATTGTCCGAGTATGCTCATGGAGCCGTCTTTGTATAACACAAGTATCTGTTGTTTTTGCTCGATGGGGATTAACGCGGCGGGAGCGTCGGAAAGCGCCCATATCTTTATCTCTCCGAATGGGGTGATACGGTAGACTTGTTTGTTTTCAAGCGCGAATATTATCCCTCCGCCGTGATCCAGCTTTGGGGAGAGGGAAAAACGCGACTCATAAGTTCTTGTCCATAACAAGTTACCGGAAGCCGTATAGCATAAAATTTTCTGTTCAACGGGGACAAAAAGCCTTCCGTCCCACCCCGGAACCACCTTCGCGCAGATCGGGCTTTCTATGCTTCTCCGCCAAAGTTCGCGTCCGGAGCGGTTAACCGCTATCAAAGTGCCGTTCGTTCTTGAAAAATAAGACGTGCCTTCCCGTGATCGCGTAACATACGGGCTGATCCTTCCTCTTGCCGAATAGTTCCACATGGGGGTTCCCGCCGTAGAATACGCCCTGATATTTCCGCCGTCCAAAGCCACCACCGCCGACTGTACCTGCACGCTCGGCAGAGACAAAACCGCTCCCCCCACCGCCTGCCGCCAATACGGAGCCCCCGTATAAAGTCCCTGAACGCGCTCAGCATCAGTCCCCTGAGCAAAGACAGAGGTTACGGCAACTGACATTATGGTGAGAAAAAAAACGGCGCTCTTTTTTGAAAATGAGTACATTGGTTTAAGTATACTACATTTTTTTATTTTACAAACACTGCCAGGCTTTCTATGTGCGAGGTTTGCGGGTAAAAATCGAAGAAGGCTAATCTTTGCAGTTTGTAGCCGCCGCCTGTTAGTATCTTTGAGTCTCGCGCGAGAGCCGCCGGATCGCAGGAGACATAAGCGAGAACGGGCGGGTCGTCTTGCGCTTGCTGCGCCGCTGCTTGCTGCGCCGCTGCTTGCTGCGAAAGAACCGCCGCAAGTTTGGGGGAAAGCCCTGTTCTGGGCGGGTCAACCACGATAAAGCCTATATTTTCTTTGCGGCGCAGTATGGTACGCGGCCAGTCTGTGTCGCGCAGGGCGAAAAATTCCGCGTTCACTCCTTTCAGGTTTTCGCGCGCGATGGAGACGGCGGACTTGTTTTCTTCCGCGAGAATAATCTTCGGAAACATGCCGCCAAGAAAAATAGCGAATAATCCCACGCCGCAGTACAAGTCCGCCATCGGCAGATTTTGCGGCGCGCCTTCGGCGGTTTTTTGTAATTCCAAAATAAGTTTTTCCAGAACGGAACAGTTGCTCTGAAAAAACACCTCTGCGTCAAGAAGGATCTCTTTTTCAAGAAGATTTATCTTTCCCCTCTGCCTGCCGCCCTCGCTTAACAAGAGCGCGTCTCTGGAAAAAACCGTAAACCTGTCTTTTTCAGGCGGCAGTTGGAAGGTTTCTTTTTGCCGCAAAAGTTCCCTGATTCCGGATACGGCGACGGGGCAGTCTGTAACCGTAATTATTTCCCCGTTATCGCCTTTAAGTCCAAAGTTGAATTTTTCGCCGCTTTCGGGCCTTACGCAGTGAAACTGCATCCTGTTGCGGTACTCCCACGGAGAGGAAGAAAAGATTTCAGGTTCTGGCGGAACAAACCCGCCGATTTTGCGTATTGTTTCTTTTATGATATTTGTCTTTATCTCAAGCTGGGCGTTATACTCAATATGCTGAAGATTACAGCCTCCGCATTTTCCGTAATAAGGGCAGGTTTTTTCGATACGAACGGGCGACGGCTCCGTGATTTCCAGCAGTTCTGCCCTTGCCCATGTCCTGCGTTCCTCGGTAACGCGGCAGCAGACTGTCTCATCGGGAGCGCCTCCTTTAACAAAGACAGGTTTCCCCTCAAACCTGCCGAGAGCGTCTCCTCCCGGCGCGATACTTTCAAGCCTTATTTTAATTACGCCGCCTTTCGCCATGTTTTTGATGTTAATTTGTTTATTGCCAAAAAGCTATATCATCATTACAATTATATTATGGTTCAAAGTGAATTCTTTTTTGAAAGCCATGACGGGACCAGGCTTTTTCTTCGCCGTTGGACGCCTGAACAGCCTCCAAAGGCCGTACTGCACATAGTACACGGCATGGCGGAACATTCCCTGCGTTACAAAAGGCTTGCCGAAAAATTTACCGCGCAGGGAATAGAAGTTTGCGCGGCGGATCAGCGGGGGCACGGTAAAACCGCCGATCTTGACGTAAATAAACCGGACAGGGGCGGGATACTTGGGCATTGCGGAGACGGAAAAGCTTTTAATCTTGTTACAAAAGACATTCACACGATAAACACAACAATCAAAAAAAGCTCCAATGTTCCGCTTTTCCTTTTCGGCCACTCGTGGGGCTCGTTTATTGTTCAGAATTACATAGAAGAATATTCCGGTAATTTGTTGATTAACGGCTGTATTTTATCGGGGACAAAGGGACCGGGAGACGATGCCGTGCTTAGGGCGGGAATTCCGTTTTTAACTTTTTTATCCGCTATAAAGGGACAGCGCAAAGGTTCGCGCATCGCGAAAGCTCTGGCGGACGGGCCTTACAACAAGCCGTTCAAACCGAACCGCACTCCCTTTGACTGGCTTTCCCGCGATGAAAACGAAGTGGATAAATACATCGCCGATCCTTTCTGCGGCATGCTGTGTTCTTCCGGTTTTTACAGAGAACTCGCTAAATTGTTGTATCATATTCACAGATGCGAAGAAATGGCGAAGATAGACCGTAATTTACCCGTGTATATATTTTCAGGAAGCGCCGATCCTGTCGGCGATATGGGCGCAAGTCCTACCGCCCTTGTTAACGCGTACCGTAATTTGGGGATCGTTGATCTTGAGTTTGTGCTTTATCCGGGTGCAAGGCACGAAACATTAAACGAAACTAACCGCGACGAAGTAATGGACAGTCTTTTGTCGTGGTTAAAAAAACATTTTGAATGAGATACAGATATTCCATATCGGAAAACGGCAAACATGAAAAGAAAGCCGCCATCTATACCAGGGACGAGCACGGCATCAATTTTACCGATGTTGACAGCGAAGCCGTAGGCATCGTCAAAAAACTTAAAAACGCGGGTTTTGACTCCTATATTGTCGGCGGCGCTGTGCGCGATTTGATACTCGGAAAAAAACCGAAAGATTTTGACATTGTAAGCGCCGCAAGTCCCACGCGGATAAAAAAAATATTCCGTAATTCCAGAATTATAGGGCGGCGTTTCCGTCTTGTGCATATTTATTTCGGAGAGAGGATATTCGAAGTCGCCACCTTCCGTTCGCTGAAGGACGGAAATACAAGCAACACATTCGGCAAAATCGACGAAGACGTTTTCCGCCGCGATTTTACCATGAACGCCCTTTTTTACGATCCCGAACAACAAATAGTCGTTGATTATGTCGGCGGCATGGAAGACATGAAGAAAAAACAAGTGGTTCCCATCATCCCGCTTTCGGAAATTTTTACGGACGATCCTGTAAGAATGATCCGCGCCGTAAAATACGCAGCGGCGACTGATTTCTCTTTGCCGATGAATTTAAAAAGTAAAATAAAAAAGCAATCCAAATTGCTTGCTTCCGTTTCGCCGTCCCGCCTTACCGAAGAAATCTTCAAGATAATACATTCAAACAAAGCGGCGGTTATTGTGGATATGCTGGATAAAATAGGTCTATACTCCTACCTTCAGCCGGAAGCTGTAAAACTTATGCGCAAGAACAAGGAATACAGGCAAAAATACCTAAATACACTTGCCGCCCTGAACGGTAAAGAAAACTACCGTGGGCATATTCTGGGCTCTCTTTTTTACGATTATCTTGAAAGCATAGGGGAATGGAAGCCGGGTGTAATCGAAAACTACAGGGAGATTTTTCATACGGCGCGCTCTTTTGTTCTGCCGATGAACCCGCCGCGTTTTGAAATGGAACATGCCCTGCGAAGTTTCCTTTCCGCCCGAGGCATAACGATAAAAAGAATATATCCTCACGACAGGAACAAACCCGCCGCGCCTGCGGACGGAGAAGCCGCGCTCCCCGCGAAAAAACGCAAAAGAAAGCGCAAACCCAAACCTAACCCTGCTGCTCAGTGATCTTATCGATAATTATGTTTACTTCTTCGATTAGTATCCCGGTGTAGCGTTCGATATTTTCGATAATGTACTGCTGTAATTCGTGAATGTTTCCGCCAAGCTGGATGCCGTAGGGCACGTCTATCGTGATAACAAGGCGGTAACCCATCTTGTCGTCTTTAACAAGAATCTTTTTAATTTTTATCTCTTTGTTGTACTCGTCCACACAGTGAATCACCATCTGGCTTAGCGCAGACTCGGAAATGATAACCTTGCCGCGTTTTGAGTATTCGGGTCTTACGACGGATTTTTCATGCAGGGTAGGCACGGGACCTATGCCGGCAGGGGCTTTGCGTCTTGTGAAAATTTTTATCGCTTCGTAAAAAATACTAGGGTAATTTCTTTTTATCTCGATGGACGGAACAGGGATGACATGCTTGCCCTCAATACGCCTTGTTCTTATCGCCTTGTCTATCTCTTCCTGGGTCGCAATGTCTTCGATTTTGATTATTTTGGACGGAGTGTTTAACTGAAGGCGGGCGGCGATTTTGTTCACCATTTTTTCGGAAGTACCCAAAACCAGAATACGCTTGAATTTTTCGGTTTGAAGCCTTCGCGCCACTTCGTCCCTGTGGGTCTTATCGTCGAAGAGGGCGACCTTTACCGCCGTAAGAAATGAATTTTCTTTTTTTGCCGAATGTCCCGCGAGAATGCGGTTGTCTTTGATTAAAAGACCGTCGTCTATGATAAGATCAATTCCGTATTTTTGAGCGACAAGCTTTGCGCGAAAACTTTTACCTGTACCGCTTTCACCGACAAGAGCAAAGACTTTTTTCCGTTTTAAAAACAGAAAATTAAAAATCATCGCTCCGTCAGTTTATCGTTAATTGCTGTAGGAGCGCAGATCCGCCAGTAATTGCCTTGCCCTTTCTTTAACGGGCGTAACGTAGTTTCCTTCCGAAATACGGGCAAGAACCTGAATCGCGTTCTGAGAGTTAAGACCGTTGTTTTTCTTGGCGATTTTCTCAAAGGCGTCTATTGTGGCGATTGCCATAAGGTTGTCGGGATTTAAAGTGTCAAACCTTTTGACGACCCACGCTATATGCTCAACCGTTTCGTTGTTGTCGTTATTGCCGATATCGCCGAGGGCTTTTATCGCTTCTTGAAGAACCATAGGTTCGTTTTCAAAGCGTGTAATTTCCATGAGCGATTTTTGAGCTTCAGGCGTTCCCATCTGTCCTAAATATTTCGCCGCCTGTCTTCTGACATCGGGGAAATTATTTGTTACACGGCCGTTTTCTCTGGATACGGTCATCCTTCCTTCTCTGGAAAGGAACTCCAGCGTCTGACGGATATCGTCGTCGTTATTTCCGCGGCCAAGAGCGTCTTTAATATATTCCAAAGCGATGAATTTTTGTTCTCTGGTTTCCGATCTTGCGGTCTCTCTGATAATCATCAGTTCGATAGACTTCTGAAGGTAGGATTCTTCAACCGTCATTTCCCTTTCGGACTTTGTCTGAGCGAATGCCGCAGACACGGCAATAAGAGCCGTTATCACGAGGACGAAAGAACGTTTTAATGAAAGCATAAATATCTCCTTAATCGATAATTTTCCATATATTCCCGGTTTTTTCAAGATCATATAAACGCAGCCTTTGTTCTTCACCGGACGCGTTTGTCATGACCGTGAATGCTTTAACCCTATTTTCGCTTATAAACTCAATATCATCAACCCTGCTGTTGGCCCTTGAAGGGACAACAACGTTTATAAAGTAATCTTCGGCAGATTTTAGCGTGATCCTTCGGGTTTTCATAGCGGGAAGTTCGGAAACTTGTTGTAAATTTTCAGGAGATGATATTTTATCGAAATATTCCTTTGATAACGCCGCTTTCCAAGCGTTGTAGTCCCTTCTTCTGATTGTTTGGTTAAGATTTTCTATAAAGTGCTGGACATCTTCTTTTGTTGAAGCGTATTGTTCTTTGCTGATATTAAAAGTTGTCCCCGCTTGGACATATTTATACTCTCCATCGTCTAAATCCTTGGGTTTGGAAGACGAGCCGCAGGCGGAAAAAAGGCATAAAAATGCCGAGAAAACCGCAAGAATAAACAATATTGGTATTTTTGCTTTCATCTTTTACAATAATACACTACATTTATTAAATTTGTCAAATAAATCATACTCCGCAGGTTGTTTTTAATGCCGATTTACGTTATCGTAAGGTATGTTAAAAGCCGCATTTCCGGGGTCTTTTGATCCCCCCACATCGGGGCATATAAACATAATTAAGCGCGCCGCTGTTGTTTTTGACGAACTTGTGGTGGTAATCGCCGAAAACAAGCGGAAAAACTATCTTTTTTCCGCTTCCAAGCGCGCCGAAATGATCCGGGAACTGGCAAAAGACTGTAAAAACGTGTCCGTTGCCGTTTGCGATACCCTAATTGTGGACTTTTTAAAGAAAGCCGGCATTAAATTGATGCTTCGAGGGGTGCGCGGACTGGAGGATTTTTCATATGAATTTGAAATTTCCATGATGAACAAGATGCTGGACTCGGGAATAGAGACGTTTTTTATGACAACCGACCCCGAATACTTTGTTATTAGGTCATCCTCAATTAAAGAAGTGGCCGCTTTTAACGGTAATTTGAAAGGTATGGTTCCGCCGCTTGTAGAGAAGGCTTTAAAGGAAAAGTACCGATAATCTTTTAACTTGACAAAGACTTTGGTTTTTGTTATTATCACGAAGGAGTTTAGAGAGGTTTAGAAATGGCAGTACCAAGATATAAAACATCAAAAGCAAGGACACGCCGTCGGCAGTCCATCAACATGAAACTAACCGCTCCCACAATGATAGATTGCGGCAGTTGCGGCAACAAGGTTCTTTTGCACCGTGTTTGCCCGAAATGCGGCTTTTATCGCGGGAAACAGGTAATAGTTCCGGATTCAAAAGTTTAAATTAAGGGGAAAGAAATGGACGAATTATTTGAAAAAATGAAAAAACTCATCGCTGAAAAGCTGGAAGTCGATGAGGGGAAAATCACATTGGAAGCGTCATTCCGTCAGGATCTTGGCGCCGACTCATTGGACACCTATGAATTAGTTTATGCCATAGAAGAAGAAATGGGCATTAACATTCCCGATGAAAAAGCCAATGAATTTGAAACCGTCAAGGACGCATACGAATTTATTAAATCCCAGCAAAAATAATAAGTACATTCTCAGTTCGGAAAGAAAGAAAAAACTGGCGGTTTTTCAAAAAGCCGCCGGTTTTAAATTTAAAAACCTTGATCTATTAAACCTTTCGTTTATACACCGTTCCGTTTCCAATGAGACGGGCAATAAATACAACAACGAGCGTCTCGAGTTTTTGGGCGATTCAATTTTGGGCGCCGTCTGCGTTACCCTTTTATATAAAAATTACCCCGAAAAAAGCGAGGGTGAACTCGCGAAGATAAAAGCCGTAGTTGTCTCCGAGGATATACTTTCGGAGATTGCCAAAAGTTTAAAAATTGATGAAATGCTTTTACTCGGCAAGGGCGAAGACAATTCCGGCGGCAGAACCAAAAAGGCGATTCTTGCCGACGCGATGGAAGCCCTTATCGGGGCGCTTTACCTTGATTCCGGCTACAAGACTACGTTTGATTTTGTAAGCCGCTGTATATCGCCTGAAATTATCCGCGTAACAGGAGCAAACTACCATAAAGATTATAAATCGCTATTGCAGGAATACTGCCAGCGGCTTTATCATGCTTATCCTGAATACCGCATGATTAAACGCTCAGGCCCCGAACATGAACGTACTTTCTGGATAGAGGTATGCATTAACGAGACTGTCTACGGGCCGGGCATAGGCCGCAATAAAAAAAGCGCGGAACAGGAAGCGGCAAGAACCGCCTGGGAACAAATATCGGCTCAGGCGTAATATTAATAAGGAAGTTATTCTGAAACATCGTACCTTTGGTACGCAGTTTTCGGACAAATCTAAAGGAGGAGTTATGAAAAGACGTATTTTTTATTTTGTTTCTGTTTTATTAATTGCGGGGCTGTTCTTTTGCGCCTGCGCGAGCAACGGGAAAGAAGGCGGAACAATAGCGCCTGAAAAAGAAGATAATACGCCGGTAAGTATTGATTTGCCGGAAGGGACAAAGGAGTTTCACGTCTATATCGCTTTCGGCCAGTCGAACATGCAGGGGCCGGGGCAGATTCGCCCGCAGGATAAAGAAGACGTAAGCGAGCGTTTTAAAATTATGGGCGTAGTTGCCGGCAGATACGCGGGCGAATCAAGAGCAAAGGGCGAATGGTACAGGGCCGTCCCTCCGCTGATTATTCCCGACAGCGGATTGGTTAACTATCTCGGCTTAAATATAGGTCTTACTCCCATTGATTACTTCGGGCGCACTCTTGTAAATAATATCCCGAAAGATATTACCATAGGCGTTGTAGCCGTAGCAAACGGCGACATGGCCCTTGCCGCGTTTCACAAAACAAAAGCTGAGGACTATTACAAAGGCAAAAACACTTTAAGCGGAAGACCTAGCCAAACTGAAATGCAGGGCATGAGCAGATACAAAGGCGCGGGTTACAAAAATATGTACGATGCCGTTATTCAAAACGCGAAACTCGCGCAGAGGGCGGGTGGAGTAATAAAAGGCATAATCGTTCATCAGGGCGAAAGCGGAGTAGGGCTTAACAGTTACGACTGGGACGAACTTTTAAAAGAAATCTACGACGATATGCTTTCCGACCTGAAACTTGCGCCTAACTCTATTCCAATTCTTTTGGGGCAAACATGGAACGGCGGATCGGGAGGCACGGGCGGTTTTCTTTCAAGTAACGAAAGAATACAGCCCGTTATCCCCAACGCGTGGATAATAAGCTCCGTGGGCTGTACAGGCAGAACCGGACAGGGCCAGCCCGATAACATTCATTTCGGCTCCGAGGGGCTTCAATTGCTCGGCACGAGATACGGGGAGAAGATGCTTCAGCTTGTTTATGGGAAGAAGTAGGGATACATCTTGCCTCAAAGACGCTTGAGCATGCCCGTTATTTCAATAAATCTTTCGGTATAATGCCGCCGTTTTCAGCGAGAACCTTCATCAGAGTTTTATGCAGCCATATATTTTTCTCGGCGGAACCGTCGGGATGAGAGCCTGTGTAATTCAGTTCGGCGGCAAGTTCTTTGCGCGCCGCAAGACTGCTGTCAAGATCGAGCGCCTTCATTAAATCGACGATAGATTCGCGCCAGTTGAGCTTTACGCCCTTGGCCTTTACGGCGGCTTCAAGAATGGCTTCCACGTCAAAAGATTTTAACGCCGTTTTCGCCAATGCCGCTTTTCCCGCGGCTTCCGCTATTGCCGCCGCTGTCGCTCCCGCCGGCGAGCTTGCCGGTTTTGCTGGCGCTGCGGTCACTTTCCCGAAAATTTTGTCTTTAATCGAACTTAAAATTCCCATAACATCCTCCTGTGGATAGGTGAGTAGATATTGTTTATCTGTGTTTCAATATATATATTTTCTTTTGCGATTTATAACATTTTATTAATATTTCAAGCGGTAATATTACAATAATTTTTTAAGCTGGTGACACAAGAACGACGGATTTCGTCAAATAATCAACGGCAATCGAAGAATAACGGTTAATATGGCATTGCGGCTTTCAAGATATTTCGGCAATTCCGCGCAGTTCTGGCTTAATCTTCAGAATTACTATGATCTTGAATCCGAAATAGAAAAAAAAGAGCGTCTGATCAAAGAGATAGTTCCTTATAGCATGCATGCGGCGGAGAAAACGCCTGTTTATGCATAATCCGATTTGTATTTATTGGCGAGAATATCCTCATTATTGATAATTATACAAATATATGTTATAATCCCTCCCATGATAGAAAAAGAAGGGCAGGGAAACGGTACAAGCCTGACAACGGTTAAATTTTCAATTGGCGCTAAATTAATAACAATTATATCTTTTATCGTAATAATCTCATTGGGATCCATTATTTTCCTTGTATCCTGGCTTGTTAGCGGAGATTTGCAGATTCTCGCGGAAGACAACAATTTTGAGGCGAACCGCCTTTCTTCGATGGCGGCTGAATCTTTTTTTGACAATATACAGTCCAATTCCATGACGTTGATACGGACAATAACGTCTGTGGGCAGTGCAAGTATCATTGCCCGTGATTCAACGGAGTTTTTCTTTGAGCGTAATCCGCAAGTCGCTTCTGTTTTTTTTACAAACAACGGACGGGATGACCTTTTGTTAAACGATAGTTTTTTTGAGATGTGGCAAATTGACTCTTCTCTCGTAAAAACTTTCAGAGAGACAAATAGAGCGGTCATAAAAAGGGCAATAGCGGGAGAAACGCTTCTAATTAACGCGGCGCCTGTTTTTGCCGCGCCTGTGCTCGCGATGTTTTACCCTGTGCAAAACGGCGGCATAGGGGTTTTGTTCTCACCTGCCGAACTGAACGATTCTTTTGGGCATTCTGTAAACCATTCGTATCTTTTAAATGACAGGGGCGATATTTTAATTCACGGCGATTTTGAGATCGTAAGAAAAGCCGTGAATGTGGCGGATCAGGATTTTACAAAGTATATCTGGAACAGTTCCGAAAAGAACGCTCAAACATTGTATACAAACGCGGAAGGAATACGCTATTTCGGAGCATTTAGCAAATTAAATATTGCTGGGGCCGTGGTTATTACGGAAATAGAATATAATAAAATATTCGAGGGAATCGCGGCGACTACAAGACGGAACATTTACCTTACGATTACTGTATTAAGCGTTTCAATTATTCTAATTTGGTTCTTTTCCAAAAGCATTTCAGTTCCGTTGGAAAATCTCGCAATTGCGGCGCATAAAATCGAGGGCGGTTCTTTTGACGTTGAGTTAAAACCGAAAGGACGCGATGAAATAGGCGTGCTTACTTCAAGTTTCCAAAGAATGTGCAAGGCGCTTTCTATTTTCGGAAGATTCACAAACCGCCACATCGCGGTTGGCGCAATGCGCGGCGAGATCAAACCCGGCGGTTTTCCTAAACACGCGACGATCTTTTTTTCGGATATCCGCGACTTTACCGCGATTTCCGAAGAATTTACAAATGTTTTCCCTGAAGAAGCGTCCGACCGCATTGTTCAATGGTTGAATCATTACTTTACGCAGATGGTTGACTGCGTGGAAAGAACCAACGGAGTTGTGGATAAATTTATCGGAGATGCGCTCATGGCGCATTGGGGAACAGCTTATACATCGGGCAGCACAAGAAGAGACGCTTATAATTGCATTTCATCCGCGCTTATGATGCGCAGGGCGCTTTACCGCATAAACAAGGGACGCGATAAAAACAATCCAGGCAACCCGCGCATCCGCATCGGCTGCGGTATCAATACAGGACTTGTTACGGCGGGGCAGATTGGCTCCGATGTAAGAATGGAATATACAGTAACGGGCGATCCGGTAAATCTCGCTTCCAGAGTCGAGTCTTTAAATAAAACTTTCGGTACGGACATCCTTATCACAGAGGAAACATGGAAGCTTGTAAAGAAAAGATTTATTACCGAAGAAATGCCTTCCGTTACGGTTAAAGGGAAAGAAAAACCTGTGCGTATATTCGCGGTCATAAATTACGCAAAAGCCGTTAAAGGACCTAAGTCGCTTGTAAGACTTCGCAGAATACTGGGTATTAAGGATCCGGGCACTTTAAAATTGGATACTAACTCAACAGAAAAAAAATACAAAATTGTCGGTATGGATTAGAGGGACACAATGAGTGAAACGTCCGAAAAATCACAAGTTGTCAGGAATTTTTGGTTAATAGACATCTTTGTCCTTGTTTTTTTTCTTTCGACCGCCGTAACCGGCCTTTATCTTTTCAGGCGCGATTTGATGAAAACCATAGAGGCCCGCGATGAAGAGCCCGTGGGAATTATCATAATCAGAAATAATGTAGTTCAGCGCCGCCATGAAGATCGCGTGATATGGGACAGGCTTTATGTCGATTCGTTCGTATATTCCGGCGACTTGGTGCGCGCCGCGGAAATTTCATCCGCCTCTATTCATATCGATGAAAATAAAATCAGCTTAAATGAAAATACTTTAATCCGTATACAATACTCAATGGGAAAAACCGGACCTTTAGAAATTGAGTTAAAAGAAGGAAACATAAGCCTTGCAAGCGGAACAAAAGAGAACAACTTGTTTATAAACCTTATGGGCAGCAAGGTGTATGCTTTGCCCGGAGCCGTGATTGACGCCGAGGCTTCGCAAGAAGGGATTAAAGTTCAAGTGAATGAAGGAAAGGCGTCGCTTGTTTCCGGAGGACAGGCAAAAGAGCTTTCGGAAGGGAGTATGCTAGCAAAAGACTCAAAGGGCGATGAGCTTTTAATTCCTGCCGCTGTTGTTAAACGCCCTGTACCGAACGCCGGTTTTATTAAAAGCCACGCGGGTTTACTGCCTATAACTTTCTTGTGGACAAGGGTAAACCTTTCCGACAACGAAAGGATAAAGCTTGAGATTTCAGGCGATCGAAGTTTCTCGCAGGATGTTTATACGGTTGAGGATCTTGGCAACAGGGCGCGCGCGGTTTTTGATACCGGGGTTTGGTACTGGCGTCTGTGTACCGGAGAAACCGTTCTTGGCGCGGGGCAGCTTACGGTAGTGGACGGTTCCGGCCCAGAGTTGTTAAGCCCCGTAACGGACAGTGTGATTCGTTATAAAGGCAATCTGCCCCAACTCCGCTTCCAGTGGTCAAAAAGAACGGGCGCTTCTCAATATATTGTTGAGGTAAGCGATTCTCAGGAATTTCACAACCTTAAAATCAACAGACAGTCGGCATCGACGTCATTTATTTATTCCGGGCTTGGGGAAGGCGTCTGGTATTGGCGGGTAAAACCTGTTTTTTCTTCCATATATGAAGGAAGCGCTTCTTTTTCGGATTTCGGTTTCTTCAAAATTGAAGAAATCTCCGTTCCAAGGGAATCTTCAGCTGCGGTTATCATGGAAATCGATGTTCCCGAGCCTTCCGCGGTAAAGAAAATCCCTTCGGTAATCCCGCTTGAATCTCAATCAATCCCGCTTGAGCCCCAAACAGCGGTTATTACTCCGGCAAAAAATAAAACTCCTTCGCGCAATGTCTACATTGTGCGTCCCGGCGACACACTGGCGCGTATAGCGGTTAAAGTTTATGGCAGCGCTGTCCGTTGGCCGGAATTGGTAGAAGCGAATAATATTATTAATCCCGACCTTATTTATATTGATCAGGCGCTATTTATCCCATAAAAATCAAAAATATAATATAATTAAATTGTGAAATATAAGATTTGCTTGTTATTTTTGTTTTTTTTACTTTTTTGTATATCGGCGGGGTTTGCGGATACAAGCTCTGAAAACGGCGGTTTTTGGATATCTTTAAGCCCGGAAACCGCTTTGTACAGCTATTCCGGCGTTTCCTTCGGTGGCGGATTATCCCTTGGTTACGGCAAAGGCACGACAATTGGCTTAAAAACGGCTTGGTTTTATAACTCTACAGGGGTAAGCGTTCTGGAAATCAATATTCTTTATCGTATCTATTTTTCGAGCAGAAAGGCTTATTCCGGTTCATTTCTCCAGTTTTTAGGGGGGCCCGCCCTTTTCTTCGGCAAGGAAGACGAGCTTTCCTTCCCCGCAAAAACAGGTGCGTTTTCGGTTGGTGTAGGGTATGGCTGGCGTTTCTTGATAAAAGACTTATGGTACGTTGAACCATCCGTCCGAGTCGGGTTTCCGTATATGGTCGGCGCGGGAATATCGGCCGGTATGCGTTTTTAACGTATTTTCCCTGTTTTTTATGTGTAAATTCTACGATAATTAATTATATACATGGAAAATCAACATAAACGGCGCGCAATTGACAATATCAAGTTTTCTATCGGTAAAAAGCTGATAATGATCATTTCCATAATGGTCGTTATTTCGCTTGGTTCTATTACCGCTCTTGCTTCATGGCTTATATATGAAGATTTACGGATTAACGCCGAAGAAAACAACTTGGAGACAAACCGTCGCTCGGCGGTAGAAGCGGAATCAACCTTCGCAAACATGCGTTCCAATTCAGGGATACTTATACAGAGCATTAACGCTAAGGGAATAAACAGCGACGATATTGAAAAAATAAAGGAATTCTTTTTTAAAGAAAATAAAAATCCGCAGATTGCTGCGTTATTTTATATTACCCCCGGAAAGGCTCAGGGAATGCCGATTAACAACAATTTTTTTAAATCTGAAGGAATTGACGAGAAGCTTGCGGCAACCTATTTTAATAATCAAAGAGCCGCTCTTAGCCGCGCCATTCAAGGAGAGACTTTAGTTTTAAATGCGGCGCCTATTTTTTCAAGGCCTATTCTTGCTTTGTTTTTTCCGTGGCAAAACACGGGGGCTTGCTGTGTTCTTTTTTCTTCTCGGACTTTGAATGAGAACTTCGGCATGGGAACCAATCAGTCTTTTATGATAAACACTCAGGGCGACATTCTGCTTGCCGCTGATTTTGAACTTGTCCGCAAAGCCGCGAATATCGCAAATGAGGATTTTATACACAAAATTATTGAAAGCCATGAGTCCGGTAAACAGCAAGTAATAGAATCCGAATTCAAGTTTTTACAAAGCGGTAAAAGCGCCGTAAATTCGGATTTTTTTGCCGCGACATGGACAAACGCGAAACCGATAATTCAATATATTCTGGATAAAACAGACGATTTTTTAAATAAAATATTTAGATCAAATATAAATATAAAACTTGGAAATACCAAAATTAATGAAAAGGGAAATGTTGTTATGCGCCAATTTGTGGCGTTTACCAAATTAAACGATACAAACACGGTGGTGATTACAAGCGTTGAGTACGACAGAGTTTTTGAAGGTATAGCCGCCACCACAAGGCGCAATATCTACCTTACCGTTACGGTGCTGAGTTTTTCAATTATGTTTATATGGTTTTTCTCCAAAACTATTTCCATCCCGATAAGGGCGTTAGCCGTCGCTGCTCGAAGCATCGAAGGCGGAGAATTTAAAATCGAATTAACCCAGAAAAGCCGCGATGAAATCGGCATTTTGACTTCCAGTTTTCAGCGTATGAGCAACGCCCTGAATGTTTTCGGCAAGTTTACCAACCGCGATGTCGCCGTAAAAGCAATGCGCGGGCAGATAAAACCGGGAGGGCTGCCGAAACACGCGACTATCTTTTTCTCGGATATTCGAAACTTTACCCATATATCCGAAACATTTACAAATACTTTCGGGGGCGACTCTTCCGACCGCATAGTTTTTTGGCTTAACAACTACCTTACTCAGATGGTGGAATGTGTAGAGAAAACCAACGGGGTTGTTGACAAGTTTATCGGCGATGCTGTAATGGCGCATTGGGGAACCGCTTACAGCGCAGGAAGTCCGCGCAAGGACGCGTTTAACTGTATCATGGCGGCGCTGATGATGCGCAAAGCGCTTTTTAGTCTGAATAAGGGAAGGAAAAAAGACGATCCTTCCAATCCTATTATAAGGATAGGATGCGGAATAAACACCGGTATTGTTACTGCGGGGCAAATAGGTTCGGATCTTCGAATGGAATACACCGTTATAGGAGATCCCGTAAATCTCGCGTCCAGAGTCGAATCCCTTAACAAGCCTCTCGGCACCGATATTCTGATAACGGAAGACACATGGAAACTTGTGGGCAGTAAATTTATTACCGAAGAAATGCCTTCTGTAACGGTAAAAGGAAAAGAAAACGCGATTCGGATATTCGCTGTTATTAATCATGTTGATAATAACAAGGGGCCGTTTACGCTTACCGAGATGCGGGATCTCTTGGGTATTGAACCTCCGCAAATGTCAAAGGTAGATGTCAATGCAGACGAAAAAAAGTACAAAATCGGCGCCGCAGTCTAAAGAAACGAAAGGAAATTTTCGTTTTACCGATTTTATTATTATTGTTTTTTTTCTCTTTATAGCTTCCTCGGGTATAGCGTTATTCAGACAGGATTTGCTTCAGACATTCGGCAAACAAAACAAAGAGCCGGCGGGGATTGTCATTATTAAGAAGAACATTGTTCAGCGGCGCCTTGTTGACCGCGTACTATGGGACAGGCTCGCGAATGAATCGCCTGTATATCTGGGGGATTTAATCCATGTGGCGGATATTTCTTCCGCGGTGCTTGATATAGAAAATAACAGTATAGATTTGGATGAAAATACTCTTATACGTATAACACACTCTCCCGACGGAGAAGGTTTTAAGATAGAGTTGACCTCAGGAAAAATGTCCGTATCTTCAGGTGTTGCAGGAAAAGGTATATCCCTGGAACTTAACGGACAGCATATAAAGACAAGCCCCGGAACTGTGCTTAGCGCTGCCGCAGGAGAAAAAGGAACATCGGTGCAGGTTTCAAGCGGGAAAGCGAGAATTGCTAAAACAGAAGGCGGCGGCGAAAACGCTTTGCTCGGCGCGGCTTCACGCGGCATGCCCGGGCGTGACACACTTTGGCGCGAGGTGTCTTCGGGAGAAAGGGTAGCGATAGATTCGGAGGGAAAGGAAATAAATGAAAAGGCGGCTGTTGTAACGCGCCCGGTTCCGAACGCACGTTATTTAAAAAACGCTTCTGAATCTGTTTCCGTTAGTTTTGAATGGAACAGAATTAATTTTCTGCCGGAAGAAAAATTACAGCTTGAAATTGCACAAGACGGAAATTTTAGCCGGATTTTAAGGTCGGTTAACGGTTTGGACAAGCGGACGAATGTTTCTCTTGATACAGGAATATGGTACTGGCGCTTGTCTTTTAAGGATGGTGTTTTAAATGCCGGAAGGATTTACATAACGGACGGTTCGGGGCCGCAGTTGATAAGTCCCGCTGTAAACAGCCATATCCGTTATCAAAATGAACCGCCGGTGTTGAATTTTCAATGGCGGAGTGAAGAAGATGCTGTGTCTTACATTATGGAAGTAAGTAAAACGCCGGATTTTTCTTCTACGCAAATACGCGCGCAAATTCCAACCGCTAATTACAGCGATTCAAGTTTAGAGCCGGGGACATGGTATTGGCGGGTAATGCCCGTTTTTCCCGCTGTTTATGACGGTAATGCGTCTTTTTCTCAGCCGGCTTTTTTCCGTATCGAACAAAATACGGCGGAGCAGGCCGCACCGGAACAAGGCAGTCTTGATAAATATTTGGCTTCCGTAACTCCGTCAAGAACGGAGTTGCCGTCTGATGTGCCGAAAGAAATTGCGGTGCCCGCGGTGAAACCTGAACCAAAGCTTGAAAAAAAAGTTGAATATAAAAAACCGGATCTCCGTCTGGTTCTTCCGAAACAAAAGACAAAACTGGACGGGCTTGACGCTATGCGGCAGCAGACGGTCTTTACATGGGAATGCAGCGGCAAGGTAGTAAGATCAAGATTCGTTCTTTCCAGAAATTCAAATCCGTTACAGGGACGCGCCGTAGTGGAAATACAAAACCCCGGACACACTATCCGCCTTGACAATTTGGGCGAAGGCATATGGTACTGGAATGTTGAGGCGCGTACCGCCGACGGTTTTACCGTAAGCGCTCCGGCGGCGTATCAGATACAAGTGCTTCCTGTTCCGCCTTTGCCGCCGCCTGAAAATGTTAGTCCGCGCGCCGGATATCGTTACGGACTGGATGAATTAAGGACGCTTAAAAACATTGTTTTTGAGTGGAAGACGGTAAAAGGAGCCAATTCATATATATTTGCTCTTTATCAGCAGACGGAAAACGGGCGGCGGCAAATTGTCGGTTTAACCCAATCTTCCGGTACTACTTATAAATTGAATAATCTAAAAGTGCTTGAAAACGGAACTTTTTTCTGGCAGGTAGAAGCGGTAAGTCTCGGGCGTAACGGCGCAGTTGAGCGGCAAGGCAAGATAGGCGAATATACTTTTGTTCTGGATTTCCCGCCGCCTGAACCTGTAGAAATTGAAGATACGGTAATATTCTATGGCAATTAACAGTAGGTTTAAATATTTTTTACCTGTAGCCCTGCTTCTTTTAGGGTTATCCGCCGTTCAGGCGCAGACTGCCGGTTATTATTTGGATCCCAACAGCGAAATTCCGCGTTTTATTCAAAAACTGGCGTGGAGCGGCGGAACGAACTCGCTTCATTGCGAGGTAATTATAGAAAAAGAAGAAAACGGCAATTTTGTAAGTTATCATACCGGAATAACAACTGAAAATTATTTGGAAATTTCACTTCCGCCGGGAGATTATCGTTTTCGCGTAATACCTTATGATATTTTGGGTAAGCCGAGCACGGGAACACAATGGGCGCAGTTTAAGGTTTTTAACGCAGTAAAACCGGAACTTTATCAACCTGAAGATGATATGAATTATTATAACGACAAAAAGGGAAGCAAATTTTATTTTAACGGAAATAACATAGAACCCGATGCGCAGGTTTATTTTATTAACTCCGAAGGAAAACATATTGCCCCTGTTGAAATAATAAGAAGCTATGACGGAAGCAGTGTTAATCTTGTTTTTGATAAAGGCCAGCTGACAGACGGGGAATATGACGTTGTTGTTGTGAATCCTGGCGGGTTGGAGACAAGTATAGGCGGAGTAGACTATAAAACCTACAGAGAAAAATTCGGACTGTTTCACAGTTTTTTCGGCGCTTCTTTCTTGCCGACATACCGAGCTTACGGAGAAGAGGCAAGTTACGGTAACTTTCCTTATTATTTGTCATTGCGATTCGGTTTGATATCCTGTATGTTTCTAGACAATTATTTCGGAGTAGAATTTACTTTGTCTAGAATGTCAAGATTATGGGATGAATATTACTATGTTGAAGATACATCGAGCATTTATACATTCAATTATAATCTTTTATTTATTAACTGGCTGGACGGCAGGAACAAGGCGATTAATTTAAGGTTTGGCATAATATTCAATTTGCCGTTTATGGACATAGGTTATGTAAATACCGGAATTTCATTTCTGTACCGCCTTTTTTATAAAATAAACATCGAAGCAGGAGTAAATTACGCTCATAAATTCGAAGGCAAAAGCGGTGAAATTCTGCCATGGGCAGGCTTATGCTTGATATTTTAGGCGTTCATCATTGAATTAATGACATACACCGCTATATTGTACATCGCGTGAGCGATTGATATGCCGTGTAATGATTTATAACGAAGAAACATAAAACATAACAGTGTGCTGGAAAGAACCGCGTTTAAAAATCCCCACGGACCTTCGTAAATATGACAAATTGAAAAAAGCGCCACGGAGAAAACAAGCGCGTATACGGCGGTTAGTCTTAGCTCATTTCTTCTTGACAACAGATAAAACCTGAAAAAACTTTCTTCCAGATAGGCCGCCAACAAGCAGGATATGCTCAATACTATCCATTCGGGGCCTTTGGAAGGAGAAGAAAGCGGTATTTGCAAGGATGTTTCGCCTATTTTGGAAGAAATATAGGTGACTGTAAATCCGATAACCAATAGGCAAGGAAAGGTAATCACGCAAGAAATCAGATCTTTTATTCCCGGTCGTATACCCCAGTCTTTCAGCTTTTTTTTCTTTAAAAGCACAAACCAAATCAAAGCAAGCGAAGGAATAGTCCGCAGGGAAATACTGCTTAAAGCGGCCATAACGGAAAAGCTTGTCTGCGTTACAGATTGAGGGCCGTTTATAAGGAAACTTGCCGAACCTGCCAAAAACAGGACAATATACAGGATAAAAGCTTCTAAATATATACCCATTTTTCCTTCCTTGCGCTTTTCTGAAACTTATTTCTATATTATAATTAAAATAGGGGAATGAGGTAAACTATTGGCGGCGCTTGTTCTGGTTTTTGTAATATTGCTTCTCTGTCTGATTTTGTTTTCTCGTTCAGGCGGCGAGAAAACCAGGGTCAACTGGCTTCAGTTTTTCGCGAAGGGAAAAGAAGCGGGATTTTCAATCAGGGAATTAGAGCAGATACGGCGGCTGGTTACAACCTGTAATATAGAAGACCCGGCATCGATATTTTCGTCCCAAAAGCACTTGGAAATTTGTATTCGTTCCGTGGTAAACGCCGTCCGTATGTCGGGAGAAAGCGAAGATCCGGGAATTCAAGATTTTCTATCAAGGCTATTTGATTACTGTAAACAGCTTGGAATAAAGAATTCCGAGAAAAAATCGACTATTACAACCTCCCGTCAAATAAGCGAAGGTCAGGTGTTAAAAATTTTGGTTCCAGGTATAGGGGTGTTCAAATCCGAAGTAATCAAGAATTTCGGGAATTATCTTACCATTTCACGTCCGATTAACCAAAAGATGACATCTCATATGCAATGGGACGGGTTAAGAATATCGATTTATTTCTGGCGGGAAGACGACGCAGGTTATGTTTTTGATACGGAAGTATCGGACGAGGTCTTCTCAAAAGGTATTTCTTCGTTAAAAGTCGAACATAATGATTCGCTTTTCAGAACGCAAAAAAGGACATCATTGCGCGTTAAGCTTCACAAGGCGGCATTTGTTTACCTTGTTAACGATATGGATCCTCACAAGATGGAAAAAGCGCCCGGTCTTAGGTGTATGATGGAAGATATTTCCGATACCGGCTGCGCTTTCAAGGTAACAGGTTTGGCTCCCGTCGGACAGCGCCTTAAAGTTCAATTTTCTCTTGATCGTATTCCTGTTTGTATCCCCGGTACGGTTCGTTCTGTTGATTATCAACAAGATAAAAATATTTCCGTTATACACATGGAGGCCGATCCTCTTCCGATTGCGACCAGAAACCATATCCTTTGCGAAGTTTTTGATATGCTGCCTGACGATGATGAAGACGAATTGCCGTTCAGAGTAATTGAAGATGAAACCGATAAAGCCTCCGCTCCCAAAGAAAACGTTAATCCGGTTAAATCCTTTCAGGAGGTAATAAATGGCTAAGAAAACAGGGTTAATTCTTTTACTTGCCTTTTTAAGTTTTCCCGTTTTTTGTGATTCGCCTGTTCTTCAATTGTATAAACAAAAATTTTCCAGAGCCGATCTTTCGGTAAAAACGCAAATTCTGGAAAGTGCGGCTAATGACAGTACACTTACTGCGGAAATCGGTCAATTTTATGATTACGCCCTTCAATTTGCACTGGAAAATTCGGAGTTGTTAAAAAATGATTATGCCATGCAAAGAATAATAGATCTTTCTGTAAACGGTTTAAGAAAGGCGGGTTACAGCGGAAGTATAGATAATATATGGAAGCTCTTTATTGAGTATCCAGATTCTTCAATAGGCGCAGAAATTCTCATTACAGCCGGAAAGCTCGGAAAGAAGAACAAAACAATTACGGAAAATATCAATAATTATCTTATCGAAAAAAATACATTGTACCGTACCGGCAGTCCCGTTAATTATGTTATGGTTTCGGCGTGCATTATCGCGATTATGGAATTGAATGACAGTTCTTCTTATCCGGCTTTGTTTTCCGTTATTTGTTCTAGTTATCCCGAAGTAATTAAGTCGGAAGCGCAGGGGGCGCTGGATTTGATAAACGGAAATTTAAGACGCTTTTTGTCGGATATGATTGAAAACGGAACCCCTTCCGAAAAGTTTTTTGCCATTACTGCGGGAATGAACAGCCACAAGCTGACTGTTTCCGAACGCGGACAGCTTGCGGAGCTTGCGCTTGAACAAAGTCTTACTAACGGAAGCAATGCGGATTTGTCGGCGATGTGTTATGCCGCGGTACAGGCTCTTACCCGGCTGCGCTGGACGAGGGCGAACAATCTGGCTATCAGGTATTTTTACCGCGTGCAGACTGATTTTCAGCATAACGCCGCTACCAGAGAACGTTTTCTTGAAGCGATTGCTCTGCTCGGCGCTGTCGGGAATTCGGATGCGGCCCTGGCGCTTTGTCTTCAGTTGGGGCTGATAAACGCAAGAACCGAAAGAACAGGCGAATTTGACGAGGAAATAACCCTGGCGATTGTCAGGTCTTTAGGCCTTATCGGCGATAAGGCGGCTTTTGATCATTTGTTAAACGTCAGCAACTTAATGTATCCCGAGAATATTCTGGCGGCAGCCGGGGAGGCGATAGACCGCCTCAGGTGGTAAATCAATGGTAAGGAATATCCATCTTACTCCTGTTCTTTGCGCCGCGGCAGGAGCGGCCTTTGGTTTTTATTTATTCGGCTTAATCTCTTTCGCTATGCTTCTTGTTATTGCGTTTGCTCTTCTTGCCGCGCTTTGCTTTTTCAGGGTGGCTGCGTCCATGCGCGAAAATTTTTCAGGCGAAGCCGGGCATGAAATAAAAAAACTCGCGCGGCTTGCCGCCTTGTACAGCGCGGCATTGGCGGCAGGTTTTGTTTTCGGAGTTTGCGCTGCAAACGCGGGGCGCAATGTAATAAGTTTCGCGCTTCCTCAGGAAAAAATAATCGCCGTGGAAGGCGTTTTACTGGAAGACCCGAGAATAATAGACGGCGGCAGGGCTATGGCAGTCCTTTCTCTGCAAAGATGCGCGGGAACAAGGGGGCTAAGGGCAAGCGGCAAGGGAAAGATAACGGTTTTCTTTCCGCAAGAAAACGCACTAAGGCTCCGTGAGTTCGGACGGGGAGCGGCAGTTTTTACAGAAGGTGTGTTACGCGCAACAGATACAGGGCAGATATTTTCAGCCGAATCTATGCATATTGTAAAACCGGCGGCTCCTGTTCAGAAAATGCGCACAGGTATCAGGCTGAAACTGATAGACAAATTCGGCGGAAAGGCGTGGGGAGGACTCGCGCTTGCCCTGTTGTTGGGAATCAGGGACAATTTGGACACAAGCCTTGCCGTCATGTACAGAGACGCGGGCTGTTCCTACATTCTCGCCCTGTCGGGAATGCACCTTGCCGTGTTAGCCGCGTTAATCGCCTTTCTTTTGAAAAAGCCCCTTGGCTTTAAGGGCGCGGCAATAGCGGGCGCTCTGATCATCTGCCTTTATTGTTTTATTGTCGGCCCCATGCCGTCTCTTAACCGCGCCGCGATTATGTACCTGTTGGGAGTTTTAACCCTCCTGGGCGCTTTTCCAAAAGAGCCGCTTTCGATACTTGCGCTGTCTTTTCTTCTGCAAATTGCCGTTTCTCCGTCTCAGGGGAATTCGATCTCGTTTATTTTATCGTACTGTGCGCTTGCGGGGATTCTATTAATCGGACAGCATCTTTATTATTTGCTTTCCGGAAAAGCGCCCGATTTTCTTTTACAGCCCCTTACCGCCTCTTGCGGCGCATTTCTTGCAACGGCGGGTATTACAAGTTTTGCTTTCGGCGTCCTTGCTCCCGCCGGAATTATTACAGGTCTCGCTCTTGTTCCTTTAACCACGTTCTTTATGATTGGCTCGATGATTTGGCTCGCCCTCGATCTTATATCGTTCTCATTTGTCTTGTCCCCGCTTCTTTCGTTGCTTTACAAGCTAATGGAAAAAATCGTTTCGATTGCGGGCAGTGTGCCGCGTATTTCAACTTCGAGGCATGCGGTAATCCTCTTTATTTCGCTTATCGCGTCTGTGTTGATTGCCGCCCTTGTTTACCGCCGCCGCTGCGCGATTGATCGCCTTGCGCCGTTCCCATGATTAACTACAATTCTTCCGCCGCGCTTCGCTCTTTCCTCGATCAGGAAGGCCTTGGAATGAGGAAAAAATTCGGTCAGAACTTTTTGATAAATCCCGCCGTAAGGCAGACGCTTGTTGAAGCGCTGAATGCGCAAGAAGGCGACGAAGTGTGGGAGATAGGGCCGGGGCTTGGTGCCATGACTGCCATGCTCCTTGAAAAAAAGTTAAAGGTTAAAGCGTTTGAAATAGACGGCGGCTTTATCAGAATTTTAAAATGTGAATTTGCCGAAGATAAGAATTTTTGCCTTGTAGAAGGCGACGTAATGAAAACATGGAAAAGCAATGCTTCTGTTTGCTGCGATGCCGCAGGCGGCGAGCCTGCTTGTAACGCATCTCCCTTTCTTTTTGGAAATCTTCCGTACAACATAGCCGCGGCGTTCATTGCCGACTTAATTGAAAACGGCTGTCTTTTCCGGCGCATGGTAGTAACCGTTCAAAAAGAAGTCGCTCTGCGAATGACAGCATCCTCAGGTTCGCGGGATTATTCTTCGTTTTCAGTGCTTTGTACTTCGGCATACAATGTTAAGTCTTTGACAGTAATCCGTCCTTCGTCCTTTTATCCCCAACCGAATGTTGACAGCATGGCGGTCTTGCTTGAGAACAAAAACGCGCCTCCTCCTGGTCCCGTCTTCTTTCCTCTTGTCCGCGCTCTTTTTTCATCAAGACGAAAGACAATAAAAAATAACCTGTCTGTTTTTTGCGCGTCCCGTTTCGGAAACCCGGCGTTAAGCGCCCGGTTTTTGCAGGAAAATGCTCTGAGCGGTTCCGAGCGGGCGGAAGAACTTATGACCGAAGTTTTTTTGTCCCTTGCAAAATCCATAGAGAATGTGCGATTATAGAAATCAGAGATGTCGATTGCCGAAAATACCGCACAAATAGAAGAGAGGGTTCAAAAAGCCTGCGAGAAGGCGGGAAGGAAACGGGAAGAAATTACCCTGATGGGTGTAACAAAGTTTCTTCCCGCGGACAAGGTTGAGGAAGCTTATAACGCGGGTATCCGCTGTTTCGGCGAAAGCAGGGTAAAAGAAGCGGCGGAAAAATTCGAGCCGTTCAGGGCAGGACATTCCGTTCAGCTTCATTTGATTGGCGGCTTACAGAGGAACAAGGCAAAAACCGCCGCCTTTTTGTTTGACTGCGTCCAATCGGCGGACAGGGAAGAGATCATCGCCGAGCTTGAAAAACATTCCGCCGGGCGCGAAAAACCGCTTGAAATTCTTCTTGAGCTTCATACGGGCGAGGAAACAAAGAGCGGTTTCGCGGACATTGATTCTCTTTTCCGCGCGGCGCAAATGGTAATGGACAGCAAGCATCTTAAGGCGTGCGGGCTTATGACAATGGCGCCGTTTACGCAGGACACGGAGTTGATCCGCGGGTCTTTCAGGCAGGTTGTTAACGCTCAGAAAGAACTTCAAAAGCGTTTTCCGCCGAACGTGAACTGGGAATGTCTTTCGATGGGAATGTCAAACGATTTTGAGATTGCCATTGAAGAAGGTTCAACAATGGTAAGGATAGGCAGTTTGCTTTTTAAGGAACAATGAAAAATTTTGTTTTTTTAGTTTTAATATCTATTTTTCTTATGTCTCCGGTATTGGACGCGCGGGCGCAGACTAAAACCGATAACGAAGCTCAATCGCTCGAATTTGATACAACCGGTTTTCCCCAATGGGCAAAAGACATGCGCCGTTGGGACATAATCGCTTTCGGCGTGTTCCCCTTTGCGCTTTTTTTTACCACAGTGGTTACCGATCTTAACCGCTGGAACAAAGCCAATGGAATGGATATGTCAGACCGCCGTTATGCACCTTGGCCGTTGAAGTCGGCGGGCGCCGTTGAAATGACAACATCTGAGTATAATAGAGTTTTATTGCAGGCCGCGGGTGTTGCGGCGGCGGTCGCATTTACGGATTTACTTATTGTTCTGATAAAGCGAAACAAAGAACGCAAACGGATAGAAAGCAAGCCAAAAAGCAGCGCCGTTATCGAAATTAAGCCGTATGGCGTCTCGTCTTCAGACGATCCTGAAGGCGCCTCATCTGAAAACTCGCCTGATAAAGAAAAAACGCCTGAGACGGATAAATCCGGTAAAAACTGATGCCCGATCTTATGCATACAGTCGAAGAAAGCGTTGTTCCCGGTCTGCGGTTGGATCGTTATGTATCGGAAAATTTGCGCCTGCTATCCCGTTCGCAGATAAAGGCAAGGCGGCTTTGCGCGAAAATTAACGGAAAACTTGTTAAAATATCCCGACCGGTAAAACAAGGAGACATCCTTGAATTGAGTTGGGAAGAAGAACCTCCGCAAAACATAATCCCGCAGGATATTCAGTTGAACATTGTCTACGAGGACGAAAGATGCGTTGTTGTAAACAAGGAGCAGGGAATGGTAGTTCATCCCGGAGCCGGTAACAGGCAGGGGACTTTAGCGAACGCACTTTATTTTAGAAGGTTAAAAAAGAATGAAAGCCGTGAATCATCAGGTTTACGTCCCGGTATTGTTCACCGCCTCGACAAGGAGACATCCGGGCTAATAATCGCCGCTTATGACGACGAGGCTCATGCGTATCTTGCGCGGCAATTCAAAGACCGCAAAGTAATAAAAAAATACGCCGCGATTATCTACGGAATACCAAAAGAAAAAGAAGGCCGTATAGAAACCTTTATCGCCAGAGACCCGCGTGATCGAAAACGTTTTACTGTTTCAAATACCGGAAAAACCGCCGTCACCTTTTACAAAATAATAAAAACTTTGCAAAATTATTCCCTTGTCATTCTCCGACCCAAAACAGGCCGCACACACCAGCTTCGCGTCCATCTTAAACACATCGGCCACCCGATTTTAGGCGATCCTGTTTACGGTTACCCCGATAAAAATTTTCCCAAAGCGACGCTTATGCTGCACTCAAAAACCTTGGCGATTGTTTTGCCAGGAGAAACTGAAAGGCGCGTTTTTACTTCGGTTTTACCTGAAAGGTTCAAGGAAATTCTGGCGAAGTTATAAATTACTCAACGATAACTTGTTATTTTAGGTACTGTTTGCGAAGTTCATCAAGAGAACGGACAACGGCCTCGGAAGCGGCTGCCGAGGCTTTTCCTGTATAAGATTAAATGAACTCTGATAATTCGCCTTCGGGTTCCTGCGGCGGTTTAAATATTTCATAAACCTCAATGCTTAAGGCTTCTGCAAGGTTTACTAATAAAAATTCGACGTTTTTTCAGATTTTTACCGAAAATGGCTCGTAAATCGATTTCAGTCATAGAAAATACTAACTAATATATTGGCAAAACAACTAACAGCTATTATTTTACGGTATAATTGCTCATAGCGGTTATTTATTATTAATTATCTAGGATTCGCATTTGAAAATAAAGGAAAAGACATAAAACCTGATAAGAATAACAAAATAGAAGGCAATATCAAAAAGCTTACGCGCATGTACCGTTACGGCGAGACGAAATAGTTGTTGATCCGCGTTATCAACTTGCTTACGAACGCGGTTCTTCAGAAATTAACATTAACTAAAGCTATTCAGGACAGTGTTCAAACAATCGAGTCTGAAATCAAAGCAGGACAAAAAGTGGCCGTTTTTAACTTTATTTCGGAATCGCGTGGGCTGTCTGAACATATCATTAGTGTAATTATGAATATTATTACTAATGATAAGAAACTGTTGATGGTAGAACGATATAGAATTGATGCGATTCTTGCTGAACGCGGAATTCAATTAGCAGGCGAAGTTAACGATAAAGAAATTGCCTCTATAGGTAATTTTTCCGGTGCACAGTATGTAATAACAGGTTCACTTACTTTTGTCGGTTCTTCGTATTGGTTTAATATTATTTTTAGAAGCTGTTTATTTGATAGGTTTGATTTATGAAGATTACGATGATATTTATAACACAGGTTTCATTGCAAGAGTAGGATATAAAATCGGAGTAGGAAAAAGATAAAAAATCTAAAAATGATTAAAAAGATTCATTATTAATAATTAACTTTCTATATATTTTTTATATAGGAGGAAATTATGAATTGTTTAAAATTAGGATGGATATTTCCGGCTATTGTATTATCTGTTTTAATTATTGTTATAGGAGTTGGAATATATCAAGTTAATTCAGGAAAGAACCCTTGGAATTTTGATAAAAAACCGATACACCACCAAGATTTTTCAGGAAGTGTTGCTATGGAACCATAAATGAATGGTTTCCAGAATCAGGATATGAATATATTGCTAATGGAGTTAACTTTGAGCTGTATTGGGATAAATTATGGATATAAATTTTGGAGAATATAAATTCAGCGATAATAAAAGTATGATCTCGATAGACAAAGTATGTGAACTATTGGGAAAAAGTTATTGGGCAAATAATCGGAAAAGAGAAACAACGATAAAAGCAATCGAAAATTCTATTTGTATTGGAATATATTTAAAAGAAGAATTGATTGGATTTGCGAGAATAGTAACTGATTATGCTACAATGTATTGGCTTTGCGATGTGATTATTGATATACAATACCGTAAAAACGGTTTAGGAAAAAAATTAATAGAGATAATTACAAAAATGAAAGAATTGGATGGAATGTTTGGGATTTTGGCAACACGGGACGCTCAAAAATTATATGATAAATATGGTTTTAAAAAAGTTGATGCTGAAAAATATATGAGAAAAGATAATTAATAGATAAAAAACACAAGAAAGGGAACAAAATTTGTATTAACAAATAATATGTTAATATTTAAGTATAAATATTTCTACCCCTTCCTCATCGGCAAAAACCACGCCGGTATAATCGAAATAACCGCGAAACCTATCGACCATAAAAAAACAATATTAAACGCCTTTCCAACCATTTGAGCGTCCGCGTTAACAGGCATGTGGTTTTGTAAAATAATTGCCAAAACCGCGGTCCCTACAGAGCCGCCTATTTGTTGAAAAATGCGCGTGGCTGTTGTTCCGTGCGCAACCTGTTCTTTTGTTAGTCCGTCGTATATTGAAACCATAACAGGAATAGACACTCCCCCAAGCCCGCAGCCTCGGATAAATAACGCTATCGCAAGGAAAATTTTTCCGGTAACGGAACTTGCGAACACAAAAGGTATAGTTCCGATAATGGTTATTATTATTGAAATAATTACTACAATCCTTGATCCCATTTTATCGGTTATTTTCCCGCTTATTCCTCTTGTGCATAACATTCCTATTCCTTGCGGCGCGAGCATTAATCCCGCCGTTATGGCGTTTGTGTTTTGTACTTGCTGATAAAATAAAGGCAGGATAAACAATGTCCCGGTAAGTATACCGCCTGAAACAAGCATTAATATAGACGATGAAGTAAAATTACTGTATCTGAAAAGATGAATGTTAAGCACGGGCTCTATTTTAGCGTTTAACGCGTATACAATGTAGGCTATAACCAGCAAGAGCCCGATAAGCAATGGGGTTATAGCGCTGAAATTTCCCAACCCGTGCGCTGTTCGCAGTTTTGATATTCCGATGACAAGTATGGAAAAGAATGAAGATAACAATAAAGTGCCGATGACATCTAACGGTTGATTTTTATTTACAGGTTCTTCCTTGTCAAGATATTTTACCGCTAAAATAACGGCGGCGATACAAATCGGAATGTTAATATAAAAAATCCATTGCCACGGAAGTTTGTTTACAATCAGCCCTCCCAATACAGGCCCTAAAATAGGAATTATAAGCGCAGGGATGCTGACAATAGCCATTAACCGCCCCAATTTTGTGTTTCCCGTATAACGAACTAATACGGTCGATAATGTAGGTATTAAAATTCCCGCTCCAAGTCCCTGCAATATTCTGGAAAAGATTAAAACTTCAATATTCCATGAGAAGGCGGCAAATAATGAGCCGATTAAAAATATAACAAGAGATGATAAATATACCGATTTACCGCTGAAACGATTAACAAGCCATGCCGAGATTGGAACCGCTATACCCATAACCAAAATATAACCGGTGGTAATCCATTGAACTACCGAAATTGTGCTGTTAAATTCAATAATGATAGTTCCTATGGCGATATTAACAATTGTCGCGTTCAATGCCGGAGCAATAAGCCCAAAAACCATTATTACAGCCGTTCTGAGCAGTTTAGGATCGATTTTATCTTCTTCTGTGTTCATGTTGTTTCTTCATAGTTATTATATTAAATATTTTACTTTTAATTCAATGGATATTAATATTTATATCGTACCCGCCTGACTGTACAGAATACCGTTTTAAGCATACATTTAACTATAACCATGACCAACAATGAGCCGTATATTCTTGATGAAAAAGACGATTTTGCCGTAGTCTTCAAGCCGCCTCGAATGCACAGCGCTCCTCTCGCGAAAAAAGAAGGAGGGACGCTCCATGATTGGTTTACGGCTCGAAAGGAAGCGGTGCAATCGTCAAACGTCAACCTTATGCACCGCCTCGATTTTGATACCCACGGTCTTGTGCTCTTTGCCAAAAATGCCGAAAGTTTTAAGTTCTTTAAGGAGTTGCAGGACAAGGGCGGATTTGTAAAGGAATATTCCGCCATTTGCGGCTCTGTCCTCAACTTGAGCTCTGTTCCTGATAAGAACTTTGTTCCAAGTACCGTTGTTTACAACGATAGTTCTGTCCTCGGTTTTCCGCCGCCGCCGGCCATTGACGCTCATGCTCCCTCTCCGGAAAATCCTCTTATAATAGAAAGTTTTTTCCGTCCTTTCGGTCCCGGCAGAAAATTGGTTCGCCCTGTAATTGAAGAAGGCAAGAAAAACCGCGAAATCGCCAAAGATAACGGAGGCTTTTACCGGACTGAGATCATCGGTAAAAATAAAAATACTTTTACAGTACGGCTAAAGCGAGGTTTCCGGCATCAGATACGCTGTCATCTTTGCTGGATAGGCTGTCCGATAATGAACGATCCTCTCTACCCTCAGCCGCCGGAAGCCGGTTCTGTCCCCGATATGGCTCTCCGCGCCTGTGCCCTGTTTTTCGCTGACCCGAGAACAGGAAAAAAGCTTGAATATAGAATTGAACCATTATAATAGAAACTGTTAAGACTGCTCTTGAAAAACAATGGTTTTAAGTTAAAATTATTATATTAGTTATGATAACGGAAAATATTTTTAAACAGGGCGCGCGGTTTTATTTTGTCGGGATTAAAGGGACGGGAGTTTGCGCTCTGGCTGAATTGATACTCAATGCCGGGATAAAAGTGAGCGGCAGCGATACCAACGAAGTTTTTTATACTGACGAAATCTTAAAAAATCTGCAAATTCCATTCTATGAAAATTTTGACGCGGCTCATATAACCAAAGATATTGATACTGTGATCCATTCAGCCGCTTACAGCGCGGATACCAACCCAGAGCTTGCGCAGGCGGTAAAACTTGGTATCCCTGTCATAAAATACACCGATGCTCTTGGAATGTGGTCTGAAAGGTTTGACTCGGCGGGAGTGTGCGGCGTTCACGGAAAAACTACAACAACAGCGCTTGCCGGTGTTTGCGCTCGCGGGGCGGGGCTTCCGGCGCAAATTCTTACGGGAAGCGGCGCGTTTGATTTCGGCGGGAAGTCAACGCTTATTCTTGGGGAAAAATTTTTTATCGCTGAAACCTGCGAATACCGCAGGCATTTTTTGTCGTTTCATCCAAAGCGAATAGTACTTACTTCTATAGAAAGCGATCATCAGGATTATTTTCCGGATTATAAATCCATTCTTGACGCGTTTGTCGAATACTGCCGCCTTCTTCCTTCCGGCGGTCAGCTTATTTACTGCGCCGATGATCCGGGGGCAAGCGAGGCGGCTCAAATTATCGATAGCGAAAAGCGGGGGATTACGCTTGTTCCGTACGGGTTTAACGCGCCGGGCGATTACCGCGTGGTTTCTTATTTCACGGAAAAAGAGAGGGCGCACTTTTCCCTTGCCGGATTCCCGCGCAATTTTACAATGAGGATTCCCGGCCGCCATCAAGCGCAAAACGCGGCGGCGGCTATCGCGCTTACGGCGTTGATGTTAAAAGAGCAGGGAGAGGAGTTTGACGAAAAAGAAATTCAATCTGTAGCGAAAGAGCTTGAAAATTTCAGAAGCACAAAACGCCGCAGTGAAATTATCGGTGAAGCGGGCGGAATTATTTTTATGGACGATTACGGGCATCATCCTACCGCTATTAAAAAAACTCTTGAGGGAATCAGGAATTTTTATCCGTCGCGCAGGCTGATAGTCAGCTTTATGTCGCACACCTATACCCGCACCTCCGCCCTTCTTGATGAATTTGCCTCGGCCTTCGACGACGCGGACATTGTTTTCCTTCACAAAATTTACGCGAGCGCGAGAGAAAATTACAAGGGCGGCGTTAACGGCAGAACCTTATTTGATAAAGTCGCGGAACGCAAAACAGCTTTTTATCAGGATGAGCCTGACGATGCTTTTGCTCCATTGTGTGAAATGCTTAAACCCGGCGATCTTTTTATCACTCTCGGCGCGGGAAACAACTGGCCGCTCGGAGTTAAATTGTTCAATCATTTTGGGGGAAGCCATGATTAGTATGACAGGCTACGCTTACTGTGAAAAAACGGAGCGGGATTTATCGATTTCGGCGGAAATAAAGGGATACAACAGCCGCTATCTGGAAATCTTTATCAACCTTCCGCCGTGGCTTTCCGTTCTGGAGCCGAAAGTCCGCGAGCAGATTGTTTCCTGCTGCGGCAGGGGGAAGGTCGAGGTTTCTATCCGCGTGCGAGAGCAAAACGCGCCTGTAAACATCAGCGTAAACGTGAACGCGGCAAAGGCGTATTATGACGCGATTAACAAGCTTGCGGACGAATTAAACCTTGATGAAAAATGCGGCCTTCATGCGCTTCTTAGAATGGAGAATGTGCTTGAGATAGAAAAGAACCGCGATGAGGATCGTTATTGGAAGGAGATTGAGCCTCTATTGCGCGAGGCTGTTCAGGCTTTTTGCAAGGAACGTGAAAGGGAAGGGAATCATACAACGGATGATATTTTCAAAAATCTTGAGATAGTTGTCTCCTCGGTAAAAACCGTTTCGGCGTTTGCCCCTGTAATAGAAAAAACGTTAAAAGAGAATATCAGATCCCGTTTTACGGAACTGCTCGGCGACAAGGTTGATGAAAACCGGGTGCTTGCCGAAACTGCGTCGCTCCTTCTAAAGTACACCATTTCCGAGGAAATATCCCGTCTTAATTCCCACCTTGTTGAGTTCAGGGCGGAAGCGGAAAGGAATCAAAGACCGGGCAAAAAACTCGATTTTTTATGCCAGGAAATTAACAGGGAAATTAATACAATCGGCTCAAAAAGTACTATAATTGAAGTAAGCGCCGAAGTTGTCAAAATGAAGGAAGCTCTGGAGAATATAAGGGAGCAGCTGAGGAATATTGAGTAGGAGCGTAGATGATAAAGGATATAAAAATCGCTATTTCAGGGAGAAGCGGCTGCGGGAACACTACCGTAAGTAAAATGACCGCGGAAGCCTTAAATCTGCGTTGTATCAATTTTACCTTCCGAAACCTTGCCCAGGAGCGCGGGTTGGAACTCAAAAAAGTGCTTGAGCTTGCGGCAACTGACGAATCGTGGGACAGGGAAGTGGATACCAGACAGGTGGCGCTTGCCCGCGAAGAAGGCGGCTGTGTGCTTGGCTCCCGCCTCGCGATATGGATGCTAAAAGAGGCCGACGTTAAGGTCTACCTTTACGCAAGCGCGGAGATAAGGGCGGGGCGCATTGTAAACAGGGAAGGCGGAGACCTTAAAGAAGTTGCCGCCTTTACAGAGATGAGGGACAGGCAGGATCACGGCCGTTATCTCAGCCTGTATAATATTGATACCGATGATTACAAATTTGCGGACTTGGTAATCGATGCCGGAGCGCATACGCCGGAAGAGATTGTTAATTTGATTGTCCAAAAGGCAAAACAACAATAGATTAACAGAGGAGAGAAAATGAAACGTATTTTTATTTTTAGTTATTTATTATTTATTTCCTTTTTATGTTTTGCACAGCAAAATTTGCCTGCCAAAATAATCGGAGTAATTCCAGCCGAAGACAGCGGTAAAAAATATCAGATTCAGGTAGGAGCTTATATCGTCGAAAAAAACGCGCAGGACGCCGTTTCGCAGTTAAGAAATATAGACCTTAAACCCGCCACGGAAAAATTCCGCGATTTTACCCGCGTGCTTGTAAAAGAGATTCCGGCGAACCGGGTTAGAAGTATTCTTTCAAGCGTCGCCGATGCCGGTTTTAGGGAAGTAATTATCCGTGAGGATACGCCTTCCAAAAAACAGGATATTGGTTTTGGTCCGTCGGAATTATTATGCAAAACATGGATAATTGACAGTTCTCCCAACGCGGAGCTTATCGGCGCTCAGTTGTTTGTTGCCAATGACGGGACATATTATGTTAAAAACGCCAAAGGGGAAACGAGTTCTACGTCAAATTGGAGATTTAACGGAAATAATGAATTTGAATATACCCACAATAACTGGGAATACTACGGCAAGGCCGAAATTATCAATCTTTCGGATGATTCTTTTGAATTATTGGATTCCGGGTACAGCTATGACACCCCAGGCCGTTCTTCGGCCGGATATAACAACCGCTGGGTCTTTTCAAGGGCGGTAAACTAGACCTCCGTAAGCCCGGTGTATTGACAAAATCCCCTATTTTTGAGAATATGTCCTCAGTATCGCGTGCGGCTGTCGTATAACGGCTATTACCCCAGCCTTCCAAGCTGGAGACGTGGGTTCGACTCCCATCAGCCGCTTTTTTTGAAGCTTTGCTTCAAAAAAAGCGGCTGCCTTCGGGCAGCCGCCATTTAAAACTAGTGAGCGGCTGCTGCGTCAGCCGCTGCAAAAAGAGGCTGCCTTCGGGCA
>Ga0268262_10000200_pt1 | contig 79146 bp, 75 predicted proteins | sample TergutNc150P3_FD_190354 | JGI IMG/M metagenome (GOLD analysis project Ga0268262, IMG submission 190354) | Nasutitermes corniger P3 segment gut microbial community from laboratory colony in Florida, USA - Nc150 P3 (SPAdes) (version 2) | ecosystem: Host-associated > Arthropoda: Insects >...
CCCGCCGTGGGATATCCAGCAAAAGGGGACCTACGGGGCGGTCCACCACTATGACCTGATGACCCTGGACCGCATCAAGTCCATGCCCATCGCGGACTTGGTGGAGGACGACGCCCACTGCTGGCTGTGGGTGACCAACGCAACGCTGCGCCACGGTTACGATGTCCTGGAAGCCTGGGGCTTTACCCCGCGCAGCATATTCACCTGGATCAAGCCGCGTTTTCACCTCGGTGTCTATCTGCGCAACGCGACGGAACATATGCTCTTTGGCACGCGCGGTCACGCGCCCGTGCAGTTCAGGGGACAAGGCACCTGGGGCTTCTACCCCCTGCAAGACCACAGCCACAAGCCGGAAGAGCAGTTCGCCATCATTGAGCGCGTGTCCCCAGGTCCGTACCTTGAGTTGTTCGCCCGACGTCGCCAGCCCGGCTGGGATGCATGGGGGAACGAGATCGAATCGGACATTGACATCCCCGGCTATCCCGTGCCAGCGGTCAAAGGAAGAGGTGAAAATGATTGAAAAAGGCGGTTATGACGGTTTTGGAGGCCGCCGCGATCTTTCTCCTGGCGATGTACCTGCTGCGGCTCGCCATCTGCTGGCTCTCGGAAATGTGGTGGGTTATCCTGATCATAGTGGTCGTGGGTATCGTAATCGCGGTGGGCTACCGGGTCTGGAAGAACAAAAGCAGATATTAGGGGGTGGGGTATGAAACGCAACCTGGACTTATGCTGGTACGAGGTGCATTGGCAACGCCCCTTTGAACTGGACGCGGTGTATGACCTGCTGGTGAATCTGGCGGCGGCATCCCCGCGCGGTCCGGTTATCTGGGAAGTACGTGGGGGTAAGGGCAACGTCCGCTTCTTCCTCGGCACGTTTCCCTGTTACAGCCGCGCCATACATGAACTTTTCCGTGTCAGCGGTAAGGTACGCTTCGTCGCCCTAAATGAAGCCGACCGTGCTACCATTGCGATCGCCAAGCGCCTGAAAATTTCCAAGCCCGCGTTGTCCCTCAAAACGGACACGACCCTTTCGGCCATCCGTGCGGGACTGGCGGCGATGTCGACCCTGCCAAACAACGTTGAGGCTGTTTTGCAAATCGTCCTCGGCCCGTCCTACGCTCCGCGCCGTGCGCCCCAGAAATTGTCAGACCCACATGCCTCATTTTTTGACTACGTACTGGGCAGTGTCCCGGAGGCATCCGCCGAAAGCATGGCCAGCATCAAGGCCAAGGTCGGGCAGCACGGCTTTTGCTCTCTTATACGTATCGGGATTTGCAACGCCGCGAAGGGCGCTGTCTTTTACAGTATTCTGTCAGCCCTGCGCGTGGTGGAGTCGGCTGGCGTACATATTAGCGCCGTGAACGAGAACCCGGATCACCTGAACGCCGGCCATGTGCCGTGGCGCTTCCCCCTCCGGCTGTCGGTCAAGGAACTGGCGAACTTCCTGCTGCTGCCCGCAGGCAAGACAGACTTCACGGGGGTAGCGGACATCCACCCGAGGGTAATACCGCCGCCCGCCTGGTATAAATGCGCTGAAGGGGATCGCAGGTTCGCCGTCAGTCCCACAAACACCTATCTCGGTATTTCCCCCGCCGACGCCTTGGAGCACACCCATGTCCTGGGCCCAACCGGCACGGGAAAGTCCACAGTCATGCTAAACCTAGCCGTAGAGGACATTCATGCCGGGCGGGGCGTGTTGGTGATCGACCCCAAAGCGGACTTGGTCAACGACATTTTGGCGCGGATACCTGAACACCGTATAAATGACGTCGTTGTGATCGATCCCTCCGACCCCTGCCCGGTGGGTTTCAACCCCTTCGCCTTCAAGGATTACGGCACCCCCGGCCTGATCGCTGACGCGGTACTCGCGGTGTTCAAGGAGGTCTTTTCGGAGAACTGGGGCATCCGCTCTGCCGATGTCTTAACAACGGCATTGCTGACGCTGGCGCAGAGCGAGGGAGCGTCGCTGCTGTGGCTGCCTGCTTTACTTACCAACGACGACTTCAGGAAGAAAATCACCTCACGGGTGACCGACAAAATTGGCCTTGAGCCCTATTGGGCGAACTTCGAGAACATGAAGGACAGCGAACGCCGTCAGGAGATCGCCCCGGTACTGAACAAAATCCGGCAGTTTCTCCTGCGCCCTGGGCTGCGCAACGTACTTGGGCAATCCAAGCCAAAGTTTATGCTGACCGACCTGTTCAGCAAAAACAAGATCGTGTTGGTGCCGCTGAACAAGGGCATCATTGGGGCGGAGAGCGCACGGCTGCTCGGTTCCCTCATCATCGGGCTGACGTGGACGCTGGCGTTATCCCGGGCGGGGCTACCGAAGGAGCAGCGTTCCATGGTCGGTATTTATATCGACGAGTTACAGGACTACCTGTCCCTGCCCACGAGCCTGTCCGACGCTCTGGCACAGGCGCGGGGCTTAGGCGTGGCGCTGACCATGGCGCACCAGTACCGGGCGCAATTGCCGCCGGAAATCCGCTCCGGGGTGGACGCCAACACCAGGAACAAGATCATCTTCGGCTTGAACGGAGAGGACGCGGGCGCGATGGCAAATATGGCGAAGGATTTGGAAGCGGTGGACTTCACGCTCCTGCCGCGCTATCAGGTGTACGCCAGTTTCCAATCCGGTGGGCAGGCCACCGGCTGGGTATCCGGGCGCACTTTGCCGCCCCCACCAGCTATCCGCGATATTGTCGGGCTACGCGCTGGGAGTATGGCTGCCTACGGTCAGCCAGCCGAAAAGGTCGAGGCGGAGTATCTGGAAATCCTGAACGCCTCGCGCAGTTTCTATGCGGCGGACAGCGACAGCGTGAAAAACAGCGCCATCGGGAGGAGGAAACTGCCATGACCAAGTACAACGCTTCCACTCGAACCGCGCATTTTTGCATGACCAATCGCCCGACCGGTCACGTCTGTAAACACTGCCCGAAAACCGCCATATATCCGCACAAGCCCGGCAAATCTGCATCTGACATTCTATGCGCAAATGTGCGCATAGAATCTAAACCCCTCGCGGCTGGTGGCACACGGCGGCGGCAAAGGAGGCGGCCATGAGCGCGCCCGTATATTTCACCAAGCACCGGCTGGAGGAGTTGGAGCAGCGCCTGTCCGAGCGTGACCGTCATATACTCACATCGCTGTTGCGTTGCCGTTACCTGACCACCTTGCAAATTGCCCGGCTGCACTATGGGGGAGCTATCAGCCGCCGCGCCGCCATCCGGGCAGCCAACCGCTGCCTGACCCGCTTGCGGGAGTATGACCTGATCCGGGCACTAACGCGGCGGATTGGCGGCGTCCGGGCTGGCAGCGGCTCCTTTGTCTGGACGCTGACGCCGGGCGGGTTCCGATTGCTACAGGCGGGCGCTGGTGGTGATCAACCCCGCAAACAATTCCGTGAACCGTCCATGCAATTCTTGGCGCACAGTCTTGTTATCTCCGAGGCGTATCTACAATTGACCGAAATCTGTACCCGGCACGCGATGGTTCTTGCCACAGTTCAATTTGAGCCGGACTGCTGGCGGCGGTACTCTGACAGGGGCGGCAAGCAGCTTGTGCTGAAGCCCGACCTGTACGCCGTAACGCAAGGGGGTGGTTATGAGGACTGCTGGTTCATCGAGATCGACTGCGATACGGAAACCATTGCCCGGATCATCGAGAAGTGTGAACGTTACATCCATTACCTATGCTCCGGCGTGGAGCAGGAGCGGACTTGCGTCTTCCCTTATGTTGTATGGCTCACGCCTGACACGAAGCGAAGGGACAGCGTGGCCAGGAATATCCGCGCGGCGTTTCCGAAGGGGCCGAACATCTTCCTTGTTATCCTGCCGGATGAATTGGAGGCTTTAATACGAAAGGGGGTTGCAAAATGACCGATAGGCAAAAACACCAGATAGATGCCCTGCGCCGCAAGGGGTACAGTTACGCCTGTATTGCGGACGATTTGGATTTGCCCGTGAACACAGTGAAATCCTACTGCCGGCGCAACCAGGAGCGGCACGCCGGCGACCTGTGCCGCAACTGCGGCCGGCCCGTCACGCAGAACCCGCGCGCCCGGGAGAAAAGCTTCTGCTCCAACCACTGCCGGCAGGAGTGGTGGAACAGCAACCGGGACCAAATCAACCACAGCGACAGCCGTACCCTTGAATGCACCTACTGCGGCCGTGAGTTCCGGGCGCATGGCAAACGCCAGCGCAAGTATTGTTCTTCGGCCTGCTGCGCGGCGGACAGGGGGTGTGAATGAACAGACAGCTTACCCTGGGCTCCCTGTTTTCCGGTTCCGGCGGCTTCGAGCTGGCGGGCTATTTCTGCGGGATCAAACCCGTGTGGGCCAGCGAGATCGAGCCCTTCCCCATCCGCGTGACCACCAAACGGATGCCCTTCGTGCAGCATTTGGGCGATATACGCGCCATTGACGGCGCGAAAATCCCGCCCGTGGACATTATAGCGATGGGCTCGCCTTGTACCAATTTGAGTTTAGCTGGAAAGCGAGAAGGCTTGACGGGCAAGGAATCCAGCCTCTTTTTCGAGGCGATACGGATCATTAAAGAAATGCGAAAGGAGACGAAAAATGACAAACCAAGATATATCGTGTGGGAGAACGTCGCCGGGGCGTTCAGTTCAAACCAGGGGGAGGACTTCCGGCGCGTCCTCAGCGAAATCGTGCAAATCGCCGAGCCGGGGGCCGAGGTGCCTGCGTGCGGCAAGAACGGCTGGCCCCATGCCGACGTTCTCATGGGAACCGGATGGAGCGTGGCTTACCGCCTTGTCGACGCGCAACACTTCGGAGTCGCCCAACGGCGCCGCCGCGTGTACCTTGTCGCGGATTTTGGATCGGAGCGTGCCGGCGACATACTTTTTGAGCGCGAAGGCGTGCGCCGGGATTTTGCGCAGGGCTTCCGCGCATGGGAAAATACTGCCGGAACCCCTGCGGGCGGCGCTGGAGGCGCAATCTCGTTTGAACCCGGCGCGTTGAAGCGTTTGGGGCGCGGCGTCAACATAGAGCTTTCGTCTACACTGCGGGCTTCGACCAGCGACAACAGCCCGCCCGCCGTCGCCATTGACAACCACCCCGCTGACAGCCGGGTAGGCGTGCGGGAAGACGGCGTCGTGCAAACACTCCCTGCCCGTATGGGGACAGGCGGCGGCAATGTCCCTCTTGCGGCTTATTGCCTGGAGGGGAATGGTATGCGCCCGTCCCATGGCGGCAACGGCGTCAATACGGATGTCGCTTTTACCCTCAACACGATCGAGCGGCACGCGGTCGCCTGCGCGGAGCATACAATGGCATTCGGAATCTGTTCCTGCGGCAGTAACGCCATGAAATCCCCGAACCCGCACGCCGGGATTTATGAGGCGGACACCGCCAGAACCCTTGATGCCAACGGCGGGAACCCCGGATGCAACCAAGGCGGGATGGCGGTGGTTAGTTATGCCATGACCACGGGGAGCTATGCGGATGTGAGTGAAAATCTTGCGCACACCCTGCAAGCCCGCGACTACAAATCGCCACAGATCACCAACAATGCCGGTTACATCGTGCGCCGCCTGACTCCGACTGAATGCGCTGTGCTGCAGGGCTTTCCCTGCTGGTGGTGCTCCGGGCTGGAAACCCCTAAGCCCACCGAGGCGGACATCGCGTTCTGGACGGAGGTTTGGGAAACCCACCGGCTCGCCATCGGCAAAAGCAAGAAGCCCAAAAGCCGCAACCAGATTGTGAAGTGGCTGCAGCATCCCCACTCGGACAGCGCCGAGTATAAGCTGTGGGGGAACGGCATCGCCCTGCCCTGCGCACTGTTTGTAATGCAAGGGATCGCGGACAGGGGCGGCTAATACTGATCCGCTGTCGAGGGCCGGCACATATAGGGGAGCGTGCGCGGCAAACGTCCGGGGTTATCTAATGAGAGGCAACTTTAACAAGAGGGAGGACCGTATGGGAACAGTAAACCCGCAATGCGATATCACGATATTGGAAGCACAGAGCAACTATGTTTGGGTGCGAGGAATCTCAGGACCGTATATGTTTGAGGCGAAAGTGTATGGCACTGGCTCAAAGTACGGCATCGCCAAAGGCCGGATCAGCAAATTCGATGTTTGGATGGAGCCGGATAAACGGGGCCGCAAGCACTGGATCGCCAATTACGACCGTGATTGGGACAACTACCCCGAGAAAGAGCATTGGCAGTCTGTCGATCACGTCATCGGGCTTTTGGGAGCGATGCCGCAACCGGAAGACCTGAAGGAAAACATGCGCTTTTCACTGGATTAACCGGGCAAGGGCCGTGCGTCGTTCCCCTATATGACGCCGGCCCTCGACCGCAAACAAAACCTACATAATCAGGGGCTGGCGGCATATAGGCCAACCGGGGACAGGAGCACGGGGGTACGCATTACAAATTTACTACAAAGATAGGAGCGTGTATCTTATGGACAACTACGACTACGACCAACTTCGCGAGGAAATCCTCGCCATCCGTGATTCCGGCGTCTGCAATATGCTGGATGTACCGGCAGTGCAGCGCGCGGCAAACGACAACGAGTTCTACGACCTGGTGATCTTCATCGAAGAAAACAAACGCGGCTACACCCACTTCATCTTCTACGGCAAATTCGAGTAACAGCACCTTCCCCGCGTCCTTCCACCGGTATGGCCTATATGCCGCCAGCCCATGATTACCAACCGACATACGAAAGGAGAAATTATGCTGACTGAGGAACAATTCAACAACGAACGCGATTTCTGCGCCGTCATTACCCTGGCCGGAGCGATGCTGGGACAAGGCGTCATCGACGAACAGGACTTTACCGCTATACAGCGCAGGGCGCTGGAACAGTATTGCCCTGTGGTGTCCTGCCCGCGGATAGGGAGTGGCCGCGTTCGGCAAATCCCACAAAACAACCCTTTGAACCCTGCGGAAACTTCTCCGCCGGAACCGCGAAAAAATGCTGGACTTCCAGCCCAATCAGAGCGATGATGTCAGCATCCTAAAAATTTTTAACCCGAAGGAGGACCTTATGAACCAAGAAAAAATCAACCTGAGCATCGAAATGCCGTTGACCGGCTTCGACGGCCTCGCCCTGCGGCGCTTGTCGGGGCTTGTCGCGGCCCACGCGGGGCTTTCCTTCGCGAAGACGCCCCAGGATACCCTGCGCTTCGATTTGGGCGAACGTGCGCCCGCAGAGGCGGGAGAATGCGCCGGGCTGATCGCGGGGCTTTGCGAAGCCGCCAAGTATGGGCAGACTGCCCTCTACTGCCGTACCGCCACCGTTAATCCCACTGCCATCGCCCAGCAGCGCACCGTGCTGGAAGGCTTCGCCGAAAAGCGTGGCTTCACTGATCTAGCCTGTTACGAGGATGACGGCTACAGCGGCAGGAATCCCAAGCGCCCGGCCTTTGCCCGGCTAGAGGAAGATATCCGCGCGGGCAAAATAGCGCGGGTGCTTGTTGCAAGCATCACCCGCCTGGGCCGCAACACCGCCGAAGTGCTGCGCTGGGCGACCTGGCTGCGGCGGCATGGAGCGGAGATCGTCGCTATGAACATCCCTGTCGATCTCAACCCCGCGCTGGAGGTGTTGGAAAACGCTTGACTGCGATGCTCATCGGAGTTATGCTGTCACGCCAAGGAAGGAGAAGCACGATGAAAACGATCACGCAAATACAATTCGCCCCGCCCATCCCGAAGCGCAAGCGCACGGCCGGCTATACCCGTGTTTCATCCGGTAAAGACGCCATGCTGCATAGTTTATCCGCCCAGGTCAGCTACTACAGCGCCTACATCCAAAAGCGCGCGGATTGGGAGTTCGCCGGGATTTACGCCGACGAGGCCGTCACCGGGACCAAGGACAGCCGTGCCGAGTTCCAGCGCATGCTGGCAGATTGCCGCGCCGGGAAAATCGACCAGATCGTAACGAAATCCATCACCCGCTTTGCGCGGAATACTGTTACCCTGCTCAAGACTATCCGGGAACTGAAGCTCCTCGGCATCGACGTTTTCTTCGAGGAGCAGAATATCCACACCATGAGCGCCGAGGGTGAAATGGTGCTGGCTATCCTTGCCGCCCATGCGCAGGAGAACTCATTGCGGGTGAGCGAGAGTTGCAAGTGGCGAGTGCGCAAACAATTTCAAGAAGGAAAAACGACCGGCTGTAAGGTCTTTGGTTATGTAATCCGGCGTGGTGACTTCTTTATTATACCGGCGGAAGCCACTGTTGTCAAACGGATTTTTGCGGACTACCTTGCCGGGATGGGCATAGGGGCCCTCAGCCAAAAATATGGCCTTTCATGCACCATGCTGCGGTATACATTGCGCAACGAAAAATACGCCGGTGACCTGCTGCTCCAGAAAAGCTATATTGCCGACCATCTGAGCAAACAGAAGGTGTTAAATGTCGGTCAGTTACCGAAATATCTGGTTCGGGATCACCATGAAGCTATTATTGACCGCGCAACTTTTGATGCGGTACAGGCCGAAATTGTCCGGCGCACGGAGCGTTACCAACCGAACCCGCAGGCTCCGCAGAGATACCCGCTGACTGGCTTGGTAAAGTGCGGCGTTTGCGGGGCGAGCTACCGGCGCAAAATCGCCGGGGCAGCGCAAACGTATAAAAAGCCGTTCTGGATTTGCGAAACGTTCAACTCACAAGGCAAGGCGCACTGCGCATCTCAGATGATTCCCGAGGATATTCTGCTCGCCAAAACGGAGGAAGCAGGCGGCTTTGAGGGGTTAGAGCAAATAACCGCTGTCGGCCCCGGCCTGCTTTCCTTCTTATATAATAATGGGCGACAGATTGATTTGACCTGGCAGAATCCCTCCCGCGCCCAAAGCTGGACGCCCGAAATGAAAGAGGCCGCCCGGCAGAAATCCCTTGCCCGCGCCGCTGAAAATCGAAAGGAGACCGCCCAATGACCATGACCACCGCGCCCAACGTTACCGTTATCCCTGCCAGCATCACCCTGCAGCAGGGCTTGAACCGCAGCCTGCTGATTGAACACCTGCTTCGTGTCGCCGGCTACGCCCGGGTTTCCACCGGCGACCCGGAACAACTGACCAGCTACGAAGCCCAGGTGGACTATTACACCAAACTGATCAATGAACACCCGGACTGGGAATTTGTCGAGGTCTATGCCGACCCCGGGCTTTCCGGTACCAGCCTGAAAAAACGCGATAACTTCAACCGCATGATCGCCGACGCCCTGGCGGGTAAGATAGACATGATCATTATTAAAAGCATCAGCCGTTATGCCCGTAATACCGTCGATGCCCTGGACACCATTCATAAGCTCAAGGCTAAGGGCGTCGACATTTTCTTTGAGACCGAAAATATCCATACCATGGACTGCAACAGCGAGTTCATCGTCTCCGTCCTAGCCAGCGTGGCACAGAAGGAAAGCGAGGATATTAGCGCCAATGTGACCTGGGGGCATCGCAAGCGGTTCGCCGACGGCAAGCTGCTTATGCCCTACAAATCCTTCCTCGGCTACGAAAAGGGCGAGGACGGCATGCCGCAAATTGTAGAGGAGGAGGCCGCCGTCGTCCGCTGGATTTATGCCCTCTTCCTCGAGGGCAAAACCATCCGGCAAATCGCCAAACTCTTGATGGACCGGGACGTCTTAACCCCGAAGGGCAAAACGGTGTGGAGCGTGACTACGGTACAAAGCATCCTTCAAAACGAGAAATACGCGGGAAACGCCCTGTTGCAAAAGAAATACACCGTGGATTTTTTGACAAAGACCGTCAAAATTAACGAAGGCGAGGTTCCCATGTATTTCGTGGAGAACAGCCATCCAGCTATTATCCCGCAGGATACCTACGACCTGGTACAAAGCGAAATCGCTCGGCGCGCCAAATTAGGCAAGCAGCTGACCGGTACTGACAGCCCCTTTACCGGCAAGATATTCTGCGGTGGCTGCGGGGCGGTTTATGGGACACGGGTCTGGCGTGACCACAAGGGCGGCGAGAAGGTTGTCTGGCAGTGCAAGAACCGCAATAAACGGGCAGGTTGCGCTGCGCCCTACCTGAGCGAGGCGCAAATACAGGGGGCTTTCGTCAGCGCCTACAACCAACTGCTGGGCGATAAAACCCGCTATCTTGAGGCGCTGGAGGCCATTTGCGCGGAGTTCACCGACCTGCGGGAATTGGACGCGGATATAGCCGCTTCCATGCAGGAGCGCGAAGTCGTGGCGGGGTTGATGCAGCGGGCTATTGAGGAGAACGCCCACGCCGCGCTGGACCAGGGGGACTATGCCCGGCGCTACAATGCCCTGCGGGAACGCTATGAAACCGAAAAGGTTCGCGGTGACGACCTTGCCGCTCAACGTCGGGAGCGTGTGGCTAAGCGCGCCCGGATCCGCAAGTTTATGGAGGATTTACGTAAACGGGAAAACTTGATCACCGACTTTGACGAACACGCCTGGAATACCCTCGCGGAGGCGATGACTGTACACGGCAAGGATAACCTGGTGGTGCGGTTCCGGGATGGGTCGGAGATAAGAGTGTAGGAGTAAGGATAAGTATCGCGAAGCCGCCTGATACGGGCGGTTTTCTTTTGCCTCATTTTTGGCGCAAACCAGCCGGGTCAGTTAGATTCATTCAGTAGTTGGGTGCAAGCTCAATCGGTTCGTTCAGTAGTTGCTTTTTGTGGGTGCATGGGCGGTCGGTTCGTTCAACACCTGCCCTCGAGGTGGGTGCAACCGGCTTCGGTTCGTTCAGCAGTAACCCCCTGCGCTGCGGGTCTGGCAGAGCAACGGGCCGCGCTGAAGCCCCTGAACTGCCCCGCCGCCAGCCCCCGAAAACCAAAAAGACCCCCGTATATGGGGTCTTTTCGGATACTGCCTGACAGTATATGTGACGTGCGATTATGGTGGGTCGGAGAGGGCTCGAACCTCTGACCTCGGCAGTGTGAATGCCGCGCTCTAGCCAACTGAGCTATCGACCCAAAGCCACAACAAGTATTATAGCACAAATTTTATTTCTCGTAACCCGGCTTGCCCAACAAACGGAACATTTCGGTTTTGTACGCTTCTACGCCGGGTTGATCGAACGGATTGACGCCCAATATAAATCCGGACATGGCGATGGTCAGTTCAAAGAAATAAATCAACGCACCGATCGAACGCGCCGAAATATCCGGCACGATAATGCGGAGCACTGAAATTCCGCCGTCGCGGTGGGCGTTCAATGTCGCCTCTAACGCTTTCGCGTTCACATAGTCCAACGCTTTCCCCGTCAAATAACCCAAACCATCGGTGTCCTCTGCGGTTTTGGGAATGTTGGTTTTCTCCGCCGGCGCATCGGCGAAATCGATGATGCTCTCGAAAATGTCGCGGCTGCCGTCCTGGATATACTGTCCCATTGAGTGTAGATCAGTCGTGTACACCACCGACGCCGGGAAAATGCCCTTTTGATCCTTGCCTTCCGATTCGCCGGCGAGCTGTTTGTACCACTCGTTGAAATACGCGAATGTCGGCTCAAAATTCGCCAAAATTTCGATGTTTTTGCCATCAGAATACAAATAATTCCGCACCGCCGCATAAACCGCCGCATCACCGCCGGCATTTTCCATCAACTCGTGCGATTCGTCCGCCGCACCCTTCATCATTTCCGCGACATCAATTCCCGCCACCGCAATCGGCAATAGCCCCACAGCGGTCAAAACCGAATACCGCCCGCCAATGTCGTCCGGTACAACAAAACGATGGTAACCGGCGGCGACCGCCTCGTCGTGCAGCGCGCCTTTGACGGCGTCGGTTGTGGCATAAATGCGTGCGCCCGCCTCCTGTTCGCCGTATTGATCGATCAATTTTTGTTTCAGAATGCGAAACGCAATCGCCGGTTCAGTGGTCGTACCGGATTTGCTGATCACATTGATCGACCAATCGTGTCCAGCGATGGTTTTGATAATCTTATTTAACTCGATCGTACTCAACGAATTCCCCGCATACAGCACAGTAGTTTTGCTCGTATTGCCGAGCGCCTCAATCACCGCGCGCGCACCGAGATACGACCCGCCAATACCGACACAGATCAAGAAGTCCGAATTTGCCTGGATTTGTTTCGTCGCCGCCAAAATGCGCATAAATTCGTCCCGATCATAATTATCCGGCAAATTCAACCATCCGCCGAAACTATCCTGATGAATCCGTTCGATAATTTCATTATTTTTCGCCGAATCAACCGTCAAATCCAGTTTCGCGATCCGCGTCGTATCAAGTTTAATCATACTACCCCCTTCATTATTACCCATACATTTTACAACGAAACTGTGTAAATGCCAAAAGTTTTCGTTTATGGTAAAATAATTGTATGCTAGGTGAAATTTACCGCCCATCCATGCGCTCGAAACGCGACTTCGTTAGCCGTCAAATCGGTGGTATGTCGTCGTCGATTTCCGTCCAAACCCCTCCCCACGAAAATAAGAAAATACGCGAGATTGTCACTAACGACACACCTCCTACGCACGAGGATCAGGAACTCCGCGATCGCATCATCGACAAATGGTTGCAAATGTCGGACGTCCCCGAACCGAATCCCGACACTCTTTTCGATCATGGTTTCAATAGCGACAATTTAAACAGAATTATCCAGCGTCTACTTATCCCCGGAGACTCATTCGCCACCAGCGAAAAATATTCCGATGAACTCATGGATTATTTTCGAAAGTACGGCAACTTTTTCGAGATCTCTATTGCGATGCGCACGTCTGCGAATTTTCACGACCCAGAGGGCGCAATGGACTATCTGCGCCTTTGTCAGGAAATACGTGGTAATGACCACTGGAGGCAAAAGTTAAACATTTTGTCAGATTATTACAAATATCAGAACCTCGACAAAACCCGCGTCGAGGGTTTCAAACGCAACGTTTTTCCGGGCGTGGACAAAAACGACGCGAAGCTGATCGGTGTGCAGGAACAATTGGACTACCACCCCAACAGAGACGTCCTCGGTAAATTCGGCGCAGGTGATTACAAAATCCATTGTTTGGTACAGAAAGTCAATCCGCGCAATATTCGCGATTTGATTCAAATTAAAAAGGACCTCCCGTCCGACGATTACGAAAAATTTACAGCCAATCGCGAAGACGCGCGCGCACTGGAAACTATTTTATTTAGATCTCGACAGTTTATCCACGACGAACGCCCGGGCGCGCATGAACTGCTTTCTGCGATGTTGCAATATTACGAAGCGTCGAAAGATCCCGACAACCCGAAATTATTCGCGCAAAAAACCGAGCACCTCAAACAACTTGTCGCCGAGCGACAGGCGTCGCCGGACGCGGAATATTATATAAATTTTGAAGATTATGCATTTCATCTCGAAAACTATGATCGGGAAGTTCACCCATTCGATCAAGCGAATTGGGAATTGGACGCCGGCGAGAAAATAAAAGCTGTCAACCTTCTCCGCCGCCTCGTCCGAAACACGGCGCCGATGCTATTCGAAAAACCGATGCCGTACGACGAAGAGGGCAACTGGGAATTAGACGATTTATTGGAGCAGTTCAACGTTCACCTCAACAAACGAACTGGCGAAGTTTTGGTCGATTGGAACCAAGTCGGCGCGCTCGTCAAACGTGCGAATGAAATTTTGCTCGCAAAGCAGGACGACATCGGTATTCACCCGTCGATGGTCGAAACGCTGGCGTATATCGAGAAAATGGCGACCTACGCCTTACGCGGGATTGATCGGAAAGATTGGCGCGAACTGCCTTTCGATCCATATTTCAAGGAAATCGTGAAATTCCGCGACCTAACCTCGAGCGCCGACGATTTCGATAATCAAAAATTTGAGCAATTTTGGACAAAATTCACCACACACGAAACCTACGCCAATAAACGCGATCGTTTAGACCCCGATGATCCCGACGCGGTTCGCGAAAGTTATCGGGAACTCCTAATCCACATCGGAACCCAACTCGGCAAACTCGCTAAAGCATACAAATCCGACAAAAACACCGCCTGGCTCGCGGATTCGTTATGGACGGGCAACCTAAATCACGAATTGATTGGTTTGGCGGATAGATTCAGAACTGGGTCATAGTGATGCGCTTGACTCAAAAACAAATCCTTGCTATAATATAATTAAATCACGACGCAGGGATGCACCGAACGGAGAAATACCTAAGGCGAACCTGCTTTTTGTATTCTATCTTTGCTTTGGTATTAACGTCATCCAAAAAAGCGCGGTGGCTATCCGGGATACGTTTATATAACGACGAAACAGATTGCTTGCATGGGGCAAGCAGTTTCACAAAACACTTCTTAATTTAAATTCGACCGAAATCCAGCTGGCAAATTCAAAAGCAATGTCGGGGTGCGCAAAAGTGCCACCGCCGTAACGACCCGATTTTGTGATAATACCAATGGCGTTTGTGTCTTTAATCCAACTGGTTGGAGTAACAAAAAGACGTCCCGGCTCATTTCTAACCGACTGGAATCCCAGACGTATAATCAATATTACCAACGCGCATAGCCGACACCGATGTGTCTTGAACAATAATTTCCGACTTAACGAGTGATTTCATAGTCCAATTTTAGCATATTTTTTAATTTAATATGTTACAATGTTTACATGCCCGAGTGGCGGAATTGGTAGACGCGCTACGTTCAGGTCGTAGTCTGATTCTTCAGGTGGAGGTTCAAGTCCTCTCTCGGGCACCAGCGAATTAATTCAATGAGGAAAGGTGGTTAGGGAATGAAAAACAACAAGATTACGGTCGACACAATGACATTTGTGCGATTTTGGTTGGTGATTATTGGTCTTTCGGCGGTTATCGGCGCGATTTTTTTGGCGCGCAGCGCGATCATCACGATCCTAATATCCTTTTTCCTGGCGTTGGTGCTCAATCGTCCGGTATCGTTTTTGGCGCGTCATCTGCCCGGTAAATCGCGTGTGTTCGCGACGTCGGTTTCTTATCTGGTGATTGTCGCGGTGATTGTCACGATCTTCTTTAGCGTCGTGCCGATCATAACTGAACAAGTTTCGAATTTTCTCAAAACTCTGCCTGATACAATCCATAGTTTACAAAGCACTTCAAATTGGCTCGGCGGATTTTTGCGGCAATATAACCTCGAGGCGGGTTGGAATAGCTGGCTCAAGGATCTGGAATCGCAAATCGGCAACATCGCAACGAATATCGGCGGGTTGTTTATAAATGCCCTGAACGGGTTGATCGGCGTAATTCTCAACGCGATTTTTGTATCAGTTTTGACCTTCCTGATCTTGATCGAAGGTCCGGAATGGGAAGAAAAATTCTGGCGGTTGTTGTATAGCGACAAAGAACGCCGCGCCCACCACCAGAGCATCGCGCGCAAAATGTACGACGTCGTGAGCAATTACGTTAGCGGACAGATGATGGTGGCGGCGATTTCCGCGACCATGACCGCTGCCTGTGTGGCGATTTTGTCGCAGTTCTTCCCCGCGCTCGCGCTGCCGCTCGCACTGACGGCGTGGTTGGTGATATTTATGATGTTGTTTGTTCCGATATTCGGTGCGTTTATCGGCGGCGGGCTCGTAGTGCTGCTGTTGGCGCTCTACTCGTGGCCTGCGGCGGTGATCTATTTGGTTTACTTTATTATTGAACAACAAATCGAAAACAACATCGTCGCACCGAAAATCCAAAGTAAACGACTCAATATGTCGGTTTTGACCGTCCTCATCGCCATCATCGTCGGTTGGCAGGTTGCGGGTATTTTGGGAGCGTTGGTCGCGATTCCGGTCGCGGGTTGCGTCATGGTTTTGGTGCGTGATTTCATGAAACGTCGCCATATCAAGAAAACCGCGGCAAACGGCGAAGAGATTGACGCCAGCAACGAAGCCCCCAGCATCGTCATCGTCTTTCAAACCGAAAAACGCCAGTTCGTCAAACCTCAATTGCCGCACATCATAAAGAAACCAGATCAGAAATAGGAACCCTTACTCCCGCGCCCAAATTTGTCCGATGTTGGTGTCCTTGATTTCGATGCCTTGATTTAGTAGTTCGTCGCGGATTTCGTCGGATTTTGCCCAATCTTTTTGATCGCGCGCGACGGCGCGTAACTTTATAAAGTCATACTGGGCAGACGTGATGTCCGACGTACAGTTACAGAGGTCGAGTCCCAAATTATCGTCGATAAACTTTATAAAGTTATCGAGCGCAAAGTGACTTAAGTTATCAATATGGTTCGTAAAAATATCCACGATTTGGTCCAGGAATTTCAGTGCATTTGGTGTATCAATGTCGTTCAGGAGCGCTGCCGCCGCCTCGTCCAGTAAATTATTAACGATTTCAGTCTGTCCGTCATCGCCCGAATCCGGCGTTTGATGGCGCAGTTCCGCCACGTTCCGCCAATTCCGCCGACGATTGCGCGCCGCCGTTAAATTATCCCAACTGAAATTCGTCGCAGATCGATAATGCGATTGCAATACCAACATGCGAAAATCGAGCGCATCGAAATCTTTCGCCAAAATATCCGGCAAAGTGTAAAAATTATGCGCGGATTTGCTCATCTTTTTGCCATCAACCAACAAATGTTCGTTGTGTACGAAAAAGTTCGCATATTGCGCGGGTTGCGACCCCGCCGTCGATTGAGCGATTTCATTTTCATGATGCGGAAAAATCAGATCAACGCCGCCAGTATGAACGTCGAACGGCTGACCGAGATTTTTCACCGACATCACGGAACACTCAATGTGCCAACCCGGACGACCCGCGAAATTTTTACCATCAACGTCAAAATCCCACGCTGGTTCACCGTCCTTTTGCGCCTTCCATAGTGCAAAATCCTGCGCTGATTCTTTGTCGTATTCGTCGTTATCGACGCGCGACCTGGTGTCCGCCGCGATTTCGATGTGCGATAACCGACCATAGACGCGTGTTTTTTGATATTCGGCGATCGAAAAATAAATCCCGTCCTCCGCCAGATACGCGACGCCCTCTGCTAATAATTTCCGAATTAAATCTTGCATGTCGACGATATTTTCCGTCGCGCGTACGAAATCAACCGCGTTGTTGTCGTTGCCGACCTGCGCGATTTCGTCCAAAAAAACTTTTTCGTAATAATGCGTTAGTTTTTTTAGCGCCTCCGTCGAATCCAAATCCGGATATTTAGCCCGCGAATCGCGAATCGTTTTATCATCAACATCGGTAAAATTCATAACATGCTTGGTCGAATAACCCGCCAAACGAAACGTTCGACGCAAAATATCCGCGAAAATATATGCCGACAGGTTGCCGATGTGCGCGTGATTGTAAACCGTTGGTCCACACGAATAAATCCGCACCACGTCGTGCAAAGGCGAAAAATCATCCACCGTGCGCGAGAGACTACTAAACAATTTCATTTTTTCGATTCTTCCAATTCCGTTGCCGCCAGCGTGGCGAGTTGCCTGACGTTGGCGACGGGTTTTTTCTTTTTGAAAAATCTCAACGTTTCGCGCGTAAATATTGTGACGGCGGCGAATTCCATCGCCACGCCCGACCAAAACCCAATTATGTTAATGATCTCCACTTTCCCCGCCCTTTCTTATTCTAAAATTACCTAAATGTTCGTTATCGATCGTTATTGCGGCGTTATCGCCGTCATCTAAGTGCTGCGGTTGTATCGCGACCACTTCACCGTTATCATATTCCGCATAAATTTTTTCCATCATCCCGATAAATTCAGTCAGCCACTTGTCATACTGTTCATAAACCCGAAAACCCGCCGCGAACAGATGACCGCCGCCGCCGAAATATCCGGAAATTTGATCCGCGACCGGAATGTTCGTGCGCAATTTGCCCGTCAATTTACCATCTGGATAAGTTTTCACCCCAATCGCCACATCAACCCCGTAAACCAAACGCATTTCATCGAGCACCAACATCGTTGGATTGTAATCATTGCTGTATTTTTGAATCTCCTCGAACGATACGAAGACCAATGCGGTGCGACCGCTGTTGTAATACTCGATCCGCTCGATCAACTGACCTTTATATTTCAGGATTTCCGGTTTTTTCTTCATGAGTTCGCGGCGTTTTTCGTCAATATCGGACGGATTCGCGCCCAACTTAACCAATTCGCCACAGGTAAAGAACGAATCCGCGGTCGTCGCGGTCGTCGTCAACCCCAAACTATCCGCCATAATCGAAATAAACAGATTAGTCGCCGCCGCAGCGTTAATTGCCCAAGCCGTTTCCTGACACATATCAAAAATCAGTTCGCCCGTCGCCACTGCCGTTTCGGAAATAATATATTGCGCCTCGAACGGCAAATCCGGCGTTACGGTCACGTGATGATCGAAAACTAATATCGGACGATGCTCCAACCAATTTTTCGCCACAGGATCGGCGAGCGTTTTACTGAGCAAAATTTTGCTCGAAGTGTCCACAATAACACCGAGATCCGCGTCGGTCGGGAAATCATACGATGCGCGATCCCAACCCTCAATGTGCCGCAAATAGGTCGGGATTTGCACCGGACAATGCAACACGACGGTTTTTCCCATCGCCCCGAAAATTTCCTCCAGCGCCAGCGCCGACCCCAACGAATCACCGTCCGGATTTTCCGCTTGAATCACCAGAATCTTGCGCGCGCCGGCAATTAGGGCTTGCTGATCATCGTTTAGTAACATTCTAGTAAAATTATACCATACCTTGTAATTTACATTAATACTTGACTTTTTTACATAAGTGTGATACAATGGTAGGATGGACACTTATACCCCCTCCCGCCAACCCCTGGGGAAACCTGAATATTCGCGTAATGAGATTATCGCTCATATTTGTGCTAGTGTCGATGCAAATCGACATATATTAACTTTTGCCGACCAGAAGAAAATTTACGAAAAACATCCGATTCTAGACAATACTACCAATTGCTTCGCCTGGACAATTGGGGCAACTGCGCCGGTCAAGAAGGGGCATGGTTATGGTCTGTATAATCCTGGATCAATATCTGGTCACGAGAAATTGCCCGCCACTTTGCTGGGCATCGACTTAATCTCGGGCGAGGAGTTGTTCGAGGCCTACCAAAGGGATCTGAAATTCTTTAATTTCACAACAAGCCTGTCGCGCGATGCGATGGAGGCGATTTTTATGGTGCATAAAAACGGTCGAGGATTGGTCGAAGATTTTCATTTCATCGTACACCATCCCGACGATACATATTCCGAAAAAGCTCATTGGGATTGTCCGCCGTACGAAATCAAATCACCTGAACGCAGTTATTCATTTCACTACCAAACCGTCGACAGTGTTCGTTTTCAGAAAGACATCAAGAGGTCGACGTATTATATGAACCCCGATTAAACTCTTGTCATTCCGCATTTGTTGCGGAATCCATTACTTGGTATAAATATGTGTAATAATATTATTCCTATTCCAAATGTAATCCCCCGAAGTAATGGATTGCCGGAATAAATCCGGCAATGACACTCATTTGGTGATTTTCTGTCAACATGATATAATATCTAGGAAATTTTAAGGAGGAATATGAGAGATAAGATTAAATTAATGTTAGCAAAACGCGATGTTGCCGGCAAAAAGGTTGTCCAGTTGCGCCGCGAGGGTCAAGTCCCCGCCGTGGTATATGGTTCGGAATTCGAACCGCAAAATGTCCAGTTCCCGCAACAGGAAGCCCTGCGCGTCGTCGATAAAGCCGGTCGCCACAGCCCTGTTGAACTCGAATTAGACGGCAAGAAGAATACCGCGCTCATCAAATCAATCAGCCGCGCACCCGCCAAACGCGACATCACCCACATCAGTTTCCAAGTCGTCCGTGCCGACGAAGTCGTCCACACCGAAGTCCCGTTGGTTTTTGTCGGCGAAGACGAATCGCCCGCCAAACGCGCCGGTTTGATTATCTTGCCCGCGCTGGAGCATATTAGTGTTAAAGCCAAAGCCGCCGATCTGCCGGAAAATATCGAGCTCGATGCTTCGAAACTGACCGAACACGGCGAAAAATTAACTCTCGCGGATGCCAAGGTGCCAAAGGGCGTTGAGATCGTCGACTTTGATCCTGAAATCGTCGTCGCCACCGTTTACGAACCCGCCGCCCTGGAAGCCAAAAACGCCGCCGCAGATGCCGCAGCCGACGCTGAACGCGCCGAAGGCGCCGATGAAACCGCCGCCGAATCCGTCCCGAGCGAGCAGGAATCAACCGAGGAAAAACCTGCGGGCGAATAGCGACGCGAACCGCCCTGGAACGACGAACCCTTTAAACCCCCTCTACGTCCGGGGTGAGGCGAACAGAGCGGTGAGTAGAGCGGGTTTTATTCCTTAATCAACCCCGTTTGGCGGTTCCATAATCGGGCATAGACGCCGGATTTTTCGATGAGTTCGGCGTGCGAACCGTCCTCGACGATGCGGCCGTTTTCCAAAACTAATATCCGATCCAGTTCGGCGACGGTCGACAGGCGGTGAGCGATGACGATCGAAGTGCGATTTTTCATCAGGTTTTTCAGGGCTTCTTGAATTAGTTTCTCGCTTTCCGTGTCGAGCGCCGAAGTGGCTTCGTCCAAAATTAAGAGCGGTGCGTCCGCCAAAATCGCGCGGGCGATGGCGATGCGCTGACGCTGTCCGCCGGACAATTTCACGCCGCGCTCGCCGGTCAGGGTGGCGAATTTTTTCGGCAAATCCTCGATGAAGTCCAACGCGTTGGCGAGGCGCGCCGCTTCGCGAATTTCCGCCATCGTCGCGTTCAATTTACCATACGCGATATTATCCGCGATTGTACGATGAAACAACAGCGGTTCTTGCGGCACATAGGCGACAGCGTGGCGCAGGGATTCTTGCGTGACCTGCGCGATATTTTGCCCATCAACCGCAATCTCTCCGCCCTGCACATCGGAAAATCGCAATAATAATTTCGTAAAAGTGGTCTTGCCCGAACCCGAATGTCCAACCAAACCAATACGCTGACCTGCCGGAATCGTTAAATTCAAACCGTTAAAAATATTTTCCTTGGCATCTTGATGGCGAAAAATCACGTTTTTGAATTCGATTTCACCACGATCCACACGTAAATCCGTCGCGCCGGCTTTATCCGTCACCGCCACCGGCAGATCCAGAATCTCCGTCATCTCCTGCGCATCGGCAAAAGCGCGGTTATAATCGCGCAACACGCTGTTAAATTTCCATAGCTGATTCCAGATCTGCAGCATATACGTCACCGCGAGCACCAGCGTTCCGATCGGCGCACCAAACCACGCGTTACCGCCAATCAAAAACAGAAAGGTCGCGAGTGCGATCATCACGAGAATCACACCAAATCCGAAATCGCGTTTGACGAAACCCCACATCGTCGCCATTGAATTGTCCTGCCAGGTTTTGACGCGTTCGCCGTACAATCTCCCTTCGTGTTTTTCATTCGCGAAAGCCTTGACCGCGAAAACATTGGTGATCGAATCCGCGAGCTGCCCCGTTACCTTGCTCTCGGCGGCGGCCTCGTTGCGGAATAAAATGTTCAGTTTTTTCGAAGTAAACACCGCAAAAGCCATAAATCCAGCGCACAAAACCGCCAAAATCAGCGTAAACCACGGCAATTGCGGACCTAAAATCGCGAAAGAAAACACGAATGTACAGATGAGCGGCAACGTCGTCCAAAACGTCGTGTCCATAAACCGCTCGTATCCGTTCACGAAACGTTTTTGTTGCGTCACTAAACTGCCACCAAAACGACTATTGTGAAAGTGCATTGATTGTTCCGCGAGCGCATTGAAACATTTTTCCTGCAATCTCTGCATCGAAATCAGTTCGGCTTTCCATAACAAATACAGATTGAAACGATACAAAAACAGTTCGCCAACCATAAACACCGCCGCATAAACCACCAAATGTGGCCAAAAAACCACAAAAACCTGATCCGCGACCGGCGGATTGGTCGTTAAACGATTAATCACCATCGATATAATCCAGGTCGCCACGAAACCGCCAAACTGCGCCAACGGCATCAGAATGACCAGCGGCAAATTGTAACGCCACATCGCTTTCACCTCTATGAAATAATGATGCAAAGTGCGCCTTAGGAGCGATTTTTCGGATTTTCTCTTTACCATAAGAATATTTTACTATAGTTTACAGAGATACACAAACCGCTATCGGTAATCCCGCACCAATTTGGCGGATTCGATCAGCGCGTCGCAAAACCACGCTGGTTCAAAATCGGGCGTTGTGGAACATTTTTGAAGGAGCTCGTCCTTTTTATACTCCAATAACTTCGTCCAATTTGCCTTCCGCGCTTTTTCGATTAACATATCTTTTTCTTGTGCAGTAAAAGGAATTTTTGCGTCATGTAAAACTAATTCCGGCATGCCAAAGATACAAAACAAGGTCTGCACACCGCCCTCTGGATCGCGAATTTCCGGCGTGATTTCAAAGTATTTATTGGAAACTTTTAGGTAATTGGCGGCACGCGGATCGACATTAACACCGTATTGCCCAAAACCAGCATCAGAATCGCTCAAGCCCAACGCGATCATGCATTGTTCGATAAACATTTCCGACGTCGCGGTTTGGTCATTTGAATGGCGAGTTTTTTCCGCGATCCAATTCGACAAAATGTTCGCATTTTCGACCGCCTCGGACGCCGGATTGGCACCCTGGGCGTAAATGGCGACGCCGCCCGCAAATTCGCGTTCAATCATCTCAAAAAACGCCTCGAAACGCGCTTTTTGGCTCAAATGCGCCAACGCGACCAGGGTTTCGCCCGCTTTATCCTTGCCGACGACGACCAAAATAATGCACGATGTCGCACTGTCGGAATAAATGTAGCCCAATTTGTCGGTTTCAGGACGGCAAAACAGGTAATTATCCTGCGAAACATAGCAAAATTTTTCTAGCAAAGGGTTTTTGGTGCTTTTCATATCTTATATTATAGGCGAATCATCCGATTTTCGCAATAAAACTGTCGAAAATGCTTGACTTTTTTATTGAAGTGTGCTACAATGGTAGAGTCGAAGGGAAAATCGACGGAATTGTTAGGTGTTCCCTTATAAAATATGGAGTTAATTAGGAAATGAAAGCGCTAAAAAGAGCCCCGGGTGAAGTCGTGGATACCACCCCGTGGAGCAAGAAGAATAAGCAGTCGGCACCCGTTGCCCAGACGGCGATCACTCCACTTTTGGCGGATTATGCGAAGGTTGTCGACCATCAGCGTAACATATATACAACCCCCCCCAAATGCCCGCATTCTCGCGCGAACAGCGTCGCCGGTACAACCAAGAAGTTCATCGCCAGGCGGGAAAAATGCGCGAAAGAGCTGCTTCTGATAGTATCTTTGAACTTTCTTCGACGTCGGGCATGGGAGAAGAAGAATTTAGACGACAGATCAGTCTGCCGCGCGATCGGATTAGTGCTTATCTTGGATTTTATCGTGATTATGGCGGCGATCTTGCTGTCACTGCCGATAAAAATATCTGGGCGACAGAAAGCCCGTCAATCGACAACGAAGCCAGAATCCAGGCGTATTTCGACAAAGAATCCGCGTTATCGCCAGAAGCGTTGCGCGAGGTTATTCTGTCGCCAGTTTATCTGTTCGATACGTCGGTGGAATGCGCGGTGCATGATATTAAATCTGAACCGGGTGATGATAATATCCCCACATTAACCGGTGCGTTATTATCGGCGGAATTGCAATATGCATTGGACGGCGAGGAATATACAGCGGAGGATCGCGAGCGGTTGCGCATACGTGCTTTCACGGTGCTGTCCTATACCAACAGCTATAAAACTCTGCTTATCGCTCAACCCGCTACGCATAGTATGGACGATCAGGCTTGGACGGACGGCACGGTGCGTCGGATTTTTTACGGCAGCCAAAGCAGGCGAGAAAACGAAAATCTGAAAATTTGGGACGTTCGCCACGCCGGTGTGGTTGGTGTAGCGAAAAAATCTTGCGTAAATGTCGATGAATCCCGAATCGATGAACTGCACCAGATGGTTGCGGATTTACGGGAGTGGCACGACAAATACGACGATAAACCTGAAAATGTACCCGATCAAAAGATGGTTTGGATCAACGGCGCACAGGCGGAAAACCAGGAGGCCTTTGATCACAATTTGCACATAGGTCGGTTGCTGCTTACCTACGGCTTTCTGATCGACAAACGTACGCGTCAGTGGAAAGCAAGTTTGCCAGAGGTAGAGGGCTTGGTTGAGGCGCTGGAATTTATTCATACCGCCGCACAACCCGAAATGCAGAAGAATATCGCTGCTGCCGAAAAGATGTACGGCGAGCGTATCACGAAAATCGAGAACGATGCCGAAGCGGCACATCAAGCCAGGATGGAGATTGCCGAAAAGGCTAGACTGGAAAAACTCGAATGGCAAGAACTATTACGCCAAGAAGCTGAAGAAGAAAGACAGCGCGCTATTCAGGAACAAGAGGAAGAGGCTCGACGCATCGCCCAGGAAGCCGAAGAGGACGCCGAACTGGCACGCCTGATTGCAGAGGACGAAACCAGCGCCGCTGCCATAGTACGAAAGAGTGAAGTTGAACGTTCGCGCACCGCACGAAGACTTCAAAGAATCGAGGACGTCAGACAGGGGGCGTTAAGAAGAGATCAGAAAAAACAGGAGACAGAAGCCCGCCGGCTCGCCGAACAGGAACGCGAACGTCGCGAAGCCGCCGAGGCGGAAGCAGCCAGGAAGCGGCGCCAAGCATACGAAGACGAAATGGCAAACATAGGTAAAGATTGGCAAAAAGAATTGGATTTCGCCGACTTGCACGAAATGGAACAGATGCTTGCCAGCGTGTCTATGCCCTGGCTGAACAAGAAAGATGATGAGAAGCAGGATTAAAGATGAAAGCATTAAAACACGAATCAGGCGAAATTATCCCCGCGGGAAAGTACAAGACCCCGCCCGCACCCGCCCTTGGCACGCCAGCGCTGAATTTATTGGTATTGAATCCTGGTGCCGCGAAGCCCGCAACCCCCTCCCTGGAGGACATATTGCGGGGATCCGATACGGATGTTGCAAAAAAGTTGGACCAGAAACCGCGTCCGTCGCGCGACGCTCGCCGCCGGTACAAGAACCACGCAATCCGCGAGCATAGCGCCCACTGTCAGCGCGCCAATAGCGATACCACCTATCGCTATGCCGCTATGTCGGGGATCACTGAAACTCAATTACAGGAGGAGATTTTTCGACCGCGCAGCGTTGTTATGGGCTATGTCGAACGCTGTCGCAGCCTCAACCTCGAGGAATCCGCGGATAAATGGGTGCCGAGAGAAACTATGGTTACGAGCGATGAAGGCGCTCTCGCGGAAATCCGCACGAGCGCGTTGGACGGCGAAATGCGTGCGAGAATTTTATCGCCGGAATATGTTTTTGATACTGCACTCGCTACTGCTGTTGACACTATTAACGGAGTGAAAACTGAACCTGATGGCAGTTATACCCCGCCCACCGCGACCGGCAGCAGGTTATCGGAGGAGCTAGCCGCTGCCCTTGACGGTTTGAGCGACGAGGATCGCGAACGTGTTCAAATGCGCACGTTGCTAGTATTGGATCACGCGAATATTTTCGGGCTGGTGGCGACATCTATGGATATTATGAGCACCGAGGGTTCTGATGATCTGTTTCTGGACGGCACAATCAAACGTGAAGTTTATGGCGACCGCAGCAAAACGCCAAAGAAAGATGACAGCGAAAATTATAATTTTGACACTGTCGGGATCGCCGGCATTGCCGAACGATCGTTCAAGAAGATTAATTGGGCTCCGAGCACCGAGTTACCTGTGATGCTTGCCGACATGCAAAAAGTCTTGGGCGAGTACCATGATGATATTACTAACATGCCGATGACTCTTCCAACTCATTTTGGCAACGACGCGAAGAGTAAAGCGCAAAACGTGCCGGCTTTTGCGCATAATCGACGTTTAGTCGAAATAAATTCCACTTTTTGCGCGTTGACGAGAGAAAAAGCAGGTGATGTTGATCATACTTGGCTGGCAACTCCCGCGGAATTACAGGGGGTAATCGAAGCGATTGAGTTTATGCGCACTAAACAACCTGAATTAGAAGAAAGTATCAACGGTTTGAGTGCGAAATTTAACGAACGCGTTGCGGCGATCAAGGCGCGCATTGCCGAAGAAAACCGCATCATCGCCGAAACCGATCGCGAAACTCGCGAGGAAAAGGCGGCGCGGTTAGAGCTGCGCGAACGAGAGCGCGAAAATATGGCGAACGAGGGTTTTAATTGGCGCAATCAGGTAAGCCTAAATGATTTGGCTGACGTTTTTGGCGCGATGGGGTGGAAATAATAGCTTAAGTTATCGTTGGTTCTGTTTCGGGCTTTTGGGCGTTTTTTCTAAGCATGATGAAAAATATCGCTCCACTGACGATTGACATCGCCGCTAAAGCACCGAATACAATCCACAACCAATTAAAATCGTTGTTTTCCCTTGGCTTAGTGACGCCTCCTAGTTCTGTTATTTCGAGTTTTTCTTCGGGTTCGGCGACGATATCAACGATATCGACGGGATCAGTAGAATCGACAGGATCGGTCGGATCTGGCATTTCTTTGATGGGAGTTTGTTTAATTTCAGGCGGCGTCTCTTTTGGGGGCGTTGCGGGAGCTGGCATGGTCGCGGTGGCATAGAGGTCAGCGCTTCCTGTGCCAGCGGACAAGGCAAAAATTCGATACTCATAGGTCTTGCCCGGCTCCACCGCGGTGTCCACGTAGCTGTTCGAGGGCAACGCAACATCTGTTATGTGGCGCCATGCGCCAGCACCATCGGGTCGACGTTGTATTTGAGTTTTAGGGGCGTTGGCCGAATGGTTCGTCCACTTTAAGGTTATGCCGCTCGCGCCAGCCGTCGCCGTAAAGCCAGAGGGCGCAAACGGTATCGTGGTAATGGCAGGCTGATTAGACCTTTCTGAATACCCGTCCACAGAAGAATAAGCCTGAACCATGTACGCATACGTCACACCTTCGGTGGTGGAGGTGTCGGTAAAGGTCGTGGTGTTCGCGGGAACTGTTCCTACCGGAGTCCACCCATCAGAGGTATTGTACAACTTTCGATAAATGGAAAAACGGGTTTCGTTGCTGGAGTTATCTGTCCAAGTTAGGACTACGTGCTGTCCGCTTCTTGCCAAGGACAGATTAGTCGGCGCAGCGGGCGTGGCGGCGAAAGCGGTTAGCGGCATTAGGAGCAACGCCGCTAGCATAGTGACAGGGGCTGCTGCCCACTTTTTTATTTGTTTATTCATTGTAAGCCTCCATTAATGTCGCGCCGCCGAATTCATAAGTTAACCATTCATCATTGCCTAAATCGGCGATTTTGATATTAAGTCGTTTATCGTTAAAATTGCTGACATCAACAGAAACCGTCACCGCTCTTTCCGGTCTCTCATCGTTCATTTCGGTTGCCGGGCGAAAGGGGATCAGTATGGTAAATTCGACTTCATTCTTCCTGACTGCACGGGCGCCGATTATTTTGCCCTGCATACCATATTCAGTCTGGTACAGACCATAATAGATCGCGGGTGCACCGCCAATGGATGTAAAACCTACGAAGTTGTTGCCCGAAATCCAGAAATCAGAAAGTTGGGAATGCAGATTATTCAGCGCCGTTTGATCAGGCAAAGCGGCAATCAGAGCGGGCAGATCGGTGTTATCCGAAGTATTGTCACCGGTTTGCGAAGTGTCGGGGTTGTCGTTATTATTGTTATTGTTCGGCGCGCTCGTTTTGCCGCCAGTCAGCAAAATAACCAACACAACTATCGCCCCCAGCGCCGCAACCGCGCATATGCCAGCTACTAGCTTTTCTTTTATAGATAATTTCTTCGACATCTCACCCTCCTTTATGATTATGCTTCAATGACAATTATAGCACTTTTTTGAAAACAACAAAACTGCATTAAAAAAACGGAACATACTCGATCTAATTTGTCTGGCAACACACGTCACCTATACTGTCAACTATCATCCGCTCCGTTACTGCACCCAATTGCTGAATTAACCGCGCCAATAAGAACAATCCTTGCACCTAAGTGTTGAACTAACCATCCGCAGGAAAATCGCTTTGCACCCAAGTGCTGAATTAACCGAAAGGCTGTGCACCCAACCCGAACGGGCCTCGCTCATTGCAGCCGCCTATACATAGTTTTCGGCTTTTAGCGATTTCGCCCAGCGACCCGGGGAAAGCACATTAAAAGCCTTGCGCGAATCCGGCAAGGCTTTGCGGGAATCATCAGAACGCCTATGCGCAATTTTGTAGCAAACTCTGCGACATGGCGAAGAAACAGCAGCGCGTGCTGGCAGTCGAGCGGGATGTGGATTCAGAGAAGTATGCTTTCCGCTGCTTTCTTCTGCGTTTGGGCTTCATCGGGGAGGAGTATGCGGTGTCCCGCAAAATCCTGCTAAAGAATCTCAGCGGCAATGGGTCGCATAGGAGTGGCAATGGCAAACCGCGTCAGTCATCGAAAACCTCGGAACTGACGGACAATGCCGACGATACGAGCAATGAAAGCGAAGGTGCACAAGATGAACCGGGAGCAGGGCCAAATGCGAAGCCGAAACATCGCTTCATGAAGAAGCTGTTTGGCGCGCTCAAGTTGTTTGTTCTGAATTGAAACTCCACCCACCCCACATTGGCACACAACGCCCGCCCGCAAGGCGGGCGTTGTGGTTTTACGAAAATATGCTATACTGTATATGCTCACATCCATTTAGGATTGCAATTTAATTTTACTCACGCAAACGGGCAACCATTGCACGATAATGAGTAAAATCCTATTTGGGTGTGAGCAACCAGCAATGGTTGCCCTTTTATTTACGGGCGACCGCTTAAACGCCAAAGGAGGGCAAATGGTTACAAATAATGACAACCCAAATAACTCAAGGAAGGAAATACTGGCTAGATTCTTGTCGGCACTTATAGCAACACTAATTTGTTTTGGGACGCCGATGTTTTTACAACTCTTGGAAGCGTGCTCTTTGGCTGGCACTAACTGTCCTAGACCCTCTCGTTACAAGATTATAGGCACTGGTGCGATATGGTTTGGCATTCTGTCGCCCTTCGTATTTCTGGGTTGCTATAGACTACTGTGCAAAATGCAACGCATTACTTCTGGTCTTAAGCTGCGTAAGTTTTTATTAGTGTGCGGAGTAGTGGAGGCTTGTGTTATCTTTTGTATATACATTTTGTGGTTCTAGATGCTTAGCGAACTACTTTAACACCACATTATCGATCAATGCTGCCGAATCATAAATTGCATCACCCCGGTCAAAAACCAAAAATCGCAATGTGACAAACTGATTGCGATATGGTGTCATGTCAATCGTAATGGTTTTCCATCCGGTTTGCCAAGCAGGACGTCCATTATCTTGACCTTGGGTAAGTTTGAACCCTAAAACAGGCAACCAATCGGATGTGTTGACCGATTCATAGACAATCTCTTCAAGCACATTTCCACCAGCATCTAAAATTTGAGCAATAAATGTATCGTCATATTGACTGCCGACAAATTCCGGAGGCTCCTCCGAAACCATGTTGTAGTTAAAAGTCAGGGTCTTTGCGCTGCTGGAGGGTTTGAAAGGTTGCTGCATAACACTCCCCTGGGTTGCTCCGCTAAAACTGGAAATATAGTCGTCTTTTGCGGCTCCGATGCCCGTGGACAGCATAGCCATCATTACGCCATGCGTCGGGGTTAATTCACCTAGCTTTGAAATGACACGAACATCAGCGAAGCTTTTCCATTCCAGAGGCTTTTTTGAGTCAAAGAAAGAGAAAGTCTCAAAACTGCAATTTTTTAGCTCTGTATGATATAGCGTGGCAGATGAAGTGCCTCTAAACAATGGATATGCGGCAGGCTTACTGCCCCAGCCAAGAAAACCGCCAGGATTTCCCCCATCATTCGCTCCGTTTTGCTTCTTGACCGTGTCAAACGCATTTTGCGCTGTTTTTCCGTCAATCAGCTCACTAATATAACACCACATAAATTGACGAGCGTAGGCGGAATTCACAGAATTATGGAACCCTACAACCGCTTTTGCGGAACGGCTTAAAAATGCATCTGCAAAAGACTCCACAATATTGTCATCTTTCCCCATGAACTGACAGGATTCCGAAAAGATAAAACTGTTGCTAAAGGCAGTCGCGCTATATGAAGCCCTAATCAAAGATGGAAGCACAGCATACGTTTTACCTAATTCGTCACAAGAAAACCCTATAACCCTGTTCTGTTTTATGTCGATGGTATAATCTTTGTCCTTCGTGCTACTTCTGACTTCATTTAGCAGCCATATCGGATCAGCAATTGAACTATAATACTCGCCATGACCGGCAAATACAATTACTTCATACTTATCAAGATTCTTTATATCTTTCACGGTTACATCTGTGTCAATTGTTGTCTTCAAGCCTTTGGCGTTTAAGTCTTCTTGATATACTGGGTAGGGAGTTCGTCTTTCAGGCGTATTTTCAAAGGCGTTCAAAATAATCGCTTCACCGATATTGGCAGATGCGGACTGGACGTTGGTTGCTATGACCGCTGTAGGTTCTAAATTAACTCCGGCAGTAATGAATGGAACATAATATTTGAACGCGATCTTTTGAATATGAAAACGGCTAGCATGGTTATCAGTAGCAACAAGAATCCAATCTGAATTTGCTAGGACAACAGGGGAAAATCACAGAGGTCGCCTGATGAGGGCGGCTTTTGCTTGCCCTGTTTTTACAGAAACCAGCCGGTCAGTTAGATTCATTCAGTAGTTGGGTGCAGGTTCAATCGGTTCGTTCAGTAGTTGCTTTCTTGTGGGTGCATGGGCGGTCGGTTCGTTCAACAGTTGCCCTCAAGGTGGGTGCAACCGGCTTCGGTTCGTTCAGCAGTAACCCCCTGCGCTGCGGGTCTGGCAGAGCAACGGGCGCGCTGAAGCCCCTGAATCCGCCCCGCCGCCTGCCCCCGAAAACCAAAAAGACCCCCTATACGAGGGTCTTTTCGGATACTGACTGACAGTATATGTGACGTCTGTTTATGGTGGGCACGGAGAGACTTGAACTCTCACGTCACGAGTGACACATGCACCTCAAGCATGCCTGTCTACCAATTCCAGCACGCGCCCGTGTGGTGAAGTGATTTGGTCGGGGTGATCCGACTTGAACGGACGACCTCAGCGTCCCGAACGCTGCGCGCTACCAACTGCGCCACACCCCGAAACCATGGATGTTTCACTTCATGAAAAATTATAACATGAACAAGAAAAAAGACAAAACGTTAAACTTCCGCTGTAATGTTCGCGTTCGTACTGACATTTACGACGTCGTCGAGGTCGTCGATGGCGTCGAGGAGGTTCATGACTTTTTGCGCAATCGCTGCGTCGGCGATTTCGACTTCGGCGTTCGGAACGTGTTCTAAACCGGCGTCCTCAATTTTGTAACCTGCCGCTGACAAACTTTCGCGAACTTTATGCAGGTCTTTCATATCAGTGTAAACCACGATTTCGCCGTCGTCCTCATTCGCATCCGCCGCACCCGCATCAAGCGCTGCTAGCAAAACCTCGTCGGCATCCCAAGTCTTGTCGGCGACTTTTTTACCGTCGCCCGCAATTTTCAGCGCCACGCGAATCACACCCTTGCGCGTGAACTGAAACGCCACTGAACCCGGTTCAGCGATACTGCCGCCGTGTTTCACGAGCGTCGAACGAACTTCCGGAAAAGTGCGGTTGCGGTTGTCGGTCGCGGTTTCGATAATCAAACCTACCCCGCCCGGACCATAGGCTTCGTAAACGATTTCCTCCAACGCCGCGGCATTTTTATCCGCCACGCGGTCGATGGCGCGTTGAATGTTGGCGGCGGGCATGTTGGCGGTTTTCGCCTTGTCAATCGCCATCGCGAGATTCGGATTCATCGCCGGATCAACGCCGCCGCGCGCCGCAATCGCGATCATGTTGCCGATTTTTGTAAAAACCGCGCCGCGTTTCGCGTCAACGACGGCTTTTTGACGTTTGGTGGTTGCCCATTTGGAATGTCCCGACATATTTTTTCCTTCCTTGCTCCTTCTGCGTAAAGACAGTCTTTACGCAAAGTAGAATTATGATTTGTTTCAGGAATATTGTACCATAATTTTATACTTTATTAAACTTATGTTAAAATATTGGGTATGGGCAAACGTAAATTTCATCGTTGCATTCTAATATCAGTTTTTTCAGCGGTTTTGACCGCGCCGGCGTATATGCTGACAAAAATCGTCACCAACACCCAGCTGGACGATATGTCGTTTATGGCGATCCGTTATGGTTTGATCGTGGTGGTATGTTTGCCGCTCGTGATTAAATATTTTGGGAAAATCGCGAAAAATCTGCGGTTAGTGTTGGCGTGCAATGTGTTTTTGATGATCGCGGGAATTGTTCACACCCCGGCGATCAGTTCGTCCACCTCCAGTTACGTCGCAATCATGCACCTATTTAGCCCGATAACTTTCGTTCTATTGTCCGCAACCTTGATCCGCGAGAAATTAAATACTCGTAAAATCATTGGCATCACGGTAGCATTTATCGGCGCGTTCGTGATGTTCGCACTGCCCGCAATCACTGCCGACGGCACGTTTCAGTTCTATCCAGAAGCCACGATTCTGAGTTTCATTAACGGTGTTTGTTTCGGCATCGTCATGATCATGTGGCGCAAGATTAACCTGTCCGGCGTACCAATTTGGGCGACGATGGGATCGACGTTTATATTGCTCGCGGTTACGACAGGGGTTGTGTCGGTCATCTCAAACGGCGGGGTTGAGACGCCACTGTCAATAGTTTTGGCGAATCCCGCAATTCCGATTACGATTGCGTTTTTGTCGATCGTGGTTTCATTAATATCGCATATCATGAATACTGAAGTTTACGAAAAAGTTGGATCAACCGTCGTCGCTGCAACCTCTTACCTAGGTAAGATTTTGGGCATTATATTGCCAATCGTCATTTTACGCGAATCGTTGTCGGTCCACTTGATCGGCGGCGCGATCATCACTATCATCGGCATCGTCATCATTGACACTAAGCCCAAACGCCGCGAACACATCGCGGAGGTCGTACCGTTTCACTAATTTAAGCACATACGCTACAATAGAAGTATGAAATATTACCAAAAAACTATTGAGGAAACCTTAAAGGAGTTGAGTGCCGGACACGAGGGACTCGCGACGCGCGAGGCGAATAAACGCCTAAAAAAATACGGTCGAAACGCGTTGGATGTGCGCGGCGAACCAATGTGGAAAAAAATCATCGAACCATTCGCCAATGCCATGATCGGCGTCTTGTTCATCGCGGGGGCGATTTCCTTTTGGCAGAAAGAGTATATCGACGCCATCATCGTCGTGGCGATCATCATGATTTCCGCAATAATCGATTGGTTTCAACAGTGGTCGACTGAACGAATTTTGCGCTCTCTGCGCCGACGTGAAAATGAATCGGTGGAAGTTTATCGCGATGGCAACGTCAGCAGTATCGCGGCGGAAAACCTCGTCGTCGGCGATGTCATGATTTTGCACGAAGGACAAAAAGTTCCCGCGGATGCGCGCATCATCGAATCCGATAATATTCACGTCGACGAATCCATGTTGACTGGCGAATCCTTATCCGTCCGAAAAACTCCGCATGAACTGACCGGCCACAAGGAAATTTACGAACAATCCAACATGTTATTCAGCGGTTCATTCGTCGTCGTCGGCGCGGGCATCGCGGTCATCGTCGCCACCGGCAACAACACCGAATTCGGGCGACTCGCCAAACTCGCCGGTGCCGCGGAAGCCAAATCGCCCGTCCAGGAAAAAGTCGACAAACTCGTGCGCTTGGTGGTCGTCGCGGTGCTCGTTCTCGCGGTCTGTGCGTTCGCATTGCAATTATTGCGCGGTGTCGATCCGGTCGAAGCGCTGCGTTTCATCCTGGCGTTTGCAGTTTCGGCGGTTCCCGAATCACTCCCGATCGCGATCATGGTGGTTTTGGCGCTCGGTATGCGCCGTATGGCGGCGAAAAAGGCATTGGTGCGCAACATGCGCGCCATCGAAAATGTCGGACTCGTCACCACGATCGCCACCGACAAAACTGGCACTCTGACCCAAAACGAATTGATGGTTCAGGAAGTTTGGTCGCCAAAATATAACGACGCTGCGCTGGCGCTGCAATCTTCTTTTGCCCTGAATATCGCGAAAGGCAATGCCGGCGATCCACTCGACACTGCCCTAATCGCGTTTCTGAAACACCATAAAGTCGACGCCCCGCACGACACCACGCGCACTAAATTGGAAAAGGGGCTGCCGTTCGATTATCAACTCGCCATGAGCGGCAATGTTTGGAAGTTCGCCAGCGGTTATGAGGTTTATCTCAAGGGCGCGCCCGAAAAAATCCTCGAACACTGCAAGATGACCAAATCCGAAATCGCCACCGCCGAAACGAAACTTCACGAATTCGCCAGCAACGGTTTTCGCGTAATTGCACTCGCCAAAAAATCGGTGGAAGAAATTCCGAAAGGACTCGGCAAAATCGCGAAAGACAGTGCGGAATTTTTGGGATTCGTGGCGATCGCCGATGAACTGCGCCCGCGCGTCGTCGCCGCCATTCATGAAGCCAACGATGCCGGCGTTCGCGTGCGTATGATCACCGGCGACCATGCTGAAACCGCCTTTCATATCGGTCAAAAAATCGACATTGTCGATAATCAGAATCAGGTCTACGACAGCCATCACCTCATGAAACTGAAACCTGACGAATTATCCGAAGTCGTCGAAGCCACCCGTGTTTACGCCCGCGTTATCCCAGAAGCCAAACACAAAATCTTGACCGAACTCAACAAAACCAACATCACCGCTATGACCGGCGACGGCGTCAACGACGTCCCCGCTCTGTCGCAAGCGCATGTCGGCATCGCCATGGGCGCAGGCGCCGCGATCGCCAAGGACGCGTCCGACATCATCTTGCTCGATAACAATTTCCGCTCCATCGTCACCGCGATCCGCGAGGGCCGCATCATTCTTGCCAACATTCGGCGCATGTTGGTTTATTTGATCGCCACCAACGCTGGTGAAGTTTTGGTCACGCTCGGATCGCTCCTGATCGGGTTGCCGTTGCCGGTTGTTGCAGTGCAGATTTTATGGATCAATCTCGCAACCGACACGTTCATGGTGATCCCCCTCGGACTCGAACCGGGCGACAAAAACATCATGAAACGCCCGCCCGCCAAACCCGACGCGCCGATTCTCTCGCGCTTTATGCTGACCCGCATCGCCCTGTCCGCCGTCACGATGGCGGTTTTGACGCTCGGTGTGTTCGCAATATTTTTGCATTTACACTCCGAAGCTGAGGCACGCTCCGCCGCCTTCCTCGTCCTCATTATCATCCAATGGGTCAACGCCATTTGCATGCGCGGCGAAGTTTTCTTATTCAAACTATTCTTCGTCCGCAACTTCGCATTCATGTTCGCTTTCCTGACAACGGTCATTTTGCAAATCGTCATCATGTTCACCCCGATGCGTGCCGTCTTGCACCTCACTGAAATCCATACCGATTCGATTTGGGCATGTATTATCGCCGGCGTCCTCATGGCGGTGGTTTTAGAGGCGCACAAGGCGATCGGACGCATTATCGACAAAAAAAACTTGCACTAATTTGAAATATGTGGTATATTCGATTAGTATGAGCGAGATTATGATGTCAGGCGGCAATGTCACCGAAACCACAGAGGATTGGAGTGATTTCGATTTTTCCTCGGTGAAGTTAGAAAAAGAACGCGTGGTGACCATCACCACCCGCAAAGAAATTATTCAGACCATCATCATCGGTTTGGTCGGCGGCGCGTTGGTTTGGATGTTCAAACTCGTTTTTGAAAATTGGGTGATGCGCCCGCTATTCTGCCGCACGCCCGACACCGCGGCAATTTGCGCCAACAACCATCTCTCGTCGTTCATAATCGCCATCGTCATCGTCGGCGCGATTTCCACCGCTATCGCGATCGCCATGCGTACTTACCGCGCCCTCGTGATCTCCCTCGCCACCTTTGTCAGTTTCGGCGCGTTATGGGGCATTTTGAATGCGCAAACGACCGTATGGACGCCGTTCATCATCTCAGCAATCTTCCTCGCGCTCCTCTACCTCTTCTTTACATCCCTCGGCAGCATCAAAAAAACCTCCACCGCCATCATTTTGATCTTGCTTTCGATGGTGTTATTTTGGGTGATAAATATATTCTAAAAGTGTGGTTTGGGGGGAAAGGTGTCACCCTTTTATGGGGAAAATCACATTTACGCATTTACGTTTCGGTAATGATGTCGCCAACCCGTACAACACAATTCCCGCTGCGACGCTGACGTTGAAACTTTCTTTTTGTCCGCGCATTGGGATTTCGATTAAATCGTTGCATCGGTCGCGCAGTTCGGGCGTCAAACCGTGAACTTCTTCGCCCAACAACACGGCGATTTTTTGCGACGGTTGGTAATCAGGCAAGGAAATCGCGCGATCGTCCTGTTCCAAACCAACCACCCGAAAACCATCGTTTTTGAGCCAAGTTAAAAGTTCTGCCACATCATCACGATACTGAAAATCCACAATTCCTTCCGCCCCGAGCGCGGTTTTGTGCAGTTCCTGCGCGATTTTTTCCCGAACATGCGGCAATCCGTGATCCGGCGACGGCGTCCAACCGGTCGCGAACGCGCGCGTGATTCCCAAACATTCGCACGTGCGCAAAATCGCCCCAACATTCAAAATCGAACGAATATTATGAATCACCACCACAATTTCCCGACCCGCCGCAAATTGCGCCGAAAAATCGCGCGACTTCACTATGAATTCTCCTCAATATGATATTTTTTCAGGACGACATTTTTGCCGAGCACCCGCGCCGTATCAACCGTATTTTGCACACCGCGACTGTCGTTGATTTGAAAACCGAGCAACTCGTCGCAATTTTTCACAACCTCCGTATTACGCGCAAAATACGTTTCGTCACAGACCTTGTCAAAATCCATTTCGATCAAACAACCCCCCCCCTGAACCCGCGTTAATTGTTCGATCAAAGTTTTCGCCTGCTCGTGCGTGATTACGCCCTCGTCGGCGCGTTTGAAATAGTGTCTTTTATAAATTTCGAGCGGCGTCGGAATAATAATTTTGAGCCGCCCCCGCCAATTTGGCGCATTCAGCATTTTTTCGGTCGCAAAATAATCCACGCCCAACGCTCCGCCCGACACAACCCCGTCGCCACTCGCGACGATCTTATCAATCGCCCGCACCAGATCTTCGTAAAGTTCTGCCGATTTTAACCGCCACGATCCCGATATTGCGATCCATTTCATATTTAATAGTATAACACAAAAGGATAGGTATTCTTTGGAACACTTTATAGGCAAATCGGGTCGAATTCCAACTTCGCTTCTTCGCTGACTAAAATTTCTTTTGTCAATCCACTTTCAACGAGTTCATTTTTTAATTTCACAACCGGTTTATCTTTTTCGTCCTTGTATCCTTCGACTAATCGTGAGCAAAATTCTTTATCTGTTTTCGATTTATCTTTCAAATATCCGCGAATTGCAATATTAAACGCCGCTTGCGCGTCGGCATCGCAAACTTGATCACAATCGGGATTAGAGCAAACAAATAATGCGATTGAACTTTCGTTTTCTTTTCTAAATTCCGCAAATTCTTCCGCTGTGAGCTTATTCCTGATCGCTTCGGGTAAATCATCGTATTCCGTCGTTGCCAAATTCGGACGACATTTAGCGTAAAAATTTTCGTCCTCATTCAACCAATTATCCGCCACAGTCCTACATTTTGTACAAAAGCGCGATGTCCACGCAGCGGTCGTTTCAAAACCGTAAACCTTGCCGTACTCTTCCTTTAATTTTGCCCAAAGTGGCGAGTTTTTATCCAGTTCCTGCGGTTTTTTGATTTCACCCCAAGCCTGTTTATTTTCTACCGTGTTTTCGTCGCGACGAATTGAGCCGCGCTTGACCGAATCGTAAACTTTTGCTTTTGCCACGCGCGAACCGCCCGTTTCAAACACTGATACTTCGTATTCAAACGATAACCGCGCGTGCTTCGCGAGCGCTAAACTTTCCAGCTGATTTTTGAATGAACCAATCAAACTTTCGCGCAACCGCGCCAATTTCGTGTCCATAGAGCCAAAAGTTTGCCTCACCTGATTTTCGCGCCACGATTTGACATATTTTTTGACCGTTTGTTGTTGCGGATCAACGATAAATCCGTTCTCAATTTGCGTAATTCTCGCGGGGTTTTGCATGTCGTCAACCTCAATCAAACTCCACGCCAAATTATATTCGCCGAGATCCACGCCGATATAACGGTTTTTGATTTTCGCCGCATCGAACAATTTCGTTTTCGGCGGGACGAGCGTAAATGGTTGCGAAATGAACACACGCGGATCAGAAGTTGAAGCCACCTTCGGTTTTTCATCGCTCCAATCTATTTTGACCGATTGTTCGGTGATCGAAAATGCGCCGTTCAATTCCAATATCGTTTTTTTCTTTTTATTTTTTCCCAAAAACCAATCAAGAAACTGCACTTGATATTTAGAACTGGCGACTTTTAGTGCCGTAAATTCGTTGTTTTTGTTCGACGTTGTCATTTCTTTCGCGGAGAAATCGTAAACCTGATCGGCGGAAATTTTATCGTTCGTTTCAAATCTTTCCGTTTGTAGCGCGTAAAAATATTTGTCGTTTGCGGTCAAAAAATTCATCTGCGCGCCGTTAACCGCCTGCACCGCCGAGCGCGCGATGAATTCGCGTTTAGAAATTAACGCCGAATAACCATGCAAATTACTGTGCGACAAAACCGTTTTGCGCTGCTTTTCTCTGTCGCAATTTACCAACTTCGCCGACAAAATGGTTTTGGAGAGTTGCACAACATCGCGTAATAAATTTTCTTGTTCGGGTTTTTCACTGACTTTTTGATAAAGTTCGCCCAAATTCGCAACTTCCAACAACTGCGAAATCTTAATGCGATTGAATTTAATATACTCATTTTTACCCGATTTCATTTTGCCGTCGTTCGTCAAGAGATTTTTCAAATCGGTCGCGCGATTAAACCCGCTTAAATAATAAAAATTACGCACGCGTCCGTCCTTACCCGCACGTCGATCCACAAAATTCAACTCCAATTCGTCCTGAATTTTCGTCAGGACTTCTTTTACATTTTGATCGGATTCTTTATCTTCGTTTAGGCGGTTATATAAGTTCGCTAATTGGTCGATTTGTTTGTCGGTAATTTCGCCGTCGTCAAAATCCTCGACCAGCACGTCCGTTAAATTCGCAATTTCCGCGCGGATTTTTGGTTTTAATTCCACCAAATCGCGCCACAATTGGCGTTTATTTTCACCGAAAAATAACGGTGAACTTTGAATGTGTTTGCTCAAATTCAGCTGCCAATTTGGTGGTAATTTTGGCGCGTCGGCGGAATATTTTTGTGTCTTTCCGTCCTTGAATCGTTGCATAAATTCGTTCAAATCAGTTTTTAGCGTCGCCAAATAACTTTCTAGTTCATTGGTAAATTCGCGTGTGATATTCGCCGATTTTTCACCGTCAATATAGTCAATAGTTTCGCGCAAAATGCCTTCACGAATGTCGCAATTCATCGGCAGATCTTCATAAATTTCACCGGCTAATTCACGTAAAGTTTTCAGTTGTTCAATCGTCGCCAATTGTTTCGCATCGCGGTTGGAATACCAACTTTCAATCGTACCGTTGAAATCACTGCGATAATCTTTCCAATTTCTGATTAAACTCGGTGCTTTTGGAATTTGTTCGGCGCACTTTTTTAATTCATTTAGTCGCTCGCAAATAGTCGCAATTTGATCGTCAGAAAAATCAAAAATTGCGCGCAAATTCTCAACTTTTTCATTCCAATTCTCGCTACACAGGGTCGTAAAGAATTCACCGAACAATCCGTTGTTCATATGGTTACCGTTTTCACCGATCGCGATAAACTTTTTCGCCGTCGCATCGCCAACTTTTTCTTTCCAATATTTAATAATCGCGTCCAACAAATCGGTTCGGTCAGCGATGTCAAACGGCGTAAATTCAGGGTGAATTGTCCAGTTTATCGGCGCGGTTTCAGGAATTTTGATATCAAGTTCCGCCGCGTTAATACCAAAAATTTCTAACTTATTATCCGTATTATTTTGCGTTCCCGCGCCACACAATTCCAACCATTTTCTCGCAATTTCGTTCGCTGCATCATCAACGTTGTCAAATAAATCGGTGATTTTGCGCGCTAAACTTGCTTGTGTTCCAGACGCAGGACGCACCGGCGTGTCCAGCCACTTGACCCACTTTTTCTTATCTAATCTTTGCGCCAAATTATATTCGATTTCGCCAAAATATTTTTCTTGCCAACTCTCGATTTTTAAAAAATCCTTGTATTCCAGTTCGCATTTATTACTCAAAATAAAACCGAGATTTATCGCCTTAATCCAAAGATCCAGAAAGTTCGGCGTATCGGGATTTTCCAAATAATCATTAAAATTCAGTGCGCCATACAGGTGTTCGTAATCGCGTTCGATCGCGTCGAAAACTTGCGCTTGTAAACCCGTGCCACGACCCAAATTATCGCGCGTCGCGTCGGTATTCAATAATTCGTATTTGATCGTGCGCATCGAACCTTCGCCACCCGAATATGCAATCCGCTCGTCGTGCAACCGATAACCGCGTTTGCCGTTTTTGCGCTTCTCGTTTTTTCGTAAATTTCTGTCAAACTTTGGTTTGCGCAACATATTACTCCTTTTCTTAAATTAAAAAGCACATTTATATTCCGTTATAATAGAGGACAAGTTTTTTGAAAACTTGACTTGATGAGAAAGACTAATCCTGTTTCTTTCGACAGGATAGAACTATCAAGATTTTTATAGAGAAGTGCGGATTTTGCGCTCGTCAAGGCGACACCTTGCCGAGCGACCGTTCAATGAATTGATCGGACGCGAGGCAAAGGTCTTTACTCCTCTATTTTATGAGGAGATCCCTCTAAGATAACAGATTATAAATGTGCAATTAACTATAAAATAGTGTATCATATAATATATGAAATACAAGGGTTTACGACAATTTGGCACACAAAAGCATTCTTTACCACCGAAAACCACCGCGCGGCGCGTGCCACTGTGGTTGCCGTATTTACAGGAAATTCGCAAAGTTAAGGGTGATGTTTTCAATTTTTCCTATAACGGCGGTGAGGTCGAATCGTCGCTGTCTGAAATCCAATCTATTATGATTTACGGCGACAGCGACACGTCACTCAACGTTTCAACGATCGACCAAATTGTCCGCGCCGGCGTTCCCATTATAATTCATCGCCGTAATATTACGCAACCGATTTACATTTTTGGTGGGGAGCGTCCTGATCTTGATGATACAATTTCCGCACAAATTCGTATTCGTGATAAAAAACGTTCGTCGTCGCACGTCGCACGACAATTAATAGCTACAAAAATGAAAAGTATGAGTTGGTTGGTCGATCCGTTGCCATTGCCGATGTTTGCGTCAGTTGACGCGTTGCGCAACATTGAGGCGAAACATGCGAAAAAATATTGGCATGAGTTTTTTACAAGGTTGGGATACCCCGAATGGACGCGACGCGACAAAAATCCAGCGGCGGTCGCATTAGATGCGCATAGTAAATTCATCACAGGGATTATTTTGCGTTGGTGCACATATCATCACCTGTCCCCTTATCACGGTTTTCTACACGTTACGACCGATTATCCGTCGTTGGTCTATGATTTATTTGAACCATATCGTGGCATCTTTGAGCAGAAATTATTAGAAGAATGGGTGCGCGGTGGTGTAAATCCAAAGAATTATCTCGGCAGTGCGATTTCAATCGACAAAGAATTCCTTGACGATAAATGTTACGTGCCGTTGACGCGCCAAATTGTCACGCATCAAGAACTCCTGCACGGGATAGTTTTGTCACTGAAATATTATTGTTTAGGACGACAGCACAGGTTTTTAATCCCGATGCCAGGCAAACCAAATGGCGGGCGTCCGCCGAAAGTTGAGTTTTTATTATATGGTCGCCACGCAGGAAAGACTGATTTTTGGAAAGTAGCAAATGAAGTATCAAAAAGGAAATAGTTTTGTTTAACGAGTTTGTCAATGTTATAATATTCGGGTGGATAAATTCAGTTTGCACACAAAATTCAAACCGACCGGCGACCAACCGGCGGCGATTGCGCATTTGGCGGGTGGTTTGACACGCGGTGAGAAATTTCAGACCCTGCTCGGTGTGACGGGATCGGGTAAAACTTTCACGATGGCGAATTTGGTGGCGCAGCATCAAAAACCAACGTTGGTTTTGGCGCACAATAAAACCCTCGCGGCACAACTTTTTTCTGAGTTCAAACAATTCTTTCCGAATAACGAAGTTCATTATTTCGTCAGTTATTTCGATTATTACCAACCGGAAGCCTACATCGCGTCGTCGGACACTTATATTGAAAAAGATTCGCGCATCAACGAAGAAATCGATCGCTTGCGCCACGCGGCGACTTCGGCACTTCTGACGCGGCGCGATGTGTTGATTGTGGCGAGCGTGTCCTGTATTTACGGCATCGGTTCGCCGTCCGATTACATGGAAATGTCGCTCAAAATAACGACGGGCGAACGCTATAACCAAGAAAAATTCATTCGACATTTGAACGATATGCAATATCGCCGCAATGATTTTGAATTCACACGCGGTAATTTCAGAGTGCGCGGCGACGTGATCGATATTTTTCCGGCAGGACTCGAAACCGCATATCGCGTCGAATTTTTTGATGATGAAATCGAACGGATTCTGGAAATCGATCCACTGGCTGGCGAAATCTTGCGCCAACCAGTTAGTGTGCAGATTTTTCCAACCTCGCACTATGTCACGCCGAAAGAAAAACTATCTCACGCGATTTCGAAAATTAAAGAAGAATTCAGTGAGCGCATGAATTATTTTGAGAAAAATCAGAAGTTTTTGGAGGCGCAAAGATTGGCGCAGCGCACGAAATACGACATTGAGATGTTGGAACAGACCGGTTTTGTGAAGGGTATCGAAAACTATTCGCGCTACCTAACCGAACGCGAACCTGGCGAGCAACCGGCGACGTTGCTAGACTATTTCCCCGACGATTTTCTGCTCCTGATCGACGAATCACACATGACGATTCCGCAGGTTCGCGGCATGTATAACGGCGACCGCGCACGCAAGGAAGTTTTGGTGGATTATGGTTTTCGTCTGCCTAGCGCGCTCGATAATCGTCCGCTGACTTTTGATGAATTTGAAAAACATATCAATCAAGTGATTTTCGTTTCAGCGACTCCCGCTGAATATGAACTGTCGCATTCGCCTAGACCCGCACAGCAAGTTATCCGCCCAACCGGACTGCTCGATCCGCGCGTCGAAATTCGCCCGTCCGAACATCAAGTCGACGATCTGATCGCCGAAATTCGCATCCGCGTCGCCAAAAACCAGCGCGTTTTGGTTACAACCCTGACCAAACGCATGGCGGAGGACCTGACCGCATTTCTATCTGAACTCAATATTGGAGTCGCGTATATCCACAGCGACGTCGATACGTTGGAACGCAGCGACATTCTGCGCGATTTGCGCGCTGGTGTATATGATGTTTTGGTCGGAATCAATTTGTTGCGCGAGGGTCTGGATCTGCCGGAAGTTTCCCTCGTTGCTATCATCGACGCCGATAAAGAGGGTTTTTTGCGCTCCGAACAAGCCCTAGTCCAAACCATCGGCCGCGCCGCCCGCCACATCGACGGCACAGTGATTATGTACGCCGACAATGTGACCGGTTCAATGCGCCGCGCAATCGACGAAACCAATCGCCGCCGCGAAATCCAGGAAAAATACAACGTCGAACACGAAATCACCCCAACCTCAATCGCGAAAAATATCGACGAAGGTCTGCGCGCCATTATTCCGATGAAGGACACGAAACCAAAACTCGACCTCAACAAAATCCCGCGCGACGAATACAAAAACTTAATCAAAGAATTAACCGCCCAAATGGAACTCGCCGCCGCAAATTTGGAGTTCGAAAAAGCGGCGGATTTGCGCGATACTATCGCCGAGATCCGCGCGAAACTGTAGTTTTATGCATTGCGCGGGTTCTGCGCGCGTGATACAATAGTTTTATGATTCAAGGAGGGTTAAAATAGCATTAGATGAAAATGACAAGAAATGGATAGTTGAAACAGTCGCTGCGATAGTCAAAGGGTCGGAAGATAGGTTGCGTGGTGAATTTCACGGCGATTTAAAGCAATTGGAAGTTAACATTCGTGAGGATGTTCGAGAGATTCGCAGGGATATTCGCGAAATAAAAGACGAGTTGGCGCAATTGCGTGCTGGTTTAGAATTGGAAGGTCAAAATCGCGTGGACGACGATAGCGTGGCATTTTCCGAATTGCAAAAGTACGCGAGGAAGATAAAGAGCCTCGAGGCGAGAGTTAAGAAATTAGAATCGCAACAACGAGCCGCGTAAAGTGTAACCTATTATTCGTATGATAAAACTAGTTCTCGGCATTGACGAAGTTGGGCGTGGGGCGTGGGCGGGACCGTTAGCAGTGGGGGCAGTGGTGTTGGACTCCGATTCTCTCCTATGTCATCCTGGTGGAGGCGAAGTGATCCGTGAAAGTTCACTTTCAACGGATCATGAGCCGGAAGAGCCGAAGGCGATACTTGCTTCAGGATCTGTAAAATTGAACGATAGCAAGAGATTGACCGCAAAACAGCGCGAGGAATTAGCACCTATAATCAAACAAGCCGCTCGGGCGATCGGGGTCGGTTGGGTCAACGCGCAAACGATCGACAAAATCGGGTTGTCCGCGGCGCTAAAAATCGCGACGAAAACCGCCTATTCCCAAATCAAGGCGCAAGTAGACAGTTTATTGATTTCCGACATCGTGATCGTCATCGACGGGACGATCAACTTTCTCGACGACCCACGCGTGATCACAATGGTCAAAGCTGACGGCAAAATCCCTGCTGTGTCGGCGGCGTCCATCATCGCCAAAGTTTTTCGCGATAATTACATGTCGCAACTTGATAAAGTTTTTCCGGATTACGAGTTCGCCAAACACGTTGGTTACGGCACAGCGCTGCATCGGGAAAAGTTGACAGAGTTTGGCGCAATTCCCGGCGTTCATCGTTATAGTTTCGCGCCGATTGCAAAAATCGTTGATGGGATTGCGGCAATCACCCGGGCAAACGGATCGCCCGCCGTCGAACCTGGCAACGACAAACGCGCAAACAACATGACCGCCGTGGAAAAAATTTCCAAAACCATCGGGCGCATCGCCGAAAACACCGCGGCGGAATTTTTGGAGCATCAAGGTCATAAAATTATCGCGCAAAACTGGAAAAACAAATTTTGCGAAATCGACATTATTTCAACTTGCGACAAAACATTTTATTTCACAGAGGTAAAATATCGCGAAAGCGCCAACCATGGCGACGGATTGGATGCTATTACTCCGCGGAAACTAAAGAAAATGAAATTCGCCGCCGAATTATTTTTGGTTCAATATAACGAACTCGCGAAAAATTACGATGTCCGATTATCCGCAATTTCCCTATCGCAAAAACCGCCGCGTGTTGATGAATTTATTGAAAATATTACTTAATTATCCTCTCTCGATATTTTTTAATTTTTCCAATACTGCATCGCGGTCGCGTTCCAGCCATTCTACGCGGGTGGCGATGTCGTTGTGACCGACCTCAATGGCACGTTTCAATGACAAATCGTCGATTTTGTCCGCGAAAAATTCGTCGAATTCGGATAGTTCGTTCCGCGTCGCGAGTCGCGCGCCGGCATAACGTGGGAATATGTCATAGGATTTATCGCCGCTGAACGTTTTCGCGATCCACGTCCAGTTTTCACGGCACCAATCCCACGTTTTCGCACGCGCCCGCCGATTACCCAACATATACGAAAACCAATATGGCAGATCTTGCGGTTTGACAATATTAGTTTTATTTAGAAAACCCAAAATTTCGTCGATTCGTTCCGCGTCATGCGTCGCGGTTAGCGCCGCGCAAATATCGGATTTCAGGTCAGCATTTTGCGAAGTTTTATAAATGTCGAACATATACGCAAACTCTTCGCGATCGCCATACCGCACCGCCGCGCCCAAAACCGTCGGACGCAGATCGCCGTTGATTTCCGATAAATCACGTTTCTGTGCCACATAAATTTCCAGCGCTTTGTCGATCGCCGCGCGCTCCTCCGCATAGATCACCTGTGACAATATAGTCGGACGCAGTTTCTGATCATTGATCGATTCGTTCGATTTCGCGACCCAACCCAAACATTCATATTGTTTTCGCGCCAAATCGCCCGCCAACTTTTTCAAACGTTTTTCATCATCCGAATCAGGTTCAACAAACCGCCCGATCGTCGCCAGCGCCAGTGACAAAACATCCCAAACCGCCGTTTCCGTTTCGTCCGCATACGTCGGCAATAAATCGAGCAAGTCGTTCGTCGGCGCAAGACCCGGCACAACCACCAACAACAACTCATTCAAAACCTTCGCGCGGTCAACCACCGACATTTTATGCAAGTTTTTACGTAAAATTTTACTTAAAACTTCGTCGTAAATCGTGATAAAATGCGAATTGTTGCCGATATTTAATTGAAAATCCTCCACACCAGACGCAAAAGAAATCTCCTTTTCCGTCATCAATTTCGGCGCATTTTCATTAGAACAAAACAGCGGGATTTGCCACAACGTATCGTCGCTTTCGCCATTCGCAAAAAATCGCTCCTGGCGCAATGTGATTTTATCACCCTCACACGACGCAAAAATCACCGGGTAACCTGGTCGCGTCAACCATGGCGTCATTAGGTCAGATACGTCCTGACCTGACGCGTTGGACAACGCGCGCCACAAATCGTCGGCGGTCGTATTGGAATAGGCGTGCTTCTTAAAATATTCGCACAGACCTTTTCGGAACGCATTTTCGCCGATAAACGCACGCAACATTTTCAGCAAGCGCTCGCCTTTCGCATAAACAATCGCCGGATCGAATAAAGTTGAAATTTCGTCGGGATGATGAACGTCCTGGCGCACCGATTGAACGCCGGGCAAGGCGTCGCGTTTTAATGCCGAAATTACATCGCCGGTTTCAAAATTCGCCCACATGTCCCAATTCGGAAACAACGCGTCCGTGCAAATATGTTCCATCAAACTCGCAAAACTTTCATTCAACCATAAATCGTTCCACCACTTCATCGTCACCAAATCACCGAACCACATGTGCGACAATTCGTGCGCGATCACGGTGGCTACGTATTGCTTGGTCGAAATCGCCGCATTATTATCCACCAACAACGCGGTTTCACGATAAGTCACCAAACCCCAATTCTCCATCGCTCCCGCCGAAAAATCCGGCAACGCCACATGATCAGATTTCGGCAAAGGATATTTCGTGCCAAAATATTCATCGTAAAATTCAATCGCCCGCACCGCCGTATCGAGCGCAAAATCCATCGAATTCACCGATTGCGCGGGCGTCGCATACACGCTAACCTCAACATTATCTTTCGTCCGCGCGGTTTTTTTCCATAAATCGCCAATCACGAGCGCCAACAAGTACGTCGACATGCGCGGTGTCGGTTCGAAATGATAAATCGCGGTCGGCAACTCCTGCCGCTCCCCGCCATATTCGTAAATAAACGACGGCGACGATTGACGCACCGCGACCGGCATATTCGATAACACGACCAAATCCGGATCAGTATCGACCGAAATTTCAAACGTCGCTTTCGCCACCGGTTCGTCGACGCACGGAAACATTTCGCGGGCATGATGTGATTCGAATTGCGTTGCGAGCAGTTCCCTTCGCTCGCCACCGATTTCGTAATAACAGGGATACAACCCGTGCATCGAATTTTCCTTGATCTCGCCCTCAAAATGAATACTCACGTAAGTATCAGCCTTGTTTTCCCGAAACCATTTTTGTTTTTTCAAAAATTCTTCAGGGTTTTTGTGGGGTTTTCCTTTGGGCCGCAGTTCAATCTCATCGTTTTCTAGTTCCACAACTTCGCAAAAATCCTCGTTCACCCGCACCCAATCCGTGAATTTCAAACCCTTAGCATGCAGCCGCACAAACTCGCCCTTCTTATTCCCGTAAATTCCGACCGCCCCCGAAAAAGTTTTCCTCCCCGGTCGCGCATCGATTTGCACCCAATAATGTACCGGTTCAAAGTATTCAACAAGTTGATTCACAGATTTTTTCATGCATCTATTTTACTACGAAACGAGCGAAAAAACGAACTCGTTCGTTTTTCCGAGCGAGGACGTAAAATAGTTCGACTATTCCGCATAAGCCGAGACATTTCGTTAAGAATGCAAGGCATAGTTTACTACCCATGCAACAACCATCGTAATGGTTATAATAGACATCACTCTAATCGCAGTCTTGCGCGGATTCGTTTTACAGTTAGTTAATGCGTATATAGACATCATAAGCCATGCACCGCTTGTAAGTCCCAAAAGCAGCGCACCCACTGAAAGGTCGAGACTCCTCACTCCGCTATAAAGAATGACTACAGGTACAACGAGCGCCGCGCAAGATCCGACGAGTCCAATCAAAGATATTATATATAAAAAATTCTTGTTTTTCACACTAGCATTTTAACATATAGTTAAAGATCTTCTAGCACTGCGATTTATACCCGCCCCCACCTTTCCGCCACGGCAAGGCATTCAGAAACGGCATGAAGAGGTCGTCTTCTTTCGACACGAACGCGACGTTGATTTCGGCACGGGTCGGGTCGCGGTCAACGAACCGCACGAAGTCGATGTCCGAAATCACCGCGAGCGGCGTTCGTTCCGCGCCCTCGCCCATTGCAATATTTGCCGCGATGGCGAGACTAACACTGACGCCCGCCATTTCGCATTTGAAATCGCGTCCGAATAGGTCGGAGCTGCCGACATAATCGTGCGTCGCCTCGAAACCGCTCCAGGCAATCATTTCACCTTTCGTGCCGCGCCGGAGTGGTGAACTGACGCTGTCGGTGATGATGACGCCGATATTTTTGCGCCCAAATTTTTCGCACAAAAACATCCGCGCCGAACTCGCGGTTGCGAACGGATCACGCGGCCACAATACGTAATTGCCGTCGCCGTTGCTTTCGTCAACGCCCGCTGCCGCGACCAATGTCCCATATTTAATCGTAAAATGATAACTGTAGGGCGAGAGCGAATTATCGAGGTAGAAATCCGCCTCCGCCTTGATCAAATCTTCCTTGTCCACCGCACCGATCGGCACGACGGCATTTTCGCATAGTGATACGATTTTCGACGAAATCGCGACAACCGAATTTTCGGATAAAGTTTTAATGCTTTCCGCCAATAAATCATGCAATGAGATTTCATTCGCCCGCACTAAACACGTTTTGATTGCTTTGACTAACATCAGTTTTCTCCTTTCTTAAATACCTAATTCCCGCATAAACTAGCGGCGTACTGATCGCCGACATGACGCATTTGGCGGTCCAGTATGGCAAAATCAATCCCGCGAGCCACAACGCGTTCGCCGAAAATCCTTCAACAAAAAATCCGTAATATGCCACCGTCATGAACACCACCGTGTCAATGAGGGCGCTCGCCACGTTCGACACGTTGCTACGCAACCACACAAATTTCCCTTTGCTAGCTTTCTTTAGTCGCGAAAAAATCAGCACGTCAAAAATCCCCGACACCGCGAATGCCATTACCGACGCCACCGCGAATCTTACCGAGATTCCGAACACCGCGTTGTACGAATCGTTGAGCGGTTCGAACCGCGCCGCATGCGGCAAGCTGGTCGCGAGCCAAATAAACAGCACCAGCAAAATTTGCACACCAACGCCCAACCACACCAATTGTTCCGCCCGCTTCCGACCATAAATTTCATTCACCGCATCGGTCAATGTAAACATCAGCGGCAGCAAAAATAACGCCACTGAAATATTGAAATTTAACCCAAACAGCGAACCGAGCGGCATAACTTTCGCGCCCATCAGCGCCGCCGCAACCACGCCGAAAATATATAGCGCCACAAAAACATCGATTTTCTTAAACTTTCCGAATTTATGAAACATAAAAACTCCCTTCTTTATTAAATTTGATGTATTTAACAAAGGGGTTTAGATAAAACTTGACCAAGTAGTGAGTTGTTTAGAAATAATCATGCAGACATCCTTTTCAAAATTCTCGTCAATTATAGCACGGATGGGTAATTTTGAAAAGTGGACACTACCTGTAGCGTAGATGTGGGTAATTTCAAATTTTTGACACTACGGATAGTGTGTCGGTGGGTAATCTAAATTGCACACAAGACAGTCTTCCTAGCAAAATAAAAATGGGCAGACTCGTGTTTTTTTCTGCGCGAGAAGACTGTCTTGTGCGCAACCAATGTGTAAAGTTACTTTTTTGGTTTTTCGGCGAGTTCGTGATAAATTTTCTTATCCATCTTTAGGATTGTGTCGACTTCGGTTTCCAATTTTTCTTCGACTTCGTCTTCCTTGTATTGTTCGTGTTCTAATCGCATGATTTCCGCCGACATTTTTTCGAGCCGTTTTTCGTTGCGGCGCGCTTCGATTTGCGACATAACGCCAATAATTATGCCCAGGATTCCGATGGAAAAGGCGATGATTTCGTAGGACGTGTCGAGTACGCTCAATCGCTCGTTGGCGATAATCACCACCACGCCAGCGATCATAATGATAAACAGCACCGCCGTGATTACCCTAATAAACATGTGAAGATTTTTCATAAAAACATTGTATCACATTTATGTTACAATTGTTGCATGAAAAATTCACGGGCGGATGCGGGAGCGGGCAAAATTAAACACAAAACTTGGCGATATCGATCGCCGTTTATGCGGTGCGCGCGGTTCTTGGCGCGCTGGATCGTCCTGAAACCCGTATTGAATATTGGGTTTCGGATCAGGGTTCACGAAAAGCAGAATCTCGCCAAACTTAGAGGTTATAAGACTTGCATTGTCGTGGCGAATCATACTTCACACCTCGATGCGCCGCTACTCATGAATAAATTGCCCTGGCGGGTGGTGCGCAATATTGCCACGGCGTCGGCGATGGATTTTTGGTTTAAGAGTCGGTTGCGATCGCTGCCAATGCGGCTGCTGATGAACACTTTTCCTGTTGAACGCGGCGAAACTAATCGATACAAAGGGTTGTCGAAGCAATTACTTTCTGAAAATCTATCCCTCCTCGTCATGCCAGAGGGAAAACGTTCGCGCAGCGGCAAAATGGGCGAATTTAACACCGGTACGGCGGCTCTCGCGATCCGATACCAGATTCCGATCCTCCCCATCGCCATCGTCGGCGCGTTCGAGGCTTGGCATCCCGACAGCAAAATGTGGCGCTCCGGTCGTCCCGTCGTCCACGTCGTTTTTACCCCTCCCCTGACCCCGAAAAAATCTGAAACTGTCGATGAATTTAATGATCGGATTTGGCGCGCGATCCGTCAAACATACGACAAAACCGCGCGGAAATGCGATTTGCCAACGCAAGACGAGATTGGCTAATTTGCTCTTTTCATGTTACAATATTTAAGATGAAAAATATCCGAAATTTTTGTATTATCGCCCACATCGACCACGGCAAATCGACGCTCGCCGATCGCATGATGGAATTGACCGGCACGGTCGAAAAACGCGAAATGAAAGCGCAATTGCTCGATTCGATGGATCTGGAACGCGAACGCGGGATCACGATCAAACTCGCGCCGGTGCGAATGAAGTGGAAGTTAGATAAGTCGAATCTTATTTCCGCGCGACTATCGAAGGACGGCGAGAAAGTCAGTGAGGAAACCCGTGACGACGGGCTTGACGAACGGCGTGGGAATAATGATTCGACGACTTTCGAACTAAACCTCATCGACACCCCTGGTCATGTTGATTTTTCGTACGAAGTTTCGCGTTCGCTCGCCGCGTGCGAGGGCGCAATTCTGGTCGTTGATGCGTCGCAGGGGATTCAGGCGCAAACTCTCGCCAACGTTTACCTTGCCATCGAGGCTGACCTAAAAATCATTCCGGTGCTAAACAAAATCGACCTGCCCGCCGCCGACGTGCCACGCGTCAGTCGCGAAGTGATCAATCTGCTCGGTTGCCGCGAGGACGAAATCATTAAAATTAGCGCTAAAACTGGATTAAATGTCGAACGAGTTTTAGACGCAGTAGTCGAACAGATTCCCGCCCCGACCGGCGATACGGACGGCAAAACCCGTGCCCTGATTTTTGACAGTTATTACGATGATTATCGCGGCGTGATTTTGTACGTGCGCATCGTCGACGGGCAAATCGTCAAAAACGACGAGATCAAAATGCTCGCCACCGGTGCCACCGGCATCGCCCTCGAAGTTGGTCATTTGTCGCCCAAAATGACCCCCGACCCAAAACTCGAAACTGGCGAGATCGGCTACATCGTCACCAACCTCAAAACCACCCGCGATGCAAAGGTTGGCGATACAGTCACGCTCGCAAAATATTTTAGAAAGGATACGAAATAACAAAAATTTTCAAATATTTGCATTTTACTTAAAATTTTGCTTAAATAGTTACGTAAAATTTTAAGTAAAAGGAGCGAATATGGCAATTACCGTCCCAATATCGGAACTGAGAGATTATAATAAGGTAACGAGCTTAATCACGCCGGAAAACCCGGAGGTTGAATTGACTTTGCATGGACGCACAAAATATGTTTTGACAGAATCGAAGGCGTATGCCCGCGAAAAAGCGCGCCAGGAATTGCACGATATGTTGCAGGAATCGATCGACGCAGTCGAAAACGGGTGTAAATTGTATACCCTGGAAGAGTCTATGGCAGAATTAGGAATTAATGTATGAAAAAGTATGTCGTTGAAATTACAATTTCAGCACATAAAGACATCGGAAATATCTATACTTACCTGGCTGAAGCCACCGATGACAAATTCTATGCGAATGGAATTATTGCCAAAATATACCGTTCAATCGAAAAAGTCATCGTCTTTCCGCGTTCAAATCGTCGTATCGACGACGAACTGGACTTATCGACGGAAATGCGCCGGATTCTAATCCAGAAAAGATATGTTGCATTTTATCAGATCAAAAATAATGTTATAATTATTCAACGAATCGTCGATGGACGACGTGATTATAAGGAGTTGCTGGGATTATGAATTATTCCGAAATCGAAAAATTATTCGAGCAAAATCGCGACACACAAAATGCGATTAAAATGTCCGCGTACATGCGCGATCAATTTAAGTTTTACGGAATTTCGTCGGCAGCGCGGAAAAATTTATATAAAGATTTTCTGAAAAAAGTTAAATTAAGTAAGACAATCGATTGGGAATTTTTGGAAAAATGCTGGTCGAGTGACTATCGTGAATTTCAGTATTTGGCGCTCGATTATTTGATGGCAATGCAAAAATTTTTGACGTATGACGACATCGAAAAATTGGCGGGGTTTGCTAAATCAAAGCAGTGGTGGGATACCATCGACAGTCTGGACTCGATTTTTGGTCAAATCGGTTTAACCGACCAACGAGTCGACGATTTGATGTTGAAATGGTCGACAGATCCAGATTTTTGGTTTCGCCGCATTGCGATTGATCATCAACTTTCGCGGAGAGAAAAAACCGATAAGGAACTTTTAGCGCAAATTATCAAAAACAATTTGGGCGACAAAGAATTTTTCATCAACAAGGCGATTGGTTGGAGTTTGCGCGAATTTTCTAAGACCGACGCAAATTGGGTACGCAAATTTGTGGCGGAAAACAGATCAAAAATGGCGAATTTGAGCGTGCGCGAAGCGTTAAAAAATATCGGCGGTGAAAAATGACCGATACGCAAATCGTGATCCCTCTGCCCGGTTATAAAGACGTCCGACCATTCGTCTATGCGGGATTTTTTCCGACGAGCAATGAGGATTATCAAGAGTTAAAGGAGGCGATCGAAAAGTTGTCGTTGTCGGATTCGGCGCTACAATTCGCGCCGGAAAATTCGCCGGTTCTGGGATTTGGGGTGCGAATTGGGTTTTTGGGACTACTGCACATGGATATTATTCGCGAACGATTGGAACGCGAATATGATTTGGATCTGGTCATCACAAACCCGTCGACGGATTACCATGTCAAACTGGTGAATGGCGAAAATCTCGATATTAAATCCGCGTCAGAACTGCCCGATATGAGCACAGTCAAGGAAATCGCCGAACCTTGGATCAACGGCGAAATTATCGTACCAAATAGTTTCGTCGGCGCGGTATTACAACTCATCAATCAAAAACGCGGTCAGCAAAAAAATATTTCGTATATCGACGAACGCGCATTGATCGCGTTTGAAGCGCCACTCGCCAACCTACTGACGGATTTTTACGATCAATTAAAATCCGTGACGTCGGGTTACGGTTCATTTAATTATGATCTGAGCGATTATCGTATCGAGGATCTAGTCCGCGTCGATTTTTACGTCGCCGGCGAAATGGTTGATGCGTTGTCGGTGATGGCGCACCGCAGTGAAGCCGTGAGTTTAGGACGCGAAACTGTGAAAAAGTTGAAAGAAGTTATTCCGCGCCAAAACATGGAGGTATCGTTACAGGCGGCAATCGGCGGTAAATTTATCGCCCGCGAAGACATTTCAGCGTATCGCAAAGACGTTACCGTTAAAATCCACACCGGCGACCGCGACCGTAAAGCGAAGTTGCTTGACAAGCAAAAACGTGGCAAAAAACGCATGAAACGTTTTGGCAAAGTCGACATTCCGAGCGAAGCGTTTACAGTGATGTTGAAACGGGATTAAAATGGCTATAATTATGGCTATAACCGGTCCCTGTTAAAGCGGGCTCGGAATGTCGGTGAGAATGTCGCGCTTCCTGCTTGTCAATGTCATCTTGAACAACCCCCTTGTCATCCTGAACTTGTTTCAAGATCTATACTAAAGATGCTGAAACAAGTTCAGCATGACAATATACGCATGGGTAAAGTTGTTACATACTGAACAATGGACACGTAGAACAACAGGGGTGGATTGTGGGGAAAAACAGTTACATACTGAATGACGGATTGTTATTATTTAATATCTCGCGACGAATTCTTTAACCTCGTCGGCATATTTATTCTCGTCCATAACCATTTTGAGTTGGGTCATGAACCAGCCTTTCGGGTCGCCGGTGGTGCACCAAGTGCCGTCCGCTACCGTGACTGCGTACACGCCGCCGTCTGATCCCGCCAGCTTACTGACCGCGTCGGTCATCCATAGTTCGGCGTCTTTGCCGGTTTCGTCCTTGTTCAAGTATTTGAAAACTTTTGGCGTCAAAATATAACGTCCGTAAACCGCCAGGTGCGATGGGGCTTCTTCCATCTTTGGTTTTTCGACCATGAACTCGACTTCGTCTGTGCCTTCCTTAAATTTAATAACGCCGTATTTTTCGACTTCCCGCCCGGGTGTCTCCTGCGCGCCCATGAGCGCGCTGATTTCGCCGCCGCGTCGATCGAATTCGTCCATCAGGGCTTTAACCGCGCCCTCGCCACCGACAACGATGTCGTCGCTATAGATCGCTATAAAGGCTTCGTCCTCGTCGATCATGTCGCGAACGCTCACGAATGGCGATCCGTTGCCGTACGGTAATTCGGGGTCCTGTAAAACGACTGTGATTTTCGGGAAATTCAAAATTTCTTCGACCGATTTGTATCTGTCCATTTTGCCCTGCGATTCCAATAACGCCCGCATTCTCGGGACAGGATTAGTGAAATAGTCCTCGTACATTGGTTTGCCCTCTGGCGTAGCGACTATAATAATTTCCTCGATTCCGGCGTGCACGCATTCCTCGACGATATATTGCATCGCCGGTTTGTTCCCCAGTGGTATCAGTGATTTCGGAATTGTTTTTACAATCGGCAAGAACCGGCTGCCGAATCCCGCATCGCTCAAAACCGCTTTGGTTGGTTTTTTGAATTTTGTCATCTATCCTCCTTAAATGATTTTCACTGCTTAATTTTGGAAAATCTACTTATCATTTTACCATTCTGTTCGATTTTCGCCAAAAAATTATCGATCGGACGAATCCAAGTGAAATTTTCGCCATATTCCGACTGATAAATGACGGCTGGGGTTTCAGTTTCCTCGATCAACGCAATGCCCGCAATGTGGTAATGCTGGTCGGGATTTTCGTAGTGATAGTATTTCGCATTCACATCGATTTGCGATTTCGCGGCGTCGAGGCGCTTTTTTAGTTCTGTGTCAGAAGTGTGATCAGTTTTCATTTTGTTCCCCTTTCCTTGAATTATTGTAATTTTTCACGAATAAGTTTTTGCGCGAGGGCTGGGTTGGCTTGGCCTTTCGACGCTTTCATGACTTGGCCGACGAGGAAGCCGATGACTTTTTCTTCACCGCTCCTGAAATCTGCGACCGCTTTGGCGCATTCCGGAGAGTTCAAAACTTCGTCCACAATGGCGGAAATCGCCGATTCGTCGCTGACCTGCAACAGATTTTTGGTTTCAGCGATTTTGCGCGGATCATCGTCGTGTCCGAGCATCGCAATAAAGATTTCCTTTCCTGCAGTCGAGGAAATTTCATTTTGGTCCAACATGCTCGCTAACTTAATCAAGTTTTGTGCCACGGGCAAATTTGTCGCATCATCATCCGCACCAGCCTCCTCGTCCTCGGCGGGCAGAGTGCTGACAAACAGGTTGGCGATTTTTTTCGCTGCGTCGGCACCGGCGGTATCCAAAATTTCCGCGAGCAATTTCGCGATGTTTTGGTCGCGTAAAATCGTGCGAATCACAGAATCGTCGACTTTTAGCGCCGCGAACTTGGCGCGATATTCGTTCGGCAGAATCGGCATGTCTTTCTGTAACTCGGAAATTTCCGCGTCGGTCAAAATGATCGGCGGAATGTCGGCGTCGGGCATATAGCGATAATCCTGCGCGTTTTCTTTGCTGCGCTGGGACACAGTTTTTTGCGCGTCGTCCAACCAACCGCGCGTTTCCTGCTTAATCGCACCACCGTCCTCTAAAATTGCGATTTGGCGATTAATTTCGTATTCGACGGCTTTTTCAACCGAACGAAAACTGTTCAGGTTTTTAGTTTCAGTCCGAATGCCCAATTTTTCGCCCGGTTTCGCCACTGAAATATTCACGTCAAATCGCATATTGCCATAATATAAATCACCCAGGGTCACGCCGGCGTAGGTCATCAGCAGGTGCAATTCTTCCGCATAAGCTCGCGCACCAGCAGCCGAATGAATATCCGGCTCGGCGACAATTTCGAGGAGCGGCGTGCCGGCGCGGTTTAGATCAACCAACGAATAATCGCTGTAATGCGTCAATTTGGCAGCGTCTTCCTCCATGTGCGCGTGATGAATGCGGATTTTTTCGCCGCTCGGCAGTTCCACAAAACCGCCGATAATAATCGGCTGATACATTTGGGAAATCTGATAACCTTTCGGCAAATCGGGATAAAAATAATGCTTGCGGTCAAAACGCGATTCGTGCGCGATTTCGGAATTCAACGCCTTGCCTGCGCGCGCCGCCAATCGCACCGCCTCTTTATTTAACATCGGCAGCATTCCGGGTAATGCGTAATCGATTGCACTAACTACGGCATTGGGCTCTTGCCCGCGCGCGTCGTTGTCCACCGACGAAAATAATTTCGTTGCCGTCGCCAACTGTACATGGCATTCAATGCCGATGGTCGGCAAATAGCCCTTAATTAAATATTTTTCGACATCGCCCGTGATTTCCGAACCACGCTCGCCGGCACTTCCTAAACTATGCATTTTCCTCCTCTATTTTGAAACTTTCTGACTTGAAATTGCTGTAATACCGTCCACGTTCGGCGGTGAATTTTAGCACGCAATAATCTGGATCGGTCACGCCTTTTTTGTAATACAGAGTGTCGCCGAATTGCCATAACATCTCTTTACTGGCTGCGTCGGTCAAAACTTCCATTTTGCCGATCAACATCACACCCTGATAATTAAATCGACCTTTTTCGTAAAAGTAAATACTGGCACGCGGATTTTTTTGGTATTGCCCAACCCGCATCGAAGACGTATTAGTGCTGAACCAAAAAATCTTTGGTCCTTGCGTAAAATCGTTTTTGCGCGGCACCAACATCGCTTTCATATTCGGAAAACCGTTTTCATCAATAGACGCGACAAACACAGTTTTTGATTTCGCGACCAAATTCTCAACCTTTTTTAATACGTCCTTCATTTCTTCTCCTCGTATGTAAAATAACAATGAAATCTCACTAAACCATCTTCCATCTCGCGCACCTCGGTTCTTCCTTCGTCTAAATCACAGATTGGAGCGGCGAAAATATCGTCGGTCACGTCTAAACCGCGATCGAGAATCAATTTCTTCGCGCAATCATATTCCTGACCAATTAATTTGTGCGCCACAGTTTTAATATGCACTGACCGCGAATGTTCTAAATCATAATTCACAATCGAAATAAAGCAACGCGGATCGCGCGCCAGATTTTCCGCATGCATCGTGCCACGGCGATTATCAAACACAATTTGATTATTCTCCTCATCAAACGCCCACCACCCCAGCGGTGTCGCCCACGGCGAACCGTCGGCGCAAGTTGTCGCGATAGTCATAAATTGACTGTCACTTAAAATATCTGATAGATTTTCATCAAACACTTTACCGTTCATCTTTCTCTCCTTTGATCAATTTCCTTTTTCGATTGCCTAGTTCTTCGGCATTCTTAGAACTAATTAGACCGCGCCCCAATTTCTTTTCTAAATCAACACGAGCGTTTTTGGCGACGCTCGCGCCGGTTTTGGCGATTTTGGCGCTTTCTGTCAATGTCGCTGGTTGTTCATCAATCGAAATTTCGGTCGCGGAAACTTCCGCCAACCAAAGTTTGAACGGTTCGGCTTTTTTACTGGGAATTGACTGAACTAGGCGTAAGATTTGTTCGGTATCCATAACATCAGTCAAGCGTTTTTTGCCGTCCTCAGCCCTCATTTTCAACTGGTAACAATTTGTTACCAGTTGATTCGCACCTTCTTTGACTAAGCGTCCTTTTAATACCTTCCAATACTTTCGCGCGGATTGATAATCGCTGTCCGTCAGAACTCGCACGATATCCACCACTGAAAACCACCATTTTTCGTTCTCTTCGTCCCAAATCGAACGAACCTGCTGTTTCTGAAATAACCGCACTTTATTTGTCATTTCCGCATTCATATCGCCCCCAAATCCCTCAATGATTTTTTATATGCGGAGATCGCGCGTTTGACGACCGCGATATCGATTTTTTCATCCGGTTTATCGGCGATTTGTTCGCGCCATTTTGTCGCCGCCAAAATGGTTTTAACACTGCTAATGTCTTTGGCTTTTTTCAACTTTTCCGCGACATCTTCGCCGTCGATTTTCAATTCGTCCAACACGTCGTTCAACATTTTATCGATCGTCAGCAGCGCGAATTTATACGTCGCCGCATTATTTTTATCCAAACCATTTTCGATTTTCAACCACTCCGCGCGGTATTTCTGCTGATCCAACGAACTCGGACGACCGCGCGTTATGATAATAATCGCCAAAATCGTCAACGTCAAAATAACAATTATCGAAAACGCGATAATCTGGATCAGGTCATTCATTTCTCAACCTCCTTCGCGAACGCTAACAACCGCGCATCAGATTTTTGCGGACCAATAATTTGAATGCCGATCGGCAAACCGTTTTTTGACTCGCCGTTCGGAATCGAGATTGCCGGCAGACCCGCGAGCGACGGTGGCGTGGTCATTAGATCCGCTAGGTAATCTTTGATTGGATCACCGGCGTGTGCACCGATCTTCCACGCCGTTTCCGGCGCGGTCGGTCCGATTAAGAAATCATACTCAGCGAACAATTTGTCGAATTCCTGAATCAGAAGCGTACGCGCTTTCTGCGCCTGTAAATAATACGCGTCGAAATAACCACTCGACAGCACATACGAACCGATCATGACGCGGCGTTTGTTTTCCGGCACGAAACCAATGTCGCGCGACAAACTGTAAACTCCCTCGAGATCTTTTGCGTCTTTCGCACGAACGCCGTATCGCACCCCGTCATACCGCGCCAAATTCGACGACAATTCCGCTGGTACGACGATGTAATAAATCGCGATTGCGTATTTTGCCATCGGCAACGTTACGTTACTAACTGAATGTCCCATCTCTGTTAATTTAGTTACATACTCGCGCGTTCGCGCCACAATTTCCGGATCGACACCCTCACCAACATATTCCTCGATCAAACCGATTTTCAGATTTTTCGGCACGACAGTTTCGGTTTTATAATAATCCGGGTGGACCGTAGCATCCCGACCGTCCTGTCCCGCCAAAATTTCCATCAGGATCTCCGCATCGGCAACCGTACGCGTCAGCGGTCCGAGTACGTCCGTGGACGACGCCATCGCCACCACACCGTAGCGCGAAATCGCGCCATACGTCGGTTTGTAACCCACTACGCCGTTAAACGACGCTGGTTCGCGAATCGACCCGCCCGTGTCCGATCCCATCGCGAAAGGCACAACGCCCGCCGCAACCGCGACCGCCGATCCGCCCGACGAACCGCCCGCCACACGATCGAAATCGGCGACATTATGCGTTGGGCCGTAACCACTGTTTTCGGTCGATCCACCATGCGCGAACGCGTCCAAATTAGTCTTGCCAATTAAAATCGCACCCTCGTTGTTCAAGCGTTCAATCGCCGTCGCGTTGATTGGACTTTCAAAATTCTCCAAAATCTGCGCCGCCGCTGTAGTGTGACCGACTGTAGTCAAATAATTATCCTTTACTGCGTACGGCACACCCGCCAAGCGCCCGACATCCTCACCCCGCGCAATTCGAGCGTCAATTTCGTCCGCCCGCACCAACGCTTCGTCCTCTAAAACTTCCAAAAACGCGTGTAGCTTTTCATTCGCCCGCGCTGCCGCGATGGCTTTTTCGACTTCCGCCCGCGCCGAACTTTTACCCGACCGCACCGCCTCAACAATTTTCAAAATTTCGCCCATTTTTCCTCACTTTCCGAATATCTCGCAATAACTTTTTTGATACCCTCGTATATTCTAAATTCTGGTTTTATAATTTCCTCTACCGGAACCCAGCGTTGTCCGATGACGAATCTTGATTCACTGGGATCAAAAACGAATTCTGTATCATCGGGCATTTCGCAAACGAAAATCAGGTTGATTTTATCCTCGATTCCAAATCGTTCAACGTGATATATGATAAAATCCGCATGAATCAGTTCGCCCGTATATTCCACACCGATTTCCTCGTGCAGTTCGCGACGCAACGCCGAATCGAGCGATTCGCCGTACTCAAAATGTCCGCCGGGGATATTAAAGGAGTGATCATCATATTCGCGCAAAAAAACTTTCGTATGATCTGGATTAAAAATCACCGCGCGACATGACACCTCAAACAAATCTTCGCCGCGCTCGGTTTTATGCCTCACTGCTGCACCCCCAAAATCCGATCCTGAATCGCACGCAATTTGTCGTCGTCCATTTTCGGACCCTCAATCGTTGTCAAAAATCCGCGATATTTTTCTACGAATTCCGTATCGTGCGACAGAGTATGCACATCCGACATTAAATCACCGTGTAGCGGGTATAATTTAACATGCACATACGCTACACCCGTGCCTTCGATGACCAATGCCACACGCGTCACATCGAATGCTTTTTTCAGAATCTTTGCAACTTTTTGCGCCGCAATTTGCAGCGCCGCGAATTCCGATTCCGACAGTTCCGCAAAATCATCACCGATATTCTTCTTCGGGATCAGCACCGTCAAACCGGGCGTGTTTGGAAACGGCGTCAGAAAAGCCATGTGATTATCGTCCTGCCACACCACGTACGCGTCCATTGTACCCGCCGCAATCTTATCAAAAATAGTTTCGCTCATCTTTCTCCTTATAATACTTTTGGTACTTTCACCTGATTATTTTTCGCTTCCGGCGCGAGTTTTAACAACTTCTCGCGCGGAATTTGTTGCTCTATCGCGTCCTCGCGACAAACATTTTTCAGCCCCGTTACCTGATACGTCGGCTGAACACCCGCCGTGTCCAGCTCCTTTAACTGTTCGATATAACCCAAAATGTTTTCCAAATCGACCGTCAAACTTTTCAACTCATCATCACCCAGTGCGATCTTCGACAACGCCGCCAAATACGCCACATCAGATTTTGTAACCATGATCTTTCTTCCCCGCTTTCTGTGAAACTTTGTTCATGTAAATATTGTAGCATATTTATCTGGTCATTGCGAACGCGCACTAATGTCATTGCGAGCAAAGCGAAGCAATCTAATCGTAAACAATATATCATAACTGATATAAAAAACTGCGACATCAAGTGCGACATCTTTTGGGCATTCTACCTCTGTCGAAGTGCGACATTCACTGCGACATTTCGCCCCATCTTTCTTCCTGAAAAAATTACACGTGCAATAATTATATATAGATCAAAATTTCCCGATTTGTGATATAATCAAGTTATGGCTAGTATCGTTCCCACCATCACCGCGATGAATACGACCGAGTATGCGCGTCAATTGGCGCGGCTCGAGTTTGCACCGCGAATTCATATTGATATTGCCGACGGGGATTTTGCGCCGTCGCGGACGGTGAATTTGAACCAGCTTTATTGGGATGATGATAAGGTTGTCGATTTGCATTTGATGGTGCGGCGGCCAGCGGAATGGTTGCATCAAGTAGTGGCGCTCGCACCGAATTTGGTGGTGTTGCATGTCGAGTCCGATGATGCGAATGAAAATCTGCCGAAAATCGCGGCGCATCTAGGCAAATTCGGGATTAAATTCGGCATCGCAATTCTGCCCGAGACGACTGTCGAGTCGGTACAAAATTTGATCGAGATCGCTGATTATGTTCTAGTTTTCGGCGGACATTTGGGATATCAGGGCGGAACAGCGGATTTAATGCAATTATCGAAAGCCATGCAAATTCGCACTATCAATCCCGACATCGAAATCGCATGGGACGGCGGCGCAAATGCTGATAATATCACCGAGATCGCCCGTGCCGGAATTGACGTTATCAACGTTGGTTCGGCGATCATGGAAAGTGACGAACCGGAAAAGGCTTATAAAGAATTGCTTGACTTCTGCGGTACTTTATAGTATACTAGACAGATATGGCAGACATGGAGCAACAACGCACCGCAATAATGTTGCGTTCACGCAGGAGCGACTATGACGGGTTGAGCGAGTCGGAGTTAGCGTACATCAATCGTTATAACCGCCAGAGCAGTTCAACGTATGGTTTGACACCGTTCGGGAACGAGCCGCCGCAGTTTGAATATTACGCCGATGAGAGCGACGAGGAACTACTAAACCGCAGAGTGTGCGTCAATTTCGCGTTGTGCATTGAGGACTATCAGATACGGGTTGACTTACATAATAGATGCCGCGGGCTGGACGGATTTCTAGAATCGCCCGATGGGTACAGATTACCGCCAGGTATGAGTAAATTGCAGGCTCGCAATTTACTGATTAACGATATAATATGTGACTCGAAATATAATCCGGACGGGCGCATTCGTCCGGTGGACAGAGAGGACGAACCTATTCCGGAGGGGCATCACCTCGCCACCGTGATTTTAGCGGGTCTGGCGGGCGGAAAACCAAACGAGTCTTTTCGTTATCACGACTTTCATTGTTTCAGAAAAATGAGCGACGGTCATTATTATTATAAATCCGCCAAAGGCGAAGTCTGTAGCCGGTTTGCCAACGACGGTGGCAGAATTGTTTCAATCAAGCCCACGAAGGACGACCGCGTCGAGTTCACGACCGAAGACCACGTCCGCCCTAAAGTGTATTTACCAGCAGACGCGCGCCTCGCTGTCGATGCCCTAATCGCTCAACTAAAAGTCGGCGATCGCGTAGGACAGTATGATTGCGACGGACGCGAGTTCCTCGGTCCGACGCGCTTCGTCGGGTATTATGTGGTTAGGGATTGAGTGTTAGCTTCTCTTAAAATGCTCGTGAATTCTTGATCTATCAAAGCGCAATGGCAACACACGTCAGATATACTGTCCGCTGCAATTCTAGTATATCATGCACCCAAGTGTTGAATCAACCGCTCTAGCGGGAGCAAGCTTTGCACCCAACTGTTGAACGAATCGCCTGCGGGAAATATTTCTGCACCCAGGTGCTGAATTATTCTCTATTCCATGCACCCGTAGCGAGTTAGCCGGCGCTGTCCTTGGATACTTCCTTTTGATTTCGTTCGGCAACGGCCAATATAAAGTCTGACATTGCAATAGCTGAGTTAAGCAGTAATCTTGCGTGATGTTCCTCAATGTTGAGCCGCTTGCTTCCAACCCCGTGCGCATCGCTATCCTTGTTTCGCATTTCGGCAATAGCCGTCAATATCTTTTCCAGCCCTGACAGAAGCACGTTAATGCGTTTGTCTGCTTCTTTTGATTGATGCATGTTATACAAACCCTTTACTTGCTTATATAAGGACGTAATGTCTCCGCTTTCGGACGGGGTTTGACCTTTTAATTCAATGACATAGCAGAACACCTCTTCAACCAGAGTTCGGCACTTGGTTACTGCGCTGTCATAGTTGGAGTTATCTATGTCGTCCTTTGCCCTTTCGGCGAGAGTCTTTATGTAATCGCGGTCAATGATTTTTATCTTAGGGGCTTCTATGGTTACCTTTGCATCTATCGGTTTTACAATAAACGTTTTATTTACTATGACAAGCTCGTGTCCGCCGAAATACAATTGCCCGTTTATCTGTTCAACGACCGTTTTGATGATATGCTGATATGTGTTATCAATTTTGCTTGGAGTCAATCCTCGCATTTTTTCGGCGAATTTATCTTTGGCGAATAGGTAGGCGAGTAATTGCTGGACTTTATCCCGTTCGATACAATACGCCAACAGGTTATCAAGATATACCCAGCGGCTCAGCGATCCTCCACTCCAGCCATATTCGACGGGTAATCCAAATGCGGTTGATAAATCGCATAGCATCGGACCACTGAGATACGGCAATGAAACTTTTACGCCGTTATATTCTCCGAAGTCCTTATCCCCATCAAGGATTGAGAGAACCTCTTTGCTTTTCAAAAGACTATATTTTGGCACCATTCTATCCCCCATTATACACCCTAAACCCTTAATGCCCTCGCTAGCGTTGCCGCTAAACGTCCCACTTAAATATTATATCACCAGTATAAGCATAAGTCAATTATTTGCTTCAAATTCACAACAGCCCCAACCGCACCCCAAATCATCAGATGCTAGACCGCGTCTTCTTGAGAAGTATCGGAAGGCTTCGTTTGCTCCTCCTGCAGCTTCTAGTCCTCCATCTGCCTATGGTATTCCGCCATTATTTCGTCGGCATCACCATAGTAAGGAGATGCGACAAATTCCACCTTATGTTTTTTGCAATACTCCCGGATTTTTTGCGGGTCTGTCCGTTCGGGGATGGTGTCCACAAAAACAGCCTTGACTTCCACGCCGGCCTGGTCTAGCCAGCCCGCAATCCGCTTTTGTTGGCTTTCCGCGCTTTCTTTGGTTGCCTCGCGGCAATAAATGATGGCGGTTGCCTTGTATCTCTTTTCTGGTTTATGGTTTGTCATAGCCTTCCTTCCTTGTTATTATGCTATTTCCCCTCCTATTTGGAACGGGGCACACACACGTATAACTCGGATGGATTTAAAAAGCAAGCACTTTTTCCAATAATTCATTGGTGCTTGCGCATTTGTCAAGAAATGTTACAACACCACCCAGCCGCCCTCAAAACGGCGCTATTTTCCTTCTTGCTCCCTTGTCGCACCGCCCCCAACCCCACGTCGCCCAACCCTTGCCAACCCTTGATTTTTCTCCTATACTGGCGCCACCCAATTTATGAAAGGTGGTACATTAACAATGGAGATCAAACTGACCCTTCACGGACACAGAAGGAAAGAGGCGGCGGATTGTATCGGTAGCGCGATTGGCGTTGCGTCGGTTTATCGGGCTGCGCCTTCTTTCTGCTACAACATCGGCGGCATCATTCTGGATCGTCAAAACATTGTGACCATTGGCGATGCGGACGAAGGTTTGTCGAACGTCCTGCGCAACCTGGAGACGGCTGGCTTCTACACGCCGGAACTTGCGGAAACCGCGCCAGATTCTCCCCCAACCGAAGCCCCCGAACGCCTGTGTATCCAGATGCCCCTTGACGGCTTTCCTGATGACAAGATCGACATCTTGCGCAAACTGATCGCCAGCAAGGCGTCGCTGATTCAAAAAGCCATCAGCGCGGAGGAGCTGCCAATCGTGCCAAACGGCGAGACGCTTGATTTCCCGTGGTTTAATGTGAATGCCACGCCGGAAGAAGTGAACGCCTATGCGCAATTTTGTAGCAAACTCTGCGACATGGCGAAGAAGCAGCAACGCGTGCTGGCAGTCGAGCGGGATGTGGATTCAGAGAAGTACGCTTTCCGCTGCTTTCTTCTGCGTTTGGGCTTCATTGGGGAGGAGTATGCGGTATCACGCAAAATCCTGCTGCGGAATTTAAGCGGCAACGGGTCGCACAGGAGCGGCAATGGCAAACCGCGTCAGTTACCGACAACCTCGGAACTGGCGGACAATGCCGACGATACGAACGATGGAAGCGGCGGTGCTGAAGTTGAACCGGAAGCAGAGCCGAAAGCGAAGCCGAAGCATCACTTCATGAAGAAGTTGTTTGGTGCGCTCAAGTTGTTTGTTCTGAACTGAACCCCACCCTACATTGGCACAGAGCGCCCGCCCGCAAGGCGGGTGTTTTGGTTTGGAGTGTTGGGTGCTACTACATAAACGTAAGCTGTAAACACGCTTTTCCTATATTTTTTCGTTTATGATATAATTGAAACGTCACACATATTGGTAACATTTCATCCGTGCAGTCGGACAACCATTGCAAATAGCGGATGAAATCCAATAGGTGTGACAACCAACAATGGTTGTCCTTTTTATTACGGGCGACCGCTTAAACGCCAAAGGAGGGGCAAAATTTATGGATAACACCAACTTAACCAAAGAGCTATCGACTCAGGAAGGAAAGCGCATTAGAAAGTCCACAATCTTGTTGGCTTTTTTGTCAATACTTCTAACACTGCTAATATGTCTAGTAATGATGATCGTTGTTAACGGTATTGCAGTGTATATGAGTCCTTGCAAGACTATTAATGAATGCTCCTACATTTTCAAGACGGCAATAATGTCTTTTTTGATATGTTTTGTTGTTGCGCCACCTTTTGTGTTTATTGGTTGCTACAGATTGTTGCGTAAAATACGGGATCATCACTTCCGACCTTAAGGATTGACGAGCTTTTGTTACGATACACAACGATCACAAGGTGGCGTGGTTGCTATTTCAGCTTTCTTTTTGCCCGCTTATAACATAGCAGCCAGCACATACTTACACAGAAGACAAGAAGGCTTGAACAAAAGAGAACGGGGTTGCTCATGCCATCCCGACCGGTTTTAGGTAATGCCGCGTTTGGTTGCGCTATAAGGAATGGGCTTATTGTGGTTTGAACTTGTGGAGACATAGAAGCAGGCGTATTGCCGGGCATGTTAGATGCATTGTTATCGGGCGGGGTGCTGGGGTTGTTGCCGGGTGGATTACCTGAATTACTGGGTAGATTATCAGGGCTTTCGTTGGCAGGCGGGGTGTTGTCCCCCGCAGTTCGCCTTGTAAGCGGTATCACCCTGTCCACATTTCCATCGCCGTTCTCATCGACAGAAAGCACCATTGTCTGTAGCGTATTCGTACCAGTTACTATAACAGTGGTCGGGGCAATTGGCACACCCATAGCACTATACGTATACAGCAGGTTATCATTGCCATCAAAAAACCGTAGTTCATAATCCATCGTCCCGGTTCCCGTGCCGGTCAGTATGATTTTGTAATCGTCGTTATCATCCATACAGGCCATCTTGATGTCGTTGTCCGCGCCGATGATATCCATCCGGCCAAAGGCGCTACGCGAGAAGTACGTTCCGTTCGCTAGGGAATATTCCAGCGCCTCATCGCCACGCTGAATCTTCACGTCTACCGGGCAGGCAACGCGGATGACTTGGTAGTTGCCTGGGGTAGGTATGGAAGAGGGGAGATTGGTGGTTTCATCTTTGAGGATACTGACAATCCAGTCCAGGCTGTCCCCCTCCACAGTGCCTCCATGTTTTGTTTCAAAAAAGTGCCAACGCTTTCCTTTATCTAACAGGGGGACTAATCCGCATATTGATGCTGAAAGGTATGGAACAGTACCGTCGCCTTTCCCGGTGTATTCTAAATCCTCTTCATAAATTAGTTGACGAATTGGCGAAAAAATTCCATGGCGATTAAAAGTAACCGCAGCGATTGTTTTCTGTCCCGTGCCAATGGAAAAATATGCATTCGGATAATCCAACAGCGTGTTGTAGTCATTTAGATCACAATAATCCAACAGTTTGCCACCGCTTTTTCCATGAATGCCTTCGTGAAACAACTTGGCGGTATCTACGTTCGCGGCGGGATACAGCTCTTTTAGCTTATTAATGTAGTCTGAATACTGCATTTCATGATCCCCAATGTTGGCAAAATTCATTTCCTGCATAGGCTGCTCTTCAAAGTAATTTTCGGTTGGCGCCAGTTCCGCCACTGAACAAAAGCCCGTTTTTACATCGCGATCCAAGAGGGAGGCGACAATATCAAAAATAAAATCAAAGATGTCGGAGCCACTTTTAAACGCGGCCTGAAGAACGTCGTGCAATGTAAGTGAAAGCAGCTTTGGTGCGCCTTCGTAGGGAGTGCCCGCAGTGATTATCTTATTTACCTTGCCACCGCCATATTGGGCGTAGTATTTAGAGGCCACCAGACCTCCCATGCTATGACCTATCAAATCCACACGACCCACAGACAGGCTGTTAATAAATTCAGCTAACTTATCTGCGGATTCCGCGATATCCTTACGCCAGTCGTAGGAAAAGACATACACTTTTCTTATGACCGTTCCTTTGGCCTTGTCTGTAAATTCCTCACATAGTCTATCCACAATCTCTTTATAGGAATCTGCTGTGCCATATTCTCTCTCCGTCTCACCCATTCTTCCGAAGCTACTTAACAGATTTTGCGGTTCTGGCGGACGCACAGACAAGGAACCAGACAACGCTTTATTAAGCCCTGGTATAACAGATGTGAGGACTTCTGTGATCTTTTTCGCAAACTCTCCTACCACCCAAGTACCTTCTTTAAATATTGTTGCAAGACTAGTATCTTTTATATAATGTTCTGGAAGATCATTTTCCAGAAAATCAAAAATTTCCAACACAAATGAACCGGGTAGCCATTCGCTTGTAGTGTTATCAAACTTGGTGCTTCCCTCTTTAAATAGCCTGCTCCCCATAATGCCGGGGATTAGGATGATAGGATAGTTCTCGTTCCCTTTGGTAATATCGTCTACTACTTCACCGAAAGTGAATTCCAGCTTGTCACCGTCTGTCACATCATAGTAGCCTTTGTTTTGTAGATCGTCCATAAAGCGTCGGGCAAAGTCTAAATATTCTCCATCAAGATCATGAAAAAAGCCCAGGGTGTAAATGTTGTAGTTTGCCCAAAGGCTTTCGGCCAGAGTATAGACAGCGTTAGCATAATCATAGTAATCATAATCATCTACATCATATCGACCGATTTCAAGCCGCTCTCCTTCACTAGGCAAGCCATCGGAGAGGAGGACGATGTTTTTAATAACGTCCTGTGGCAGATTGCCTAGCTTGAACTGTTGTTCAGATAGTTGCAAACCAGCATGCGTGTTTGTCATGCGATGAGCCGATATCTTGTCAATTGCCTCGTTAATGGCGACCTTATCTTCGCTGAATGCAATGTTTACAACGGCACCATCGCTGTAGGAACACAACGCGATATAGTTCTTTCCTCGGGAAGCAAACATCTGTGTGATAAAGTTCTTTGCTGCGGCTTTCATCTGCTCCATCGGAGTTCCACTCATACTGCCTGATACGTCCAGACACAGGACAGTGTAGCGCACGGTAGTGGCGGTTGTCGGCGCTGCCAGCGTTGGCCCGGTTACCAGGGCACAGCACAGCGACAGCGTCATGACCAAAGCCATGACAGCCGCCAAGATGGGTTTTCCGAATACTTGCCTGAAGAATTTTTTCATTTTGTTTTCCTCCCCGATCTTGTGTTTCGTTTTGTTGTTTATGCCATCGTTTTTTCATCCTTGAGCGCCCTATAATAATTAGCCATCGTAGCGGAACGGTAAGGCATCAGCCAAATAGCAAGCAAGCCTAATGTAAAAGGCATCAACCACATCCAGCCAAAGAACGAAAGCTGGAGTACAAACATCTCCCCGATATGACCATTTGTCAGGCGTTTGCTTTCCGCAATGGCTTCACGGGCGGTCATGGTGGGGTTTTCCGCCAATATGTACAGCGACAGGGAGTAGGAAATCCCTTTGATAATCCCAGGCACAAACAGCAACAGCGCCCAGCACATCGTGAAAAATCCCTGGACAATAAAAAGCCAAAGTGCTTTGCCGAACAATTTGAGCCCTTTGAAAACGTCGCTAGGCTCGGGCGTGACGCCGTCGATGAGGTTCAGGTAAATCATTGCGAAAGAAATCATAAACGATGGCATCAGGAGCACACCAGCGCCGAGAAGCAGAGAGGCCGGGCCAAGGATTACACCCATAAGCAGCGTACACACGAACAACGCGCCAATTTTCCCTTGGATTTGTTGCTTCGCCAGCACCTTGATACCCACGCGATCGGAAGGAGCCAGCACGGGAGCGTAAGGGAAAACCAGCGCGGGGGTGCGGGTTAGTGTTGGCGGCGCGCTATTGGTTGGAGGCTCTGGGGTTGGTTTGTTCTGTGGCGGCTGCCATGAGTTATCCTGTTGTGGCGGAACATACTGCGCCGGTTGGGGCGAGGCGGGCGCGCCCGGCTCCGCCTGCCAATAATTCGATGGCATCGCGTAGGACGGCGTTATTGGGGTTGTTTGCGGTGCTTGTGGCGGTGGGTTGTAGCCCGTTTGTGCCTGCTGGTATTGATATTGCTGTTGAACAGACGGCGCTCCCCACCACGTCTGCTGTTGCAGGGCTTGATATTGTTGCTGTTGTTGAGGGAGTTGGTATTGTTGTTGCGCAGGCCACGCCGCCTGTGGCACATACGCCCCGCAATTCCAGCAGAGGTTCTCGTTTTCACGCAGTGGATAGCCGCAGTAGGGACAGGTCAAGCGGTTTCACATCCTTTGTTGTTCGTTCAACTTCCTTATGATTTAATAGGTTCACTGGGATTGCAAAAAAGTAAGGGTTGTTGCAAGACAGTTTTGGTTTGCCTTCTGACCGCAAAACCGCGCGTTTTGCGGCTTTTTTGCGCTCCTTGATCTCCGTTTCTTCCGGCATCTGGAATTGCATAAAAGCTTACCTTGCTGCAAAGCCCAAACCCATATTTGCCCCCACCATGAACACCCGAGGTTCCCCCGCAATCCCTGCCCGTTGTCCTCCGCGTTAGAATAATAACCCTAATAATTTTGAGGAGGACACGCATTGTGCCAAAGCAAGTATCTAACCACCAAAGCCAAACCTACGGTTACATCCGCATTTCCACGACCGAGCAGCATGAGGATCGCCAGCTCATCGCCCTATCGCCGTTTGCCATCCCGCCGTGCAACCTGTACATAGACAAACAAAGCGGCAAGGATTTTCAGCGCACGAAATACCAGAAGCTGTTGCGCAAGCTGAAACCGGGCGATCTGCTTATTATCAAGGAGGTGGACAGGCTGGGCCGGAACTACGCCGAAATCATCGAGCAATGGCGGTTTATCAGCAAGGAAAAGGGCGTGGACATCAAGGTGCTGGATATGCCCCTACTTGATACGACCTACTGCAAGGATTTGCTAGGGACGTTCATCGCGGATTTGGTTTTGCAGGTGCTGTCGTTCGCGGCGCAGTTGGAGCGCGACAATCTCCTGCGGCGGCAAGCGGAGGGGATTGCCATCGCAAAAACCAAGGGTGTAAAGTTCGGGCGGCCAACCGCTACCTTGCCGGAGGACTTCGCGGAAATTTGCGCCCGCTGGCGCGCGGGGGAGATCGGTCACGAACAGGCGGCGGCGCTGTGCGGGTTTAGCGTGCGGACGCTGTACAACGTGACGGCGGAATGGCGGGCGTTGGAAACGTAGGTGTGTGTATGGCTTTGTTCCTGCTGCCGTTAGGGATTACCGGAATTTACCTACTGGATTTTAGAACGTGACGCTACCGCCGCGACCTGTGAAGCAATGGATTATATCACCAGATATGCCCTGTGTCAAGTGATTTCTTGTCGTTGTCAGATAAAGGATGTTTATATCAAGAATAGTACCGTGCGTTGCCTGTAGCTAAGGTCTGTAGTACAATGACAGCTACGACGAAGAGCGTTTCGCGCTTATTCTATGTTTGATATCTATAGCGAGCTGATATCGAGAGCAATCATACAACACATATAATCACTGTAGAACCCCCTGCTTTTTAAGGATTCTTCTATATCTTCACTTAGATAGGACTCCAGTGACGATTTCATTTTATCTTTTGAAAAGACGGCGTTCTCATCTCGTTTGGCAGAATACCTCTCAAAGCTGTCGGCATCTATTTCAGAGAAAAGCGTTTCTTTCGTTACACTGCTATATCCACCTACAACAATTTCTGTGTTTAGAAAATATTTCTCGAGGCGATGAATGTCGATTAGAGCATAAAACAAAAAGAGGTTAATGTTAGATCGAAAGCAATCCTCTTCGGCCGACGTCATTTCAACGCCGTCTCTAATACAATCTCTTAGACTGAGAAGCGACTCAAAACTCTCAATCATCTTGCCTAACGCTGATTGAAGTTCAGTTTTGTCATATTTTGCGTGCATCCAAGCATTCACACAGTGATAATCCAAGCCGCATTTTACTAACGCCGCTTTTGCTTTCAAGCACCTGTGGTTTTTTGGCTCTAGGATTTGTTGTGCATATTCATAATAACTATTATAGGCTGTTATTGAAAACTCAAATATATCTAGCATAAGCTTGTATTTTTCCAAGGAAGCATTTTCGAGTTCGCCGCAGTTTACCCCACCTCTAGAATGCCCGCCGAGTTCACACCCAAAAGACATCCTGCTAAATTGAGCACGTCGCTTTGTTATGCAGAGTTTGCACTCTTTTATTTTTGATGCCTTCTCATCGGGCGATATATTGCTAAACACATCGTCTAAACTAGCAACTAACCAAGCCCAGACGCTGTCCATACTTTTTAACGACGCAATAGGTGAATCTTCGCACAAATAAAATAGAAGGTCATCTGCGAGCGAGAAAACGGCTTGTTTTTCATCATGATAACAACAAACAATGCCGTGCTCGTCTGCCGTAGCCTGTTCTTCTGAGATGCAATGCAAAATAATACTGACCGCGTTAGTCAGACAAACACCATACCCTCTACGGCCAATTTTTTTGGGACAAACATCACTATTCTTGCATTTTTTGCACAATTCGGAAGTGCAGTATTGGGAAACGCAGTACTCGCAGCAACGACGCGCGTGTTCCATTGTATGCATGTGCAGCCTCTCTACGAAAGGGGTCACATCCAACTCCCGCAACGCCTCATTATGACGCGCGAAGATTTGTATAAGGGAATGGCATTGATAACAGGACTCGTCATCCTCACCCACGCTACAGTTTAACAAGCCAGAGTGCACAAGCTCCTGCAAGCTTTCAAGCGTCGCATCTTCATCTTCAGAAATCCATTTAAGAAGAATTTCTTCCGGAATCTCATAGTCAGTAAGGATAGCAAAAAATGCAAGTATCTCTTTTGCTTCGCACGAAAGCCCCTCTAAAAGCGTTCCAAATAGGATGCCAATAACAGATTTGACGACCACATATCCCCTTTCGTTACGCATTTTTTCCAGACCGTCATACTCAAAACTAAGGAATTTCGCATTATACAGCTTCTTGTTGGCAATCCCATCTTGCCCAAGCATTTCAAGCAAATATTTCGGGCTCTTTTTCATCTTATTTGCCGCTCTCGCCACCATATAGATACACAGTGGGTGGTACTCTAACAAAGGCCACAGAGCCTTCAGTTCTTCTTGGTAATCTGTTTTTAGTTTGACCGCCTTATCGCCACTGTCACAATAGTGATGAAGAAACAAATCCTGACATTCATTTTCCGTCATCTTGCCCAACTCTAACACCCGCTTACGGTAATCAGAGCTATCTCCCCCATCGGCGCAAGTGGTGACGAGGAGGCGACACGTAATATTTCCGGAAGTAACTTCGTCGTCAATGGAAACCATCTGCCTGGGCGTTGTCACGCCGTTGATGACCAGTAACGTTGTGTCCGTTTTTACGCCATCCTGCCCTTGAGCAGCTTTTATCTCTGCCTCGTAGAGAAAACTCCGGTACGCGTCGTCCATCAGTATATGATTGGACACGGCATTACCGAATCTACGCAGGATTGCTTCGCGGATATCCTGGGACTCATACGCGTCGACCCAATATGTACTCCATTCTCCATGGATTGTTGTGTACTTACGTGCGACGGCGGTTTTCCCGAGGCCCCGTATGGCCGAAATATAGGCGCAACCCTCTCTTTCGAGTTTGACGTGCAGTTCTTCGAGAAACTTCTCGCGCCCGGTGAAGAACTGATTGTGAACCGGTAAGACAGCAGGTCGTGATAATTCTTCGGGAGGTGATTCGGGAGCGGGAGCATCAGCGTTTTGGTTTGGTAGAGCTCTGTTTCTTGATTTAATGTGTTTGGTAAATTCCTTCAAAACGCCTCTTTCCATCGGACTCAACTTATTTTCTTGTTGAACAGCATATATAAATGTTCTAGATAAAAATTTTGTAATATTTCGCTCTTTTCTTTCGCTACCTTTTTCTTCTTCGTCTACCAGGTTTAAGAGAAATTCCTTGTCTCCGGTAGAAAAGCTATCGTCACTCTGCTCCTGAAGCAGTTTATAAAGCTCACTATATAAAATCTCAAGCCATTGCCTATTCAGCAGAGGAATAATGTTGTCTGTGAAATACTGGTCAACGCGCTCATGCGGAACATTTATTTTGTAGTGCTTTGTTATGTCGTCTGACAGAGAATCCGCACAATTGTGGTATCGACTCGCTTGCGCAGGACTACACTTGCCAATAATGTTGGGATTTGCAGCGTTCAATAGTTTTACCGGTAATTCATGCATACATAGTTTAGGTTGCTGTAAAAAGTATGGAAATATTATTTGTGCATATAAGCCATAATTCAGCCTCATTTCATTCGCCGTCCTTTCTGCGCGCATATAGATTGTGCATATAGATTGTTGTCTTTATTTGCAAGTATGTTATAATCGTACTATGGAACAACCGTCACATGACAACGATAGACCCAATCCCCAACCGCCCGAGTTGCAACGCTGGCGTCTTGCGCAGGCTGGTCGAATAGCCGAAAAATTGCTGGCAGCGCTCAATCAAAACGACGAAGAAGCGTTAGATGACCCTGTTTTATCTTCTCTGGTTGAAAAGGTGCTATCATTATCTACCGACAAAGAAATTGCTCCGTTTATCGGCGACGAAAAGCCGGGGAGTGTGTCGGATATTGACATTGACTACTTGTATGATAATCTGGGCTTGTCAATGAAACTATACAATTCCCTTGTGCGTTGCGGTTATCGCACGGTTGGCGATTTACAATCGACAAGTGCTCAGGAGTTGCTTGATTGCCCTGGTATTGGTAAAAATAGTATTGCGGAGTTACAAAGGATACTCGCCCTGTTGGGTGTTTCATTCCGCGACTGACACGAACAATAACCTGACAGCAGAAGTCCATTTGGGCTTCTTTTTTCAATTTGTCAATTGATCTCAATTGATCTCAATTGACGGAAAGCCTTGATACTATTGCATTTCGCGTTTTCGCCACCTATAATCAAATTGTCGACAGCACCCCGAGCGCGCTCACCCCTAATCACCCAAAATTTATCAAGGAGGCAGAACAATGGACTTCGCGAAATTTGGCTACACGACTCCCGATGGCGCTCTCTACGCAGATTTTTTGTACGTTGACGGTGGTCCGTCTTTGGGCTGGCGAATCTATGTCCTCAGCGATATAGATTTCAAGGGGAAGGATTCTTCATTTGAGGCAACCCTACTGATGCAAGAGGCTGACGAAGAGTATCCCTACATCTTTTGGAACAGTCCACTTGCAACGCTGGACGAGGCACGAACCTCGGCTTCTCTTTGGGCGGACGCCACTAATATTTACATTCAAGAAGGTGGCAACAGTTCCGATGAAATCAGCCGAAGGCTGCTGTTTGAAGAGGTGACTCGGCGATTATTAAAGGGCACGATGACCAGGCGGATGTACGAACACGTTTGTGAGATCATCGGCTACCCGCCCTCTGAACCGGCGTAATCCGAAGCTTACCGGAACCCGCGCACTGTTTTTCCCGCGCGGGTTCCACCTTAACAACATAGTTAAGGGGTTGTTCACTATTTGTTACAGTGTAACAAGGCACAGATAGAATGTCAACGGCTCACGCCAAATATCCACTGGTTTTTCTCCAAACGTTTCCCAATTTTTCAATTCATTCCAACGCACTCGCAAATATATTCCAGATTCAGCCGCACCACTCAAATCAGAAGAAGGAGATGCTTATGAAAATCCCAAACCCGCGCGCCCCGGCACAGTCTAAGCCCCCACCGAACAGCGGCAAGCCCGAGCAACTGAGCGCCCACGAAGTCAAGAAACTCACCAAGGCCGGCAAGCAGGACGGATTCCACTCCCTCCCCAAGCAGGATGAAAACGGCGTATGGAGTTCGCCTCTGCTACAGAAGGAAGCCGACGCCTATGACGAATTCTGCGTGTTCACTTGGAGTGAGCTTCAACAGAAACACGAGCAATGGCACAGGGAAATCAGCGAGCTGTGCCAGGAAATCCATCGAATTGAGGAGCGCCTGGACGCCCAACGCAAAGCCGCCCCGCCGCCGCCCGATTTAACTGAACGACTGGCCGGGGAAGAAAAACACTCAGAAAAACTCATCCGGACCCGCCGTCAGCGCGAGTACGAACAGGAAAACGCGAAGTATTTTAATGTGTTGCGGCGGATTGAAGGCTCCCTGGACGAAGCCCGCCGCCGATTGTCCGAGCTGTGCGGCGTCGTCCAGGCGGCGGAGAAGACCACCGCCATGCTGTGCGAACGCGCCGCCGGCCAGGCACTGAAGCGGATAACGGTATACTGGCAGGGCGCGCTGCAGACCCACCCCAGGTTTGACGAGATACCCGCAGTGCCGGAAGTCACGCTGGAATCCAACGCTGAAGCGGACTATCACGAACGGAACAAGGCCATCATGGAAGAAGCCAAACGGGTTTTGGCGCGCGGGCAGTACACTCCCAACAGCAGCGGCGGCCCGGCCGCCAACACAACAAGAAGAACGGAGGAGCGTCATGTTACTAAAAAGAAACAAACCCGCAAGTGAGCAAAAGATCGCACGAGACTTCCGCCTCAGAAGCCCTTTCGGGAATTATAGGCCTGTGGACTACGAGAGTTACAAGCCCTTCATCGAATTCAAGCCCGTGATCGATGGCTATCTGGACAAGCTCTTCGCCACCGGAACCGCGCTCGACGAAGGCTGCAAGGACGCCATCGACCCGTTGATCGCGGATATGGCAGCAAAAGCGGAACAACACCTCGCACGGCAGCGGATCGAACATGCGAACGAAATTCAAGGTCTGAGCAGCCGCCGCAGCGGCGACCAACGCGCGTTCGGGCAGCAGCTTGAGACCCTGAAAGAAGCCTTGGTCCAGAACGAATGTGAGCTAGACGCAATCAGCAGGCGCTGCCACATAAGCAAATTTTAGAAGGGGGATCGCTTCATGAAAGACAAGAACACCTATACCATAGGCAAAGACGGCAATATCGACTTCCGTTCGCTCGACAGGCTCCATAAAGCCCGGCACAAGGCGGACTCGGTTTGGGGACGCACCTGGGTTTTGATGCTGATCATCCTCGCGTGCGTAATCGCGGATTTCGCCTCCTACTCTTCCTTGTTCGCCGTCATCCTGTACGACAATGTGTTCCTGCGCTATGTCTGCATCGTCGGCATGGTCATGGTAATGGAGATCAGTCCGGTGTACCTCGGGTACAACATGAAGAAGCGCGCCTGCGGTTACAACGTGCAGACCATCTCCATCATTATTCCGCTGGTCGCCTTTATTGCGGGCGCAGTAATTACCATTATGCTGCGGATCGCTATGAAGGACGAGGCATTCCCCGACCTGTCCAGCCTGACCACCTCTGTCATCGGCAGCAGCGCGCCAGCGGAAACAGGCGGCTCATCGAAGTCGACCTACCTTGCCATATTCTTTGCGGTCCTTCCCATACTGACATCGCTGGTCGCGTTCGCGGCAACATACACAATGAGCAACCCTCTGGAGGGGGAACGCAAGAAGCTTGAGAAAGCCAATATCAGGCTGAAACAGCACATCGACCAGTTGAGCGCTATCGAGGCGGAGTACAACGCGGACAGCGATTATCTCGGGAGGATGCTGGCGGAGGACGACGCAAAATACAACGCCGCGCTTTCGATGGTACGCAGTCAGCAGTATGAGTATTACGATTATTGCCGCCAACGTATTTCGGAGTTCCTCAAAAACCCCGGGGCGACAAACTATAAAGTTGATTATGCCCTGAAACCCAAGCGCGGGGGTGACGCTGTATGAAAAAGACTATCCGGCGTGTCATCGCTGTCCTGCTAACCCTGATTATCCCCGCCCTGCTTTTCTCCGGCTGTGACGAGCCGGAACCGGAGCCCCTGGCTGTTTCCATCGTCCTAGGCAACCATGCGAACAGCGTTGTTCCGAATTTCTCTAATCCCAGCTTGGTCTCCTCTGTCGCGTGCGCTGCCGCGAACGGGTACATATCGGTTATCCGCTGCGATGGAGCGCCGGCACTTGTGAGCGCGGACTTGTTCGTAATACCGAAACAGTACCGCAATGCCGACCCGAAGAAGCTCGAGACTGACGCCCAGAAAAGAGCCGCGAACATCCTTTCCAGCCTTGCCGGCGTCAAGGCGGAAACCCCTGAACTGGACACCTTCGAAGCATTATGGCAGGCTGTCCGTTCCTTCGGCTCGGCCCCGGCCGACGCGCCGCGCGAGATCATTGTAATCGACACGGGGCTGTCCACGACCGGCAAGGTGGATTTCCGCAATAACTTGC
>Ga0268262_10000201_pt1 | contig 79132 bp, 80 predicted proteins | sample TergutNc150P3_FD_190354 | JGI IMG/M metagenome (GOLD analysis project Ga0268262, IMG submission 190354) | Nasutitermes corniger P3 segment gut microbial community from laboratory colony in Florida, USA - Nc150 P3 (SPAdes) (version 2) | ecosystem: Host-associated > Arthropoda: Insects >...
TCCCTTTGATGTATTTTCTAAAAATAGGGATGAAGTTCCTGTAACAGTGAATAAATTCCGCGAGTGCTATGAAAAAAGCTACAGAGCCTGATAGCATTTATGCGCATAATGCTCTAAGGCAAATATCACATGAGCAAAAGCGATGGAGTTTGCACGGATTTTCCATTTCTGGGCTTTCAACTTATTTTCAAATTCCCGAACTTGACTTGTGCGTGGATATGGGCGAATGCCCTGTTAGTGCGCTTAGCTTAAACCACATTCTTTTAACCCATTCGCATGGTGACCACAGCCGTTGCCTCATGCGCCACAACAGCCTTAGGCGCATGATGCAAAACCCCATTCAAGCGGTGTATTACATTCCAAATGCTGTTTACGAATTGGCTATAGAAATGATAAAAGCCGAAACTCTATTTGAGGGTGTTGCTGAAGAGCGTTTTGATTTGCCGCGCCTAGAATGTGTTAAAGCAGGGCAATGGTTTGACCTAGTTTACCGCAAAGATCTGGAGGTATTTCCCTTTGAGGTAAAGCATTCTATTCCTGCACTTGGTTACACTATTTTTTGCAAAAAGAAAAAACTGAAAAAAGAATATGCAAAATACACAAGTAGCGAAATTATATCCTTGAAAAATTCTGGAGTTGAAATTACAAACGATATCCGTGAGCCTTTTGTATCTTTTATGGGTGATTGCATTGGCGAGTCTTTGTGGGAAGAGAGGCATATTTGGAATTCTCCCTCAGTTGTTTGCGAATGCACATTTTTAGACAAAGGTGAAATGGATATGGCGAGCAGAAAGGGGCATACTCATATAGATGATCTTGTTCAGGTTCTATGCAAAGTTGGCAGTTCCATGCCTTGCCAAAACATAATTCTAACGCATTTTTCCATGAAATATTCCAAAAGCCATGTTTTGGAAACAGTAAACAAAGTAATACCAAAAGAGTTTAAAGATAAAGTGAGGATATTCTTATGAAAAAAATTATTATTATACTTGTATTAGCATTTAATTTCTCTTATGCCTTAGACCCTATGTACGATTACCGTTACACGCTTGGACCAGAAATTGTGGTTCCAGATGCTTTTATTTGGGGTGTTGGCGGCTGGACACGCTATAACAATGATTTATCTTTGATGACCAATATACAAATAGGTTTGACAGATAGATTTGAAATAGGGACAAAAATCATAGGAGATTTTAGAAAATGGTATTTAAATTCTTCCTTGGTTGATATTGGCGCTAAATTTGCAATTTCGCGAAATTTATCCATCCAAGCAGATGTTCCTTTTGCCATTAATTCAAAAAGTGATTGGGGCGGAGTACTTTCTATTTCGCAATGGGATGGCTACACTAAAAACGTTTCTTTTATTCACGAAGGGCGTTTGGGTTTTCTCGGAGCGGCGGGCAATAACAGATACGCTAAGATATCTTATGCTTATTTCCCGTATTTTCAAATAGGCAATGCCTTCAGGCTTTCTGTTGGTGCTCTATTTTCATCTAGTGTGGGTAGTTATGATTATTCCAAAAAGGATGCTATGTGCGATATTATGCCGCGAGTAGAGTTTGGAATTTTTCATTTGCGCTTTATGGGCGAGGTCTCCATTGGAATTTTGACTTGGGAAGCTGAGAAACGCAATAGATACGCCTTATTCATCACCACGGATATTTAGCTGATTATTTTTCAAACAAAGCTGTAGAAATATAGCGTTCGCCAGTATCTGGCAAAAGCACTACTATAGTTTTGCCTTCGTTTTCCGGACGCTTAGCGAGTTGCGTTGCCGCATAAGCTGCCGCTCCAGACGAAATTCCAACCAGCAGTCCCTCAGAAGCTGCCAATTTGCGCGAGGTTTCAAATGCCTGCTCATTTTGAACGCAGATAATTTCATCTACAACTTTGGGATTGAAAATATCGGGAATAAACCCTGCGCCAATGCCTTGAATTTTGTGCGCACCAGGTTTTCCACCAGAAAGGACAGGCGAATCAGTTGGCTCTACTGCTACAATTTTAATGCTCGGATTTTTTTCCTTTAACACTTCTCCAACACCGGTAATGGTTCCGCCAGTCCCTACACCGCCCACAAAAATATCCAGCTTTCCATCCATATCATTCCATACCTCCAAAGCGGTTGTTCTGCGGTGAATTTCTGGATTGGCAGGGTTTACAAACTGGCCTGGAATAAAAGAACTAGATGTTTCCTTAGCTAATTCCTCTGCTCGTTTTATAGCCCCCTTCATGCCATCTGAGCTTGGCGTAAGCACAAGCTCTACTCCCAAGGCTTTCAGTAAATTGCGCCATTCCAAGCTCATGGTTTCTGGCATTGTTAAAATGAGTCTATATCCTTTGGCAGCACATACAAATGCTAGTGCCATGCCGGTATTTCCGCTGGTAGGCTCTATAATGGTAGTATCTTTTTTTATAAGCCCTCTCTCTTCCGCATCTGCTATCATAGCGTAGCCTATGCGATCTTTTACGCTACCAAGCGGATTGAAATATTCCAGTTTTGCCACAATCCGTGCAGGGAGAGAGTTTTTCTTTCCATAATTGGCAAGTTCCAGCAGAGGGGTGTTTCCAATTAGCTCTGTTAAATTTTTTGCGACCTTTTCCATAATAACTAACTTTTCTCCTCCATAACCAATTTAACAAACTCCCCTACTTCTCTGAACTCCTTGTATACAGATGCAAAACGCACATAAGCTACAGAATCTGCTTTGAATAATTTTTTCATAACTAAATCACCCACCACTGCATAAGAAATTTCAGCAAGACCCATTTGCACAAGTTCATTCTCAATATCGTTTGCCATCTCCTCTATTTTCTCAAAATTAACAGGCCGCTTTGCACAAGCTTTCCTTATGCCCGAAACCAATTTTTCACGCTTGAAAGGCTCGCGCCTTCCATCGCGCTTGGCTATGGTTATGGCTCCTTTTTCTATGTATTCATAGGTTGTGAAGCGGTTTGAACAATCAAGGCATTCCCTGCGCCGCCTAATGGAATCTCCGCTTGCGCGGGTTTCTATAACCTTATCGTTATCTGATTTGCAATGTGGACATATCATGATTCATACACCTTATATAAAACAATTCCCGTTTTTGCCATATTATCACTTGCTTCATTATATGTTTTTAAAATGGCATTCCATTCCCTTATGCTCATTTTTATTTTCTTTTCAAGGGCATTTTGCCTGTAAGTTGCCGCACGCGCAAGCGACTCTGCAACTCTTGCAAGTGAATCAAAATAATCTGGGAGCAAATTTAAAAAGGGCAAATCTGCTTCTTTCGCATTGCCTCGCTCTCTAGCCAAAAATTCCTTTTGCTCTTTGCATGTTGTTCGCAAAGCCCCCATCATTCTCTCTATCCTAATCCAGTCAACCTGCGGAGCAATTAGGCTTATTGGCCACATTTTTTTTATGGAGAATTTAAACATTGAATCGTGAGCTGCACGTTGCAGCTTCACCATTTCACGCAAATTCGCAAGCATCGTCTCTTTTAATGATGGCATTTGTTACCTTCCACTGGGTGCCTTACTATTCTGGGCATAGGTAAAAAACTAAAAATTTTATAAACCTTCAAATATATTTTCTCGCACAAATCCACAATGGGAACTGCAATACCGGGCAAGCCTGCGGTGCTAAATGGCACGGAAAACTTGGAACCTCTGGCTTTGTTCCACACAACAAAACGGCTGTTGTAATTTTCAAAACCCAAATTTTTGCACAAATAAAAAAGCATTTTAGAACCATACCAAGCCGGAGGTACAAAGCCTAGAGCCTCCCCTGCATTCAGTTTTTGCCATTCCTGCAAGGCCTTGTTCAAAAGCATTTTTGAATCTTCTTTTGAAAGCCCGGCAAACTCAGATTCGCAATTTGTTAAACGCAAGGCGAGCCTCCCCTGCAGGCTTCTTTTTAAATTTGGGTTTGCCTTGTGCTTGTAGCCGTGCAAATACAAGCTATGCCCTTCCCTTTTCCATTCCATAAGCTGTTCACCAAAAGCCTTCAAAACATTTGGCCGAATTCCTTCGCTAAATGGAATTATCATCAAATTCCATTTTTTATTTGCGCCGGATTCCTTTAAAATACCCTCAATGCTTGCGAAATTTTCCGCATTAATATCGTGAAACTCATATACCGGAGAGCAATGCATCTATCTCTTCTTGGCTTAAAATACCCTCTTCGTGTTTGGATTCTTCTTTGGGAGCAGCTGCCGGTGCTGATGCCGTAGAGGCTGAAAAAAAAGCTGGTACTGGCGTTGTTGTAAAAGCCGTAGGTAAAGGCATTGATGGTGCAGACAACTCTGGCAAGGAATAACGCATTGGAGCACCCGCATCATCTTTTCGCTCAACCTGATAAATAGCCATAAAGTAGTCTATTGGCATATCATAGGAATAACGAGGGTCCGCAAATGCCTTTTCCCAAGCATTTTTATCGTCAAACAACCACGGAAAATATTGCGGCCTCATATTTTTGAATTTAGAAAAAAGGTAGTGCCACTTTTACTATATTCAGTATTATGAAAGCCGAATGGATAAACGCATTTATACTAGCAACAAGAGATACCTTCTCTAAAATGCTCAACGCTCATGTAGAAGCCAGTAAACCCCATTTATATGCCGACGTCACGAATATAAAGGATATTTCTGGAATGATAGGCCTATCTGGAACAATTAGAGGAGCCGTGGTCATAGGCTTTCCAGAAGCGAGCGCGCTGAAAGCGGCGAGCAAGTTTATTGGTGAAGACTTCAAAGAGCTTGGGCCTGATGTCAGCGATGCTGTTGGCGAACTTGTGAATATAATAGCAGGTTACGTTAAAAAATTCATCCAAAACGAAAAGTTTGGAATTTCCCTGCCATCCATAGCTAGAGGGCCAAAGCACATGGTATATATGCCCAGCGGCATTCCAAACATAGTTATACCATTTAATTCAGATATAGGTTCTTTTGTGCTGGAAGCTGCCCTTGCCGAAGGGCAAAATAATGCCTGAGGTTCAAGGTTCCTATTCTCTAAGCAGCTATTTAAATTCCGTTCAAAGACTTATCAAAAATCAAGTGCCCGCCGTTTGGGTTCATGGAACGGTGGCGAGCTTGCAGGAGAGGGGCAATGTGGTTTACATAAACCTTGCGGAATACGAAGAAAATTCGGTTTCGCCCAAAGCCACGCTTGGGCTTGTGGTATTTGCTTCTCAATACACAGCCTTGTGCCGCAGGCTCTCAGAGCTTCCAGTACCATTTCAAATTAAAAAAGATTTAAAAATAAAAGTTTTGCTAGAAGCGGATTTTTATATTCCGCATGGAAAATTTCAGTGCAAAATAATGGATATAGACACTGTTTTCACAATAGGCGAAATTGCCATAACCAGAACAAAAATTTGGGAAACGCTTGTGAAAGAGAATTTGCACAGGAGAAATGGAGAGCTTCCAATGCCAATGCTGCCGCTCAACATAGGTTTAATAACATCTAAGAGCAGCGCGGCTTACAAGGATTTCACATCTACAATAAGTGCTTCCGGGTATGCCTTCAGCGTAACAACCATTTCTGCCAAAATGCAAGGGCAAAGCACAGAAGCTGATATTGTGGAAGCATTAGGTAACTTGAGAGAATACAGGGACTTAGATGTTGTTTGCATAATAAGGGGCGGCGGTGCAAAAACCGATTTGGTTTTTTTTGATAGCTATGCTCTTTGCAAAGCAGTTGCAATTTTCCCCTTGCCCGTGCTCACCGGAATAGGCCATGAAATTGATGAAAGCCTATTAGACAAGGTTGCCCATACCCATTTGATAACCCCAACCGATTGCGCAAATTTTTTAATAGCAATAGTGGATTCCGCTTTGCAAAGGTTGCAAACCATATCTTATGAATTTGCAAATTTCATGCAGCTTTTCGCAAGAGAGCGAGATAAACTTACTTATAAAGCCTTGCAAATCTCAAATATGTGTGATAAAAGATTTGTGCACGAAAAAGAAAGACTAAGCAGAAATATGCTCGGATTAAAGCGAGGTGTTCCAAAAATAATGGATTACCAAAAACAGGCATTGAAATTATTGGAAGAAAAAACAAAAGCGGCAAATCCCGAAATTCAACTCAAAAAAGGTTATACCATAACCAAAAACCAAAACGGAAACATTCTGCGCTCTGTAAAAGAAGCCGCCAAAGCACCTATGTTGAGAACCGTGTTTTCTGATGGGGAGGTGGAAACTTTTGCAACGAGCGTTTAACTCTGTTACGCAGTTGCAGAGCGGGTTTGTTTGCGTAGATGGCTTTTAATATCAGCTGCAGTATAACCTTTCTCTATGAGGTCTAGAATTTCGTTGTCTCTTTCATCGCGAGCATCCTCTCTAGCCTCTCTCTGCCAAACCCGCTTGGCATCATCCCAGTTCCATCCACTCAACAACATATTATGAACCTCCGATCCGTGTTCCTTCAAAAAGTCTTTAAGCACATCCTGACGTATGCAATCACCAATGGCTCGCTTTATAGCATTATCCCTATCCATTGATTTAACATATTCCTTAACTAAATATACAAAGATTTCGTAGCCTTTCAATTTTGAATTTGCCTTATTATGGTTGCGTAAATAACGAAGGTATGCCAATACTTATAATGGAAAACTATAGGCAATTTCACGCCGATCAAAAATTTGGTTGGAGGAGCAGGTAACAAAAAGAATTCAGCTACGCAGTTGCTGGGCAGGTTTGTTTGCGAAGTAGTTACGAACCTCCGAGCTGTGCCTCTCCAGAAAAGATACTAAAATATTTTTACTAAATTCCCTATATGTACGATTTTTTAGAATTCCTAATTGCAAGCATCTCTGCCAATATTGTTTATATGGCAATTCCCTTGATTCTTTTATCAGTTGTGATATCTGCTGTTTATTTAGATAAAAAAAGCGTTCCTGTTATTTTGGTGGCTCTGTTTGCCGGGATTATATTTGGCGGCGATGGATTTAAATTATGGCAATTCAGCGATATGAATTTGACCAACAAGCTGGCGAATTTAGCTCTGGTATTTGTTTTGTTTCACGGCGGGTTCTGTACAAAAAAAGAAAATTTGAAACAAGTGGCACTGCCAGCTATTGGGCTTGCATCTTGGGGAGTTGTATTAACTGCAATATTTACCTTTGTGTGCCTGCATTTGATTTTGGGCTGGGATAGAAACCTCTCTATTCTGCTATCTGTTATAATATCTTCCACAGATGCTGCCGCCATATTTTCAATTTTGAGAAAACAATCGCTCAAAAGCAAACTGGCATCCACCATAGAAATAGAAAGCGCAGCCAACGATCCTATGGCTATTTTGCTAACCCTAATTGCAGTGCAAGCTTTGGCCTCCGATGCAAACATAAGCATTTATTCCTTTGTTGGGGAATTTCTTTGGAAATTTTTAGCCGGCCCCGCCATTGGATTTTTCATAGCTAAATTTGTGGTGAACCTCATAAACAAGCTTACCCCCCAAGAAAACAGCTATTATTACATAATACTCCTCTGTACCGCAATGTTCACCTACGGCTTTACCGAAACTATCAACGCAAGCGGAATGTTAGCAGTTTTTACCGCAGGCATTGTTATGGGAAATACACCATTTGTGCACAAACAAGGCGTTTATAATTTTTCTTCTGCCATATCAACCATATCTAACATATTGCTTTTTGTGCTGCTGGGAGTGTTGGTTTCCCCGCACAACTGGCTTAAAGAAGGCTTGATATTAAAGGGCATTCTGCTTTTCATTTTCTTGTCTTTTGTTGCTAGGCCCGCCGCTGTGTTTTTGGGAACAATAGGGATGCGCCTCCAATTTAAAGACAAATTCTTCATAGCTTGGTCGGGGCTGCGCGGTGCTGTTCCCATTGTGCTTGCCACATATCCTATAGCTTATAATTTAGACAACGGAATGGAAATATTCAACCTCGTGTTTTTTGCCGTTTTGCTTTCCCTGATAGTTCAAGGTTCATTCCTTGGCAAAATCGCAACTCTTTTAAAATTATCTTCGCCATCTCGCCCCGAACCTCCATATAGCCTTGAGTTTTTCACAAAGAACGATATGGAAATGGGGCAAAAAATAACCGTTTTCACCGTTGATCTGCCAGACCCTGAAGGTTGCAAAGGCCCTCTTATTAGAGAGTTGAAATTGCCAGAGAACACGCTTTTGCTGATGATAACCCGCAGGAAAAAAGTGCCCATTCTTTTTAGAAGAACTCAAAAGATTTTGAGCTTGTTGAATAAAAATACCGTAAAGCACGGCGAAGAGGCAAAAATGCTTGTGAATAAAGCAGAGGAAATTATCATGGAGATAAACGAAAAAAAATATTTCCACAGCGATGAAAATGAAGAAGAATATGATGTTTGGCAAGTGCTTCCCCCGCGAGGAGATACAGTTTTGCGCGGTTGGGATCAGATAACCGTGCTTTCAAAGGTAGAAGACGAAGAAAAAGTGAGGAGCACATTACTAAAAGCTTTTGAGAATATTACCATTAAGGAAGGCTTGCATCGCTTTGCCGACAGTGATTCCAATTTTTAATATGCATCCGCCTCGCATAAAGCCCTCTTTTTTTATCGTAAGATATTATAGCGAGAGCTTCATCATAATTTAACGCAATACGACTTGAATCTGCTTCTCCCTGCAAATTTTTTCCGTTCCAAATCAAAGATTGAATTTGCTTGTTAGCCTTGAGTGGAGGCTCGTTTTCTTTTGCTTGCTCAAACATTAAAACAGCCAGGCTCAAAGGCTCTTCCGCAGAACTATCCAAAGCTGCCTGCGAACCAAAAAAACGCAGTTTATGACCTTCATATATTATATCCAAAAGGTAATTTTGAGCCCTGTCATCTATAAGTTTTAGCTCTGCAAAAACATCTTCACCTGTTAGTTCAACGCCAAGAGGTCCAAGCCAGTAAAAACTCCCGTTGCTATCCAAAGTTGAAAACAAATCTTGCTTTAAGCTTTCATTTAGACTATCGCCTATCACAACCATGTTTTTGCCTCTATATCTGGCAGCACTAGTGCGTTCAAAAGCGAGAAACGAATCAGGGGGTTGCAACCAAATTCTAAGCCCAGTGCGAACATCATTGGAATCGTTGCCATCGTTTGGCAAAACAACCATAGCGCTCAGGCTGTTATTGCATGGAACAACCCAAACGGCAAATTCATTTATGCGAGCTAGCATAGGTGCAGGTTTATAAAATTTGCCATACCAAGTGAGCAAACCTGTTATCAAAAACAAAGCTAAAACCTTAATCCAATGTACAGGCCCTATTTTTTTACTATCTTTATCTGAAAAACTTGGAGTAAGAAGACCCATTATGAAAAAAATAGAAAAACTCCTGATAGTGGCAGCATTTTTTGTGCTCCTCTCTTCGGTTTTTGCAAACAACGAAAGCATCACAGACATAGACTCGATTTTTAAAGGCAGGGAATATCAATTTCCTCCTTTAGATTCTTCTTATCGCACTAACTACAGCGATGTTTCTCACGAAAAGAGTTCTGGCAAAGAGCAAGAGACAATTTACGTTTTGCAATTTGATGCCATAGCAAATTTTGATGCTGCCCAAGCTCGCAGAGCAAAACTGCAAATTCAAACCGGCTACGACATACAAATGGTTTTTGACGCACCTTTCTATAAACTCCGCGGTGGATATTTCAAAAAGAAAACAGAGGCAGAAGACAAAGCCAGAGAACTTTCTTTGTCTAATATATCTGCATTTGCTGTTAAGGTGAAATAAATTAGTTATTGATAAAGGAGACCTTTTGTAAAATTAATGCAAATCTCCTGCGATCCGTTATTTTCAATTTTAACTATTTTTTCCACTTCCCATTTAGCGTTCTCAATATCATGTGCCTGCATACGCATTCTACTCTCAATATCTCTCTTATTCATTCCTTTTTTCAATAAACGTTCTCTTCTTATGCTTTCATCTGCTTCCACAATCCAAATCGCCTGCATTTTTTTTGCAAAATCCATCCATTTATATAAAACGGCGGCTTCTATAAAAGGTGGATTTCTTTTTTCAATTTCCTTTTGCAAAACGGGATGAACTATGCTTTCCAAAAGGAAGAGCTTTTGCGCGTTGCTAAAAACTATCTTAGAAATATAAAAACGATTTATGCCGTTTTCTGTTATAGCTTCATAGCCAAATTCTTCTGTAATTTTTTTTCGCAAGTTTGCGTTTTCCTTGTAAAGCTCGTGGGCAAGAACATCAGCATCCAAAACTTCAAAACCTGCCGCCCTAACAACAGAAGCAACAAGAGATTTTCCCGCGCCTATTAAACCCGTGATTGCTCGCATTTTGGGAAAATAGAAATAAGCACTTTACTCCCCTGCTTTGCCACCAGAAAGCAAATATAAAACAGACATTCTAACAGCAACACCATTTGTAACCTGCTCCAGAATAACGGAATTTTCGCCATCTGCAATGTCTGAATCCAATTCCACTCCTCTATTAATAGGCCCCGGGTGCATAATTAAAACGTTCTTTTTGGCGTGTTCCAAGGTTTGTCTTGTTATGCCGTAAAAATTGCGATATTCTCTTATGCTTGGCAAAAGAGAATCGTCCATTCGCTCTTTTTGCAAGCGAAGAGCAATAACGGCATCGGCTCCATCTACGGCTTTGCCCACATCACCAAAAATTTCAACAGGAAGCATATCTGTGTTGCGAGGCATAAGGGTTGGGGGCCCGCAAAAGCGAACTCGGGCACCCAAGGCATTTAAGCCCCAAGCATTTGAGCGCGCTACCCGGCTATGCTTAATATCGCCAACAATAGTAACTATTTTGCCACTTAAGTTGCCCAAACTATTTTCAATTGTGAAAATATCCAGCAGGGCTTGAGTGGGATGTTCGTGCGCTCCGTCTCCGGCATTCAAAATAACAGCATTGGTATGTTCCGATAAAAACTTTGGAACACCTGTGCCCTTGTGCCGCACCACAACCACATCTATTTTCATCGCTTCTATGTTTTTAAGGGTATCCAGCAAAGTTTCGCCTTTTTGAACGCTGGAACCAGAGGTTGCAAAATTCACAATATCAGCAGAGAGTCTTTTTTCTGCGAGTTCAAAGCTTATGCGGGTACGGGTTGAATTTTCAAAAAACAAATTCACAATAGTTGTGCCGCGAAGTGTCGGCAAAGTTTTTACCTTGCGCTCCAATACTTTTCTGAATTCGGCTGCATTATCTAAAATAATGCGAATGTCGTTTGCGCTAACGCCCCGCAAACCTAGCAAATGCTTAATCTCCAGCGCGCTCATGCAGGTTCTCCCTCTACTTCAACGAGCCAAACCGCTGTTTCTTTATCGTAGGGGCTTAAACAAACTTTTACTTCCTGGTTATGTTTTGTTTCTATTGAAATGCCCACATAATCTGGAGCTATTGGCAGTTCGCGGCATCCTCTGTCCACAATTACGCAGAGTTTTACCGCAGCCGGGCGGCCAAGGTCTAAAATAGCCTGCAAAGCGGCACGCACAGAACGACCTGTGTATAGAACATCATCTATCAAAATCACGGTTTTTCCCTCCACTTCTGCGGGCATTTCTATTATTTTAAGAGAAGGGTTATTTGTGCGTTTACGGTAGTGAAAATCGTCTCTGTAGTAAGAATTGTCTATGCTGCCAACTGCAACATTTAAATTATGTTTGTTGCTGAGTATTTCCGCTACATTCTTAGCTATTGGCACACCACGGCTTGCCATTCCCATAAGAATCACAGAGTCTTGCGATTTTGCCCAAGCAGATATTTTTTCCGCCATATTGCCCAAAACAGCCTCTATGCCTTCTTCATTCAGCAACTCTCGTATTTTTTTGCAGGAATCATTCACTTTCGGGAATTTAGAAAATTATCCGATAAACTCCCTAGCATTTCTAAACATCTGCATCCAATAGCCATCTCCATCCACCGGTTTTGCCCAAGTGTTTTGGAGCATTCTGAATGCCCGCTCAGGGTGAGGCATTAAAATTAGAACTCTGCCGCCTTCGGTTGTTAAACCCGTTATGCCTTGCGGGCTGCCACCAGGATTTAGCGGATATATTTCCGTTGCATTGTGCTCATTATCAACATAGCGAATGCTCACCAAGCTCTTTTCCAAATCCTCTTGGGTGGCAAATTCAGCTCTCCCCTCACCGTGAGCTACCGGTATTGGAATAACCCAGTTTTCCATTCCCCTCAACAGAACAGAGGGAGATTTTTCAATTTTAACGCTAACAAAGCGAGCTTCAAAGCGTTCAGACAAATTCTGCTTGAACTTGGGCCAGTGAGTAGCACCTGGTATAATGTTTTTCAGGTTGGAAAGCATTTGACATCCATTGCAAACCCCAAGAGAAAATGTATCTTTTCTCTCGAAGAATTTTTGAAAAACATCACGTGCCCTTTCATTGAATAAAATGCTTTTTGCCCAGCCCTCCCCTGCCCCCAAAACATCTCCATAGCTAAAACCACCGCAAGCCACCAGCCCGGAAAATTCATTTAAATCCATCTTTCCATTTATAATATCACAGGTGTGAACATCTATGGCTTTGAATCCAGCTTTGTCAAAAGCCGCCGCCATTTCCACTTCGCCATTTACACCTTGCTCACGTAGGATTGCGACGAGAGGTTTTTTGGGGTATGGGGTATGGGGTACAGGTAGATGTACAGGGTGTGCATTAATCCCTTTATCCTGTTTGCAGCATTTCCATTCGTATTCCTGTTTTGCACAGTCTGGGTTGTCCCGGAGTTTTGCTATTTCAAAAGAAGTTCTGCTCCAAATTTTTCTCAGTTCGGATAAATTTTCTCTGTATTCGCCTATGTTTAAGCAAAAGTCATCTGTTAATTTTCCGATTTTTTCAAATGGGAATAACTTGCAGGCAGTTTCAAAATCACTTTCTCTAATCTGCAAAACAGCACCTAATTCTTCGTTAAAGAGAAATTCAATGGTTTTCTGTTCCAACTCTATGCCTATGTGCCCGGCAAAAGCCATTTCTGCTAGCGTTGTGAATAGCCCTCCATCGGAGCGGTCGTGGTAGGCTAAGATTTTATTTTCTGTGCTTAGGGTTTGAACTGCGCCAAAGAATTGCTTTAGAAGTTCAGCATTTGCATCTGGAACCTCTCCCCCTATTTGGTTGAACACTTCGCTAGCTATTGAAGCACCCATTCTGTTTTTGCCTTGACCTAAATCTGCAAGGATTAAAATTGAATTTTCAATTTTTTGTAATTCAGGAGTCAGGCTTTTGCGTACATCCTCGCAGGGAGCAAATGCACTTACTATCAAGGAAACGGGCGAAGTTACGCTTTTTTTCTCGCCATTTTCTTCCCATATTGTGCTCATGCTCATGGAATCTTTGCCAACGGGAATGGCAATGCCCAGTTTTGGGCAAAAGTCCATGCCAATGGCTTGAACGGCTTCGTATAAAGCGGCTCCTTCCCCTGCTGTTGCAGGGCTTGCCATCCAGTTTGCAGAAAGACGAATTTTTGAAATATCGCTTATTTTTGCAGCAGCTATATTTGTTATCGCCTCTGCAACCGCCATTCTGGCAGCTGCCGCTGAATTAAGCGAGGCAAGCGGTGTGCGTTCCCCAATGGAAAAAGCTTCCCCTGTTGTAGAATCCAAAGTACTCGTTGTAACCGCACAATCCGCAACAGGAACCTGCCAAGGACCAACCATCTGCTCCCGAACAACCATACCTGTTACGGAACGGTCGCCTATTGTTATTAAAAATCCCTTGTCTGCCACAGCGGGGTGTGAGAGAACACGTTGAGCGATTTCTTTTAGTTGAGAGTTTAGTGAAAATCCTGAGTTGTTATTTTCAAATATTTTTTTATCTTTGCGAAGCATCTTCGGTGGGTTGCCCAGCAATAGTTCAATTGGAATATCTATAGGGTTGTTCTCAAAATGCTCATCACTTAAAATTAAATTCTGTTCTGCTATGGCCTCTCCGGCAAGGGCAAAGGGGCAGCGCTCTCTTTCGCATAATTCTTTGAATATGGGTAGGCTTTCTTTGGAAATTGCCAGCACATAACGCTCCTGAGCTTCGTTGCACCATATTTCCAAAGGGCTCATTCCTCTTTCTTCGCTTGGAATATCGCGCAAACGGAATTTGCCTCCAAAGCCAGCATCTTTCACCAATTCGGGGAGCGCATTTGAAAGGCCGCCCGCCCCCACATCGTGAATAAAGGCTATGGGATTTTTTTCTTCCAAAGCCCAGCAACGGTCTATGACCTCTTGGCAACGCCGTTGCATTTCTGGGTTGCCGCGCTGAACGCTGGCAAAATCCAAATCTTCGCCGCCGCTTCCGGTTGCCATTGAGCTTGCCGCCCCTCCCCCCAGCCCAATGAGCATAGCAGGGCCACCCAGCACAATTAGCAAATCGCCTTCTTTGAGAGAGCCTTTTTGAATATGACGGGCTTTTATATTACCTATTCCGCCCGCGAGCATTATGGGCTTGTGATAGCCGCGAATTTTCCCGTTCACCTCTTGTTCATAAGTTCTAAAATAACCGCAGATATTTGGCCTGCCAAATTCATTGTTAAATGCCGCTGCGCCGAGAGGCCCATCTATCATTATTTGCAAAGGGCTTTCTATGCGGCCAGGTTTTCCAAAATCACGTTCCCAAGGCTGGACATAGCCCGGTATTTTCAAATTGGAAACGGAGAATCCGCACAAACCCGCTTTGGGTTTTGAACCTATGCCCGTTGCGCCCTCGTCTCTAATTTCGCCTCCGCTTCCGGTTGCTGCACCAGGGAAGGGGCTAATTGCCGTTGGGTGGTTGTGGGTTTCCACTTTCATCAAGATATTCACAGGTTCTCTGTGCCAAGCATATTCATTGCTTTTTGGCTCTGCGTAAAAGCGCGCGGCTTCAAAACCTTCCATAACAGCGGCATTGTCTTTGTATGCGCTTAGAATGCCATCTGGTGAGCATTTGTAGGTATTTTTTATCATTTGAAACAGGGATAAATCCTGTTTTTCTCCATTTATTTCCCACTGCGCATTGAATATTTTATGGCGGCAATGCTCGGAATTTGCCTGCGCAAACATCATGAGTTCAACATCACTAGGGTTTCTTTTTAGGCCTGCAAATCTCTTCGTTAAATAATCCATTTCATCGCTAGAGAGCGCAAGCCCAAGTTCTGAATTAGCTTTTTCAAGAGCGGCTTTGCCTTGTTCCAAAACGGAAATTCTGCTCATGGGTTTTGGTTCATTGTGTGTAAATAAAGCTGCGAGCTCTTCTTCCCTAAGAAAAATTTGCTCAGTCATTCTATCAAAAAGCATGCTTTCCAGCGGCAATCCATCTTCAAATGTCCAAACAATTGCTCTTTCTATTCGTTTAATTGCAGAAAGCCCACATATATGCACTATATCTGTTGCCTTGGAGCTCCAAGGGCTGATTGTACCGGCTCGTGGTGCGACTATTAAAACGTCTGAACATCGATTTTCAGGATTTGAGGATTTACCAGATTTTTTACATTCACCGTATTCTAAAAGTATTTCCAGTTTTTTTTGTTCTTCTGGAGTTAAGTCCCTTGTGGTTTCTGCTATGTGCAAATATTCTGCGCTTATTCCCTTAACTGGAAATTGCGAGAGCCTAAAACTTGAAACGGCTAGGGGACCGCGAAGAAAGAGCATGGGAGGAAAATAGAAAATCTGCTGCACCTATAAGGCTAACTGCCAAATTTGCCAAATAAGCCAAAAATTGCATTAGAACCGCTTCCATAGACCCAACCCCAACTCTTGCAAAAAGAGACTGAGCCAAAAATTCCCTAGGCCCAAACCCACCTATTGAAATTGGCAAAGCACTAACTATAGCCACAAGGGGTATATAATAAAAATACCAGCTAATAGCAATATCTACCCCTATGCTCAAAGCACAAAAATAATGAGATAAAACCCTTAAACTCTGTGTAACCATAGAAAGCAAAAAGAGTTGCGCAAAAAGCTTTTTTGTTCTAAAGGCCTGAAAGCGCCCATGCAGGTGCAAAACACGCTCGCCTAAAAAAGAAAACACTTTCCCAAAAAGAAAATAGCCAAGCCTGCGGCTAAAAAGCATACATATTGCAATCGAAAACCCAATAAAAATGAGCAAAGAAGGCAAAAGAAAATATTTTTGGTTAGGATCTCTCCAAAAAAATGCAAACCCCACAGCAAGCGCAAAAGCACACAAAAGATAAAGCCCGCAAAGCCTGTCCAAAAAAGTAGCAGAAATTGCAGCCCCTACTGTTTCCTTTGAATTTTGATTTATATCGTAAATCTTTTTTAAGTCGCCGCCAACATTGCCTGGCATAAAATTATTGAAAAAGGAACCTATGAAATAAAACCTGAGCAAATTTATATAAGTCATTTTAATATTTTGAACTGCAAGAAGCTGCTTCCATTGAAAACAACCGGAAAAATACGACAAAAATATGCAAAGCAGGGCAAAAATCAAATGTTTATAATCTATGTTTTTCATTATAGCAGAAAAATTGGCAGAATTTATTTCTGGCGTAGAAGCAATGCTTTTCCAAACCAAAAAACAAAGCACCGCCGAAACCAGCAATTTAATTAGAAATACCGCAAAACTTTTCATATCACTAGCAATTATAATTTAGTAAAGATTGCATTAAAAACAGAGTTTCTTTTGCCGAATTTCCCCAATCAAAGGACCCTGCATAGCTACGAGCCTCGCTTTCCAGTTTATTCCTTAAAACAAGGTTATCGCAAAGCATTTCCATTTTTTTTGCGCAATCCGGAGCATTTCCCGCCTTAAAAAGCAAACCGGTTATGCCATCCTTAACGCTATCGCAAAGCCCAGATACGTTGCTAGCTATGCTCGCAGTTCCGCAAGCAGCAGCTTCAATAATGGTTAAGCCCCACCCTTCTTTGTAACTGGTTTGCAAAATCCCAAGAGCCTTGCCCATAAGCTCCATTTTTTCTTTTGCCTCCACCGTGCCTAAAAATTCCACCTTGCCCTCTAAACCCCATTTCTTTGCCTTTTCCCGCATTTTTGCCTCTTCAGGGCCAGAACCTGCAAAGAGAAGCTTAACATCAGGGTGCTTTTGGGAAAAAATCCTGAATGCTTCAAAAGCCACCCAAATGCCCTTATACTTTCTAAATCTCCCTAACCACAGAAAATATAAAGACTTATCTCTAACCTTCTCCGCATCTAAATATTCGCTTTCCGTGCCATTGTAAATAATGGAAATTTTTTCCTTTGCTATCCCAAGTTCGCAAAGCTCCTTTTTTGTGCTTGGGCTAACGGCAGCAAAATGACACTTTTTATAAATAAATGGAATTATCCTCTCTCCAAACCACACGGCAAGAGCAATGGGAAAAGAGGCTTCTTTGAATATGCTAAATTTCCATAAGTGGTGAATTTGTATTAATTTAGGGATTTTTGTTATATAAGGCGAGAATAGAGGAAGTTTGTTCAAATCTTCGACAATAATATTTGGTTTAAGCTCTTTTATGAGTTTTGGAACCTTAAGAAAAACATTGAATTGAAAAAAAGTATCTGAACCGCAGCGGACAACTCTAATTCCATCAATGGTTTCAATTTCTGCTGCACCTTTATAGCTAGTTGTAAACAGAACAACTTCATGACCGAGTTCCGTAAGTTTACCAAAAATCCTGTGCAAATGCACTTCTGCCCCACCCGCCAAGGGATGCGTTATATCGCGGTAATTCAAAATCAATATTTTCAACTCTTCCTCCCAATAACCCCTATGCACACCTGCGTGTAACTACTTATTCCATAATCACTTAGGAAATCTAGAAATCCATCTTTCCATTTCTGGTAAAATGTTCCTTGCAAGGGATATTTTGGCAGCTCAAGCCCTAGCTTAAAGCCAATTTCTCTAAAAATACGATATATTAAATTCGGCCTCATCCAGTCGCCATAAGAGTAAACCACCTCTAAACTGGCATCTTTCATAAGTTTTTTCAGTTGTGGCATTGTGAATTCTGTTTCCCACCCCGCAAACCACTTATTGCAGGCTATCAAAATATGCTTTAATAGCGTGTAAAGGTGAAAGGTTTGAGGCACATCGCAGAGGCAAAAACCGCCTTTTTTGAGCAAACGGGCGTTTTCCTTTATCAAAGGTAAAGGATTCCTGAAATGTTCAGCCAAACCCTGGTGAAAAACAATATCAAAAGTTTCGCTTGGAAAAGGTGAATTAAAGGCATTTCCCTGAACCAAATGCAGATTTCCCTTAGCCTGGGCTACAAGAGAACCTGCAATTTTCAAAGATTCTTCCGAATAATCCAAAATATAAACTTGGGCGCCGGCATTAGCCAAAGCCAAGCTGTCTCTGCCGGTACCGGCTCCAACCTCCAAAATGCGAAGCCCTTCCACTGAACCTTGGCTTAAAATGGCTTTAAGCACGGAAGGGGAAGATGGATAAACTTTATCCAAATCCTTCTTCTTGTCCCAAAACTTATTCCAAACCGAAACTGATGGTTCTTTTTTCATTTAAGGCTAAAAATAAATTTTTTTTGTCCATTTAGTTCATTTTTATATATTTTTCTAAATTACTTGTATTTAATTGATGGATTATAGTGCATATAGACTCAACTGATGCTACGCTAAAGCGATATCTGGATGATATTCGCAGAACTTCTCCCTTGTCAAGGGAAGAGGAAGCTTGGCTATTTGAAAATAAAAACAATCCCATAGCGAGGCAAAAAATAGTGGATGCCAATATGCGCTTTGTGCTAAAGGTGGCAATTCAGTATAGAGGCTGCCCCATTCCCTTGCCAGATTTGGTGAGCGAAGGCGCAATGGGCTTAATTCGCGCAATAGAGTCTTTTGACAGCACTAGAGGCTTAAAATTCATAAGCTACGGGGTGTGGTGGATTAAAGCCTACATAACAAGGGCTATAAACGAGCAGGGAAATTTGGTTCGCCTGCCAGCAAACCAGCAGTTGTGCATTCGCAAGGGATTAAAAAAGCAAGCAAAAGGGCAAGAAGTTAGTGAAGAGGTTATGGATTTAATTCAAATGGGGCAAAAAGGAGTTAGCATAGACAGCCCGCTCAATGTGGATAGCAAATCCTCTTACGCAGAATCCCTGCCAGATTCCGCAGCCGCAGACCCAGAATCCAGCTCCGAAATTCAAGCCATAGAAGATGGCATTAGAGATATATTAAAATCATTGCCGGCAAGAGAATATAATGTTTTGGCCGGCATTTACGGTATAGGCTTAAACATTCCGCAAACCTTGAGAGAAGTTGGTGAAACCATGAACATATCTCACGAGCGTGTGCGGCAGCTTAGGGATCAGGCTCTAAAGCGAATAACCCATACTGTAACAAAAGAATTTTTGAAAGAAAATCTTGAGGCTCTGGCAAGAGCCAAACAGAATCACAAACACTAACCCAAAGGAGAACACCATGAAAAAGGTCATCACATCTCTGTTAATCTCAGCCGCCCTTGTAACTGCGGCTGTGGCCAGCGAATCCGAAAATTTCGGAGGGCTTGGCATATCTGTTTGGACTGGCAAAACCGGCGTGAAAATCGCTGGAGTTATTCCAAACTCCCCTGCCGAAAGCATTGGGCTGCAAGCTGGAGACTTAATAGTTTCGGCAAACGGAACCGAGCTTTCTGCCGTTGAACCCGAAAACCAGGTTAGCCACTTGCGTGGCGAAGCTGGAACCACCATTAACTTGGTTGTAAACAGAAACGGCGATGTATTTTCTGTTTCCACAAAAAGAATGGGACTTTCCGTGCAAAACCTAGATACAGAAGAAATCTTGGAGTGGTATGGAAAAAGTCAAGGTTTAACCGCAGAAGAACTCAGCTTTTTTGCAAGCCAAAAAACAACTGAAGGCTACCAGCTTCTTGGCATTATGCAATATGGAGTTCCGGTTTTGAATTCCACAGAGAATCTGGGCGCAAATGCCGTTCAGCAAATCTCAATCAAAAAGCCGGCAGAGCCTGTATATAAGGAGCAACTAGTTCAAAACTCTGTTCAAAACATTAACCTAAACGGCAAAAACGAAAACGTTTTGCTTGTGAATGCAAAAGGTGCTCATGTCAATAAGCAGGGAAAAATACCAGTTTACAAGTTGAAATAAATTAGTACAAACGCTTCTTATGCTGTTCCGCAAGTTCTTTTAGCAATTTGCGGCGCGCAGAAGTGTGTATGCGTTTCTTTTTTTCAGATGGCTTTTCAAATCTCTGATGTTGCTTTACATCGGAAATAATGCCGTTCTTTTCACAAGATTTTGTGAACCTTTTCAAAGCCTTTTCAAAAGGTTCATTTGGCTTTACTACTACTCCTATCACAGATATCCTCTATAAAAAATTTCCTGTAAATATAGAAAAATTTTATTGTTTTGTCAAGGATTTAACAGGATTTTGTCAATATTTTGTGATTTCAAACCATTATCTAACTGAAAATAAGCATCGCTACAATCAAGTCAAAAATCAAAATACAAACACAGGAGCTAACCACCACATTCATTGTGGCAAGCCCAACACCCTTAGCTCCCGAGCCTGCATGCAATCCGTGGTAATAGCCCAAAAGATAAATTAGAGTTCCAAACACAAAAGATTTCAATACGCCAGAGAGCAAATCTCTTATATCAAAGAGATATTGCATTCCGGTGTAATAAGTATAGCTGGTTATGTCCAGCGCAAGAATGCAAACTAGCCAACCACCTATAAGTGCAAGGCAATTTGAAATAATGCTAAGAGCGGGCAGCATAACAAAAAAAGCCACAAATCTGGGCAAAGCCAAATAACGCAAAGGATCTAGTCCCAAAACCTCATAAGCCGCAAGTTCTTCTTTTTCTTTCATGGTGCCTATTTCTGCGGCAAGGGCACTCCCAACGCGGCCAGACAAAACCAAAGCGGTTAAAATTGGTCCAAGCTCAATTAAAATCATTTTGCAAGCTGCTGTTCCAACAAATTTATCTGGAACCAAGTTTCTAAACTGAAACTGGGCCTGCACAGTTGCAACCATTCCTGTGAAAATAGAAGTTACAAATAGCAAGGGCAAACTGGAAACCCCTATGGAAATCATTTGCCTTATGGTTAAGTTCATAACGCTTGGCAAATATGGAAGCCTTTTAAGGGTGGAGAACAAAAGAACAACAATCTCGCCAATGGCGGAAATGCCTTCAATGACCATCCTGCCTATGCCTATAATGGGAGATAATATACTCATTGATTATAAGCTCCGCTAAAGCCACCATCGCCGGTATAAGGCGCGGATGTACGTATGCAATCTTTGAATGTGGTAAATTCTTTGTGGAATTCAAGTTCAATATCAGTGGTTGGTCCATTTCTGTTCTTTGCAACAATCAAAGTTCTAAACTTATCATCAAAACCATCGTCTTTGTTATTTTTTTCCTTCTGATGGTGTATAAACCAAACCATATCTGCATCTTGCTCTATGGAACCTGAATCTCGCAAATCTGAAAGCTGAGGCCTCCGGCCAACAGTCTGGGTGCCGCGGTCTTCCACCTTTCGGTTGAGCTGGGAAAGAGCAAGCACTGGAACTTTAAGTTCTTTGGCTAGTAACTTTAAGGAATATGAAATTTCGGAAACACCGCGCTCTCTGCTTTCCACATCGGTTCTCGCCTTTATCATTTGCAAATAATCCACCACTACTAAATCTAAATTATTGTTGTGTTTTCTTTTGAACACCCTGCATTTTGAAAGCAAATCAAAGGCGCGAATTTCGGTTGAGCCGTCTAGGTAGAGTTGCATTGTTGATAGTTCATTAGCCTTTGCAAGCAGAGTCTTGTTTTTTTCTGATGATACATTGCCGCCACGCCGAAAGCTACTCTGGTCAAATTCTGCCATTGAGCTTAATATTCTCATCACCAAGTCTTGAGGAGACATTTCAAGGCTAAAGAACAGCACTGTTTTTCCAAGACTTGCGGCATTGGTTGCTATGTTAAGCGCAAAGGATGTTTTTCCCATGCCTGGCCTTGCTGCCAAAATAATTAAACTTGATTTTTGAAGCCCATTTGTCAAGTTGTCTATCGCTGTGAAATTCGTTGGGCAACCGGAAAACTGGTCGTGCCTGCGCATGGCAAGCATATTCATAACATCTTTTGCAACCTCGCCTGCATGTTCCACGTTTTCTTTTACTTGGTCGGTGGTCAAGTCAAAAATTCGCTTTTCTGCCGCCTGCAAAACATCCTCTGTTACTGCGGCGGGCGCAAGCGATTCCTTTATTGTTTCGTTTGAAGTTGAAATTAAGGTGCGCAAAATATATTTGTCTCGGATTATCCCTGCGTAATAGTCAGCATTGGCAGCGCTTGGCACAGATTCCATAAGAGAGAAAATATAATCCTTTCCACCCACAGCCAAAAGCTTGCCCTCTTTTTCCAAAATGTCTGCAATGGTCAGCACGTCAATTGGTTTGTCTTCCCTATAGAGTTTCACCATTGCATTCCAAACAGCCTGATGTTTTTCAAGGTAAAATTCTGCATCGTGCCTTAAAATAAGGGAAATTTCTCCAAGTATTTTAGGGTCTTGCAAAATACCACCCAAAAGCCAAACCTCTGCATCTAAAGCTCTAGGATATTCTAAATAATATTCGGACATTTACTACCCCCACCAAGACTCGAACTTGGGTAACAGGTTTAGGAAACCTGGGCTCTATCCTGCTGAGCTATAGGGGCAAAGAGTCATTTTGAAACGGGTTTTGCCTTTGGTTTGGGCCTTGGTTTTGCAGTGGCTGTTTTTGCAAACTTTTCTGCAGAACGCAAAACTACTGGGTTATTCCTCGCCTCCTTTATCATTTTCTTTTGCTTTTCTTCACTTTCGCGCTTAACGTGTTCTAATTTTTTGCCGAGCAAATCGCCAAGAGTTACACCTTGAGAAGCTGGCACCACTGGCTTTCTGCTTTTATTTTTGCTGGGACTCCCCTGCTTTTTTGTTTTTTCTGCCATAAAACCTCTCTTGCTGAACTTTGGGGTTAAAATATAGTAAATTTTTGTTTGAATTTTGCCAACAACTGTATGCCAAATGAAGTGGATTTGCTTTTTTTACCCTTTTTTCCAGTATATTTATTATATTTTTATAGTGAAACTTTAAAAGGGGTTATTTATGAAAACTAAAAAAAGAGAAAAACTTATGCCTCCAACAGATGGGAGCATAAAGTTATCAAAAGCTGCCTTATGGCAATTAAAGCACCCAAACGGGTTAGAAGGAGCAAAAATACTGGATATACGAGCGGTTATGAGGTAATATGCGCTATCTCATAGATACGAATATTTTATTGTTTTTTGTATCGGAAAACGATCGCCTTTCCAAAAAGGTTTTCGAATTGCTTTGGGATAGCTCAAATACGATAAATGTTAGTTCAAGGAGCATAGAGGAAATTGTCCATTTGCTTAGAATTGGTAAAATTAACATTTCGCGATGGAAAGAGACAAAAGATATTTTTAATAATATAGACGAGCTTGGTTTTTCGGTTGCCCACCCACGCTATTATGGCACACGCGATAACTAATAAGGTTACTCTTATTAGTTCGGATGAGAAAATGCGGTTTTATGGGGATCAGGGGTTAAGGTTTGTTTGGAATAGGGTGTAGAGAATATTCTGGCAATGAAAAATTTCTAAATTCAAACAAATGAGCAAGACTGCACCAAATTTAGTTTGGATGGACCTAGAAATGACGGGTTTAGACCCTGATACTTGCGTTATTCTTGAAATTGCAACCATAATAACAGACCCTCAGCTCAAAATTCTAGCCGAAGGCCCTGCCCTTGCTATAAGGCAGAGCAACGAAATTTTAGACTCAATGGATAAATGGAACAGAAACCACCACTTCAAGAGCGGCTTAATAGAAAGGGTTAAAAATTCCCCCTACAATATAACAACCGCCGAAGAAATGACCCTAAACTTCATAAAAGGCTACACAGAAAAGGCAAAAAATCCTATATGCGGAAATTCCATTGGGCAAGACAGGCGCTTTTTGGTTAAATATATGCCAAAAATTGAAGCCTGGGTCAACTACAGAAACATAGATGTTAGCTCCATAAAAGAACTCGCATATAGATGGTACCCCAAGCTGCCAAAATTCCAAAAAAAAGAAAACCATAGAGCTCAAGATGATATAAGAGAAAGCATCGCGGAACTTATGTATTACCGGAATAAAATTTTTGTGCCGGAGTTATAGAAATTGAGAATTGGAGCGGTTATAACGGCTGGCGGGCTGGGAAAGAGAGTTGGCGGCGAGCTTCCCAAACAACTGGTTAAACTGCGCGGAAAAGCAATGTGGCTGCACAGCGTGGAAGCTTTTTTAAATAATAAGAAAATAAAAGCAGTTGTTCTAACAGTTCCAGCAAAATGGCAAAATTATTTTATTGAAGAATCCAAAAATTTATCTCTTATTGTGGTGCTTGGAGGCAAAGAGCGCTGGCAATCGGTTAAAAACGGAATTGAAGCATTGCCTAAAGATATAAGCCACGCAATGGTGCACGATGCGGCTCGCCCCTTTGTAAGCGAAGATATAATAAACTCGGTTGCAAAAACCCTTTCAAAAGATTGCTGCATGGTTGCGAAACCTGTTTTTGACACAGTGAAAATAGCAGAAAACTCTTATGTTAAAAGTACCCTAGACCGCAAAAGCCTTTGGCTTGCCCAAACTCCTCAAGCCGCACCCGTTGCCTTGCTAAAAGAACTCTACAAAAAAATGGAAAAATTCCCTGATTTTTGCCCAACAGATGAGGCTTCAATTCTTGAAAAATTCGGCATTCCAATAAAAATTGTGGAAGGAAATGCGAGGAACGATAAAATTACAACCAAAGAAGAACTGGATAAATATTTATGATAAAACGCCCTCTAATGCAAAAAGAAATTGAAGAACTAATAGCCGCTGGAAATACCTGCGACAACTGGAATAACATAAGGGTTTTGCAAGATTTTGTGCCTAAAAACATTAAGAATTCAAAATTCACCGGCAAAATAAAATTGCACGGTTTTTCTGGCAAAGCCTGCTCTTACAAAGGCGTTGATTTTACCACAGGAATATTTGATTCTTGGATAAACGAAAGCGTTATAGAAGATGCCTGCATTTATGATGTTAAGCTCTTTTCCAATTCGGTTGCATGCGAAGGTTCTTTGATTTTCAATGTTGGTTCAATTATATGCGATAAGGATATGTCTCAAATAAATGTTGGAACAGAAAGTGGGTATAGAGTTTTGAAAAGGTTGTTTAGCGAGCAAGAGCGAAGCGTTATAGGCAGGGGCGCAAAAGTTTGCAATGTGAATGCGCTTGAAAATTTGCATTTGGGCGATTTTGCCAGCATTGAAAATGACGCAATAGTTCAAGATTCCATAATTGAAAACAATAGCATTGTGACAGATAATGCCATTGTGAAATCCTCTTTTATAGGTGCTTTTTCCCATATTGGCGAAGCAGAGATAAGCAATTCGCTGCTAGGGCCTCTGATGCAAGTTCACCATCACAGCTTGCTAATTTCCGCTCTATGGGCAGAAGGCAGAGGCAATGTGGGTTATGGCGCAAATGTTGGAAGCAACCACACCGGCAGAATGCCAGATCAGGAAATTACACCGGGTTTGGGGCAGTTTTTTGGGCTTGGATGCAGCATAAAATTTCCAGCCAATTTCACAGAGGCTCCATTCACCATGATTGCAACAGGAGTTGTTTGCGAGGCGCAAAGATTGAAATTCCCCTTTAGCCTTATAAAAAGTCCAAACGAAATTATTCCGGGCTGGGTTTATAGTAAAAACATTTATGGAGTTTTCAGAAATATTTATAAATGGGATAAAAGGAGCGGTGCAAAAAATAATCTAGACTTGCTCTACTCAAAAACCATAATAAATCCGGTTTTGAATGCCTGCAATGCCCTAAAAGCATTTTTGCTTGACAAAAACACATTGCCATTAACCATAACCGAAAAAGAGCTTCTAGGGATAGGTAGCAATTACATTAAAGCCGAAAATATTGAAAAAATAATAGAAGCTTATGAAATGTATATTGAAGACTGCAATTTTTACCAAAAAAACAAAAAACTTGAACCATCCATACTTTCCCGCATTGAAGAAAACCTGAAAAGAGACGAAATTAGGGGGCAAAAAATCTTTGACGATTATATGGATTTTCACCCAAGAGATGAAGATTTTTTTGAATGGCTTAGAAATAATTAAAGTTTTTATACATAGCTGCCGATAATAGATGTACCAGTACTATAAAAGGAGGCTTTATGGAAATGGCTATGGCACAACTATCAACGGCACAAAAAGCAGCAGAAACAGGCTCTGCGGTGGGAATTGCATTGTTAAAAAAGGCCCAGCAAGCAACCGAAGGCGAGGCGCTAGCTCTTTTGCAAACCCTTCCTCAAGCACCATCCGCTAGCGGAATAGGTGGTACGGTGGATATTTCCGCCTAAATATATGAGTTTTATAGACACTCATTGCCATATAGACACTATTTTAGAGCGAACCGCCGGAACGGCAGAGGCTTTACTTGAGCAACTGAACCCTGCACCGGAGGCTATTGTTCATATAGCCTGTCACCCTGATGATTTTAGCTGGGGCAAGGAATTATTGCTAAAAAAAGCATTAAGCGGAATTAAAATTTACGGGGCCTTTGGCGTGCACCCTCTGGAGGCAGAAAAATTCAGCCCACAGGCAGAAGCAGGCATTTTAGAGGGCTTAAAGCTGCCAAATGCGCTTGCGCTTGGCGAAATTGGGTTGGACTACCATTATGAAAAATACAAGGCAGATTTGCAAAAAAAAGTGTTTTTAAGGCAACTAGAAATGGGCTTGGAATTAAAGAGCAATTTTGTGTTTCATTTGCGCGAAGCAGAAGACGATGCTTGGGAAATTTTGCAAAAAATAGATGGTGAAAATATCAAAGCTCATATTCACTGCTACACAGGCTCGGTAGAATTTGCCGAAAAGGTTTTATCTTTAAAAGGGACTTATTTTTTTGGTTTTACAGGTGCGGTAACTTTTGATAAAACCATAACCATAAGAGAAGCGGCAAAATCCATTCCTTCAAACAGAATTCTATTGGAAACCGATGCTCCCTACCTTGCACCAGTGCCTTTCCGGGGCAAAACCTGCACCCCCGCTATGATTCCTAGTATAGCCCAAGTGCTTGCAAATATAAAAGAAATATCCTTAGATGACTTGTTAAAAATTTGCAGGGAAAACACAAATAATATGTACGGAATTTAACCCTTTCTATTCCTCTTCTTCATCTGGGAATAATTTGAAAAATGCCCTTTTTTGTTCTTCAAACAATTGCAGAATTTGATTTTCCTCAAATTGTTCTCTGTCTATGTTTTGCATGAAATAGGGCTCCAACACAAAGCTGCGGCTTGTGATTTGCCTTTTTATGTCTGCTTCTATCTCTAAATTAGACCACAAAATATATACACTACCGAGAGGCATTTGTGAAAATATGTTTATATCTGCAAATACGGCTTTATTTGCAGAGCTTGTATCTGCGGCTATATCCTTGCTCTCTTTGCTGGCTTGGGCAAAGCTTAAAAAAAGTGCTATAATTAAAAAAAGAAACCGCATATTGTTAATATAGCAAAAAAACAACACCCCTCGCAGCAGAAGCTGCGAGGGGATATACAGGCACCCCGAACTTATCAGGAGGGGAGCGATAGAGTATCTTGAGGATTTACCACTGTATATCCCATTGGGAAGTTAGAATTTTTTTTGCCTTTTGTCAAGGCTAAAAATGAAAAAAATGAAAAAATATCAATTTTTATTCAAAAATGAGTAAAAATCCATTGTTTGCCTTGCTATATTTTTCCAACTGAACACAAATTCTGCCCGCTTGCGGGCTGCTTTGCCCATTTTTTCGGAAAGAGATGGATTTGTGAGCAACATATTGAGTTTTTCCGCAAAATCACTCTGGAATTTTTCGGGATTTTTCGGGGAAAAGTCTGTTTTAGACTTATGCTCAAGCTCAACCAGAAAGCCGGTTTCTCCCTCAACTATAATTTCTGGTATTCCACCAACGGCACTGCCCACTACAGGGGTTCCGCAAGCCATTGCCTCTAGGTTTATTATGCCAAAAGGTTCATAAAGCGAGGGTGTTGCAAAAACCGTGGCATGGCTGTAAATAATTCTAAGCTCCGCATGTGGCATCATTGCTTGAATCCAAATAATGCCGCCGCGCTTTTCGCTCGCTTTTGCTATTAAATTTTTGCATTCTTCCGCAAGTTCTGGAGTATCTGGCGCACCGGCGCAAAGTACAATCTGGGCATTTTTATCTATTTGCGGAATTGCCTGAATCAATTGGGAAATACCTTTTTGCCTTGTTATTCTGCCAACAAAAAGCACAAAGGGTTTTTGCGGATTTATGCCATGTTTTTGCAAAATCGATTCGTCAAAAATGGGATGATAAAAATCTGGGTCTATGCCGTTATAGATAACTCTTACCTTGTTTTCATCAACTCCATAAAGCTCAACAACATCTTGCTTCATTTCTTTGCTAACGGCAATTATTCCATCTGCGCTTTTGTAGGCGTTTTGCTCAATCCAGCAACTCATCGCATAGCCACCTTTGCCAAGTTGCTCCGATTTCCAAGGCCTGTGCGGTTCTAGAGAATGTGTTGTTAGCACAAGAGGAACCTGGTAGAGGCGGCTTGCCAGCACTCCTGCAAAATGAGAATACCAAGTGTGACAATGCACAATGTTTATGCCGCGCATTGCAGAAATCCATTGCAAATTTATATCCAGCGGTCCAAGGATTTTTTTGAATTTTTGGTCTTCAAATTCTCCAAATCTGCGAACATGTACATCTGCAAAGCAGTGCACGGATAATTCGCAGAGATTTTTTAGTTCCTTTGTTAAATATTCCACGTGTATGCCCGCGCCACCGTAAATGTTCGGCGGATATTCATTGGTTAGTATTGCAGCTTTCATTACAAGACCCTATACCCTAAGGTTTCCAAACGCTTTTCCAATTGGTCTTGCATTTGATCGTTTTCAGATAACCATTGCCGTTTTTTGGCAGGATAGTCTTTGCGAAGCGGGTGCCCCTCAAATTCTGCGTGGTTCAATATTCTTTTCAAGTTAGGATGTTCGTCAAACACTATGCCGAACTGGTCCCAAACTTCGCGTTCTTGCCAATCTGCAATGGGATAAATTTTGCTCAAAGTGGGGATTTTTTCATTTTCTTCCACAAGCACCTTTATACGCACACGCGCCATATTTTTGGTGTTTTTAAGGCAATAAATCACCGCAAAGCGTTTGCCCTTGTGGTTTTCCATTCCTAGGTAATCCACTCCGACAATGTCTATCAAAACGTCATAGTCAAGGGATTTTATAACCTCTACAAGTTTTTCTTTCTCAACAATCCAGCATTCGTCAACAGCGCGCTCGTCTTTAATCGCATTGTCCATTGCTATTTCTCCAGTTTTTGATATTTTCCAATTGTTCCTTTAATTTCTTTTTTCTCTCTTCCATATAAGACTGGTTTTTTATTTTAGCTTGCAAATCTAGCATCGCATCAAAAAAAGCTTCGGGCCGGCTTGGGCAGCCTCCTATGTAAATGTCCACAGGAATAATGCGGTCTATGCCTGGCACGGTGCAATAGCAGTCGTAAAAACCGCCGGAGCAGGCACAAGCTCCCATTGAAATTACCCATTTGGGTTCCATCATCTGCTCGTAAATGCGTTTTAGTATGGGTGCTTGTTTGAAGGTTATTGTTCCAGAAACAGCCAGCACATCTGCCTGCCTTGGGGTAAAGCGCACAAATTCTGAACCCAGACGCGAAAGATCGTAGCGAGCAGATTCGGTGGACATAAATTCAATGGCGCAGCAAGCCGTTCCATAGGGGAAAGGCCAAAGCGAATGCAGGCGACCCCAGCTAACAAGTTCGTCTAGCTTGCCGGCAAAAAATCCAGGATTTGCGTTTTGCATATAAACCTCTTAGGGGGGAATATAGAAAACTTTTTTCTACATTATTTCCTAATGAAACTCCGTTCGCTAACCACAATAGAAGGCCGCAATATGGCTGGAGCGCGTGCGCTTTGGCGTGCTACGGGCACAAAAGAGAGTGAATTTGGCAAGCCCGTTATAGCCGTTGTGAACAGTTTTACGGAATTTGTGCCCGGGCATGTGCATTTGCAGCCCGTTGGCAGGTTAATTGCAGAAGAAATCCGCAAAGCAGGCGGGGTTCCAAAAGAATTCAACACAATAGCCATAGATGATGGCATTGCTATGGGGCATAATGGAATGCTCTACAGCCTGCCCAGCCGCGACTTAATTGCCGATTCTGTGGAATATATGGCAAATGCCCATTGCGCAGACGGCCTTGTGTGCATCAGCAACTGCGACAAGGTTACCCCAGGAATGCTCCTTGCCGCAATGCGGCTAAACATTCCAGCGGTATTTGTTAGCGGCGGCCCAATGGAAGCTGGTGTAGCAAAGCTGTCCGATGGCAAAGAAGTTCATTTGGATTTAATAGATACCATGGTTGCCGCTGCGAACCCTAATGTTTCCGATGGCGATTTGCAGATAATTGAAAAAGAAGCCTGCCCCACTTGCGGCAGTTGTTCGGGAATGTTCACCGCAAACTCAATGAACTGCCTAACCGAAGCCCTTGGGCTTTCTTTGCCCGGCAACGGAACAATAATGGCAACTCACGCAGAACGCAAAAAATTATTTGAACAAGCCGCAAAACTCTCCGTTGAGCTTTGCAACAGATTCTACGATAAAAACGATTCCTCTGTTTTGCCAAAAAGCATTGCCACAAAAGAGGCCTTTGAAAACGCTATGCGGCTAGACATCGCTATGGGCGGTTCAACAAACACCGTTTTGCACATACTCGCAGTTGCAAACGAAGCTGGAGTGAATTTCACAATGAAAGACATAAACGAGCTTTCACGCTCAACGCCTTGCCTTTGCAAGGTTGCGCCGAGCGTAAATTACATTCACATAGAAGATGTACACAGGGCGGGTGGAATTCCTGCCATTTTGGGTGAACTTGGCAGTGCAGGACTACTGAATTTAAATGTGAATATGGTGCATTCTAGGGGCCTTGGCGAGTATTTGAACGAATGGGACATAGCACGTGGGTCGAGGAGCCCAGAAGCCTCGGAACGCTTTTTAGCTGCGCCTGGGCGCAAATTCAATTTAGAAGCATATAGCCAAAACACAAAATACCAAAGCCACGATTTAGACAGGGAAAAGGGGGCTATAAGAAATTTAGCAAACGCATATAGCAAAGATGGAGGGCTTGCGGTTCTCTACGGCAATTTTGCGCTAGATGGATGCGTTGTGAAAACAGCGGGAGTAGATAGCTCAATTTGGAAATTCACAGGACCCGCGGTGGTATTTGAAAGCCAAGAAGAGGCAGCAGAGGGAATTTTAAATCGCAAGGTTAAAAAAGGCGATGTGGTGATTATTCGCTACGAAGGTCCAAAAGGCGGACCGGGTATGCAAGAGATGCTCTACCCCACCAGCTATCTAAAAAGCATGGGGCTTGGCAAGGAATGCGCTTTGGTGACAGACGGCAGGTTCAGCGGAGGCACAAGCGGGCTTTCCATTGGGCACGTTAGCCCGGAAGCTGCGAGCAAAGGCAATATAGCTTTGGTTAAAAATGGCGATGTTATAGAAATAGATATTCCAAGCAGAACCATAAATATAAACATAACAGAAGCCGAGCTGATGGCGCGGCGCACAGAAATGGAAAAACAGGGAGACAAAGCCTGGAAACCCACCAATAGAGACAGGCAAATTGGCCAGTCGCTAAAAATTTATGCAAGTCTTGCAACAAGCGCAGACCAAGGCGCAGTGAGGGCAAAATAGGTTATGCAATTTTCACGTCTTTCAATTCTATTTGCATTTTTTGCTTTTTCCTTTGCAAGAGCGGATTGTACCGATTTTGAAATTTTCGCAAATCAAGTTTCTCTGGGTTGCGGCAATGTTGTTAGCACAGATATAATTTATGGGGACTCTTTAATACTTTCCATTAGCCCTGCAGATGGAAACATAAAATGGAAAGCTACCACAGATATTGTGATTAGTACAGAACCTGAATATACGCCTATTCTTATTGAAAACATAACCAAAACAATAACATATTTTGTTGAAAGGAACGGGGTTTCAAAAAGAATAAATGTAAATTTTTACCCAAGCTATATTGTTTCTTTTGATACAGACGAAGGAGAGCCAAGTGTATCTTCTCAGAGAGTGCGAGGAAATTACACTGCCCAAAAACCAACAGAAACGTTAACTAAAATAGGTTATAATTTTGATAGTTGGAATTTCAATTTTAACACTCCTATAACAAAAGATACCACAATTAAAGCAAAATGGATTGCAGAAACTTACAGCATAGCATACAATCCAAATGGCGGAACAATGATACCAGCTTCGCCACCAACATCTTACAATATAAATAGCCCAGATATAACTATGCCTACTTTAAATGAACGATGTGGTTATAGATTTGACGGCTGGTTTGATAATCCAAATTTTTCAGGGACACCTATAACAACAATTCCAACTGGAAGCATAGGCAACAAAACCTTTTATGCAAATTGGACAAATGCACAAAACACACCGACAATAAACATGCTTTCTTACTCACTTACCAGTGCCAACAACAAAATATATAATGGATCCCCAATTGCTCCAATAGCGGTTAGCAGCGCAAGTGCATGCCCAATGGGTGTTATAACTACCCTCTATAATGATTCGAGAATTGAACCTATAAACGCTGGAATTTATCAAATATATGCCTATATAGAAGCAAACGAAAACTATATTGCAGAAAAAATTTTGCTTGGAAGCATAACCATAAACAAAGCGAATGCAACCTTTAACATATCGGCAACAGTAAATGATAAAGAATATGATGGCACAACAACAGCAACCGTAAAAAGCACCGATGTTACACTTACTGGCACTCTTTATGGAACAGATGAATTCACTGCCAGCGATTATTCTGTGACCGCGAATTTTGATGATCCAAATGTAGGAACACACAACATAAATTTAACTGTAACTTGGTTAAATGGACTTTTGGCTCAAAACTATAACTTAGTTGGAACAACCACACCACCAATATCTGCTACCATAACAAAAGCAACTAACTTCATATTAGAAATAGAAGCAAAAGATTATGAGCTCTCCGACCCTGGCCCTCATAAAATCACCATTAACAAAAGTTCATATATAAGTGATGTGCTGATTGAATATAAAAGAGAAGGTGATGCAAACTATGTTTCAATGCAAAAGCCAAATAGAGTTGGAAACTGGAGCGTTAGGGCAACAGTTGAGGAGAACACTAACTATGAAGGAAAATCGGCAGCAACAAATTTTGTTGTTACAAGAGGTGGTGCAACTACTGTTGTTCGCGATATTGAATTTACAGATTCCGGTTTTGATATTGACCCCGCATTAAGCGGCAAGCAGCGTAGTTATTATGTGGCTAACACAAGCCTTTGCAAAATAAAAGACACAAAAATACAGATAAGGGTAAAAGAATCGGACATAATTTTAAGAATTGGAAATATTCCGCAAAGAGGTGAATTTGACGAAAACGACTATGCGCAATATGAGATTCCCTTTGCTTTTGGCAAGCCTGGTTTGGATACGCTCATTTACGAATTGATTTCAATAGATAACAAATACAGAGAATATGACACTATTTTAATAGAAACTCCAGTTCCCTTTGAAACTGTTATTATGCAAAAATGGAATAATGTTTTATTTGTGAACAATAACCCGCAAACAAATGGCGATTATGAATTCACAAATTATAAATGGTTCAAAAATAATGATTCAATCGGCAATTTGCAATTTTATTCTGCAGGGCCAAACAGCGTTAATACTTTAAATCCAAATGATGTTTACAAAGTTGTTATGCAAACAACAGAAGGCATTAGAATTTCCACCTGCGAAGGCAAGGTAAAAATTAGTTCTGGGCAGCCGATCCGCACAAAAAAGAGAAAAACAAAACAAGTACTTGGCATCAATGAAAAACCTCTTAATCCAAGTTCAAAAATTTACAACCTGAATGGCAAGCTAACAAAAGAAACACCAGCAGGAGTTTACATTGTTGAAGAATAGAAATAAAAAAATTCTGATAATCCTGATACTTCTGGCTCAGACAATTTTTGCACAAGCTTCGTTTGAGTTTGATGTACATTATGGTTTTGGGGCTTCTGAATTGACGTTTAATAGTGTTCCAGGCCTTGCAATTTCAATTTATCCTATTAGAAATTTTGGTTTTTCTGCCGGGCTTCAATATTCTTGGCGTTGGCAATCAAAAGCAAACGCAATAATAGATAGCACAAACACAATTGATAGCGAAGAAGATCCTTTTATTTTTAGGTATTCAATAGACAAGTACAAAGAAAAATTGTCTGGAAAAATTTGGCAGGTTCCTCTTCTATTGAAATATAGCAATGATTTATATTATATCGCAGCAGGTGTAAAAATTGGAACAGTTCAAAAAGCAAGCGTGAGTATAGATTCTAGCGGATTGAAAACAGAAGGTTATTACCCTCAATATAATCTCACGCTTTCCGCCCCTGCTTACCAAGGTTTTGGTACACAAAGCTACTCTGCTTCTAAAATAGAAATATCTTCGAAAAATTTAACTATGCTCGCTATAGAAGGTGGCCTAAAATTAAAGTTGGGTAATAATTTTGCCATATTAACAGGCATATTCGCAGATTATTCTTTCAATAAAGGTTTTAACAGGAATTTAAAACCTACAATAGAAAGAGTAGAAGACAAAAACTCAAATGTGGTGAGCCTTGTGGCAAATGATAGATGGAAGTCTTGGCAACCTTGGAGTATAGGGGCAGTGGTAAAATTCTCCCTTGCAACAGGACATAAAAATACACCACCAGAAGAAACATTCGTTGAACAAGTTGAAGATTCTGCAAAAAATCATAATATAACTGTGAAAACAAATATTCCGCCGCCGCCAATTCCTGTGCAACCCTCTCAAAAGCAAAGCAATTCTATTGTACCAGACCTACCTAAATTTTTGCTGAACAGAGAAGCTGATTTTGTGTTCCATTACCCGGAAACCAACACAAGCCCAACAGATTCCACTCACTTGGCTTTGATTTCGCAAATAGCAAATGCTCTAAGGGAAAAACCTAGTTCGCAGCTCCATTGTGTTGGCTATTCCGAAAAACTTCTCGACGAATCTGTGGCTTACGAAACCGCATTCCAGCGCGTACTTCGCATTCGCTTTACCTTATCACGTTTTTTTGGCATAGAGGAAAGGCGAATTTCCATATATTCACAAGGTTCAAAAAATATCGGCTACAGAAGAACTGAGTGTTTTGTGATTGACACTCTTCCTTAAACTAAACCAACATCCACATCCCAAACACAATGCCAGTGATAAACAGCGAAGCATAAACGGCAAAAGAGCCGTTTTGCGTGAGGCGCACTCCCCTGCCAAACCATTGCAAAGTACCAGCTATAAAATCACCTATTGCATCTATGACATAATGGTCAAAGCCTTTTAAAAAGCCTGCTACGACTTTAATTAAAAAACCGCGGGTGAAAGCGTAGTACATTTCGTCAAAGTAAAATTTGTTGTAAATAGTTTTATACAAAGGCGAGCGGATATCCGTTTCCAAAGCCGCTTCTGCATTTGCTCCCTTGCGCGCATAAAAAAGTGCTGCAACCGCAATGCCCAAAACTCCGGCTAAACTAGCCGCCAAAGGCAGCCATTCCGGATGTGTGTGCGAAATATGTTCCAAAAATGGAGAACCTTCAAATAGAGGCGGTGTTTCCACAAATGCCGCAAAAAACTTATGCGAAACAAAACCGATAGCCGCCGCAGGAATTGCCAAAACAACAATGGGGAAAGTCATCCACGGATCTTCGTGGGCGTGGGCAACGTGCTCGCTCCTCGCCTTGCCGTGGAATGTTAAAAAGAACATACGGAACATATAGAATGCGGTTAAACCGCCTGTGAAAAGCCCGGCAAAGAACACCGCATAATTGCCCGCTGCCCAAGCAGAAAGCAGAATTTCGTCTTTACTCCAAAAACCCGAAAACGGCGGAATACCCGCTATTGCAAGGCAGGCTACCAAACACGAAAAATAAGCGAAAGGCATTTTTTTGCGAAGACCGCCCATTTCATCTAAACTATTGCTGTGCACGGAGTGTATAACAGAACCTGCTATCAAGAACAGCATGCACTTGAAAAATGCGTGATTGAAAACGTGGAACATTGAAGCTGTGTAGCCACCAACGCCAAGAGCAAACATCATATAGCCCAGCTGGCTAAGGGTTGAATATGCCAAAATTCGCTTTATGTCTTTTTGGGTACAGGCTATTATCGCAGCAAACATCGCGGTAAATGCGCCTATGAATGCGGCAACTTCTAATACGGAGCCAATGCTTGCAAAAAATGGGAAAAGCCTTGCGGTTAAATAAACGCCAGCCACCACCATTGTTGCGCTGTGTATTATCGAGCTAACAGGCGTGGGACCTTCCATAGCGTTTGGCAGCCATATATGCAGGGGAAACATCGCGCTTTTGCCCCAAGCACCAACAAACACAAAAACAGAAGCCAAGGCAAGCCATTTGTGCGAAATAACCATATTCACGATGCCAAGTTTTTGCGGATTATTCCATTCCAAAAAGTCAAAGGAATTGAGCATAAAGCCAATCAACAGAATGCCTAGCAAAAAGAAGCTATCTGCAAAGCGGGTTAAAATAAAAGCCTGTTTTGAGGCAGCCACCGCAGAAGGCTTGTGATACCAAAAGCCTATTAGCAAGTAGCTTGAAATTCCAACCAATTCCCAAAAAATGTAAATTTGAATTAAATTTGTGGCAACCACTAAACCGAGCATTGAAAAAGCAAAGAGACTGAGCAAAGCAAAAAAACGCCCTGCCCCATCGTCTTCTTTCATATAGCCAACGCTGTAAATATTGACAAAAAATGCTATCACGCCCACAACAACGAGCATCATCACGGAAATGGGGTCGCAATAAAAAGAGATTTTAAGGGATATTTCGCCAAAAACCTCGCTCGCTAAAGGCAGCCACTCCCAAGTCCAAGGCATGGCAACTCGCTCTGCCACAGGAGCGTTTGCAAAGGTTTTCACAAATTCTGCGGCAAGACCCAAGGCAAATACCATTGAAAGCCCTGCCATCAATATGGAAAAATAACCCGCTGTTTTTTTGTGTTTGCAAAGCAATGTTCCATTAACCACAAAAGACAAAAACGGGAATGCGAGAATAAGCCAGCTATTTGCTGCAAAAAACGAGGAGTTGAAAGATTCTAACATTAAAGTATAAAATAGAAAAATAAATTTTTTCTATTTTTATATAATAGAATTTATGTTCAATCGCCTGCCATATCTCACAACAGAAGCGTTTAGAGGGCTTTTAAGGCATCGCCTTGTTATAATCCCTTCGCTTGCCACCACGTTTTTATGCTCATTTTTGCTTATAGCAAGCATGAATGCCCTCGGTTTTGCCGTGCAGCTCTCTGCACAATCCGCTTCCCTTTACAGAATAGAGGCCTTCTTTTTGAATGCTCCAAAGCCAGAAGAGGCAGATTCAATTCAAAAGGTAGTTGCGACTTATGAAAGCGTTAGTTCGCTTATTTATGTTCCAAATGAACAAGCACTGGATGAATTTAAAAAGACTTTTCCCGAAGATATGCTCTACCTTATAGAAGGAAATCCGCTGCCAGCTGCGTTGCGCATTCAAATAAGGGCAAATGAGCAAACCATTCAAACTATTGAAAAAATATCTGCAAAACTGCTTGCTATGCCCGAAATTTCCGTGGTTCAGGCTCCAACAGAATGGATTAAGAGGTGGGAAAGTTTCAAGTGGCATTTTTTTGCAATTCCAGCAGGCATTGCGGCCCTTATGCTCACTATTCTATGGCTGATTATGTGGAATGCCATGCGGCTAACTTTAATTTCCAGAAAAGAATTAGTGAATAACATAAAATATTCCGGCGGAACGGAGTTTTTTATACAATTCCCCTTTGTGCTTGAAGGTTTGCTGCAAGGGCTTATGGGTGCAGGGCTTGCCGCCATTCTATTTGAATTTGCAGAAAAAACAATTATAGATTTTTTCCCTATATTTGCAGAATTCACGCAAAAGAACCTGAACGCAAGCCTTTTTGTTTTGCTTTTTGTAGCAGTTTCCGAAGCCGCAGTTAGCTTTTTTACCGTTCGCAAATTTTTAGTTAGAGGGATATAGGCAAGTGGCTAGTGGCAAATGGCTAGTGGCTAGTGGTTTTGTTCTGCTAACATTGCAGGCTCTCGCCGCACCAGCAAGTTCCGTGGATAAGCAACTCAAAAGCAATGCAGCCGCCTTAAAAGAAAATCAAGAAAAGATAAAAAAAGCGGAAACAAAGGTTATGGAACTTGAAAACAAAGAGAGCGGAGTTCTAAAAACCATAGCGGAAATAGACCACGGCTTAATTCAAACAAGGGAGCAGTTGAATTCTCTGCAAAGAAGAGAAAATTCGCTAAAAACTGCAATAAAAAGCATAGAAGATGAAATGAACTATTTGCAAAATAACATAGATACCCAAAAAAAAGCCATAGCTGCGAGGATAAGGGATTTATATATACACGGCAAAAGAGAGGAATGGGAACTTTTGTTCAACCTCTTAAAAGAAAATGAAAACCCACAGCGCAAGCTCTATTGGGTGCAAAGGCTATTGGAAAGCGACAAAACCACCATTGAAAACTATCTCGCATCCATAGAAAAACTACAGGAAAAAAAAGAGCAACTGGGAACTAAACAAAAAGAAATGGCGGAACTTCACGAAAGTAAGTCTAAAGAAGAGGTTAAATACCAAAACCAATTGGTGTTTCAAAACGAGGTTTTAACAAAGGTGAAAAAAGACAAGACAACCCAGCAAAGAGTGATTGAAGAATACAAGCAAAACCAGCAAACATTAACCGCTCTAATTGCAACTCTTGAAAAAAAACGCCAAGCAGAACTTAAAAAAAGGCAGGAAGAACTTAATAAAAAGCAGGCAGAATCGCCAAAATCGGCAAAAAAACCAATGCCGCAAAACGAAGTTCCCATTGCGGTGGGGCCAAAATGCACTCCTCTTAGCGGTGAAATTATAAGCCACTATGGCTACCACGAAAATAAAGATCTTGGCATAAGGCTTGAGCACAAGGGAACGGAAATTAGAGGACAAAAAGGAGATGGCGTTAAAGCAGCTGCCGCAGGTACGGTTGTGATGACAGGAAACATTCCAGGGCATGGCCCTTCCATTATTCTTGACCATAAAGGTTCTTATTACAGTGTTTACGGCCATTTGGGAAGCATAAAAGTCAAGGAAGGTGAAGAGGTGAAAAATTGCCATGAAATAGGCTCTGTGGGCAATGCGGAATCAACAAATGGCTACAAACTTTATTTTCAAGTGTATAAAATTTCCTCAAAAAGCGCTAAAGGGCAAACTTTAGATCCCATTCTTTGGCTTAAGAATTAAAATTTCTATTTTTTAACCCGAAGGAGAATGTGAATGAGATTAGGTTTATTGGCTATTATTTTCGTGGCTTTTTCATTTTCATTTGGGCAAAGCATAGAGATTCACTCCCGTCTTGCAAGCGACAACCTATTCAGCAATGAAATGAACCTGCATTTGCGCATATACAACAATTCCGACAAGAAATTGGACTTGACCAAAACAGATTTGACATACAGATTCAGCGACAATGCCAGCTTGGACAAATTTGCTTACGATATATGGTGGTTCAGCAATGGCAACGCCTCCGATGCGAAAATCAATTTCTATGGAGACAATGTACTGGAAAAATATTTCAAGCTGTATTTTTCAAACGGTACAGTTGAAAGCGGCAGCTATGCGGAAATTCAACTCAGGGTGCATAAAACAGACTGGTCTTTTTTCAGCATGGTAGGCGATTATTCCCTTCCCTTGTCTGGAACCCAGTGGGCTGTCAATCCAAATATAGCCTTCAGCAATTCCGCTCCTGAGTTTCCTGCTTTGCCACCGCCAAACAGCAAGCCGATTCAGCTTGCATTTTCGGATATGCTGCTTGACATAAGCGATTATTCTGTTTTTGGCACAAACGATGTTCGGCTAGTTGACAGGGTACTGGCAAGCTTGGGCAGGACGGAAATACATGGCTCGGTCTGGACAGGCAGCTATGCGAAAATAGGTGCAGACAGCAAGATAACCGGCAAGCCCATACCGGATTTCAAGCTGCCAAGCAAGAAGGATTTAAAAATCGGCACGGCAGATTTATTCATCGGGAACAATGAGACGCGGCATTTGGAGCCTGGGGCTTACAGAGACTTAACAGCATATTCAAACTCCGAACTTTACCTTAAACCTGGCAAATACACATTCCGCAATTTCAGGCTTGAGCCGGAGGCAAAATTGAAACTTGACGTGTCTGGCGGAGCAATAGAAATAAACGCTGCCGAAACGGTAACTTTTTCCGACAGGGTTGCCGTTTCATACCAAAACGATTATGCCAACCCGCTTGCGTTCAAGGTATATCAGCACGGCAGCCAGGATTTGCGGATAGGGACTGATTTGAGCATAGGCGGCTATTTCATTGCCCCGAATGCGGCCATAAGGGTTTCTTCCAGAGTGAAATTGGCTGGCTGGCTGCATGGCAAGAACATATACATTGAGCCAGACACGAAGATATGCGAACCGCCAACGCTTGCGGGGCTTTCGCACTCCAAAATCGCATACGGCCCTGATTTCAGCGCGCTTACCCCTGAATACCGCACCGCCCACGGCGGTGACTTGGAAGTTTTTGCAAAAGCCAAAGATAAAAACACAACTGTTGACATTTACAGAGACGGCAATAAATTCAAGGTGAAACTATACAATCTGGAGAAATCCGGCGTACATCCTTGGTGCACCCAGACGGAATATTCGCTGGCTGTAGGAGATGGGAAAAACACTTTTGTTTATGTGAAGGATAATTTGCAAAAAGGCTTGGAATCTGCGAAAGCCGAGGGCAAGGCTGTCTGGCTTGCCGAAGGCAGCTATGATTTGTCCAAAGACTCTGTTTTGAGAATAGGGATGGGAACGGAGATACATGGCGGTTTTGCCAAAGATGGAAGCGGAAGCCTTGAAAATCGCGGCGGGGACATAAACAAGACGATTATAAAGGGGAATGGCGAAAACACGCTGCTTTTCCTCGGCGGGAGCAGCTTGCCTTATGCGGCATATATGGATATGGCAACGATAACAAAAGGCAACATTCTCTCTGTTTATGCCGCTCCTGTTTTGGATTATCTTGTGGTAAAGGGTAATGACATCAAAGCCGATGGCGGTGGGATATATTCAATAAATTCGGTCGGCTTGAAAATAACGAATTCTTACATTGTGGGCAACAAATCTGCTTTGGGCGGGGCTTTGCATGTGGAAGGGGGAAGCCTTGCTTTGGAGAATTCAATAATTTCCGCGAACAAAGCGAATAACGGAGCGGCTATCTACGCCGAGAACGCCAAGCTGAGAATAAGGCATTCCACCATGGCGGACAACCTTGCCCAAGGCGGCAAGGGCATTGCGTTTGTCGGCAATGTGAATGCGGAAACTGTGAACAACATCGTTTGGAACAACGGAGGTACTGATTTGGCGGCTACTGCTCAAAACCCCTTGTTCAAATCCAATGTGGCGGCGGGCGATGATGGGTTGTTCTTCACGAAGGATGACGGCTACGCTCTATCGGATAACAGCCCGATGATAGACAAGGGGGTTAAGCTGGCGGATATACAGCTTGACATTTTCCAGATTGACAGGGCCGTTTCCAAAGACGGGAGCGAGTTGCCGGATTTGGGGGCGAGGGAGTGGTTTCTGGATTTGAAAAATAATTTTAAATTTTTAAAGAGAATGGTGACTGGCGAGTGGATTCCCGTAGAAAAACCTACGATACTTGCGGAAAGCGTTGGAGAGTATTTTCCGTTGAAAAGACGGAATTCGCCCTACACATATAATTTATCTGTCAAGGCTCCAGGAAACAAATACATGAAAGACAAGCATGAGGCATATTTAAGGATTTTGGATGAAAATGGCAATCCCTGCGGTGAAGCGAAAAAAATTGCCTTTTATCGCATTGGCGAAGAAAATGGAATGGTGGAATACAGAACTTATAGGGCAGGAGCCACATACAAAGACGGGGTTGGGCAGTTTGTTTTCCTTTCGAAAAAGGAGATGCCTTCTTACGATTGGTACCAAGTCGTTAAGGTTTGCGAGCAGCCGAGGTTTAAAATGGAAATTGAGGTGGCGAAATGGGATATTTAATCTTAGCGTTCTTTGCCATTATGGGGATTGCTTGCACTGTGGTTGAGGAAGTTCCGTGTAAAAGCGGACATGGATATTTATACAAAAAAGGAAAAGAATTTGTTTGCCCTTTTGAAATTTTAAACTTTACTAGTTCCGGTGGAGAAAGAAGATTTGTTGTAGTGGAAAACAAGCCTACTATACTTGCGGCTGATGTGGGTGATTATTTTCCTTTGAAAAGGCGAGGCTCCTCCTTAGAATATACTCTATCTATAACTGTTCCAAAGGAGTATTTTACGGAAGAACAATATACGGTTTCGTTATGGACAGAAGATAAGAGTTCCAGACCCTGTGGAGAAGCAAAAGGGACAATTTTTTATAAAATAATAGAAAATGAAAATTCTATAGAATATAGAACATTGGTACTTGGAGAACAGTATGTCGATTCTGAGAAAATAAAATCTGGAGATTACAAAAGAGATTATGGCACTACAATTTTCTTTGGAGCAAGAGAAATGCCATCTTATTTTAACAACGATGTTGGATACCATGTTTTAAAAATATGCAATACTGGTAGTTTTCTTATCAAAGGAGAAGTTGTAAATGAATAAGATTGTTTTATTTGCATTTGTCACTGCTTTGCTTGCAATTCAAGCATGTTCATCAAAAAAATCACATAAAGAAACCTCCGAATTCGTAGGGGATGGACCTTTTTCTAACGACCCGGACACGAAAATTCGCTCAAAGGATAAAAAATTCCTTTGCGATTTTCAGTGGACACCCGGTTATAAAGATTGGGATTATGGCTCCGATGCCGATGAATCCATAGGGCAATTAGGCTCTGTTAAAGGCTCTTGGTGCTTGATTCCTTATGGAGAATCCACGGAATATGAAATAATTCTTAAAGATTCAATTGAAGGAGACGGTGAGGCAACGCATTACTTTTGCAGAGTTATAAATTCAATTTACACCATTGCAAATGAAATTGAAATAACAATAAAAAATAGTTCCTACCATAAAGAAATGAAATGCGCAGAATTAAATTCCGATTCCACGATTGCAATTACGGCAGGGATCTACGGTACATCTTACAAAGACGAAAGGCTTTACCATGTTATCAGCCAAGCGGACAATGGAGATTATTCAATCACGGGACATCTAGACCTACGCCTGGTAAAGCCGGTGCATTTGAGCGTATTGTGGGAACCAATTATTTCTGGTGGTGAAATACCGCCTAAGGATCCAGATAAAATTAAAAATGCTTGGAAAACGTATATGGAAAAAGTGGATGATCGGAAATTAACACTTCCTGCTGAAAAAGGCGTTTTAAGTAGTAAAGATCTTGCTGGTTGGTTTAAAGGCAGCGTGTTTAATAAGCAAAGTGAGTTAGAATATCTTGGAGCGGAACCTGATTTATCTAGAATCGGACAGGCTAATTATGTAATAATCACAACTTCCGGATACGATCTCAGTCATGATGCTCAAACAAAGTTTGAAGGAGTCAATGGATATGATACTAATGGATTTAATCAATGTATTTCTCCATATACTGCGGCAAAACTTTTAAGTATGGTCTCAAATTCGGCCATTTCTAATATAGAAAATTCTTTACAATTATCTTATTATGACAAGAATGGAAAATTTATTAATTTTGGAAACAAAAATGATGCAGGTGGTTATATAATTCTAGCAAGTGAAGATACGAAAAGCAAATGTGAAAATGTAGCTGAAGTTAGGTATGAAAATTTTGGCATAAATGCTTTTAACATTCCTAATGGCTATGTTCTTAGCCATAAATATTTTTATTGGGCAGGAAATCCAGGTCGCTTACTTGCTTCATTGCTATATTCTGCAATACTTACAATTTCAAATCCAATAAATGAAGATGATAAACTTTGGTTATCTTCTTATTCAGAAAATACTGATATTGAACAGCCGATGTTATATTGGAGAGACTATCCTCCTAAAAAACGGCAACAGCAAAGCATATTGCCATTACTTGAATACACTTACCTCATGCAAAATTTCAAAGGAGAATAAAATGAAAAATTATGGCTTGTTACTTCTTTGTGCAATATCAGTTTTTGCACAACAGCCTAACACATTACGCGGCTTTGCATACAATCCCTACGGAACCTTAGGTGCAGCTCCTACCATTGGGGATATTTTGCAAAAGCCAAGCGATATTTACGGGCATAAATTTGTTTATGTCTCCCCTGCTTCTGGTTCTGGTTATTCCGCTTTTGATTTGGTGGGAGGTTCCGCCCTTCTGGGCTTTGACCAGTCCCAAGACACTAAAATAAAAGAAGCATCTATTGGTATAACAGGCGGCAATATGCTGGTTTGGGATTTAAAGCTTGCTTTTAGTCTTGCCAATGCAAAAGCAAATTCTTATGGAGAAGGTGGTTTTGGAGAAACCGATTGGATCCAAGCAACACCAACTTTTAATTTTGATCTTGTATATAAAATTTTGCAAAACGAAAGGTTATTTACTGCTGGTTTAAACAATACGTTTTATTGGCAATATAATATAAAAAGAAGTTCTCAGCGGAAATAATCCTTTTGTCGGCTTGGGAGGTTTTGTATGGTTAACTTTATGAGCCTCCGCCGCAGGCATTATATCCTATTTTTTACTTAAAAATTAACCTTTTTTCAAAAATTTATATATTTTAATAGAATGGATACTATTCCCGTTACAAAAGAGACTTATGACCTGCTTACGCAAGAGCTAGAAAACTTAAAAAAAGTTGAAAGACCTCGCATTTTGCAAGAAATTGCCGAAGCTAGGGCGCAAGGTGATTTGAGTGAAAATTTTGAGTATCACTCTGCTAAAGACCAGCAGGGCAAAATTGAGTCTAGAATACAATTTTTAGAGGATAGGGTTGCCAGAGCGGTTATAATTGACCACGATACCGCCAGTGCCGCCCGTATTCTGTTTGGAGCAACCGTAAAGGTAAAAGACACTCTTCTGGGCAAGGAATATGAATATACTTTAGTCTCGCCAGAAGGCTCAGATCCCGTAAATGGCAAAATAAGCTCGGTTAGCCCCATAGGAAAAGCCCTAATTGGCAAAACAAGAGGCGATAAAGTTGAGGTTCAAACCCCAAAAAAAGTGATAAAACTGGAAATTTTGGACTATAAATAGCAACAAAGTGAATTTTTTATATATATTTATATATTGGAGTAAATATGAAACTAAAATTCAAGTTTTTTACAGCGCTTTCCCTATTGCTCATTGCTTCTGCATGGGCAGGCAAATGGACAATAGACTCTTTCGATGACTCTCCGGACCCTGGTGATCCAGATAATTTCATAACCGGAGACTTAAAGCCCGTTACGCCTGACCAAGTTAGCCAGCAAAGTGGTACCTTATATGTAAGGCAAAAATTTGAAGACACGTTTGGGGACGAAGGTGCCACCTATCAAATTTTCCGCGGACGGCCAACTGAAGCGGCTAAAAGCCTTGGCAAAATAAGCCTAGACGGCATTCCTTATACAACCCTGCTTAAAATGAAGCTATTTTACAAAAAAACTGCCACCGGCGATGATGATTTGGAAACTGTATATTTTGACGGAAAAGATATTTTTGTTGAAGGAGAAGACCCTGTTTTCATAAATTTAAACGGCAAAATGGAAGAACTAAAGCCTATGGCATCAAAGGATTATAAGATATCCATAACAACTGAGCCTGCTGGGGCAACTGTAACGGTGAACAACGCAAATAAAGGTTCCACACCGGTTACATTTAATGTCACTTCTGCTAAAACCATAACTGCGATTATATCTAAAGAAGGCTATTATACTATAGTTAAGCCAATAGCACCATCGACAAAGCAAGCCACCACGCAAGAAGGGATTTTGCTAACTGCAAGAAAGCCTTTGGAAAACCCCGCAACCGCCTATAAATCTCAATTGCAATCAGCAATGTCAAGCAGAAACTCAAGTGCAGTAAAAAATCTTCGTGCCGATGTTCAAAAAACATTAAATAACTACAATTCAGATAGCAAAAAATCCATAGAAACAACTATATCAAAATTCCCTGCAAATCCGCCAAAAGCCTCAGACGAAAGCTCAGGTGACTACTCTGCCCGTCAAACAATATGGACTAATTCGCAAACCAAAGAAAGAGAAACCTTAAATAAAGAAGCTCAAAGCATTTTCAACGAGCTCAAAGATCTATTAGCAGAAATAGATGCCGCTGCCAAAGACTTGGAATCAGCCCCTGTTGCTGTTGCTCCTAAAAAACCTCCTCCACCGCCTGTAGAGGAAGAAGAGGAAGAGGCCGAATACGATGAAGACGCTGATGAAGAAGAAGTTAGCAAAGGAGTTGCCACTCAGGAGAAATATGATTATTCACGCTATGGAGCTGCTGGCAATGCAACGGAAATATTTGGAAACACAGATGAATATTTATTCTGGACAGGTATGGTATTCCTTGCAGGCGCAATTGGTACCGGCGTTGTAGGCTTCTTGCAAAACTCTAAATATCTAGAGGCATCCGATGCCATAGACAAAATAAAGTCTGAAAGAAGAGATGTAATGGAACGTATAGAAGCGAAATGTAGAGAGACAGCTCCAGATAATGTGAAATGGTGTAAAGATCAAGCCGAAAAGCTTGCAAAACTTGGCCCAGATTATGAAAGCCTAGGTCAAGGGCCATTTCCGCCTTATTCAGAAGAAGATCTAGCAAGCGCAGTAAGCGATGGCAGGCCGCTTTATATACTTAATCACTATGAAAGCATTAACTCAAAAACCCAGAAAAGCTATAATCAAGGTCGTTTGATTTTCTTTGGCGCAGCAGGGCTTTCTTTGGCTATAAGCATAATCCTGTTCGCATGGTGAGCATCAGGATTTCGGTAAATAAAATTTTGTGTGAAACCATCATCGGGATTTATCCCGATGAACTTTTTGCTCCGCAAAAGGTAGAGTTTGGTTTTTCTTTTGACTATGATTGCAAGCAGGCAATTTCTACAGATTCAATAGATAAAGCCGTTGATTATGCCGTTTTAACGGAAGATTTAAAAGCATTCGTTTCTAACAGTAAATTTAATCTTTTAGAAACTTTAACTTCCAAAATTGCAGAGAAAATTTTGGCATTTTCACCACAAATAACATCCGCAAAAGTTTACTGCACAAAATTGAATACCTTGAGCCCAAGGGCGGAGATTGAATGGAAAAGATAAATGCTGGAGATCCTGGCTATCCAAAAGTTTTGGCCAAGTCCAGATATGCTTTGCCAATTTGGCTTAAGGGGCAGGCTTTTGAGGGTAATGAATTTTGCCTTGCTATGGTGGGTACCAGAAGCCCTAGCGGTTTGGCTGCAAGCTCTGTTAAATCTCTGGCAAAAACTTTAAAAAATTACAAGGTTCGCATTGTCAGCGGACTTGCCCAGGGCATAGATTCGCTTTGCCACGCCGCTGCCATAGATAACAATTTGCCAACCACCGCAGTTATAGCCCAAGGCTTGGATATGCCTCTGCAAGGCAGCCAGCAAATTTTGGCAGAAAAAATTTTAGAATGCGGAGGAAATATAATTTCCCCATTTCCTCCGGGTTCGCAAGCTTATCAAGGATATTTTGTGAAAAGAAATACTGTGATATCTGGAATGTCAAATGCTACAATAATTGTGGAAAGCAGAATAAAGGGTGGGGCCATGCACACGGCAAATTTTTGCCTAAAAGAAAAGAAACCTCTGTTTGCACTGCCGGGTTCGCCCATGAGCCCAACATCAGAGGGCTGCAACTGGCTCATTTATCAAAAACAAGCGCAAATTATTTGGAGCTCAAACAAATTTCCAGAAATACTTGGCTTAAATTCGCTCTTTCCTCTATCTGAACCGCAAGATTTACCAGATAAATTCCCAAATTGGGCTACGAAAGGGACTATTATGGAAATTAGCGATATTTGCGAACAGAGCAACAAACCCGTAAACGAGGTTCTGGCTATGCTAACAGAAATGGAAATTGAAGGCAAATGCAAAGTTAGCGGACAGTGCGTCACATTTTTCTAAATTTTATCCCATGCCGCTTAAAAAGCTTTTAAAAGATCTTTGGTTGTACGGATGGATATTAATTGTTCCTCTCGCCATTCTAGCCAGTTTTTTGGATTTGCTCTTGCTCGGCGGAATTCGCCTTTTTTTATCTATGGTATCTGGCCAACATATTGTTCATATTGAACAGCTAAAAGACATAGGTCCATTGCATTGGATTGTTTTAATGCTTACAGCAGCAGCAATACGTTATTTGATAATAACTCTTAGAATGCGCTCAGAAGAGAGGCTTGGCCATAGACTGGAAAGCCATCTGCGAGTTTGGTGGGTTAGAGCCGTAAAAAAATTGCATCCATCGCAATTCCACAAAGCCGAAACCAAAAGCATTTTGCACAACTCAAATTTCGCAGTTTCAGCTCTGCCAAAAGGCTGCAAAATTATCGCTCAATCTGTGCAAGCTATATCACAACTGTTATTTTTTGTGCCAGTTTTATTTTGGCTGTCTTGGCAATTATCCATTGTGCTGTTATTTATTTTTGCGCCAATAATTATCTATTTGCAAAAAAACATTAAAAAAGCCGGAAGCGAAATTGATGAGCTCAATTTTTCTTCTGGTGATTACGATTCAACTTTGTGGCGGTGGGCAGCTCTTCGCAGATTCTGGAACAACCCAACAGAACTTTCAAAATATATAACATTGCTTTTTAAAAAAATTCGCAATTTGAGAGATACTGCCATGAACATGAGCGTTAGAGATGCAACCATAACAGAAAACATAGAAACCATTTCAATATTTATAATGTGCATTATTTTGGCTATTTGCGCAGGTTTAATTAAAATGCAATTGATGGAGCCTTTCCAAATAATCCTCTTTTGCGCCGCTCTTTTTATATGCTATAAACCGCTGAAAGACTGCTCACTCATCTTTTCAAATTTAAGGGATTTAAAGCAAGCATACGCAGGGCTTAACCGTTTGGAATATATGGAATATTATGAAAAATTCTTTGAGGAAAGAGACGAAGATTACATCAGAATAGAAAATATGTCTTTTAAGTATGATGATAACGAACCTTGGATATTCCAGTCTTTGAGCAATATAGTGAGATTAGATAGGCCGCTATTGATTCAAGGTGCAAATGGCAGCGGAAAAACCACTCTGCTTCGAATATTATCGGGAATGGAAATTCCTCAGGAAGGTAGCATTTTTGTGCCGCCCAGAATGAAAAATGGAATGTTTTATCTCTCTCAAAGATTATTTTTGCCACCAATTCCCTGGCTTGAACAAGAAATTAACGAAAAAACATGGAGCCAAAATTTAAAACATTTCTTTGAGGTTCTGGAACTGGAAACACTCCTTAAAAAACACGGGCATTCAAATGGAGAATTGCAAAGAATTGGCTTGGCATGGGCTGTTGTAAGCGGCTCCCCTTTCCTATTTTTAGACGAGCCCTTTGCCTTTATTTCCAAAAATTTGCGGGAACCAATTTTCAAAGCATTCTGGAATGCCACAACAGAAACAGACCAGTGGTGGATGATGGCTTCCCACGAATTGCCGCCTGAGGCTTATCAAAATAGGGTAATTTCTTGGAAGCTGTGAATAATTTTATCTAAATTTTCACTCGCATTTTTTCCATCTATGTAAATGGGCTTTTCTTTGTGCCTAAACCAGGTTATCTGGCGCTTGGCATAATGACGGCTGGATAGCGCTACTTTTTCCACTATTGAATATGGATTTTCATTTTTTTCCAAAGCCGCTTTTAAGTCCAAATATCCGAGGCTCTGCCAGGCAGGAGCATTTAAGGGCACATTTTTGGAAAGCTCGACGGCTTCTTCTGGCCAGCCATTTTCAAGCATTTTAACAACACGCTCGTTTATTCTTTTGTAAAGCTCAACGCGCGGAAAATCTAGCCATACGGATGGAATGGCACCTATGCCGCCAACTCTTGAGTTTAGAGTTGATTCGCCTAGCTCAATGGTTCTGAGTAATCTTTGGGTATCGCCGGGCATTATCTTACCTTCTATGCTGGGGTTTGCTTTTAAGGCATCTGTGTAAAGCAAGCTGCGTTCTTTGCTCTCATAGTGTTTTTTCAGTTGCTCCCTGAGCTCTGGATTTGAAGGTGGCAACTCGCTTAGTCCTTGGCATAAAGCCTGCATATATAGCCCTGTGCCGCCTGTTAGAATAAATTTTGTGCTTGGTTTTTGCTCAAGCAAATTTTTAACATCTTTTGCAAATTCAGCCGCATTGTATTGTTTTTCGGGTGGCAAAAAATCAACCAAATGATGAGGAACCGCGCGCAAACACTCCCCTGCTGGCTGCGCCGTTCCTATTCTAAAACCTTTGTAAATTTGCCTTGAATCCATGCAAACAATTTCTGCCCCCAGCTTTTGAGCGAGCAAAACCGCTATTTCAGTTTTTCCAGAACCCGTTGCACCTAGTATTGCACCAATTATTGGCATAAATGGAATGTAGTAATTACTATATTTGGAGTAAGTAGGAGCAATAAGCCTTCACCTTAACAAGGAGGCTTTTATGGCTATTCCAGCGTACATGAAGATAGATGGCATTCCCGGCTCGGTGAATGTCTCAGGTAGAGAGGGCTTTGTTGAAGTCCTTGAGTTCAATCACAGGGTTTATGTCCCAACAGACCGCGATGACGGTTCGCTCACAGGCACCCGCAAGCACGATTCACTTGTGCTGCACAAGGCTTTTGACAAATCGTCCTCGCTCCTTTACCAAAAGGTCTGCACGGGGCAAACAGTCCCAGATATCCTTATTCGGTGGTATAAAATCACTGACAGAGGAGAGGAGGTTGCATATTTTGAGCACAAGCTCGAAAAATGCAAAATAGCAAGCGTGCGTTCTTATATGCACAATGTAAAGGATTCCACAAAGGAACAATTTGTGCACCAAGAAGAGGTTACAATTCGCTACGAAAAAATAACTTGGAATTTCTTGGATGGCAACTTGCAGCACACAGACCAGTGGAATCAGAGGTAGATGAAAATGGCAGGAGTGTATTTATACGCTCCTGTCTTTAATTTTATATATTTAGAAAAACGTATGAAATTGTATCACGGTAGCAATCAAGTTATAACTCGCCCTGATTTGAGTAAGGGTAGAAAATTTTTGGATTTTGGCAGCGGCTTTTATTTATCAACAGAAAAAAAACAAGCAGAAAACAGAGCTTTATCCGCAAAGTTGTTCTTTGAATGTGGACAGCCAGTGGTAAATATTTTTGAATACAATGATTCTATAAATGACTTAAAAATTTTACATTTCAAGAGTGCTGATATTGCATGGCTTGATTTTGTTTTAGCAAACAGAATGGGAGAATCTGTTGCTCAATATGATATTGTGATAGGTCCTACTGCCAACGACAAAACTATTTTGGTTATAGACCAGTATATGCAAGGCATGTTTGACAATTTGGAAAACCCAAAAGAATTTGTTATCCGTCTTTTTCAGCCAGAAAAATTAGATATTCAATATTTATTTGCAACAGAAAATGCCTTGAAACATCTCATATTTATAGAGGCCTTTGAATTATGAATACGTACATAAATATTAGCCTTATAAGTATGGTTGTACGCCTAATTGTTGAAAAAAACAACATTGAAGAACAGGAAGCTATATTCGTTTTTTATAATTCAAAAATAGCAGAAAAATTGGCAGACAGCAAATCAGGGTTATATCTTTTATCTCCTTATATAATTTATGAGTTATGGAACACCGAATATCAAACAGGGGATTTTAGGCAGTCGCCATATTTTTGGAGCATGTTATGAAAAAAATATCTGATAAAGCCGAATTTTTTATTTTTTTACTGGAAAAATATGCAAAAATAAAAAATATACCAGCAAAAAATGTATTGAATTTCTGGAAAGAAAAAGGAATGGTGAGTTATATAAACGATATGTACGAATTATATCACGCAGAACGCATAGAGAATGCCATACAGGATATTGAAAAAAAATGCAACCTTCCATTTCCATAATAATCTGCAGCCGCAGCCAAAGCGAAGCTTTGAGCTTGCGGCGTAATTTGCTCGGCACGGCAAAATATCCGGGTAGTTTGGAGATTATCATTTTGGATAACAGAGAAAAAAACGAGGGTTTGTGCGCTGTGTATAATCAAGGCGTGGCAAAGGCGAAGGGCAGGGTTTTGGTGTTTATGCACGAAGATGTGTGGATGATGGAGAAGGATTGGGATACGGTTCTTTTGAAAAAATTTAGGGATTTACCGGAAATGCAAATTTTAGGCGTTGCAGGCACAGCTCTGCTAGAGGCAGAGCCTTATGCGCATTGGCCTGCGGCAAATATTCCTTATACTTTTGGGAAAGTTATTCATTTGAACAAAAAAAGCGAAGAGTTTTTTCTCGCTATTTACAACGAAAGAGATGGAGACCAAGAAGCAGTAGTTGTTGATGGTTTGTGGTTTGCCATTAGAAAAACGTTTTTTGAAAAATGCCGTTTTGATGAACAGACATTTACCAGATTTCACTTTTACGACTTGGATATTTGTATGCAGGCTCTTGAATTTGGCAAGGTTTATGTAACAGCCGATATTCGCGTTTTGCACAAAAGCGAAGGTTCTTTTGAAAGTGAGTGGAAGGAATGGAGCCAAATTTTTGTTGAAAAATGGAGAGATAAATTGCCAGCAAAAACTTTAAATGAACCGCCACAGCCAAATAAAATCCTTAAAACTGGGCGCATTGATTTGCAAGGCAAGGTTAAAGTGCCCAGTTGGTAATTTAAAACAACAGCCAACCCGATAAACTTGAAAGAAAAAAGAACAAACAACTTAAAACGCAAAGAAACTGAAAAACGATTGCTGCCATGAAAATTATTTTATACTCTGTTTCAAGTTCTGTCATTTTGTAAAACACAATTGAAATGCAGGCAGCCAAAAGACCAGAAAGCGAAAAGATAAGGTAAAGGTTTCTGTCGAAATTTTGAAATATAAAGTTATACGGAAACAACAAGTTGAACCAAAGCAAAAGTTGCACCACAAGGCTAAAAAAGAGAGGAATTATTAAAACAAGCCAAGACATCAAAACACCTCTATGCTCAAACTAGAAATTTTATCCTGCAATATATTCTTTACACTCTCTAAAAACTCCCTTGAAAGCGGTTTCACGGAATTTTCCGCAGTTTGGCGAACCACGGAATAAAGTTGAATACTCAACAGGTTTTCGGGTTTTGTTTGGTGAATTCTCTGCACAATTCCCGCATAACTCTCAATATCTGCTTCGCTTGGGGTTTTGCCTTTTGCCTCGCAGAGCATGGTTTGTATTCGCAAGGGGAATTTTGAAATGGCAAATTTCAAATTGTTTTCTATTAACTCTATATTTATTTTTTTTTGCGGACGGTTTATAAAATAAAGCCATTCATCTGTACCAGCATCGAGTTTTCCCCAAATTTCGCCCTTAAAATCCCTAATTTTTTCCAATTGCATTGCATTTGTTATCAGCACTAGCTTTGGAATTTCTGAAATCCCTTTTAATTGTTCACACAATTCAGCAAAATGTGGGTAAAGAGTTGGTTCGCCGTCACCGCTCAAAGCTATATCCTTTAATATTCTGTTTTTCTCTTCAATGCGTGGAAAATGCTCGGATAGCTTTGTTTTATTGTATATAGAGAGAATTTCTTTTAATTCAAGAATTATTTCATCCACAGATGGAACTTTTGCAGATATATTTTTTTTATTAACCTGACAATAAACGCAGTCCAATGAGCATATTCCATTTGGTGTGCAATTTATACCTATAGACAAGCCTTTAGCTCGCCTTGAAATAACCGGATACACAAAGCGAAAATCCTCAAATCTGCGATTGTGGTCTGCCCAAGCACTAAGCAGCTCAGAAGTTGACATACAGCCTCAACTGCACCGTATGCAAACTTTCAAATCTGGCTTCTCCCTTGGCATCTTCCATACCTGCTGCCATGCGGTCGTGAAACTGCTGTTGATAAGATAGCTCCAAATAGCGAGTAAGGGAGAAACGTAAATCTGCGGAAAGTTCCTCAATTATGTAATTTTTAAGTATGGCTTTTGGAAAAAACACTTCACCTAGCAAATCAAGCGTAAAAAACCTCAAAAAAGCTAGCCTTATATTAACCGAATTTTCCCAACCATAATCATAAGATTCATTGGTTACAGGAGTGAATACGGTTCTTTCCTTGTTGCTTGGAACTAGAATTCTTCTCCTTATGGTTTGCCTTGCGGCAATACCCGTTTGAGCGGATATATCCACAGAATTTGAAACAATAGGTTGCAAATTCAAACCAACGCCCTCTCCTATGCGAAGCGGGTCAAAAGAAGAACTCGTGCGAATTTTATCGCCTTTATTAAATACGTCTGATGTATCGGTATCGTCAATCAAATAATATTCTGGAAAAATATGTGTTTTTGCATTCACCCTCATATATGGGCCAATCCAATCAAAAATTCTATATACAACAGAGCTTTGAAACTGCAGCAAGTCTTGGGCAATGCTCCATTGAGATTCCTTTTTCTCTTCGTTTAGCCACTGCATATTTTGCCTAGTGTACAATTCAGTTATCCAAAATATTTTTGTGCGATTGTAACGAGCACGTAAACGCAAATCGCCAAGGGCATTCCACGCACTGCTTTTTTGTTCGCTTGCCGTTATCAAAGTTGTATAGCTTGCAGAACCACCAAGCCTAAACCCGTAAGTCCAATAGGAATCTCTTGCGACATTTATGCGCATTTTATGCACTCCGCCTGCAATAAGCCGCCCTGTGCTTTCTTCAAAAACAAGTTCAACGGAACTTAATTCACCTGGATTTACCTGCACTGTTATATAATTTAAAATAGAGCTTGCATTTTCTCCACTTCTGGAAATTCTATATATTTGCGAGGGCAAAATCCAAGTTTTAATATCATTTAGCCTTTCCTGGGTTAAGCCAAAGCCTCTGCCATAGCTCTTGCCGCTGTAAACTGAAAAAATTTCATAACTCTCAGACACAAATTCACCATCTTCGTTTATGGTATTTATCACAAGCCCGCCCCAATTAGGCGGAACAAGGGTTGTTTTTCCTTCCTCTACTTTCACTTCGTATTCAAATCTATTATCTGCATTGCCTGAGCCCATAACAACCATATAGGTTCCATAAGGCACAACTAAACGTAGCCCTGATTTCCCAAACCATTCCTTGTTTTCGTATTCTTTTGAAAGAGTATCCATTCTTACTGCTTTAAATTCTGGCTCCAAGCGGCTTTCGGTAAAACGGGGAACAAAAATTGCACCCTGACCCATGCCTATAAATGTTTCGTCTTGATTCAACTGCGCTTCCAAATTCGGTGCAGTCCATCCTTTATTTTCATAAATATCACTGTTCTCGGAATGCAAATTCTGCACAAGCTTTTGGCTTTGTTCCAAGGCAATTTCGGAATCCGTGATTTCTACGCCAGGAAGCTCCGGAGGGCGCACAGCAAAAGCCATCTGAACCCAGGTTGCTAGGATTGTTAGGATTAAAGCCTTTCTCACTCAATTTCTCCCGGAGGGGGCAAAGTTTCTAGTTCCACTGGATCGTTAATGCGTTCCGTAGATGGTAAAAGTTTTGCTTTTGGATTCCCTGCTATGGAATTCATAACCGAATCTATATTTGCAATGGCCTCGTTGTTTATGTATTCCAAAAGTTCAGATAAACCCCGCACCACATAAATGGTTTCCAAATTGCTGACTTTTTTGCGATAATCCCATTCCCTGCTCCACAAAATTCTTTTCGTTCTGTTTTCCTGCAAGTGCATATTCATGGCCAAATGCGCATACCACTCATCTTGATTATCGTATTCCTCTAGCGCCCTTATGGTTCCGCTTATTGTAAAATCTGGCTCCTCAACATCTATGCTTCTTCTCACATCCGAAAAAATTCTGGCTGTGGACAAATGGCGAAAAAGCATATCTGACACTAGATACTCCGGCTTAACCGCCCATAATTCGTAATTGTAAAAACGCAATTGAAAAGGAGACTGCCTATACACAATGTTATTGCGGCGATATGCTTCCGACACATCAAAATCTTTTATTCTCACCGAATACGGATAAGCACTTTCGTTAAGCATTTCTTTTGGAGTTGGCACATAGTCAAGCTGGTAATAACTGTTTTCTTTAACACCTCCAAAAAAACTACAAGCCATAAACATCAAAACTGTCAAACCAATAACTAAATATTTCATATCTACCTCACTCTTTGCTTTTTTTCTTCGCCACGAATAAGGAGAGAAGGATTTTCCCTCACCTGGCGGCTAACATCGTTTAAGTTTTCCACTGCTTCTTTTAAATAACGAACCACCACGGACAAATCTTCTTGATTGCGGTAAATAAGTTGGTCTCCCCTCTTTGCCAAAAGCTCAGTAGATTTTGCTGCATCGTTTATGCTTTTTATGGCGGCTTCCAGTTGCAGATTTTGAATTTTCCTATCGGTGCGAGAAGCTAGGGTATCTAGCCTTGCTATTGCAGAGGCGGTGCTGCTCTCTATGGCCTTTAGCTCCAAAACCAAAGAGTTTGCGTTTTCCAAAACCGATTTTGCCTGACCAGGAATTTGATCCATATCTTTTGCGTTTTTAACAAAAAAAGTATCCAGCCTGGCAGAGATGTTGTCTAAATTTATCATGATATTCGTCAAATGCTTTTGATTATAATCATTTGTAATGGAAAGCAAATTGTTCAGTATGCCCTCAATTTTTTCTGCGATGTTTTCTGCCTGCCCCGTGATTTGCTTTAATCCGCTAACCGAAGATTGTATAAAACTGCCTTTTTTAGCATTTGGGTCTTTGGGAGAACCACCACTAAGTTCAATGCTTTTTAAGCCTGTTAAGGAGATTCCGCCTATTAAGTTAGCAGTCATGGTTGTTTTTATGGGCGTTTCCGAAGAAACTTCAAAATTCACTATAACAGCATTCAAATCTTCTTTATCCACTTCCAAGCCAGTAACCTGCCCCACCACTATTCCATTCAGTTTGACTTTAGCCCCAGGGTTTAATCCGTCTACGGATTCGGTGAAACGAGTTTTGTATGGAGTGAATTTTTCCGTTATTTTTTTGCCTATTAAAAAAGCCGCTGTTCCTAAAACCAAAAAAGACATGAGCATCACAAAAATGCCAAGCCTTATCCTTTCTGCTTTAGTCGTTTCCATTATATGGGTAAATATAGAAACTTCTAAAAAGTCCCCCGGCAAATTGCCGAGGGGGAATATTCCTAAGCTATCTCAATCCGTTTGCTTTGGGCTTCGGGTCTGCGGCTTAGGGCAAGCGTTAAAATTCCGTTTTCGCTTGAGGCTTTTATGTTTGAGCTGTCCACCTCGTTTGAAAGGTGATATTCGCGCTCATACTTATATTCCTCTCCTTCGCGTTTGCGAGTGGCAGAAATTTTCAAGAGGTTAGCTTCAACATTAATTTGAATATCCTCTTTTTTAACGCCTGGTAATTCTACCTCCAAAGTATAAACACCCTCTTTCTCAATGAGATAACTTTTTGGTGCATAAGCTTTGGCTTCTTCTCCGCGAGCATAGTCCATTAAGGAATCAAATACGCGGTTCAGGTTGTGCACGGGCGAGTAATTTGTAAGTGTCATAAATCCTCCTTGTTTGTTGGTTCTACGCTATAAATAAAGCAAAACCCGTGCCACAGGCAAAAAACGCTATTTTTACGCTAAAAATGCGGTTTTTTGTGAAAAATCGCACTAAAATGTTTCAAAATAAAAAGAAAATATGAAACAGGGGTGTTGCATTTTTACTAACTTTACGCTATGACTGGAATCTCTATGCCCGAAGCCATCATTGTATGTGTAGCAATGATATGCGTAACTGTTTTTATCACAGCTGTTGCCCTCAAAGGAATGGACTATTCTTTAAAGGAATGGATTATAAAAAGAAAGAATGAAGTTCATTGAGACAGCAAAAACGCTTTTATAAAAGGTTTTATGTCTCCGTTAAGCACGGCCTCGGTATTTGAGGTTTCGTGGCCGGTGCGAGCATCTTTAACTCGGCGGTCGTCCAAAACATAAGAGCGAATTTGGCTGCCCCATTCAATTTTGCGTTTTTCTGCGGCACGTTCATTTCGCTTTGCCTCTTCTTCGTCTTTGTAATATTGAACCAGTTCGGCTCTTAGCATTTTCATTGCGGTTTCGCGGTTTTGAATTTGGCTGCGTTCCGTTTGGCAGCTAACCACTATGCCCGTTGGATTATGCGTTATGCGCACGGCAGAATCGGTTTTGTTTATGTATTGGCCGCCAGCTCCGCTGGAGCGGTACGTATCCACGCGCAAATCCGCTGGGTTAATTTCCACCTCTGCATCTTCGTAAATGGGAGTCATATAAACAGCGGCAAAGCTCGTGTGGCGGCGAGCATTGGCATCAAAAGGGCTAATTCGCACAAGGCGGTGAACGCCTATTTCCGAGCGGAGCATTCCATAGCTGTAAGGGTCGGGAAGCTCTAGGGTGCAGCCTTTTATGCCAGCTGTGTCGCCTTCTTGAATGTCTAATACTTTGAAAGGTATATTTTCCTTTTCAAAATACATGGTGTACATTCTTAGGAGCATTTGAGTCCAATCTTGAGATTCCGTGCCTCCTGCGCCGGAGTTTATGAAAAACAATGCTGGTGCGGCATCATCTGTGCCGTTGAGCATTTTTCTCAGTTCCATTTCAGAAATTTTTGCCTCTAGCACAGCAACATCCCTTTCTATGCTTGCAACAAGTTCGTTGTCGTTTTCATTTTTTGAAAGTTCGTAAAGCTCGCCCAAATCATCGCATTGCTTTGAAACGCTTTCCCAGGTTCCTATTAAATCCCTAATGGAAGCAGCCCGCTTTAGTAAAGCCTGCGCCTTTGCGGCATCGTTCCACAAATCCGGGTTCCCTGATTGTTTTTCTAAAACGGCAAGTTCCTCTGCCTTAACATCTAAGTCAAAGATACTCCCGGAGCTTGTTTATTCGCTCGCGGATTGAAATTAAACCAGTATGGGTGGTGCCTGCCATAAACCTATTGCCCAATGGCTTCTGGGGGCATATAATCTTTGTTCAAATAATGAACTTTATATGTTTTTGAGAGCTGGTCGAGATAATCTTTTATGGCAAGCTGGCGAGAACGTTCTGCCTCAAGACGCAAAATGTAATCTATTTGATGTTCATAACTTTCAAATTTGCCATCGTTTTTCTCAGAGAGCATAAATATCACAACCTTGTTTCCACCTTGCACAAAAGGCTCGCTAATATCCCCTACTTTCAAATTTTTAACTGCATTAGCAAATTCAGTTCCCTGATCTTTTGGCAAGAATCTGGTCATAACACCACCGTCTTTTTTGGCGTTGGGGTCTTCGCTAAATTGAGCTGCAAGTGCCGCAAAGTTGGCTTTTTTTGTGCGAACCTGTGCTGCATAGCCTTTTAATATATCTTTTTTATCTTGAATTGCCTGAGCATTTTCGCCTTTGGCGATGTTTAAAACTATTCGTGCCCCACCTATGGAGTCGCTTAATATCACTTCGCCTTTATGTTTTTCCCAATAATTCTTTTTCTCTTGAGCCGTAGGGTCTTTGGGATATGGAACTTTTTTCTCCAGAATTTGGTCTGCCAGCAATTGGTTTTCTATTTTTTGCTTGAATTCTACCTCGGTTGAGCCGCTTTTTTTGAGTTCCTGCTTAAAAATAGCTTCGCTTGGAAACTGTTTTTTGAACAATGTGATAAGGCTATCCGTTTTTTTTGCATCTGCTTTTAAGCCCTGTTTTGCTATTTCTGACTTTAAAAGCTCTTGCCCCACAAGGTTATCTATAACTGCCCAGCGAAGCTGGGTCATTGCTTCGGGAGGAAGGTTTTGCCCAGGTGCCTGAGCCTGAGCTAGCTGCTTCACTAGGCTGTCTATTTTCCCAGAGCTAATGCCAACGCTCCCAACTTTAATCGCAGGAATATTGCTACCCGAAAGCAACTGGGCATAAGCGGAAAAGGCTAACAAAAAAATTAAAGAGATTATTTTCATAGGTGGTAATATAGTAATTTTCTAAATTCAGCTAAAATGCCCTCCTCAATTTATACTCTTGCTTCGCAGTGCAATCACTGGAATAATACCCAACTTTTAAAAGAATGCGGTTTAATCCCCTTTATGCTGCACAAAAATTTTGGCTATAAAACGGTGATGGTTGGAGAAAATACCGGAGATTACCCGTATTTGGAGCGTTTGCCAGGGCTTGAAATGGATTTTATTCCAAGTTCAAATGGCAATTTAGAAGCTCTAGTTGCCAATTCTATAATTTACATAAACCAAAACTACCAAAAGATGGATGTTCTTATAATGAGGGGGCTATATCCTGCAACTTGTATAATTATACAAACATACAGAGAAAAACGCCCAGATGGAAAAATTTATCTTTACCTAGACGCGAACAAGTATTGGATGGACAATATTCAGTGGGAATCCCCAATGTTTTTTAACACGCTGGCTTCATGCGATGTTATTTCTACTTCCTGCTATAAAATGACAGAATATTTGAACAAAAAATGGCCTCCTTTTATTGTTGAGCATATTCCTAACGGATTTTTCAACGCAAGCGGCAAGCAAATTATAAAATACGTAAAGGAAAATATCATTTTAACCGTGAGCCGCATTGGCACAGATCAAAAAGCAAACCACATTCTTTTGCTAGCCTTTGCAATAATAGCAAATAAAATTCCAAATTGGAAAGTTCACCTTGCCGGACCAGTAGAAGCTAAGTTCAGCGAATTTACAAACCAATATTTCAAGAATTTTCCGCAATTGAAAAAACGGGTGAAATTTTTGGGCAATATAACAGATAAGGGAAAACTCTATGCAGAATATGCCAAGTCTAAAATTTTTGCCCTTACTTCCGTTGTGGAAGGCGGCGCGCCAAATGTAATCGCAGAGGCTTTGTTTCACGGTTGCTACACCATAACCAGCGACATAGATGCTGCCGTTGATATTACGGATAACGGAAATTGCGGGAGTATTTTTAGCATAAACGACATTCAAGCTCTCTCTAAAATTCTCTTGAAAGTATGCACAAACAAAAAACTCCTGCAAGATGCGCCACAAAAATCCGTTGAATTTGCCAAGAGCCATTATGACTGGGATTTGATTATAAATAGGATTAACCATCTTTTATTTATTGAGGGGGCAGAAGGAGAACTAAAGGTTCTTTGGCAGCAAACAGCGGAAAAACTGGCAAATATCGAAATATCTACAAAAGAGGAATTGAACAAAATTGTAAGTGATTTAAACTATCTGGAAAAACTTGCGGCAAAATTATTCAACGAAATTGAAGATGCAGATTTGAAATACAAGCTAAATCAAATCAAAGAAAAAGTTTTGAATATTCTCTATTCTTCCCCAGCTCCACAAATAAAGCGTGATATTCTTGAAATAGCGGCACAGATAACTCTAGACTCTCCATAAACCACAAACGCAAAGTTTCGTAAGGAGTTTTTTCGTCAAAGATTTTTAGAGCGGCAAGCGTTCTTTTTGTGTATGTGTCTATGACAAAAGTGGGCAAATGAAAAGCGTAAAGCAAAATGGAATCTGCGGTTTCCCTGCCAACACCTTTCACTTGGAGCAGGTTATCGCGAGAGGGTTCTTTAAGTTGAAAATTCTCTATAAACCATTCTGCTATGTTTTTAAGATATTTGGTTTTCTGGTTTCTGTAACCAGCTGGATTTATTAGAGTTGCGATTGTTTCGCTATCAGTTTTAAGTATTTTTTCGGGGGTGTTTATTTTTGTGGCAAAGAGGTTTGCAAGGGCTTTTTCCACTTGAGTCCAAGCGGTGTTTTGGGTTAGAATTGCACCCATGCAAACTTCAAATTTGCCTTTTCTCGTTGCTGGCAAGCCAAATACATTCGGATGATAACCCCTGCCCTTGAATTCACTGCGCACAGGCCACCAGCCTTGGGCACCGTAGAGAGAAAAGAGTTTTTCGTAGAGTTTGGCTGGATTCATACCATTATGAATTTACTAATTTTTTTACTCTGTGCATCTGTTATTTTTCATTCTGTTATTCCTCATAGCATCTTCGTATGCCGTGCCCATTAGGGGTGTGGTGGTAGAAGAATCTGCAGATAATGTCATTCCATTTGCAAATATTTCATATATCTCTGGGAAAGCTCTTGGGCAAAGCGATGATAAAGGCAGGTTTGAATTTGAGTTGGATAGCAGAAATGCAGTTTTGATTTTCAAAAAAAGTGGCTTTGATAGCACCATAGTGGAAATGCAAGACTACGCGGATTTGCTGGATGTTGTTGTTAGTATGCGTTCAAATGCAAAGCATTTGGGAAGCGCAACCGTTGTGGGCGGCGGCGGCACCTGGCAAGATCCGCGTGTTGTTTCTGTGCAAAAGCTAGAAGACGCGGCTGGGCTTCGCTTTGATTTAACCGAACATTTAAGCCAAATTCCAGGAATGTCTGGGCAAATGGATTTTTCTAGCAACCTGTTTTACGATGGAAGCCGCTCCGAAGAAATTGCCTACCATCTTGGGGAATTTAGAATACCAAATATGCGGCACTTGGATATAGGTTTCCCAGGTAATTTATCGGTAATAAATCCACACGCCATTGAAAACATAAATATAAGCGAGCATTACGGAGCAAACCCCTTTAATCAGGGACTTGCCGGCTCAATTCAATTTGAACAGAGAAATGCGAGCGATTTTAAAGCCGATGTTTCGCTTGGAACAACCCTGCGCGAGATTTATATGGAAGGGCCTTGGTTTTTTTGGGATGGCTTTGCCTTTAGTGCAAGATATTTAGAGCCATCAATGCTAAAAAATATGGGTGAAAAATTTTTCACAGAGTTTAAAAGAACAGATGAAAGCCGCGATGAATTTTCCAAGGAATCTAATTCTTTTTCCCTCTCCTCCATGGATTTATACGGAAGGTTTTTTGGAAAAGATTCTTTGCACAATTCCTGGGCAATAACAGGGCTATACGCAAGCGATGAATATTCCATTCGTCAAGACACTTCCACCATAATACAAGGCTCCCAATTCTATGGCTTGACTTTTGCAGAATACAAAACTTTGGGCGGAACAAATATTTATGCTGGAGTTATTTCAAAACAAACTTCCGATTCTTTAAGGGACACTTCTGCTTTTAGAAGACTTGAACCAGAACCCAATAGCCGTCCAGAATTTTGGAACTTTATAGATGGCTACGAAAAATCGCATTTAACCGCAAGTGCCGGAGTTTCATGGGAGCAAACCTCTAATTTGGGCTTTGCCATTTTATATGATTTTCACAGTGTTTCAAAAAAATGGCATTTTATGAAGAATCCAGATGTTTTAAACGACAATGTATTTCAGGCAAATGCTCATTACACAATTAACGCAAATTCCATTCAAAGCGTATTTGGAGCGGGCGGCATATTTTCGCTTTCTTCAAAGGAAGTTGCGCCTTTGGCTTCTTTTGATATAGAAAAAGGAGCAGGCAAAGACATTGCCATTTTTGGAAATGTAGCTTGGCGCAGTGACTGGGACGAGAAACTGAACAGCGGTGGAGTGCTTAAAGCTGGAGCAAGATATTCTTTGGGCGGCTTAAAAATTTCCGCACATGGATTTGGTCGTTATTATCCAGATCCCATTTTGCCAATTCCACGTGCCTATGAATATTATAAAGAGCTTCAAAAGGTTGATTTCGGTTGGGTACGCGGTAGCCAGATAACTCTCGATTTTCACACTTTGCACAGATTGGCATTCCAAAGCAATATCTCAAATGTCCACGGCAAATATGAGCTTCCAAATGGGAATTCTCTCCCTTGGCAGGCAAATTCGCGCATAGATATGGTTTCGCATTTGAGAATTTACCCCAGAAGCGATTCTCTTTTATCCATGATAATTAGCCATCGCGCAGCTTTAGATAGGCCTCTTTATGAATGGGAAATAATCCCAGCCCAAGGGGAAAGGCACATAAAATACGCAGGCGAAACAACTTCTCTTTTTCGCACGGATATTCGCCTTAACTTAGACCTGAAATCAAAATCGAGAATATTTTTCCTTGAACAAGTTCGCTTTTTTGTTGAGGCAAACAATATATTCGCTCCCTTGGATATAAAAGCCTTGCGCTTTTTGGGTGGAGAAAATGCAAGAGAACGCTCTGTTGCAGTTCGAGATACAGACGGAAATTCTACAAACGGTTTTGATATTGTTCCCTTTATGGCAAAGGGAATGGGTTTTTATTTGCAATTTGGAATAGAGGGAAATTTTGGGATTTAGCATGAACGAGCATCCTTTGCATACATATCTTATGGCTCAAGGCGAACTTGGCGGTTTTGAGGTGGTGGTGCCTTTACAGAATTTGGAAGAGCCGGTTTTGGAGGTTGTGCGGCAGCCGGAGAAGCGGAATGAGGATTTGTTGTGGAAAGATGCTGGTTGTCTTGGGGATTTTTATGAGGCTTTGAAGAAACATTCTATATATACAAAGGCTATGCGTTCTTTGAGTTTTTGTACTCCTATAAAAACAAAAATAAATGTGCCTTATCTTTTGATTTTTCATTCGCCGCTGGAATTAACGGTTGAGGCTAGGGATATTTTGGAGCGGTTGCTTAAGAAACTTGAAATTGATTTGAATGTATGCGGAGTATCTTTCTTTTTGAAATGCAAAGATACCGCCTTGCCGAGGGAAAAAAATATTTTAAAAGAAATGCTGGGCAAAGAAATAGAATTGATGAATCCAGAAAAAATAATTTTCTTTAGAGAAGTACCCAAACCAGAAAAAATTGAACCTCCACCTCCAATAAACGGAAATGTAATAGCATTTGCCGGCAAACCTGCCATAACTCTATACTCTCTTTTGGAAATGCTCCCCGGCCAGCCAAATGTCAAGGAAAAAGGGAATGAGGTTTTGAGTATATGTAGGGCGTATTGCTAATATGCTCTTACCCTGTAGTGGAGGGTCCCACATTTGGCATACAATTGTTGACAAAATTATGTAAGGGGACATTTTTTTACTATATTCTCCCTAGTATCTCTATAAAAGAGGATTTATGAGCCAAGAAAAACTGTTCGCAGAGTTCCCGGATGTTTCCACAGAAGAGTGGGAATCCACCATACAGGCAGACCTTAAAGGCGCAGATTACGAGAAAAAACTGATATGGAAAACACTGGAAGGCATTTCCGTTAAGCCATACTACCGCAAGGCAGACACAGACGGCATATCCTGGCTTTTGAACAACCTCCCCGGCGAGTTCCCCTTTGCCAGAGGCACAAAGAAAACCGATAACAACTGGGAAATAAGAGAAGATATTTACGAGCAAGACGTAGCCGCCGCAAACGCAGCCGCCAAACACGCCTTGGATCGCGGTGCAGATGCTCTCTCCTTTAAAAGCAGAGTTTGCATTAAATGCGGGGTTCTCAGGGGGCAAAACGTTCAAAGCCAAGACGACTTTAACGCCCTTTTAAACGGCATAGATTTAAGCAAAATCCCTGTTTATTTCAATTTTGACATTAGAGCGCTGCAAGCTCTTGAAATGCTCTCCAAATGCTCAAAATCCGCAAAAGGCGGCATAATCTACGACCCTCTCTCGGAACTCGCTCAAAGAGGCAAAATTGGCATTGCAAAAGATTCCATATTAAAAGAAGCCGCAAAAGCAGCTGCCTTTGCCGTTAAAAACATCCCTGGCGTGAATGCCATAACCGTTCAAACTCACCACTATCACCTTGCCGGAGCAAATATAATTCAAGAACTCAGCATAGCCTTGAGTGCAGGCTTGGAATATATGAACGCCCTAACAGACGAAGGTCTAACCGCAGAGCAAGCTGCTAGCCAAATAGCATTCAGCATCAGCGTTGGTTCAAGATATTTCCTTGAAATTGCAAAAATCCGTGCACTGCGCGTTTTATGGGCAAACATACTCAAAAAATATGGAGTGACCGGAACCGCAAAAATACACGCAAGCACATCTATGTGGAACTCCACCGTGTTTGATCCAAATGTGAATATGCTCCGCGTAACAACCGAGGCAATGAGTGCAGCTATAGCAGGCGCAGATTCCATAACCGTTATCCCCTACGATGCCGCATTCAAAACACCAGACGAATTCAGCTGCCGCATTGCCCGCAATGTTCAGCTTCTGCTCAAAAACGAAAGCCGCTTCAACAAAATAATAGACCCAGCCGCTGGTTCTTATTACGTAGAAAGCCTAACCGACCAAATTGCCTCCAAATCTTTGGAAGCATTCAAAAAAATTGAAAGCCAAGGCGGTTTGCTCGCAGCTCTTTTAAGCGGCTCCGTTCAAAAAGAACTCGCTGAAACTCAAAAGCAAAAAGAAAAATTGATAATGCAGCGCAGGGAAGTATTCATTGGCACAAATCAATACCCGAATTTGATTGAGAAAATGAGCGATAAAATTAAAAAGAACGATGGCTCGCCCATAAAAAATCAAGACCTTGCCAAAACGGGTGGCGAAGAAACCACAGTTGAAAAATTGAACATACGCCGCGGTGCAGAAGTTTTTGAAACACTCCGCTTGCAAACAGAGGAATATGCCAAAAAAACTGGAAGTGCGCCAAAGGTATTCCTGTGGACAGCTGGAGACTTGGCAATGCGGCTCGCTCGCGCAACATTCATCAAAAACTTCTTTGGCTGTGCAGGCTACACCGTTATAGACACCAACGGAATTCCAGATGCTGCGGCAGGAATTGAGCTTGTTAAAAAGAATGCGCCTCAAATTGTTGCTCTCTGCTCAAAAGACGATGAATATCTGGGACTTGCAAAAGAAATTTTCCCCGCTCTTGAAAAAGAATTCCCAAAAATAATTCGCATAGTTGCTGGCAATCCCAAAGAAGCCGAAGAACTCAAGGCTGCCGGAGCGCAAGACTTCATTCACATTTTAACAAACGCCATTGAATCCCTGAGTTCTTATCAAAAGAAACTAGGTGTTGCTTAAAGGTTGCTGATGCTAGAAATAATAAAAGATTTCTTTATAAAGCATTCTTTGAAATTTTTGTCCGTATCATGCGGATTTATAATTTGGTTTGGTGTGGTTTCAAAAGAAGATGCAAAAGCCGAAATTGAATTGCCGACTAGAGTTATAAATCTCCAAGATAATATGGCATTGGTTTATCCCTTGCTCCCAACATTATCCGTGCAATTAGAAGGAAAGGCAATAAGCCTAATTCATTTAAAGCTAAATCGCTCTGCAAGAGTTGATATAGATTTAAAAAATATGCCTCTTGGGTATTCCAAAATATCCAGCGAAAGGATTAATTTTATTTCGCCAAGCATACCTAATATTAAAATGCAACGGGTTAGACAAACAAATTCCTTAAGCGTTGAATTGGATACGAGAATTGAGCAAAAAGTACCCGTGCAATCCAGAGTTCGCACACACACCGCACCTGGTTTCACTTTCTTGAATGTACCAGAAATTGTACCGGATTCAGTTTATATTTCTGGAGCGAGAACCACTGTGGCAAAAATAGCGTACATTCCAACCGAAGAAATTTCTGTAACAGACTTAAAGTGGAATAATTCTCTGCCAGTGAGACTTGATTTATCTGCGCTCCGCTCCATAGTGGATATAACCGATACAACCGTATTTTTGCAGGTTCAAATTGAGCCTTTAGACCACAAAATATTCTATGATATTCCAGTGCGCTTAATAGGAAGTTTTGACAGGGAAGCATATTCGCTTTCACCTTCAAAAGCTAACGTTGAAATTTCGGGGGGAAAGGACTTGCTATCTAAAATAGAAGCACAAGATATAAATCTCTATATTGAATTCTCAAGATTTTCCATTGAAAACGCAGATGAACTTAGCCCAACAGTGCATATTTCACATATTGTCACTAGTTGGCAAATTCTTCCTGAGAAATTTCGCCTTGTAAAAAATGAACAAAAATGATTTGGCTTGGAATTGAAAGCAGTTGCGATGATACTGCCTGTGCTATTTTACGGGAAAACGAAGACTCTATTGAAATACTATCCAACTGCCTTTACAACCAGATAGATGAACACAAAGCTTGGGGTGGAATTGTGCCAGAACTCGCTTCCAGAGCCCATTTAGAAAAAATTGTCCCTGTACTTGAACAGGCACTTGAACAAGCAAAAATAAGCATTGAAGAAATAGAGCGTATAGCTTTTACCGCAGGTCCTGGCTTAATGGGTTCGCTATTGGTTGGGGCAAATTTTGCACAGGGGCTAGCAAAAGATTTAGGCATAGAATGCTATGGAATAAACCATTTAGAAGGGCATATAAGCTCTGCTATGTTGGATAGCGGAGAGTGGCTAGCAGATAAGAGTTTTATGGCTTTGATAGTCTCTGGCGGTCACACGGAATTGGTTTTGCTAAAGCCAGGATTTAAGTACACCTCTATTGGCAAAACAAGAGATGATGCGGCTGGGGAAGCTTTTGACAAAAGCGGAAAATTGCTTGGCCTTGGCTACCCGGCAGGTGCAGAAATCAGCAGGCTTGCAATAAATGGGAACAAGAATTTTTGCGAATTTCCCAGAGCCTTGAACGATCCTGCTTCACTTGATTTTTCATTTAGCGGCTTAAAAACCGCAGTTAGCCGTTATGTTCAAATAAAAGGCAAAGAATTTGTTGAGGAGAATATGGCCAATATTTGCGCAAGCCTTCAAGAGGCTATAGCAGATATTTTGTCTTTGAAAGCGGTAAATGCATCTGAGAAAAACAGCGTAGAAAATCTTATTTTATGCGGTGGCGTTAGCGCAAACAGCAGGCTTAGAGAACTTTTGGCAGAGCGAGCATCAAAAAAGGGAATAAATTTAATTTGCCCATCACCTATATTATGCACAGACAATGGCGCAATGATTGCTGCTGCTGCTATTTTTAGAAAGCGAGCCGGAATGCTTGTGGAAAACAGAGAGGTTAAGGCTTGGAATGAGTTGTTTTAATGCACCCCATCCTCAATTTTTTCAAATTTCTTATCATTATACCAATTCTGGATTTTTTGCAATGTTTCTTGCGAAAAATTCGGTTCGTTGTTTAAAATTCGGTTTGCGGTATTTATAATTTTCTCAATTAGCTGCTGGTCTTGAATCCAGTCAAATTGACGCAAAATCCATGAACCGCTTTGGTCTGAGCCTTCCAAATTCCCCGCACCCCTATTTTGCAAATCCATTTCCGCTATTTCAAAACCATCATTTGTCTTTGAAAAATTCAATAATCTTTTGTAAGTATCGCTGTTATTGTCTTCTTCGCATAGCAAAATGCAAAAGGCTTTTATATTTCCGCGTCCTATTCTGCCACGCAATTGATGCAGTTGAGCGAGCCCAAAACTCTCAGGTTTTTCTATTACCATTAAATTTGCCTCTGGAACATTAACGCCAACTTCTACCACCGTTGTGCAAACTAGCAGGGAAATTTCACCTCTTGCAAAAGCGTTTAAATTAGCTGTGCGTTCTGCTTCGGGCATTTGCCCGTGAACAACGGCTATTTTCCAATCTTTCTTAAATTTTTTCAACTCATCATAAATGTTGGCAACGCACGCAGTTTCTCCAAATTCATCTTCTTGAACTCTGCTCACAACCCAATAGCAACGATTGTCTGCAAGTGATTCTTTATAGAGATAATCTTTCATATTTTCGCGAACAAGGTTTCCTTTCAATTCCGTTTTAACAGGTATTCTTCCGGGAGGTTTTTCTCTCAAAATTATGACTTCCAAATCCCCGTAAAAAGTCATTGCCAAACTTCTCGGAATTGGCGTTGCGCTCATAACAAGCAAATCGGTTTTATTGCCTTTTGCAAGCAAGGCTTCTCTTTGCCTAACTCCAAAACGATGCTGCTCATCTATAATCACAAATCCCAAATTGCAAAATTCTGTGTCTTTGGAGAATAAAGCATGAGTTCCAACAACAGCATTAATTTCGCCGCTCTTTAAGCCTTCCAAAACTTCTCTGCGCTCTGCGGTACCCAAAGCTCCAACAAGCAAAGCAAAACGCAAACCAGCACTATTAAAAACCGCTTGCATACTGGAAAAATGCTGCCTTGCCAAAATATCTGTTGGAACCATGCAGGCTGCCTGCCCGCCTGCTCCGCAAATTCCAATCATAGCAATCATAGCAAGCACAGTTTTTCCGCTACCCACATCACCCTGCAAAAGAGCATGAAACTGGCGGCTGCTCTCAAGTCCGTCTTTTATTTGCTCCAATGCTTGGCTTTGCCCGCTTGTCAGTGTAAATGGCAAATTATTTTTTGCAAACTCCATTTTTTGAGAGTCCAATTTTCTCGAAATTCCAGAATTAGCGAGCAACATACGCCGCCTTGCCATCCGCAAACAAAATGGCAAAAGCGTTAAAATTTTATTTTCTCTCCTTGCCGCATAGGCTTCTTCTATGGTTTGAGGGCAGTGCAAGCTTTTCAATATGTCTAATATGTGGCGTATTTTTAAAAAATTCAACAATTCAGGCGGGCAAATATTTTCTTCTGGCGGCAGAATCAGAAATAAGTTTTTCCCAAATAGAAATTTATAAGCTTTAGCAAAAGTTTTGTCATTTATTTTTTTATTCATAAATTTAGTCTTAGGATAAATAGATACTATGCTGCCATTATAAACATCGTTTTTTCCAAAAGCCCGACATTCAGGATGTGCTATTTGCAATGAACCATTATATATTGTAACGTCGCCTATAATAAGCTTGCGCATTCCAATTCTCAAACCTTTCCACGCGCTTTTTTCGTGAAAAAAAACCAAATTAATTTCTCCGCTCGCATCTTGAAGCGTTGCGTAAAAGGTTCCTTTATTATATTTAAGATTAACAATATCTCCTACTAGAACAACTCTATTGCCTACTCTTGCCTCACTTATCTTTGTTATATTCCGTTCGTCAAGCCATTTGTTTGGCACGTTCAAAAGCAAATCCCAAAGTGTACTTATACCGCTGGCTTTTAATGCCGCTATTTTTTTTGGATCGTCAAGACCTGGAATGGAAGAAAGGTTCACGTGGTAAATATAAAAATTTCTACATTTGTATTATGGTTCCATCGGAAGTAGCCCAATCTCTCATGAATATAAATCCAAAGCTGGATAGAGGGCTTATTGAAAAAACCGTCGCTTTTGTGATGGAAGCACATAAAGGGCAGTTGCGCAAAAGCGGTGAACCTTATATAAAGCATCCTATAGAAGTGGCGAAAACTTTGGCAAATTTAAAAATGGATTCCGTGGTTGTAGCTTCTGGCCTTTTGCATGATGTGGTGGAAGATACCGGGTATTCAATAAAGGAAATTCAGGAAAATTTTGGGGTGGAAATAGCGGAAATGGTGGATAGCGTCACCAAAATTTCCGATATACAAAAAGGCGCAGACAGAACTGCCAAAACATTCAAAAAATTTTTGACTTATGTTTCAAAACGCCCGCAAGTTGTGGCAATAAAGCTAGCAGATCGCCTTAACAATATGTACACCCTGCAATACCTAAAACCCGAAAGGCAGCGTGCCATAAGTGAAGAAACCCTTAGCTTTTACGCACCGTTGGCTCATAGGCTTGGGCTTTATTCATTCAAATTTGAATTGGAAGATTTGGCTTTCAAATATCTGCACCCAGACGAATACGCATCAATAGAAAGTTACCTGCAATTGAGCAATGAGGAACGCGAAGAATATATACATTCAATAATTTTTCCGCTGAATATAAAAATGAATTTGGAACAATTGGACTGCGACATAAATGGCAGGTCAAAGCATATTTACAGCATATACGAAAAAATGAAAATCAGAGGTTGCAAAATAGACGAACTCTATGATATTTTTGCCATTAGAATTATTGTCAATCAAGTTACCGACTGCTATACAGCTTTAGGGTATGTGCATAACTTGTGGATGCCGCTATACAGCCGTTTTAAAGACTATATTGCTGTTCCAAAGCCAAACCTCTACCAAAGCCTGCACACCACGGTTATAGGTCCTGAGGGCAAGCTCGTTGAGGTTCAAATTAGAACCAAAGATATGAACGAAACAGCAGAGCACGGCATGGCAGCGCATTGGGCTTACAAGTTCAATTTGAAAAACGAAGAACTTGAAAAAAATATGGACTGGGTGGGCAAAATAACTAAAATGCAAAACGAAATTCCAAACTCAACGGAATTCTTAGGTTTTTTGCACGAAAGTCTTTTGCCCGAAGATTCTTACGCATGGACTCCTCAAGGGAAAAAAATCACTTTGCCCTCTGGTGCAACCATTTTGGATTTTGCCTTTGCCGTGCACACAGATTTGGGCTTGCATTGCCTAGGTGCCCGTGCTGGTGGTAGCGTTTTGGGTTTAGATGCAGATATCCCCGTTGGCGAAACAATTCAGGTTTTGCAAAGCGATTCCCAAGAACCGCAAGAAAATTGGTTATCCATAGCTAAAACTCCAAAGGCTCAATCTGCCATAAGGCAATGGCTTAGAAAAACGATAACAACTCAATCCGAAGTTTTAGGGCAAAAGATATGGCAAAGGGAATTGCAAGGTCTAAAAATATCAAAAGAAAATTATCCCAAAGACTCCGATATTTGCCACGCTTTTAAGGTTCAAAATATAAGTTCTTTTTACGAAAGCCTTGGCAAAAGCGAAATTCCTATTAAAAACGTTTTCAATTTTTTAAAACGATATTCAGATGATTCTTATGCTTGGCAAAAGCTTAAACTCTTCAATGTGTTCAGCTCGGCAGAAAATGCTCCTATAAGCATAGGCTACAACGAAAGATTTTTGCTCAACTATGCCTCATGCTGCAACCCCTTGCCTGGCGATAATGTGAGGGGAATTATGAAAAGCGGCAAGGGAATAGAGATACACAAGGAAAATTGCAAAATCTTGAATAAATTTCCGCAGGAACAGCAAATATCCCTGCAATGGGACCAGCCAAACTCCGCAAAACCGGAATTTAAATGCGTTTTCAGGGTGGAAGCCTCAGATAAAGTGCAAATGAAAGACGTTTTCAGTGCGGTTTCAAAACACAATGCGCTTGTAAAAAAAACTATTTTTGAGAATAAAGAAGGGCAGATCAGGGGCAAGATAGACTTGCTCGCTTTTAATTCTGCTCAGGTGAAAAACATAGAGCAATCGCTAAAAGCTATTGCTGGAATTCAAAGGATAAAACTGCTATGAGAAGCACTATTAAAATCCACGTCCCTCCTTCGCAGCAAGTCATGCGCAATCGCACCTATAACCGCCATATGCGCAATTTGTACTACGAAAAGTCTAACTATCAGTTCAGAAAAATAAAGAAATCCATGGAAGCAAAAGTTCTGCCCAAAGAACTAAACTTGTTGCCAGAGCTTTATGAATTTCTGGAACATTTGGATGTGTGCCAGTTTTATGCAAAACAAGCGGTTTATTGCAACAAGTCCGAAAAGATAATTCCCTATTCCCAAGACCATCATTGGGGAATTCTGCAAGAAGAAATTTTATTGGTATATTTTTTGGAAGAACAAATTTCCAGTGCTAAATATGTGGTGCACCATATTGAAATAAACCAGAAAATACAGGCTTTTGCGAAAAAAGCTGAAAATGATGTTGTTGTGCATCATATACTCTCTAACATAGACGAGCTAAATAAAGACACAGAAAAAGATTTGCGTTATTTTTGCGATAACATTGAAAAAAGGTATAAGATAGGAAATAAATTGTTTGGAGTTTTGCAGGAATTGCAAAATTTTCAGTAAGGATATTTTATGGAAGAAAGAGAAGAATTTGCAAAGCAGCAGCGTTTTATATGTGGCATAAGAGATGTAGAGGAAATGCTCAAGAAAAAGCCGGGCTTGGTTCATAGGGTACTGTTTAAGCTGAAAAGCGGCAACGTTAAATTATACGAGCTGCAAAAACTTGCCGAGCAAGTGAATGTTCATGTTCAGCAGGTAGAAGAAAAATTTTTGGACAAGTTTACAAAAAGGCATGGCGGCGTTATTGCTCTTTGCCACGAAAAGGCTATGCTGCCCTGGAACGAGGCGCGAAAAATTTTGATGGAAGTAAAGCAAAACGACACTCCCTGCCGCGTTGTGGTTGCCACAAATTTGGAAGACCCTCATAATCTAGGTGCTTGCATTCGCTCTTCGCTTGCATTAGGCGTTGGTATTATGTTGCTCCCATCAAAAGGCTCTTGCGGATTAACGCCTGCCGTGGAGCGAAGCTCGGCAGGGAGCCTTGAAAAAATGACCATTTGCCGCCCAGGCAATCTTGAGTTTGCCTTAAAGGAACTCAAAGAAGCAGGCTATCAAATTGTGGGTTTAGACGGGCACAGCCAAACTTTAATAACTGAATTTAAATTTTCCAAACACCTCGTTATGGCAATTGGCGGTGAAGACAAAGGGCTTCCGCCATATATAAGAAAATTTTGCGACTCTATTGTGAAAATACCAATGTCTGTAGAAGCTCATTCCTACAATGCAAGCGTAGCACTTGCGCTGGGGTTATATACGGCAACTTTTTCTATATTTACCCACATACAAACTGGAGATTGAAATGAAACAAATATCAGCGCAGAACCTTGATTTCAAGGAACTGAACGAGCAGGTAAAAGCGACTACGGAAGATGTTTGCATAGACCACTGCTATGGGCAAAGGTTTATTGGTAGCACATTGAAGGGAAGAACGATTGTGATAAATGGAACGCCTGGCAATGCACTCGGTGCTTATTTAGACGGTGGTGTGATTGAGGTAAATGGCAATGCCCAAGATGCAGTGGGCGACACGATGAATGACGGCAAAATAATAGTCCGCGGCAGCACTGGCGATGCTTTAGGCTATGCTATGCGAGGCGGCAATATTTTTATACGTGGCAATTCTGGATATAGAACCGGAATTCACATGAAGGAATACAAAAGCAAAAAGCCAGCTATTGTAATAGGTGGAAGAACGGGCAGTTTTTTAGGAGAATATTTAGCAGGCGGAATTATAGTGGTGCTTGGCATAGATATAGAGGAAATTCCTGTTGGGAATTTCACAGGCACAGGCATGCACGGCGGCAAAATTTTTATTAGAACAAACAAGGAACTTTCTGGGCTTCCTGCACAAGTTGTGCTAGAAATCGCTTCTGCTGCCGATTTGCAGGAAATAGAACCTTATATTGCAGAGTTTGCAAAATATTTCAATCTGGATGCAAGCTCTTATGTGAAAGACAGGTTTTATATCCTGAAACCCAATGCGAAAAATCCTTATAAGCAGCTATATACCCATAATTAGAAACTGCTAAATAACCTTATGCTCGAAGAACGAAAAACCATCTATCTTGTTGATGATGATATGGCAAATTTGACGCTTGGCAAGAATACGCTTGTTGAGTATTATAAAATTTTCACCATGAATTCAGGAGCCTCTCTATTGAAATTTCTTGAAAAGAACATTCCAGATTTAATTCTTTTAGACACTGAAATGCCAGAGATGAACGGCTACGATGTGATAAAAATCATAAAAAGCAAAAGTGAAACCAAAAATATTCCAATTATCCTTTTAACGACAAAAATTGATGGAAGCAGCGAACAGGAAGGGCTTTCGCTTGGAGCTATAGACTATATAACCAAACCATTTTCTCCATATCTTTTGCTTAGGCGTATAGAAACGCATTTAAAACTTGCAAATTACAATAAACATTTGCAAGAAGTGGTTACGGCTAAAACTAAATCTGTATTGGAGTTTCAAAATGCCATTTTAAAAGCAATGGCAGAACTTGTGGAAAACCGCGATGATATTACTGGCAAGCATGTGGAAAGAACGCAAAATTATTTGGGTTTATTGATTGGAGCCCTTTTAAAGCACGGATTGTATGCAGAAGAAATGTACAATTGGGATATAGGTTTGGTGTTAAGGGCTTCGCAGTTGCATGATGTTGGCAAAATTGCGGTGAAAGAAGAAATTCTCAAAAAAAATGGCAAACTCACAGAAGATGAATTTGCCGAAATAAAAAAGCATCCACTTTGCGGAGAAGAAATTATTGAAAAAATAAAACAAAATACAACTGAGCATGAATTTTTGGAACATGCTAGAATTTTTGCCCTCACTCACCACGAAAAATGGGATGGGAGTGGTTATCCAAAAGGCTTAAAAGGGCAGAAAATTCCGCTTCATGGCAGGCTTATGGCCATAGTCGATGTATATGACGCTTTGGTTTCCGACAGGCCTTATAAAAAGGCATTTTCGCATGAAGATGCTATTAAAATTATCTCAGACAGCAGCGGAACGCATTTTGACCCTGATTTGGTAGGTGTATTTCTTGAAATATCCGATAAGTTTAATGAAATCACAAACTCTTTTAGGTAGCAATGATTAAACCATTTTCAACAATAAAAGAAAAATCAAAACACCTTGTTTTGAGTCTTTTCTTTATTTCCTTTATAACGCTTTTTGTTGTGTCTGTTATTGCAAATCATTTCATCACTATTTCTGTACGCGCAATGGAATACAATATAGAGCACCGCATAATTTCTGTGGCTGAATACTTGGCAAGCTCCGTGAGCATAGAAGAATTGGATAAATACCGCAAAATAGAAGACATGAACCTCCAATCATATAAAGATTTGCACAGAAAATTGTTGGATTTTTCCAAAAAAGCCGAGGTTAAATATGCGTATTTTATTCGCCCTTTAAAAGATTCAATGCAGTATATAGTGGACAATGATTTTAACGATGAAACGCGAGTTGGTTTGGATACCCCACCTTATGATGCGGGCCCCCTGCCTTGGATATTGCCTGTGCTGGAAGGGCAATCCGTTCATTCCGGCTTAGGCAATTACACCCCTGGCTGGGAAGGGCTGCTAACTGGCTATGCACCAATTTTTGACCAAGAAGGCAATGTTAAAGCAATTGCAGGAGTAGATATAGAAGACCAAGATATTGCATCTGCAAGGAAAATGATATCCATTCTTACGGCAGTTCAAATTATTTCTGTGGTACTTGTGTTCATGAGCGGCTTGCTAAGCCTTTTCCGTTTTCACGAAGAAACTCGCAAGGCAGAGAAAGCACAAATAGAAGCAGAAAAAGCCAATGAAACCAAATCAAAATTTTTGGCAAATATGAGCCATGAAATAAGAACGCCTATGAATGCGATAATAGGCATGGCAGAACTTGCCCTGCGCGAAAATATGACTTCTACCGCAAAGGAATATATTTCCACAGTTAAACAGGCGGGCACTAACCTTTTATCCATAATCAACGATATTCTAGATTTTTCAAAAATAGAAAGCGGCAAGCTAGAAATAGTTCCAGTTGACTATATGTTTTCTTCTCTGATAAATGATGTAGTAAATATTATCAAAATGAGGGTTACAGATTCAAGACTGCGATTTGATATAAATGTGGATAGTAATATACCTAATGCTCTTTTTGGAGATGAAGTGAGAATACGGCAAGTGCTGCTCAATATATTGAGCAATGCTGTGAAATACACAAAAAAGGGCTTTGTCTCCTTTTCTGTAAATGGAGAAATAACCAAAGACACAGTTTTTTTAACCATGACTGTTGCAGATAGCGGTATAGGCATAAAAAAGGAGAATCTGGCAAAATCATTCGAAGATTTTGTTCGGTTAGATTTTACTGCCAATAAAGATGTAGAAGGTGCAGGGCTTGGGCTTGCCATAACAAAAAATCTCGTTACGGCAATGGGCGGCGATATAAATGTTTGTTCAGAATATGGCAAAGGCAGCACATTTATCGTTAAATTGCCGCAGAAAATACGCTCCCATGAACCTTTCGGCACCATTAAAACTCAGGAAGAACGCAGCGGCGATAATATAGCAATTAAATTTAATGCTCTAAAAGCAAGAATTCTTGTTGTAGACGACATAGACACAAATTTAAAGGTGGCCGAAGGCTTGATGCGGCCTTACAAAATGCACATTGATTTATGCCTAAATGGTTTTGCAGCTATTGAGGCGGTAAAAAAAAACATATACGACTTGGTGTTTATGGATCACATGATGCCAGAAATGGATGGAATTGAAGTTACAAAGTATATAAGGGAAATAGACGACAAAAATCCATATTATGCAAATTTGCCAATTATAGCGTTAACCGCCAACGCTGTTTCCGGTACAAAGGAAATGTTTTTGGCAAATGGGTTCAACGATTTTTTATCAAAGCCCATAGACACTGTTAAGCTAAATATCATTTTAACAAAATGGATTCCAAAAGAAAAACAGGAACAGTTGGAAGTAAAGGTAACTGATGCTGGTGATTTCGAAACTACGGATATGAAAATTGATGGTATTGATGTAAAGAAAGGCATTTCCATGACAGGTGGAACTATAGAAGGCTACATGCAGACTCTTGCCGTATTCTACAAAGACGGAATTAGGAAGATAGAGGAAATTAAGAATAGCCTAGAAACGGATAACTATCCCTTATATGCCATATATGTCCACGCATTGAAAAGTGCAAGCGCAAGCATAGGGGCTTTGGATTTATCCGAAATTGCGAAATCCTTAGAAATGGCAGAAAAACAAGGAGATTTGAACTATATTAAACTGTACAATCATAAATTTTTAACAGCTTTGGGAACTCTTTTAAATAATATAAATGCTATTCTTTTAGCAAACAAGAAAAATGAACAAAAAGGCTCTGTTGATTTTGAAATCCTAAAAAGCGAACTTAATAAACTGAAAAAAGCGATTGATATTTTTGATTCCGATGCTATTTACAAAGCAACGGAATTTCTGCAAACATTTACGCAGGAGGCAGATGTAGGTGATGGCATTGAAAATATTTTGCAAAAAATATTAATTGGAGAATACGAAGAAGCCTCAGCAATGATAGATATTTTAACAAAGGAAATATTGCCTGCATCTTGATTTTTTTGCATAATTACCGTTCAAAAAACGCGAAAAACGCAGTTTTTCAAAAAAAAATATAAAAATTTAATCTTTTTTCTTGACAAAATGAAAAAAATTATATATATTTACATCTAGTTATCTACGAATGTAGGTTGCGCACACACAAAGGCGTGTGTTTTTTCCGTGTCGGGGGGCACCCTAACTGGGAAGGAACACTCGCCTTTTTTATTTTAAGGAGAAACCGGTATGAGACAGGTTGCTATCTACGGAAAGGGTGGAATTGGAAAGTCCACCACCACTCAAAACTTGACTGCAGGTCTTGGCGAAATGGGCAAAA
>Ga0268262_10000202_pt1 | contig 78988 bp, 78 predicted proteins | sample TergutNc150P3_FD_190354 | JGI IMG/M metagenome (GOLD analysis project Ga0268262, IMG submission 190354) | Nasutitermes corniger P3 segment gut microbial community from laboratory colony in Florida, USA - Nc150 P3 (SPAdes) (version 2) | ecosystem: Host-associated > Arthropoda: Insects >...
GCAATGAACACTCCGCCGCCGCATGGGGTAGGGTTTTGCTGATTGTTTATGTTTCCCTGTATTGTCCCGCCTTTCATAATAAATTCCGCCTGATTTTCTAAATCGTCCGCAACTGTACGAATAAAAATACCCGCTCCGTTGCGGTAGGTATCGGAAGAGGCGCAGTGAGCGTTGCTGTAGTTGTTTTGAAGAACAACTTTATCGTACATTATCAGTTTTGAATTCCGTCCGTTTATTGTAATCAGGGGCGCGTGGGCTTCAATGGGAGGGGTGTTCAAATACCCGCCGTCAATAATAAGCTCGCTTCCCATGTAAGGTTTGCCCAGAGTTAAAGTTGCGTTATCTCCGTTCAGCCAAAAAAGCGGATATTCCAAATTGCCGCTTCCCCGCTGTATGGTTCTGTTGCCGTCCGCGGCTGCAAGACGGATATGTTTAAGGGTATCGATAATTATCGGTTTATCTAAAATTAAATCCGAAAGCACGGTTATTTCATCGGGTTCGTCGATTGAAGTTCCCTCGGCGGCTTCAAAGGCTTCGTACAATGTAGAGTAGTAATGTACTGTTACGCCGTCTATTCTGCTGGCTGCGGGCGGAGTTGTTTCCGCAAAAGCTGTCAAAGCAGTGAAAAGCAGGAAAAACACGCAAATTCTGTAAAACATCGGTTATTATATCATAATATGGAAGAAATTATCAATTGTTCCGGTGTCAGATGTTATTAACTTTGCTTAGTAAGTATTAAGTCTATCTAATCTTTTAATCCGTTTTTGTAGATTTAGACTTTTCTCTTATCGCGGCCGCTGCCTTGCCCGCACCTTTGCCGTTTTTTCGCGCCATTTGACAGCTCCAGAATAATGTTCCTTCAATAAAACCGCGTACATACGCTTCATCTTTATCTGAAAGCATGGAAATTTTTTCCTCTATGCTCATCTGCTTCATTTTCAACATAACCTTCTCTTTGTTTTCCATAAATGGCTTCTCCTTTAACTAAGTTATATTATATATAACTTAATAAATCATGTCAACTTTCCGTTAATTTGTTTCTGCTTAAAATATACCCCCTCCTGCGGTTTTTCCTATGGCGAAATAATGCCAAGATAAGGCGAAATGTTGCGTTTTCAATAAAAAGACTTGCAAATTATCAAGGAGCAATTAACAATTAGCAATGAGCAGTGAGCAATGAGCAATGAAATCAAGCTGAGCTTGGAAATACAACGATTAGCTTGGGTACAACAACATTGCTAATTGCTCATTGACATGGGGGTTTTATGGAACTTGAATACAAATTCTACTTCAAGAATGAGTGCAGGCCGCTGGCTTCGCTCTCGCTTCACGAGGTTGCAGGTTTTGCGTGTCCTTCCGGTTTTGTACTGCCTTTGGAAAAACCCGATGCCTACGCTTTGTATTATGTGATTGAAGGCAAGGGAGTTTACACGCTGTCCGGCACGGATTTCACGGCGCGGGAAGGAGACCTTTTTGCCATGTACCCCGGCGTCAGCGTTAGGTGCCGCGCCGACAAGAAAGAGCCGTGGGAATTGGGCGGAGTCAGTTTTGACGGAGCGGACGCGCGGCTTCTGCTTAACGCGGCCGGTTTTGTGCCGAAAAGCCCGGTGCGCCATCTTGACGATTATTCACAAGAAAATGTTATGAGATTTATAGAAGGCATATATGTGTTCCGCGATCAAAATCTTTTCGGCACTATCCAATCGACCGCAATTTTGTACGCTTTTATGTCCCTTTTGGTAAAAACCGCCTCCTGGGACCAAACGGCTATGCCGCCGGGCTGGACAGGCGCCGTTCATTTTCAAAAAGCCCTGCATTTTATCAATGATAATTATTCCCGGCCTATTACCGTGGACGATATTGCCGATCATGTAGCCTTAAGCCGCAGCCGCCTGTACCGTGTTTTTATGCAACAGGTTTTTATGTCCCCCCAACAGTACCTTATGGAATACCGTATGCGGGAAGGCCAGAGACTTTTGGAGAGGCGAACAGGTTCCATTAAAGAAATTGCCCAAGCGGTGGGTATGGAAGATCCGCTGCGCTTTACAAAAATGTTCAAACAGTACACGGGAAAGACTCCTACGGATTTTATGAAAGGACTGATTAGCGAAAATAATAAATAAGAAATAAAAAATAAGAGAGAAACGAGATATGTTATCAATCTGAGCGTGACTTCATGATTAGTTCTGGTACAACGACTCTTCTATTTTATATTTCTTATTTATTATTTGTTATTTGTATATCTGGTTATTGCACGCTAATCATTCTTAAAAATATACCATATTAACCGTTAAATGGGAATTGACCTGGTTAATGATTTTCTTTATAGTTATAATAACGTGAAAAAAACATTGGGTGACCGTTTGGCTTTCCTTATCTCGGAATTAGGCATTATGCAGAAGGATTTTGCCCATAGGATTAAATATACTCAGGCTTATGTTTCCATGGTTCTAAGCGGCGTAAAACCCAGTCCCGGCAGACGTTTTATTGACGCGATTTGCCGCGAATTCAGCGTTAACTCAGAATGGCTTACCGGCGGCAAAGGTGAAGTTTTTTCTATTCCCGGTTTGCCGTTATCTTCGGGAAAAGCGGAGATTCTGGCAAAGTTCCGTCTGTTGCCCGATGATAAACAAAAAGTAGTGGAAGATATTATTGACGGCTTTTTGCAAAAATCTATGGCCTTTGATGATAGTGAAGCGAAGAAAAAAAAGAAATAAGAAATTATATTGCTATCATGCGTTACTATCCCCCCAAAGCTTTTTTGAATTTGTCGGCAACTGCCAGAAAAATATCAATAAGGTTGGGGTCAAATTGTTTACCCTTATTTTCTACCATTATTTTGACGGCTTCTTCGTGCGTAAACGCATTTTTATATGATCTTACGGAAACAAGCGCGTCGTATACGTCGGCAATTGCCATGATGCGTCCCAATAAGGGTATTTCATTTTCTTTTAAGCCTTTTGGGTAACCTGTGCCGTCCCATTTTTCATGGTGGCTGACGGTGAGAATTTTTGCGTATTGTAAAAATTCGTTTTCTTTTGTCATGCTCTCTATTTTTATTATTATTTGCTCTCCGAATGTCGTGTGCTTTTTCATTTCGTTAAATTCATCTTCAGTGAGCCTGCCGGGTTTTTTAAGGATTCTGTCTTCTATGGAAATCTTGCCAATGTCGTGTAACTGGCTGGATTGGGTTATCAGGTCTATATCCCAGTCTTTTGTTATTTCCTGATAAATGCCTGCCTTGCGAATTTCGTCTAACAGTATTTTCATTCCCCGCTGCGTTCTGTCTATGTGGCCGCCTGTTATGTCATCGCGGCATTCTACCAGTTCCGCCATTGTTTTTAACAGGGCGCGTTCAAGGCTGAGGGATTTTTCCACGGCCTTGGCTTTCGCGATGGCTAAACGCAGCAGTATTACGCACAGCGACAGGGCGAGAACCAACCCTAACACGATGAGTATACGGACGGAATCATAAAGATCGTAGTAAAACCGGGACAGGGGGGTTGTGATCCCTATATACCAGTTGTTAAAGATACGTTTAAAAAAAACAATCGCGGAACTGCCGTTTGAATTTTTTATTCTGACGGCGGACATTTCTTTTCCTGAACGCAGTTTTCGGGCTATGTCGCGATAGTCGCCGCCTAAATCCCGCAGCTGGCGGCCTATGAATGTTTTGTCAGGGTATGTCATAAATGTCAGATTTTGGCTTAGGAGCATTCCGTAGCCGCCGGAAGCCAGGGCAAGTGAATCTACATATTCCGTCAGCCAATCAATCTTTATAATTAAAACGATGATTCCCACCATATCGCCGTTTTTTAAGTCGATGTTCCTAACTGCGGACATAACTGTATTTCCGTTCCGCCAGTCCATATAGGGTACTGTAAAGGCGACGGATTTGCCGCTTCGTATCCCCGTCTGATACCATGGGCGCGTCTGCGGAATATAATCGGAGGAAGCGGCCTTGAGCCCAATGCTGTCGTAAAATTCCCCGTTGATATACGCGAAAATACCGTCGTAAATCATAAGCCCCTGATCGCGTTTGCGAAGCCATTCGTTGGTGAGGGCAAGGTACTCTATTATTTCTTCGCTTTTGGCGTTCCGTTCTATCATACTTTGTACGATATAATAGGAATTGAGGAGGGTTGTTTCCGCTTCCGAAAGTCCCGCTCTCACGTTAGATTCGGCTGAAAACAACATTGCATTTGCCTCGCTAGACAGGCGGCTTTGCAATATGCGTCCAATAAAGAGAAATGATGTGATTGCCATGAGCGCGAATGCGGCGAATACGAAAAGCAACTGAAGGTAATTGTCACGCGATACTAAACGCGGCAGGGAAAATAGTTTCATTCTGCCACCGTGCGGTAGTACCAATTTATTCCATAACGGATTTCATCATCGGTCAGCTTTCCGCCTTCCCTGCCGATACTCTTGCCGTTGTTGGTTTCCATTACTCCGTTGAACACGTCAAATTCGCCGTCTTCAATGCGCCGCCGTTCTTCGTCAATTATTCGCTCTGCCTCCGCATTCAGAGGGATATTTTTATTAAGGGGGGCAAGGTCTATTATTTGATCTTTCAATGAGCCGTACCACGGGGTGGTGGTAAACGTCCCGTCCATTACGCTTTGCACCAGAAAGGTATAATACGCGCTCCAGCGCCATAATACCGAAGTGATGACCGCATTTGGCACGTTGACGCTCATATCGGTACTGTAACCTATTCCCCATACTCCGGCTCTTTCGGCTTCTATCATCGGTGTGGGCGTATCGGTGTGCTGGGCAATTACATCACAGCCATCGGCAATGAGGGCGCGGCTTACAAACGCCTCTCCCATTGGATCAAACCAGCTATGGGTTATTTTGACGTAAATTTTCGCTTTGGGATTTACTTTTTCTACTCCGAGCGCGAAGGCGTTTATACCTGCGGTTATGCCGCTGTTTTCTTTTCCCCATGCGGCTACAAAACCGATTTTGTTGGTTTTTGTTTTCATGCCCGCCACAAGACCTGAGAGGTAACGCGCCTGATAAACTTTTCCATAGTAATTGGTTAGATTGGTATCATTGTATTTATTCCCCATAACGGCGAATATGACGGACGGAAAATCCCGCGCTAGTTGTTCGCAGATGTCCATGTAACCCCAACTTGTTGAAATAATGATATTGGCACCCTGCGCGATAAGTTCGCGGAGCGCGTTTTCAATGCTCATTAAATCCACATCGTCTATGTTGATTTTGTAGAGTATCTGGTCGTCCGCTAAACCAAGATTTTTTTTCATTTCATTTATGCCCGCCTGATGGGCGCAGGCGTAACCGGAAGATTCAGAGAAAGGGTCGGTTATGTGGACCACTCCAATCTTTACGTTCTCTTTTGCAAGAGGCATACCGGGTTTCCAGCTTTCTTTTTTACAGGAGATGGAGAGTAAAAGAAAGATAAGTAAAATAATCCCCTTTGTTATAAATTGTTTAAATATCATAATTACTCCTCCTTATGATGTTTTATAACAAATTGATTATCTTTCTAATTTACTTCACGCCTCATTAATATTCAATAGAGTCGCCGTCCGTCAAATTTATGTGACTGACGCCGGAGGCATATCCGGGGCGTGAACCAAACAATTTTACCGGTGACACTGAAGGCCTGCGCCGTATATAATAATTATAAAAAATAATGATAATGATGAAAATTATTCATTTATAGTTTTCTGTTTATTTATATATATTTTAGGAGAATAAAAATGAAAAATCAGTCGGTAATTGGGAAAATTTTATCGGTTTTGGTTTGCTGTTTTTTAACGGCATGCGCAATAACAAAACCAAACGAGGAACGAAAAATGCTTAAGGAGACACAAAATATAGAATCAACTAATAATACGGAATTTTCCGGTATAATATTTAATGGCAACAGCAACGGAAGCCGTCCATTGGAAGGCACTCCCTATAGTTATGAAATATGGAGCGCAAGCGGAAATAATAATCGGCTTATTTGGTATGGACCGGATAAAGGCGGCGGGGCGGCATTCAGGGCTGAATGGAATAATGCGGATACTTTTCTTGGCCGGGTTGGATTATATTGGAATAAGGGAAAACCATATACGGACTACAAAAATGTTTTTTGTGATTTTGAGTTTACCCGTTCCGCCAATGGTACTGCCGGCGGTCATTCTTATTTAGGAATTTACGGATGGTCAAGGAATCCGATGATAGAATGGTACATTGTAGATGACTGGTATGGAAACGGAATAATACAACCTAATAACATCGGCGGCGAGGCGGTCAAAAAGGGCGAATTTTTTGCAGACGGCGCAGTCTATTTTATTTATCGGGCGACAAGACCGGCCGGCTCCGGCAATATAGAAGGCAGCAAAGCCCCTTTCCCTCAATATTTCAGCATACGCCAGGTACGCCGGCAGAAAGGAACAATATCCATAACGGAACATTTTAAGGCATGGGAAAAAATAGGCTTAAAACTGGGAACAAATATGTATGAGGCAAAATTTCTTGTAGAAGCCGGCGGCGGTACCGGTTGGATGGACGCTTCATATATTTCAATTTATCAAAAAGATTGAATATAAATCTTATTCAAAATAAACTTCCTTGTAAGTCCCATTTCCCATGTCCTGTAAATACCAACCATGTAAACCGGTTTTTCCGTTTGAGACATACGGAAGCCATGGCTTTACCGACGACGTTGTATTTGTTTCAAGATCATCTAATTTTTTATCAAGCCACATTCCATAAGCGTTGTGTCTTGCCGATAAGTAAACAGTAACAACCTGATCTTGATTTAAAGACCATCTCTTGGTTGTTTCTAAAGAAATAAGATCACCGGCATCATCTTTAAAATAAATATTTGTACCGCTCTGAAAGCTAAATTTTAAGATCATTTTGTATTTAACATTATATTCTCTTTCTTTTTGTTTGCCTTCAACCTGAAAACTGAATAAATCAATTTCTCTATATTGGCTTCTGTCAATTGATTGGGCAAAAACCGAAAAAGAAACAAACAATAAACCGGCCGCCATTAAATATTTTTTCATAATAACCTCCACAATATAATAATCGCTTATTTTTAATGTTTCTTCAACTCATTGCCCCAATTCTCATGACTTCAAACTATACAGCCCGTACATAAGCGGTAACGCCGTCATGTAAACGGGAAAAACATATAAGCCATATTGCCGGTTCGTAGTAGATATTATTCTAACTTATCACTGACAAAGAAAATCAGCGCGTTTCATAAATTCATTCGATAACCTTTTCTCCCATTTAATGGAAAAACTGACAGGGGCCTGCGATTCTTTAAACTCTTTCAGTATCGCGCGAATTCCGTTGATGTTTGGATTTCGGGTAACGTTTACCATGTTACCGTTTACCTTCGCGATAATCGCCTGGGAGTCGGTAACAAGAATATAGTTACCGGGATGTTCTTTCGCGTACTGAACGGCGCGGAAAATTCCTTCGGATTCGGTGTCATCGTTGCTGGTGGAAGCGGAAATCCCGAAAAAACCGGACTCTTCAAAAATTATTTTGTTATCCTTAACAACCACATACGCCCATTTTTCAAGACCGCCGTCTGTGTAGATGTAAATATATTTGTTGGAAACGGAAGCTTGTTTTTTAGCCTTCAAAATTGTCCCCCTGCCCAACGCCCTCCATAGCCGGCATCCAGTGGCTTCTTAATTCTTTGTACTCTATCTTGTTAAAAACAGGCTCAATATCGCCGTTTTCCTTGACCGTTTCAAAAAGAAACGTGGAAAACGTTTTATACTTTCCCATGACAATTAGCGCATAACGCTTTTTCGCCTCTTTGGCGTCGTCAGGAAATTCTTTTTTGCAGGTTTGATAAAAACCTGCCGCTTTTTTGCAAAGCGCGTCTATCTTATGCCTGAAATCTACCCATTCCGCGATAATTTCATCGGTACGCTTCTTGATTTCAGGCCACGCGGCAAGCGCGTCGTCTATCCATTCTTCCTTAATCGCCGTAAACAGTTTTTCATCAGAAAAATGATCTTCGCCTTTAAGAGAAGAAAGACTTCGGTAATGTTCGGATTTTATTTTTATCCGGTTGAAATTCCCGTCCTGCACTACGACGCCTTCGCGGTCATTGGTATCAATGGCTTTACAGTGTGAAACGACGTCATCAATATTTTTTAACGGATGAATTTTTGGAGTATCAAAAGTAAGGGCGAAATTTTTTACCGCCCATTCGGGAGTATGTTCCATACCCTGCGGATCGCGGCAGCCAAGAAGAGTCAGTTTGGTTTCGCGGTATGGGACAATTATTTTGTTATAAGGGGACGTTAGTTCAAACATAAAAGTCCACAGCTGCGGCAAACGCTTTATTTCGTCTTCATGACCGCGCAAGGCGTAATCGCGAAGGGAGGCAAAAGTATGCGGCGGCGGGAGGTTTTCATCGTTTTCAACAGGATAAAACTCAGGCACTTCCGTGTCAATTTCAAAACTGCCGTTGGTAGTCCATAAATCGCGCTCTTGGGGAAAACCTTCGCGCTCAGTAACTTTTATCAGTTTGATGAGGGAACCGTCAAGTTTTTCGCGCACATACAAACCGTTGTTCCAGTCGATGGGGTCGGCGCCCGCCTCTCCGTAATTGGCAAATTTAAAAAACGGCATAAGCAGGGGGCGGACTGTTCCGTCTTCGCGAATATCGTACACCGAGCCGCGGCAGCAGCGGACAATCGGATTGGTAAAATCAGACTCGAACTGGCTGTATTTAAACATATAAAGATTAGGGCAAACAGAATGTTGTTTGGTTTTTATAGCAAAGGGCGGCTTTGCCAATTCATCCTGAAAATTTCCAATATTCTTTTTTATAAAGTTGGTTAAATAATCCCAACTGTCGTATTGTCCCATTTGTTCTTCCTTATTAAGAATAGCTATTTTTTTTTGATTCCGTCAATAATTCTAATTTTCCCCACTTTAATAAATTTTGAAAAAATGTTATCCTACTAAATATTTAAGGAGACATTATGAAAAAGCTGGGCGGCGTATGGACGCCCCACCATAAATACACGGCAAACAGCGCGCCGCAGATTATGCCCGTACCGGCGGAAATCAAGCTGCCAATGTCCATGCACTCGGGAACGCCCGCAAAACCGGTTGTCGCCGTGGGAGACTATGTAAAAGTAGGACAGGTTATCGGCGAAGCCGTTGGATTTGTTTCATCGCCTGTTCATGCCAGCGTCTCAGGGACTGTAAAAAACATTGACAACCTTGACGATATTACGGGCGAGAAAGCCGTATCAATTACAATTACTTCGGACGGAAAGCAGGAACTTTTTGACAGCATCGCGCCGCCTAAGGTTACCAACCTTACCGAGTTTCTGGAAGCCGTAAGAAACAGCGGCGTAGTCGGTCTTGGAGGCGCGGGTTATCCTACGGCGCCAAAGTTTACGTTAAAAGAAAGCGTTAAGCTTGATTATATACTGGTTAACGGCGCGGAATGCGAACCATATATCACTTCCGATACAAGGACAATGGTAGACGATACCGATTTGCTCTGGGAAGGCGTTCTGCTTATGAAGGAATACCTAAAACCTAAAAACTTAATTATATGCATCGAAAAAAATAAACCTAAACCGATAGAAAAAATTAAAGCGCTTTGCGAAGGCAAAGAGGGAATATCGGTGCGGGTACTGCCCACTTTATACCCTCAAGGGGAAAGAAAAGTGCTGGTTTACAATGTAACAGGACGGATTGTACCGGAAGGCGGACGTCTTCCCGACGTAGGGTGTATCGTTGTAAACTGCACGACGGTCGCAGTTTTTTCAAAGTACATAAAAACGGGAATCCCCCTTGTTTCAAGATGCGTAACCGTTGACGGACCGGCTGTAAAAAAACCCTGTAATATAATAGCCCCTATCGGCTCTCCCGTCCGCGCTTTACTTGATTTTTACGATAAACAGATTACCGATGAAAAATCTAAACTGCTTACCAACGGACAACTCAGTGAAAATGTAAAAAAAATAACCTTGGGCGGCCCGATGATGGGGTTGGCGATTCCCGGCATTGACATTCCGATTGTAAAGATTACAAGCGCGATTCTCGTCTACACGGCAAAAACAGCATTGCCCCCCGAACCTACCCCATGTATTAAATGCGGACGATGCCTTTCAAGATGCCCAATGAGCCTTATGCCGCCTAATATCGAGAACGCCTACGAGCTTAAAAAACCGGAACTGCTAAAAAAATTCAAAGTAAATATGTGCGCGGAATGCGCCTGCTGCGCTTATACGTGCCCTGCAAAAAGGCCTCTTGTGCAGGTAATGATTCTTGCAAAAGATATGCTTTACAATTATGAAAAAGCGAAAAAGGAGGCAAAATAATGGAACCTGTCAATTTGATTGTTTCACCCGCGCCTCATATTCGCTATAAAGCGACGACAAACCGCATAATGCTCGACGTTATTATTGCGCTTCTTCCGGCATTTGTATTCGCGGTATGGGTATTCGGCCCCCGCGCCGCTCTTATAACCGGAGTCTGCGTACTATCCTGCGTCTTTTTTGAATGGGCTTTTGAAAAAATCCTAAAAAGAAAAAATACAATAAACGATTTATCGGCGGTAATAACCGGGATGTTACTCGCTTACAATTTGCCCGTAACAATTCCCGTCTGGCAGGCAATCTTCGGAAGCTTTACTGCAATTGTTCTTGTCAAACAGCTTTACGGCGGACTTGGAAAAAATTTCGCAAACCCGGCGATAACCGCCCGCGTTGTAATGTTCCTCGCGTTTCCCGTAACAATGACGACATGGATAGAGCCTTTTGTATGGAAGACTTCATCTGACATTATCACGGGAGCCACGCCTCTAATGCTGCTTTTTAAAGGTCAAGCCGACGGCTTAAACACATTGGATCTTTTCCTGGGATTCCACGGCGGCTCTTTTGGAGAAGTAAGCGAAGCCGCGCTTTTACTTGGCGGTTTATACCTTTTGTTCCGCCGTGTTATTTCATGGCACGCGCCCGTATCATTCATCGCGGTTGTATTCGCTCTGACGGCGTTAGCCGGCGTGAATCCCGTACATCATATTCTTTCAGGCGGATTATTTTTAGGCGCGATATTCATGGCTACGGATTATGTCACTACCCCGCAGACAAATCTAGGACGCGTCATTTTTGGCATAGGCTGCGGCATACTAACCGTATTAATCCGGCTTTTCGGAAGTTATCCCGAGGGAGTGTCTTACTCAATTCTTATCATGAATACGCTTGTTCCGTTTATTAACAAAATCACTTATAAAAAAGCGCTTGGAGGGTTGCATGAATAATAACCTTATTAAACCAATAATCGTTCTAGCCCTCATCTGCCTCTTTGTATCAGGCGCGCTGTCAATTGTAAACAGTAAAACAAGTCCCGTTATTCAAAAAGCCGCCGAAGATCGCGCGGCGGCTGCAAGAAAAGAAGTTATCCCGCAGGCCAGCGGATTTGAGTTAATAAATATTGACAATTTACGCGGCAAAAACGGCATACCGTCAACCATTACGGAAATTTATAAAACTACAAACAATATAGGTTATATTTTTATGATAACGTCTGCCGGATACGGCGGCGATATAAAACTTATTTGCGGCATAGATCCTAACGGAATAATTATAAGAACTTCCGCGCTTTCTTTTCAGACGGAAACAAAAGGCATTGCGACTCCTGTTTTTGAAGATCAACATCAAGGCCAGTATATCGGCAAGGATAAAAATCTGGACGGCGTTAACGCTATCTCGGGCGCGACTATTTCGTCTACCGCTTATAAAAAAGGCATACGCGACGCATTTACCGCGTTTGATATTATAATGAGGGAAAAATTATGAATAAAAGACTCTCTGTCCTGACAAACGGAATAATAAAAGAAAACCCGGTTCTTGTGCTTATACTAGGTATATGCCCCACGCTTGCGGTTTCTACAATGGCGGAAAACGCCATTGGAATGGGGCTTGCAACCACTTTCGTCCTTCTTGGTTCAAACGTCGCAGTTTCCGTTTTAAGAAAAGCGATTCCCGATAAAGTGCGTATCCCCTGCTACATTGTTTTTATCGCAGGATTTACAACAATTGTAAAAATGGTCGTCGAGGCCTACTCTTATAACCTGTATGAGGCATTGGGAATTTTTCTTCCCCTTATTACGGTTAACTGCATCGTTCTGGGAAGGGCGGAAATGTTCGCGAATAAAAACAGCGTCCTTGACGCAACTCTTGACGCGGTAGGCATGGGAGCGGGTTTTACCCTCGCGTTATTCGCCATGGCGTCGATACGCGAAATATTCGGAAACGGGACATGGTACGGCATAGAACTGCCCGTGCTTGTCAACAACAATATTGCCGCCTTTTCAATTGCACCCGGCGGATTTGTAGTATTCGGGCTTTTAATAGCTTTTGTCAATAAAATTTCAAACGGTAAGGCCGTTAAAAAAGGCGATTTTAGCTGCGACAGCTGCCCCTCTGCGGCGGTTTGCGGCAAATTAATTTCCGGGAGTAACTAATGGACTTTAGAATTTTTGTAACAATACTAATGAGTGCGGTTCTTGTAAACAACTATGTTCTGCGCCAATTTTTGGGGATATGCCCGTTTCTTGGAGTTTCAAAAGAACTAAAGAACGCCATCGGCATGAGCGTCGCGGTAATATTTGTCATGCTCCTTGCGACCGCAGTCACATGGCCTATACAAAAACATCTTCTTGATAAAAACGATCTTGGCTTCTTGCAAACTATCGTATTTATACTTGTTATCGCCTCCCTTGTGCAGCTTGTAGAAATCACTCTTAAAAAATTCGTGCCTTCCTTACACATGGCGCTTGGAGTTTATCTTCCCCTCATCACGACAAACTGCGCGGTATTGGGAGTAACTATTTTAAATATAAACAAGGGGTACACATACCTTGAATCCCTTGTAAACGCTCTTGGCACAGGGCTTGGGTTCTTTCTTGGCATGGTCATTTTCTCCGGTATTCGGGAATATACGGAAAACGCCGATCCTCCCGAATCTTTTAAGGGTCTTCCGCTTACGCTCATATCCGCGGCGATACTTTCTTTTTCGTTTTTTGGATTTAACGGCGTAATAGAAAATTTATTCAAGTAACAGGATTGTAGTATGAATATGATTTTATTAGCGATAATTTCCGTAACCGCCATTGGCGCAATCTGCGGCATTATTCTGTCCGCCGCGTCAAAACTCATGTATGTAAAAATTGACGAGCGCGTCATCCGGCTTCAGGAAATTTTACCGGGCGCAAACTGCGGCGCGTGCGGTTATCCCGGCTGCTCAGGTTACGCGCATGCTCTTTCTGACGGAAAAGCGGCTATTAACCTTTGCACGCCGGGCGGAACCGGAGTACTATTAAAAATAAGCGCTATTCTTGGAGTTGAAGCGGGAAGCATAGAAAGAAAGAGCGCGGTTATTCATTGTATAGGCGCCGCCCCATTGCGTATTAAAAAGATGGAATACAAGGGCGTGCAATCCTGCGTCGCGGCAAAACAGTTTTTTGGAGGACATACCGCGTGCACATTCGGATGCCTTGGTTACGGCGACTGTAAATTTGCGTGTCCCAGCAACGCAATTTGCATAGAAGACAGGCTTGCCCGCGTTATTTCAAGCCTTTGCACGGGCTGCGGCCTTTGCGTTAAAACATGCCCCAATAAATTAATCTGGATAGAGAACTCAAATATTCCCGTTATTCTTTCGTGCAATAACATTGAAAAGGGCGCTGTAACAAGAAGAAAATGTAAAACAGGCTGTATCGCCTGCGGTAAATGCGTTAGGGAATGCAAGGATAACGCTCTTGTTATTGTAGACAATCACGCAAAGATTGATTATTCAAAATGTACGGGATGCGGCCACTGCGCGGAAGTCTGCGTTACAAAAAATATACGCAAAAATCAGTTGCCCGCCGTTTCGTAAATTATCTGTAATGTTCTTCCTACGCACTTGTCCCACGAGAAGGCTTGCGCCCTTTCAAGGCCAAGGCGGCGGCATTCGTTGTAAATATTGCGGTCTGTGCTGACTGTAATCATTCTGTCCGCCATGTCTTCCACATTTAAAGGATCAAAATAAAGCGCGGCGTGTTCCGCGGTTTCAGGTAACGATGCGGCGCGGGCGCATAACACGGGCACTCCGCAGGCCATCGCCTCCACAACTCCCATGCCAAAACCTTCGTACATGGACGGATAAACCGCAAAATCAGCGCCGGCGTAAAGTTCAGGCAGGTTTTTGGGCGGGAAATGCCCAGTAAAAAAAATATCACTTCTCCAGGGAGAAGATGAAGCGGCTTCTTTTACAAGAGCGGCGTTGTTGCTGTCGCCGCCTGCCATTACAAGCCTGTGCGGAAATTTTGTTTTTTCCTTAAAAATATTAAAAGCGTTTATCAGGCGGATATGGTTTTTAATGGGATGATCAATGCGCGATACGCAAAGCACATAAGGCCGCTTAAAACTAAAAGGTTGAATTAAAAGCACGCTCTCCTCGTTTCTCTGCCGGGGATAAAACGATTCGTGATCAATTCCGTTTGGAACTACTTCTATTCTGTTTTCCTTTACATGCGCCAGTTCTACCAATTCTCTTTTTACAAATTCGCTTACGGCGATAATTCTGTCCAGCCTGCGCAAGGAATTCGGAAAGATCATTCTTAAAAATACGCCAAGATGAACCCTTGTTTTACGGCTGCCGTAATAAGCCGCCATATCATGAACGGCTCCGATAGTCGGACACGGCGAATTATACGGAAGGTGACGGTGGGCGGCGGCAAAAAAACAGGCGTCAAATTTACGGTTCAAAGCAAATTTTGGGTATCTGTAAACATGCCATAATGAATTTGCGGTATTTCCGTGAATTGAACATTGCGGAATAAATTCAAAATTAGGCGCTACATCACTGTATGTATAACGGTCATATTCCCAGCCAAAAAGCTCAAAAAGAGCTTCCGACGGTTTTATGCGTTTTAAAAATTGGGTTAAATACATACCCACCCCGGACTTGCCGCCGTCACAGGCAAAAGTATCCAGCCCTATTTTCATTCAGTCCTCCGGGCGCCATGCAAATAAACGCCGACTTATCATATCATAAATTTAAAAAGGTGTCAGTAAAAAAAAGACCGCATAAAAGCATAATACTCTTATGCGATCTCAAGAAAAAACCCTTCAAAATGAAGGGGACTGCCGATTTTTCCCGTTACTCATAATAGGAATCCCATTATGAGGCGGGAACCCCCACCCAAAACCGGCAGTAAACCTCAAGGTTATTCACCAACCTGCTTTATCTCCTCAATAAACTCCTCTAAATCATTAAATGACTTATAAACCGAGGCAAAACGGATATACGCCACCTTGTCCAGGGCGCTAAGTTTCTTTAATACCAATTCACCAATGACCGAACTGGAGATTTCACGGCTTCCCTTGCTTAAAATCGCCGTTTCATCCTCTATTTCGTTCACAAGATTCTCAATCTGCATGGGTGAAAACGGCCTCTTTTCCAGCGCCCGCACCACTCCCCTCTCCAATTTTTCGCGGTCAAAAGGCTCTCTCCTTAAATCCTTCTTGACTACCATGAACTGTCTTTCATCAATCTTTTCGTAACTTGTAAAACGGTAATTGCAGTTGATACATTCCCTGCGCCTGCGCACGGCATCCCCATTAGCCAAAGTTCGCGATTCAATTACCTTGTCCTCAACATTCCCGCAATGGGGGCAACGCATATAGTGTCTCCTGCCTATTAACTTACGCTATATATAGTACCACATATATAGCGTACTTGTCAATAGATAGCACTACATTTTGTGTGATTTTCGCTAAAATTTTTCACACGAAGATCACAAAGATACAAAGATCACAAAGGGAGGATTGGAGTGGATTTATGTCCGTTATCTTATCGTGAAGCCCACTTATAGCCTTCGTATAAAAACTCTTAATTCCTGTGTTCTTTGTACCTTTGTGTTCTTAGTGTGAGGTCTTGGGGATTTATTTAACGGGAACATTCAAATATTGGCGTAATTTATCTAAAACTTCGTCAAAATCCAACGGTTTGCCTACATGGTTGTCCATTCCGGCGGCAAGGCATCTTTCAATATCTTCTTTAAATACGTTGGCGGTCATGGCAATAATAGGAATTTGCTGACGCAAATTCCTATTATTGCTTCGAGTATTATTAAATTCTTCTTCTAGCGCCCTGATGCGCCGTGTCGCGTCATAGCCGTCCATTTCGGGCATCTGTATATCCATGAAAATCATGTCGTATTTGGAAGGGGCTTCGGTAAACATGCGGACAGCTTCCAAGCCGTTTTCGGCGCAGTCTATTTCAAGCTTTGTCGGTTCAAGCAGGGTCTGTACAATTTCACGGTTAATTTCCACGTCTTCAGCAAGCAGTATGCGCTTACCGGCAAAGATACCGGCAATGTCCGCAGCCTTCGATTTTTCCGCCTGTTGTTCGTCCACTCCAAGACACTCATTAATCATTTCCGCAATGGTAGAGGGAAACAGCGGCTTGGAAAGAAATTTATCAACGCCGGCAGCTTTTGCTTCTGTGGCAACCGAGCTCCATTCGGCGGCGGAAATCATTATTACAATGGCATTTTTTTTAATACGCGTCCTTATCTCACGGACAAGCTGTATGCCGTCCATAACAGGCATTTTCCAGTCTATAAAATAGATATTATAACCGCCTTTTTGATCTATGAACTTAAGGGCTTCTTCTCCGCTTATGGCGGTATCGCACTTTAATTCGAAGCCTTGCGCTATGTCATTAAAATAATTTAACACATCCTTGTCATCGTCAACTGTCAGGATACGGACATTTTTTAAATTGACATCGGCCGACAAAAGCCTGTGTTTTTCATTAGCAGTGCGCTTTAGCTGAATGGTAAAGAAGAAAGTGGAGCCTTTTCCCGGTTCTGATTCAACCCAAATACTGCCGCCCATTAGTTCCACTATGCTTTTGGAAATAGCAAGTCCCAGCCCCGTGCCGCCGTATTTGCGGGTTGTGCTTGATTCGGCCTGTTCAAAGGATTTGAAAAGTTTTGCCTTTTGTTCGGGGCTTATGCCGATTCCCGTATCACTTACAGAAATTTGCAGGGTACAGAGATCGCTTCCTTTTCCCGCAAGGCGCAAAGCAAGCGTGATAATCCCGTATTCGGAAGTAAATTTAACGGCGTTTCCCAAAAGGTTTGTAATCACCTGCGCTATACGTTGATCGTCACCTATGAGTATACGGGGAATGGAACTGTCGATATGCACGGAAAATTTTTGATGCTTCTCGTCTATGCGGAAATTAACGACATTCACTACCCGCCGCAGCATCTTCTCAAGATCAAATTCCGCCTCGGAAAGTTCAAATTTATTGGCTTCGATCTTTGACATATCAAGAATATCGTTAATAACGCCAAGTAAATGGTTAGAAGCGTCTTCAATTTTAGAAAAGCAGTAATCTTTGCGAATGGAGTCTGCAGCGGACTTCCCTATCGTTGTCATGCCGATAATCGCGTTCATCGGCGTGCGTATCTCATGGCTCATATTGGCAAGGAACGCGCTCTTATGCCTGTTCTCCGCGTCAGATTTGTTTCTTGCCGCGTCAACTTTAATTAGAATAATAATCAACACTGACGCAAGCGCGGTGCCCAATATGCCGAGTATTAAAGCCATATTATAAACATATTTATAATATATTTCCGTTGGCGTCATAAGGCCTAAACTCCAGCCGTTTTTAAGTTTTCTGAAAAAACCTACGACCGGATCGCCCCTCCATGTGCTAAATCGTATTCCTGAGACATACCCGTCTTTTATCAAATTATCAACTACAATTGAAAGGGGGATTGCAGGATCATACATTTTCATTCCGACAAAATCAGGGTTAGGATGTCCAATCAATGTAAAATTCTGACCGGCTAATACTCCGTAGCTTTTGTCTTTGGAGAAATCGGTAAAAGCGACTCTTTCCCCGATATGACCCGCCCGCACGTCAATAGCGACAACGCCTATACGGTCACCATTGTTGTCAAAAAGACAGCGGGAGTATGAAAAAACTGTTTCGCCTGTCACAGAATCTTTATACGGATTAGTTTGCGCAATGCCGCCATTGGCATCTATGGCGGCTTTGTACCAGGGGCGCTCCTGCGGTTTCCAATCATCCGGCGGCTGCCAGCCAATACCGTTTAAAAAGAACGGACCTTCCGAAGATTTTTCCATATAGCCAAAAGGACCGTTAGGACTGAAAGTATCATTATTTTTTGAGAGTAAATGACTTGTAATATCCCTGTTATAAGCGGTCAATTTTACGGAACCATCCCCGCGTCGGGCTAAACTCTGTATGGATTGCGCAAAATCATCAAGTACCGTTTGTGATTCCAAAAGATCGGAGTAGATTTGGGACTCTACATAGTCAAGTACGCTTTCAACATGGCGTATAAGGTTGATCCGCACAATTCTGCTGGTGAAGATATAGCTTAAAACAACCATTAATAAAAACGCAAAGAAAGTAAACAAAATTTGTATGTACAGCGGACGTTTTGAAAAAAATACAGGAATTTTAACAGGCATTACCGATTTCATTTATGTATAATATAGACTTGTTCTATGTTTTATGCAACGATAATTCTTGAAAACATAGTAAATCTATGGTATATTAGGGAATATGAAAATATCTACAAAAGGGCGTTATTCTCTTAATATGCTTTTAGATTTAGCTGAGCATAAAAACGACGGTTTTATTTCATTAAAGGATATATCACTGCGGCAGGGTATTTCCAAGAAGTACCTTGAGCAGATCGTTACCCTTCTGAGCCGTCCCGATATTTTACGGACCAATCGCGGCAACAAAGGCGGGTATATGCTCGCCAAGGACCCTGACAAGTACACGGTAGGGCAAATTTTAAGGATTACCGAAGGAGGACTGTTTCCGGTTTCTTGTCTTGCGGATAATCCGAATAAATGTGAGAAAAAGACATACTGTAAAACATTATCCGTATGGCAGGGACTTGAAAAAGCGATAAACAAATATCTGGATAGCATAACCCTTCAGAATATTTTAAATGATTACAAAGAAGCTGGAGCGGATGAATACTATATATAGAGTGAAAAGTGAGGGATTAGCAAAGGTTTAAGGTTTAGCGAGGGGAGAAAGTGAGAAGTTAGAAGTGCAACAAGCGGAGAGTGAGAAACAACGCTGAGATTGCGGACACTTCTCTCTTATCACTTCTCACTTCTAACTATTCACTTCTCACTTTTCACTTTTCACTTCTAACTATTCACTTCTCACTTAAACGCCTGTTCCAGGTCGGCGATTATGTCGTCTATGTGTTCGGTTCCAATTGAAAGCCTAATTGTGTTTGGTTTTATTCCCTGTTCCAGAAGTTCTTCGCCGGAAAGCTGGGAATGCGTCGTGCTTGCGGGGTGAATGACTAACGATTTGGAATCGGCAACATTGGCAAGAAGGGAGAACAGTTCCAGTTTGTCGATAAAGCTTCTCGCCTGATCAGCGCCGCCTTTAATTTCAAATGTGAAAATTGAACCCGCGCCATTCGGAAAATATTTTTTGTACAAGGCGTGATCCTGATGATTCGAAAGCGACGGATGGTTTACCGATTCTACCTTCGGATGTTTTTGCAGGTAACTTACCACTTTGAGCGCGTTCTGTACATGGCGTTCAGTCCTCAGAGACAGGGTTTCCAATCCTTGCAGGAACAGGAAGGAATGGAACGGACTTATTGTCGAACCTGTGTCCCTCATAAGCGTAACGCGAATTTTAATAATGTAGGCAAGATTTCCCACCGCCTGGGTAAGAACTACGCCGTGATAACTTGGATTCGGTTTTGAAAGGCCGGGGAATTTATCGTTTGCCGCCCAGTTAAATTTTCCCGAATCTACTATCACACCGCCGATTGCCGTTCCGTGACCGCCGATAAATTTGGTTGCGGAGTGTACAATCACGTCCGCTCCATGTTCAAAAGGCTTAAACAGGCATGGCGGCGAAAATGTATTGTCTACGATAAGCGGGATGCCGTTTTTATGCGCGATTACCGCAAGGGCGTCAAGGTCAACTATGGTGGAATGGGGATTTCCCAAAGACTCGACAAACAACGCCCTTGTGTCGTTGTTTATCGCTTTTTCAAAGTTTTTCGGATCACTGCCGTCTACAAAGGTAGTAGATATGCCAAAGTCCGGCAAAGTGTGTGCGAAAAGATTGTAGGTTCCGCCGTAAATGCGCTTGTCCGATACGATGTTATGCCCCGCCGTGGCAATATTCTGAATCGCGTATGTTACAGCCGCCGCCCCCGACGATGTAGCCAGCGCGCCGACGCCCCCTTCAAGAGCCGCTATCCGCTGTTCAAATACGTCAGATGTCGGATTCATAAGGCGCGTGTAAATGTTGCCGCCTTCAGTTAAAGCGAATCTTCCGGCCGCCTGAGCGCAGTCTTTAAATACATAGGACGTTGTCGCATAAATCGGCACAGCCCTTGCATCGGTAGTCGGATCCGGTTTTTCCTGCCCAGCATGAAGCTGGAGCGTTTCAAATTTGTAATTTTTCATGGTTAATCTCCATATTATTAAGGTTCACACATAATACCTACGTGTTTAATAGGAATTGTATAAGAAATTAATAAAATTGTCAATAGAAAAATAAAAAATTATTCCCAAAAATTTCACACAAAGAACACGAAGAAACAAAGAACACAAAGTGGGAAAAAGAGGTTATCCGAAAATCATGCATGAGTTTCAAGATAAGATAAAGAACAAAACCTATTGGACTTCCCCTTTGTGATCTTTGTACCTTTGTGATCTTCGTGTGAAATTCTTCATATATATGTTATAGTTCTGATAATGACGAAGGAAGATAAACAAAAAATCGCTAATTTCCTTGATATTGCTTCCGGGCACCTGTCCTCGGGATACCATACTTCTGATAAAGAGTACCTATTTACAGACGATGAATCAAAAGAGCGCCTTGATATTGCCGATTCTATCGAACAAATCGCGCAGGAAATCAGGGTTTGCAGGAATTGTCAGCTTTGGGAGAAAAGGACAAATGCGGCGCCGGGAGAAGGGGTTTTGCAGCCGCTGGTACTGGTAATCGGCGAAGGGCCGGGTGAAGATGAAGACAGGCAGGGGCGGCCTTTTGTCGGCAGAGCCGGGCAGCTTTTGGATAAAATGCTGGATTCAATCGGTCTCTCACGCAAGACTAATTGTTTTATCGCCAATGTTGTAAAATGCCGTCCGCCTTTTAACCGCGACCCTTATCCGGAGGAGACAGCCGCGTGCGCGCATTATCTCCAGCGGCAAATAGCTTTATTAAAACCAAAATTCATTCTTGTCGTGGGAAGAATCGCGGCGCAGTCGCTGCTGCAAACAACCGAGTCAATAGGAAAGATTCGCGGGAAGTTTACTGAAATTTCCATGGGAGGCATGAAGATTCCGCTAATAGCCACATACCACCCCGCCGCGCTTTTGCGTAACGAAGAGTATAAACGTCCGGCGTGGGAAGATTTAAAACTCCTTCATTCAAAATTTTAATTAACGGGGCAGATTATTGGCGGCTTTTTTCGATTTAGTATTTGACATTCCACTTGATAACAGTTTCACCTATCATATCGACGATAAAAATGAGGCGGCAGTCGGGAAACGCGCGATGGTTCCATTTGGAAAAAGGGACTGCCTTGGTTACATCATTGGAGAGCGTGAAAATCCGCCGGAAGGGGTTAAAGAAGAAGCGGTAAAAAAAATTCGCCGTGTTGTAGACAGCGAACCGTTATTCGGCGAGAGAGAAATAGAAATTGCCAAATGGATAGCGGGATTTTATCTTTGCGGCACAGGGCAGGCGATTTCTTCGATGATCCCGTCGGGCAGAAGGGAAAAGCTCCCTACCCTGCCCCCAGGCGATGAGGAAATTGCCTCACTTTCAATATCCGATGAACAGGCGGCGGCTTTAAGCGCGATTACCTCTCCCCCGGAAAATTCAGACTCTAACTTGCCGCCGATGTTCTATCTATACGGCGTTACGGGATCCGGCAAAACCGAAGTGTTTCTTCGCGCCGCGCAATTTATGCTGAACGAAGGAAAATCCGTCATCTATCTGGTGCCTGAAATATCGCTAACCCATCAAACGGCGCAGATGATTGGAAACCGTTTCGGCCCGCTTGCCGCCACCTTACATTCGGGAATGACTCCTTCTACGCGTCTGTCCGAATGGATAAGAATAAAAAGCGGAAAAGCGCCGATTGTCGTAGGACCGCGAAGCGCGGTATTCGCTCCCGTTTCTAATCTTGGGCTTATCATTATCGATGAGGAACACGACGGCTCATATAAATCGGGTAACACGCCGCGTTACCACGCCCGGCAAATCGCGCTTCACCGCTGTTCAAAAGAGGGGGCGCGTCTTGTTATGGGTTCGGCGACTCCTTCCGCTGAAGCGTGGAAACTTATGCAGGAAGGCGGCATTAAAAAGCTTGATCTTTCGCGCCGTCTCTCAGGCGGAGGAATGCCCGAGATAAAAGCCGTAAGCCTCGCAAAAACCGAAGGCTGTCTTACAAAGGAATTAAAAGACGAGATTCTTCTTACTCATCAAATGGGAAGGCAGACTATCCTTTTTTTAAACCGCAGGGGCTTCGCTCATTTTTACAAATGCCCCGAATGCGGCTGGGACCTTGTCTGCAAGCGCTGCTCAGTATCGCTAACATGGCATAAAAACCGTAACCGCTGTATTTGCCACTACTGCGGCTACAGTACTGCGCCGCCCAAGGCTTGCCCCAACTGCGGCTGCGTAGAAGCGGGTTACCGCGGTTTTGGCACGGAGATGATCGAAGAAGAAGTATGCCGCACTTTTCCCGACCTGCGCCTTCGCCGCGTTGACGCCGACACCGCGTCAAAAAAAAGCGGCGAGAACGGACTTGAGAAAACGCTGAAATTATTTAAAAAAGGAGAAATTGACATTTTGCTTGGAACGCAAATGGTCGCAAAAGGATTGAATTTTCCCGGAGTGCGGCTTGTCGGCGTAGTATTTGCCGACACAGGCCTTCACCTGCCCGACTTTCGCGCGGCGGAGAGAACCTTCTCTTTGATTGTTCAGGTCGCGGGGCGCGCAGGCAGATATTTCCCCGACAGCAAAGTAATTGTTCAGACGCTGCGCACCGACGATCCTGTAATTACAAGATCGTGCGCGCTTGATGTTACTGGCTTTTTTAACGCCGAATTAAAACACCGCCGCTCCCTAGGCTTCCCCCCCTATTCAAGACTGATTCGCTTTACTGTCCGCGCCAAAGAGGAAACCAGAGCAAACGCGGCTATTAAAAGACTTGCTTCCATCGCCGAAAAATTACTACCCCAAAACGCCGACATGCTCGGCCCCGCGGAATGCCCCATCGGCATTATAAATAATAATTACAGGCGGCAATTGATCATTCGCAGTCCTTCAATTGGCGCGATTCACTCCATGGCGCGAGAACTGGTTTCCATTTATGAAAAAGGCAAAGAAAGCAAAGCCTACCTGGAAATTGATGTTGATCCTTTGAGTATGTTATAATTATTTTAGATATGAAACTTTTTCTTCACTGTTGCTGCGCTCCCTGTTCCGTCTCCTGTATTAACAGTCTTCGCGCTGAAAATATAGAACCTCACCTTTTTTGGCACAACCCGAATATACACCCGTACACGGAATATAAATCGCGCAGGGACTGTTTGAATGAGTTCGCAAAAAGCGAAAAATTAGCGCTTACGTCTATTGGTGAATACGGGCTTAGAGAATTTTTAAGCAAAGTTTATTCACAGACAGACGGCGATTCAATTTCTCATCCGCAGAGGTGCAAAAAATGTTACCTTATGCGGCTTGAAAAGACGGCTGATTTCGCGTCACGGGAAGGATTTTCCGCCTTTAGCACGACTCTGCTTATAAGCCCGTATCAGGATCATGAGGAGATTAAGCTGGTCGGAGAAGAAATGGCGGAAAAATACGGAATTGAGTTTTTATACAGGGATTTCCGTCCACTGTTTCGGGAGGGGCAATCTAATGCCCGCGCCGCGAATATGTATATGCAGAAGTACTGCGGCTGCGTGTTTAGTGAAGAGGAGAGATATTTGTCGAAGAATTCACACAAAGAGCACTAAGATCACGAAGAATTTTTACCACGAACCAGCACGAACCGAGATAGATGTGCGGAAATTACATTGACTGGCTTTATACGAAAACGGAATTTATTTTAATATATTTCCTGTTTCTTCAATTCTACCTGTTTGTGTTAAAGAAATTTTCACTCTTGCCCTCCCCCACCATGCAAAAAGGTACCCAAATAAAATAAACAGAAATTCAGAAATATAATAAAATGGCTTTGGTATACCTTCTCCACTTAAAAATACTATAAGAACCAATATACCATTACCCAAAATCATTACAATAGCAAATAATGCCAATTTTAATTTATACATTTCAACAGTATCACCCGATCGTTTCTCTAACACATAATTTTTTGCCTTGTATTCATCAATACGTTTTTCAAAAGCTTCTTTTCCATTTGCAATGTTTCTTTCAAATGATTTATTTCCATTTATGTTGCCGCTGTCTTTAGCGGGATTACCGCAAAACGGACAAACAACATCTTTTTCGGATATTTGTTTTCCGCATTCAGTACAAAATATTTTGGATTCACTATTAACGCTAATCGGGTTTCCGCAAGACGGGCAATTACTTGCCTTATCAGACACCTGTTTTCCGCATTCACTGCAATTAATTAACATATCTTTTCTCCTATGAATATAATTGCTTTTTTTTAACTTTTATGATTATATATCTTTTATATAAAAATGTCAATTTTTTATTACTCCTTTATAATTTCGTTCCGCGCCGTCACCTTATCGTATTTGTATTCCACTGCCATTACATATCTCACATCTTTTATGCATATGCGGATAATCTCTCTTACCGCACTGAAGACAAAATTCCATATTATAAGAATGAGATCCAAAGGGATATTCAACCAAAAATCCTTTTCCATCGCATACAATGCAACGCCTGGAACTCAAGGGTGTTCCGCTGCTTGGTTCTCCAAATGGCGTCAGTTCATACGGGTTTCCGGATGATGTTTGCGGCGGGAATTCCGTAAGCGCATATCCTGTTCCCATGCAAAAAATACATTGTTTGCCTCCCGACCAACCGGTTCCCTGACAAAAACCGCATGGTATTCTGGCGGGCGGTTCATTTCCAGGTCTCTGAACATTATTTTGAGGAGGAGGAGATACCGTTACTCCGGGTTGATCGGATTGCCGCTTTGATGATCCTCCGCTATTGTTAATAATCAAAATAATAATAATTACCGCTGCAATCACTACTACCCAAAAAGCAGTTTTACTTGTCAAGCTCTTTTTTCCCGGCGGCGTAAAATTCTGCGTATTCTGATACGCATTCTTATATGTACTCTGATATACGGATGACGTATTTACATCAGCTTTATAAGGCGTACCTTGATTTATATTAGTACTAGAAATAGGCGTACCGCATTTACCGCAGAACTTTACATTGGCAGGCATTTGTGCGCCGCAACTTTTGCAGATATTTATATTTAAGTTTCCGCTGAAAGCAGTACCGCATTTACCGCAAAACTTTGCATTGGCGAGTAATTCCGCGCCGCAGGTTTTGCAGATATTTTTATTCGGTATGTAAGCGGTTCCGCATTTACCGCAAAACTTTGCATTGTCCGGCATTTCTGCGCCGCAGTTTTGACATTTTATCATGTTTTTACCCTCTGATTATTATATCACTCTCCGCGTAAAAATTCAAACCATTTTTTTAGTTTCGCAGTTTTTACGTTGTTCTGAACTATAAAGACGAGCCAACGGCTCCTAAGTTATTATTTTCCCCATATCATTTATTCATTCTTGAGTAAGCTGTAAAACACATTATTGCCGATGGGAGGCCGACGCCCAGGCAGATAAAATAAACAAATCCCGCGGTTAAGATATTTTTTCCGTTGTTTTCTCTTTGTCCTTTTAGATTTAACTTTGTTGCTATTGCAATAATACTAAGCCCCGCGATAAAACAAATTAAAATAAGTAATTCATATTGTCTTTTCACTCTTCTTCCCACCCATATATGTATTTCAAGCATATTCTTTTTTTCTTCATAATCCGACATATTGATCGATTTATTTTTATTTAATTTTTCCAATTCTGCTAATTTACCAATGTCACGTTCTAGTTCTGCAATACTAGTTATGAGTAACACTCTAATTAGTATTAATATAAAAACCACAAAAAGCGCCGGAGCGGCAATAAGCGCATACGTTAAAAGTTTGTTCTTTTTATTTTGCGGTACGATAATTTTAGGTGGTTCCTGATAACCTGCCTGCGTTCCTGCCATTGCCTGATTAACGATGCCCTGTTCCGCATTTACTGATGTTCCGCATTTAGCACAAAACCTTGCGCCTTCTCCAAGTTTTTCGCCGCATTCAGTACAAAATGCCATTTTTATCCTCCTATAACATTTCTTGTTACGTTTATTTATGTCTTTTTCATTATAGCAAAAGCAATAAAACATATTACCGCCGATGGAATACCGGCATGTATGCAAATAAAATAAAGAAATCCCGCAATTAATATCTTTTTTCTGTTGTTTTCTCTTTGTCCTTTTATAATTAACTTTGTCGATATAATAATACTAACAATCCCTCCAATAACCCATAAAGAAATAATTATTTTTCCCTTAGTCATATCAATTTCGTATTCTTTATTCCATCTTTCTATATCTTCTAACATTTTAGGATTTCCTTCATATCTTTTCTTATCCTCAAGATAAAGTTTTTTCCTATCATTTTGCCTTCCATGTATCTCATTTATAACAATTGATACAAAAATTATAAAAAGCACAGGAGCGGCAATAATCGCAATCGACAAAAGTATGCTTTTAAACTTTTGCAGTCCGGTAGTTTTTTGAGGTTCCCGGTAACTTGCCTGCGTTCCCGACATTGCCGGAGTTTGTGATTGCTCCACTTGAAATCCGCATTCACTGCAAAACTTTGAATTGTCCGGCAATTCAATATTACACTTTGGACAAACATTTTTTTTCTGTTCCAGCGGCTTGCCGCATTCCTGACAGAATTTAATACCATCCGGCATTTGCGCGCCGCAGTTTTGACATTTTATCATATTTTTGCCTCCTGCTTATTATATCACTTTATTTGTAAATATTTAAACCATTTTTCTATATGATAATATTTTTGTCGCCTTTTTGGCGACCTTTTTCAACCGAAAAAGATGTATAATAAAACAAACAGGAGGTTCAGCATGAATCAAAACTTAACGGAAATTATTTTTATTCTTGACCGCAGCGGCTCTATGGGCGGACTTGAGAGCGACACAATCGGAGGCTTTAACGGGTTTGTAAAAAAACAGTCGGAAGCGGGGCAGACCAGCCTTACCACAGTGCTTTTTGACGATCAATATGAAATTTTGCATAACGGCATTGACGCCGCGAATGTGGTTCTTACAGGCGATGAGTATTTTACCCGGGGCTCCACTGCCCTGCTCGACGCTGTCGGTAAAACCATCAACGATGTGGGAAGAAGGCTTAGTGAAACGCCGGAAGCATCAAGACCCGGCAAGGTTATCTTTGTTATCACTACCGACGGTCTTGAAAACGCAAGCAGAGAATTCAACTATGATAAGGTTAAAAAGATGATAACCCATCAGAGTGAAAAGTACGGTTGGGAGTTTGTTTTTATGGGTGCCAACATTGACGTTGCCAAAGAAGGAAACAAACTCGGCATCAGAGCGGATCGTTCTTTTGGCTGGGCGTCAAACCCTATGGGTGTTTGCACTATGTATACCGATGTTGACTGTCTTTGCAGAAGTATCAGGAGTACCAAGCCTAAGAAAAACAAAAAGGAAAAAGAATAAAAATAATGCTATACTGATAATTGGAAAATATCATGACTGATGAAAAGCTAATTGAAGAACTGCGGGAATATCTTAAAGATCATTATACCCCTGAGAACGATTCTGAAGTAATTAGCCGCGCCTGTTTCGCCGAAGAAAAATTACAGAATGACTCAAATGATTCTGAAGAAATGAACTGTTACAGTTCCCCGGTTGTCGGTTCATATCTTGCTTATTCGTTTAATGGAGCAGCGGTTAACAAAAAAATTACATCGTTTCGTGATATTTTCAATGACGCGTCCGAATATATAAAAAAGAACCGTAAACCCGGAAGTTTTGCCCATGCCCTTGATCAGAAACGGAAAGAAAAAGGACTAACTCCCTCTGAATTATACAAAAGGGCCAATGTTGACCGAAGGCAATACTCCAGATTAATGGGACCGGAAGGGAGGCATCCTTCCAAAAATACCGTTATAAGTTTCGCCCTTGCCCTGCGCCTTACCCGCGGTGAGTTTGACGAATTTTTAAAAACAGCCGGCTACTCTCTCAGTAACACATCCAGCCGTGACGTGTGTATCATGTTCTGCATTGAAAAGGGCCATTACGACATTGATAAAGCAAATGCCGTGTTATTCGCAGTCGGCATTGAACCGCTTTCCAGGGATAGCAATAGTTGAGTTGGCGCAAAGAGCGCTCTTATCCCCTCTTTGTGTGAACTCTTTACCAGGCAAACCTTAACCCAAGCCCGTTCTTAATATCCATTAAATCCATAATAGCGATAGAATAGGAAACTAATTTACCGGAAAGAACAGTCTTAGCCGATGATTGGGCGGGGATAACTTTGCCGGCGCCGTCTATGACAGCTAACGTTGAATTTCCGGGACCGCTTAAACTAACAGAAAAATTGTAACCGTCCATAAAAACACGCATTAAGTCCATAATATCTTTATCATAAGTTGAATCATTTATGGAATCATCAAGAAGAATTATTTCCATCTTTCCCGACTGCCCTTGTCTGGTTATTGACGTCTTTTCTTCAAAAGAATCAAGCAATAAAATAAGCGACTGATCGTCTTTATAATCAATTACTGTCTTTATAACGGTATCCTGTTTTTCTTCGACAGATGAATAAGACGCAAGTTTCGCGCCGGGAATCCTGTCGATTGTTCTTTCCCAGTCGGCTTTGCCCAAAGGGATTGACGGCATTGATTCATTTCCGTCAAGGGCGCCAAGGTTATTTATCATTTTTGATATACGGTATTCCATAGTTAATCTGCCTGAGCCGTCTTTATTCATTTGAATACTTAAAGATAAACCGATGCATGAATTAAACGTTAAAAGTAAAATAAAAATAGACGTAAGGCGTATCGCGCGGCGTTTGTTTTTCATTAAAATTCCTCCGAATGTATTTTCATGTCCTGGATACGGACATTGGTTTCCTTTTCAATCATATCAAACGCTTTTTGAAGCACCGATTCGCCGAAAGTTTTGGAATTGGAAACAAGCGCCCCGCCTATTTGCGCGAAAGAAAGCGAGTCGTTAAGGTCAACTTCCGCCGCGCTTAAATGATAGCGCTTTCTCATTTTTTCCAATACGGATTTAATTATGCGCCGTTTTTCCTTGATATTGGCAATATCGGGAATTTCAAAAATTATCTGTATCATCGAAACAATCATTAAAATATAGGTTATTATATCTTAAAATGAAATTTTTGCGAAGGGCTATTATCGTCATTCTCATTTTTATTCCATTTTACTTGTTTGCTCAGGAGGAAACCGCCGCAGAAATAAACATGGACGATTTAAGACGCAGAATTACAGGAGAGGCGCGGCAGGAGCTTATGAGCGTTTCTCTTGGCAGCTCGGATGTTTCTCTCTTCGCGACCGGTTCATGGAAAGGCGATTTACAGTTTAATTTCGGCTTTTCCAATTCGCCTTTAGGAATTGGTTTCGCCTCGCCCCAAACGCCGCTTTTATACCAACAAGAAGTCGATTTAACGCTTTCCCTGTGGATCAGCAACAGGTGGTTTGTAGAGGCGAATTTTGTCGACGATTCCGCACAAAATACCTACCACGCGGGTTTCAAGGGAAAGCCGGGTGAATTTTTACAATACGCGAGCGTTGGTAACGCAGGACTTGATTTCCCCTCATTCCCATACCTTGATCTTGGAGGCGACTCTCCTTCTTCATTTGGTTTTTACGGCCGTTTTGGTGCGAACAATATTGACATACACGCGATGGTTCGATATGACGCGGCTTCAAGGGAAGAGAGAACGTTTTCGGGAGACAGGGAGAGGACTTACAGCGATTTACAGCCGCAAAATACCTTGCGCGGAACTTCATTTGTTTTGCCTGATACCGATATAAACTCAGGATTAACAATTTATATTGAAGATGATAAAGGCGCGATACGCGATTCGACGGGGAGGCGCTGGCGTATTGCCCGGCAAAGCGAGTACGCGTTTTCTAGAACAATGGGGCTTTTGGAATTGAGCATAAGGCCGTCGGGAATGGCAGCAGTAGCGTATTCCAAAGGCACAGACAGTAACCCATGGAAAAGTTCAATGGGCAGTTACGATAAAAGCGGATTCCTGGCAAGCGTACAACAGTGGTTCGATTCAACGCGCGCAGTTATAAAGCTGGAAAATTATCCGCAGTGCGGAAACGGAGGAACAGTACCGGGAGAAATTATCTTAGACGGCGGCCGCGCTCTTGTTATTTACCAGCCGGGAACTTTTTCCCCCTTTGAAAAAAGAAGCCGCTACGACTCTCCCTCAAGCGCCGCCGAAAAGGCCGCTTTAGTGCGCCTTTCTTCCGGCAGTGAGATAAGCGACTTTGAATTAATACTTTTACAAAATACGGCGGTTACCGATGTTACACTCTTTTCCGGTATTGTAAGCCAAATCGGCGTATATGAACTTGTAAGTATAAGTACTTTTAATTTAAGAGATCCTCAAGCCCGCTGGCCGTTAGCTGTAGAGTACCCTGAAATCTATCTGCCTTCTTCCGGAGTTTTTTCAGGCGATATCGTTATACGTTTTACAAATTTCAGCGGGAAGAGCGGCTATTTTATCGGTACGGACGTGATTCCCGGCTCGGTACAGGTTTGGCGAAGCGGTATTCAATACAGCGATTTTAATTATAATCACTACTCCGGAGAAGTGGCAATTAACGGCTCAGTGGGACAGAATGAAATTATTCGCATAACATATTTAAAAAAAAGCGAAGGAACGCGTCTGGGAAGCGTTACGGCGGGTCTTGGCGCGATTTACCGAAACGAATCGGGGCATTTTTCGTCTCAAGCCGCCGCCGGAGTCCGCTGGAACATAGCGGAAGATTCGTTCACCGAGGAAGATAATTCAAGCGCTGGGAATATAGGAATAAGCGCGAAAACGGCGTGGGAATATGACAATCTAAAAGCCGGAATAACAGGCGGTTTTTCCTTTGTTCAAACTGATACTACCGGTCTTTACCGCGCCGCCGGCATGGAAGACAATGAAGCAATAGTGCCCCTTGCGCCTGAAACGTCTTTTGTTTCAAATCCGCCTTCATCCTTAATAGCGAATAACGCCGCTCTTAATCTTAATAACCGCGCCGAGTTGATTTACAGGAATTACAATAATAACACTCTGCTTGGAAATAATTTAACGTACCTTGACCGGGACGCTCCTGTTATTTCAGGACTTAACAAACCTTATCCCGTTAAAGACCGACAGTTAGGTGACACTCAGGTTCTGACCGCGGAATTTGATCTTGATACTGATAATTGGACGGGCTTTCAGGTTCCCGTGTACAATGATTCGGGTCTTTTATCCCGCTGCCGTGAAATAGAAATTCCCTTTAGATTTTACGGCTTTAATCAAGCCCCCTCCGCTCAATTCAGGGTAATTATTCAAATAGGTTCTCTTTCCGGCAAGGATTTCGCGTTTAGGGAAAACACGGATTCCATATGGGAGAAAATACTTTTTACCGACGATTGGACGGGAATCCCTGTTGATCCTTACACAAGTACAAATTTTGATTATAACGCGAGAATAGCGCGGTTCACTTTAACCGATGAAGACAGGCAAAAACTTGGAGACGTAAAATATTTGCGTATTATTATTGTAAACGAAAGTTCAAGCGTAATATCAGGGCGGCTCCTTCTTGCCCCGCCTATAGCTCGGGGCGCGGCGTTCAGGGCGGTTGCCTATAACGCTTTAACAGATACAATAAGCGGGAATGTACAGAACATATCGGTAATTGAAACTTTTGATTCGGGAATAAATTCGCTTGCTTATGTTTATAAAGAGATAATAAATAAACTTCATCCTAATAATACTGCGCAGAGGATATTAAAACTTGAATGGGAAAATATGTCAAACGGAGTTTCAGCGGGTTTTGACGGCAGGATTGGAGAGCTGCCGTTAGCTGATTACAGGGAATTATCCTTTTTTATAAAAACTGACAGGCCTAGGTTAAATGAAACGTTAAGATTTATTGCCGCTGAGGGACAGGATTCCCTATATAATTATCAGTTGAATGCGGAAATACCGTTAAGCGCGTTTGTTGCGCAGCAGTGGTCAAAAGTTACAATACGCTATCAGGGAATCAATATGGGAGTAACCGTTGACGGAAGAAATGTGGCGAATGTGTCTATAAATTACAAACCAAAAATCGCATTACAGGATAATCAGGGCAGAAGAACAAGTTATATCGCTATTTTAATAAACCCGCCCTCAGGCGCGGCTCTTTTTGACGGAACCGTCTATATTGACGAGATAATTCTTGAGGATTCAATTGTGTACTACAGAATGAACGCAGGTACAACCGTTGAATATAAAAAAGACGGGACAATTATTTCTGCGGGTAATATTTCCGTATTGTCGGATTTTCACATATCAACCGCCGTTGAATCTGAAGGACGCGCTCAGAGCGAACCGGAAGAGCGGGATTTTTCAGGCAGTTTAATAAATCGCACAGGAGCCGGTATTTCCGTATTCGGCATAAAAATTGCGGGTAACGTCGCTTTTACAGCGGCGCAGGATACTTTTCTTTGGAGCGCCGATCATTCGCTTTCAAGAACAATCGCTCCTTTTTCCGTAGAAGAGAGGTTTTCCGCCTCCCCCCGGGATAACAATGCGCGTCACAATTTTAACATGGCCTTCTTGTCAGACTTTAGCGCAAAGTTTGAAGCCGACGCTCTTTATGACTTTTCAAGACTCAGGCAAAAATGGAACGCAGGGCTATCTTACACTCCAAAAAATGAAATTATTCCATCCGCCGCGATAAACACTCAATTTTTATGGATAAAAAACAACACTGACGTTGAAATGGAAAATTACGGTAAATTTTGGCTGGAAACATGGAAAACGCTTTTTCCCGACATTGGCAAGGGCGTGGACGCAAGGAAGATGCAGGCTCAAATAATTTTAACTCAAAGAACTAAACCTGTGGGAGCGGTCATTTCGCTGGAGGGCAATACCAATTCTACGGGCGTAAACAACAGTACGCAGTCGGAAAATTCCATCTTTCTTGACATTCCGTTGGCGTTAAAAAAAACCGGTATTAACTTCAGAATGGGACGAGGCTTTAAAAGGCATCTGTATTTTTTTGGGCAGGATGCCGTAGAAGACGGCAGAAAATTTTTTGAAAGCATAGAGGACTTTTCTCCCGTCTGGACAATTTTCCCGGGCTATTCGCTCTTTGCGCCGGAACTGGAAGACGTAATAAAAAGCGCTTTTGGCGGTTCCCCTTCGGCGCAGTCGGCATATTATTCTTCTTTTAACGATCACTTCAGCGCAAAAATTAATTTGCCGCTTATTTACAACGCGTCGGCATTTTTCCTTCCCAATAAAATAACTTTTTTGATTGAAAGAACACTTGAACAAAAAATGGACACATTAACCGATAAACTTAATCTGGGCGCAGATTTAAACTTTTATGCGATAAATATGTTTGGCAATATGGGGTATCATCCTGTTTTTAAATTTTATCAAACCGATGAATATTCACATTCAATTAGCGCTTCTGTATTTATTCCGGAGGATGAGAATATTACTTTCAGGGTACAATCAGTATTAAGCGCGGGTTTTAGGGGAGCCGGCGGAGGTTTGTTAAATTTTGTTAATACCATTACAGTGAGATCCGAAGGCTATTGGCTGGAAAGCTTTGTTTCAGGCTGGGAGGCCCCCGTAAAAAAAAATCTGTTAGGCGTTTTTTTTGACTGGTTTGTCTCCGTGTTAGATAAAGAAAAATCATTGTTTGGATTATCTTCGCTGTTAAATTCAAATTATGAAAAGTTAAGAAAAGAAACATTGGAGGCGGTATTTGACAAACAAACTGATTATTTGCGCTGGAGTATAATCGCGGGCCATGAGGAGATAATAAGAATTCAAGGCAGACTAAATTTTACGTCTTTTTTTAAATTAAGATGCGGCGAGGATAAAGAGCGTGACACATTAATTTTTGACGTTATATTGGGAACGTCATTACGAGTCAGTTTTTAGGGAGTATCCGTTACGGCTTCCTCTTTTGCCGGCGCTTTTCTCATATTGTTGATAATTTCCTGAATGCCGCTTTTATTTGCCGCGCTTATTCTGTTGTTAAGCAGTTTTTCAACCGCCTCAATATCGTTGAATCCGTCAGTAACCGCGCCCTGAAGTTCTTTAACGCCTTCGGCATTATCGCCATCGGCTATTATCAACACCCTTGCTAGGGCAAAACGCACTTCATATTTTTTAGGATTAACCGCCGTGGCGGCAATTTCCGTTAAAGCTTTTCTGTATTCTTCAATGGCTCTTGCGTATAACGTATTGTCTTCCAGAACCTGGGCGTACTCATACCTTACTTTTGCGTCGGTATTGACGCTAAGCCAGTTAGAAAAACTGTCAATCGCTTCAACTTTTTTTAACTTTGCCTGACACCGCGCGTAAAGAAGCATAGTGTCTTTATTTTCCTGCAAAGCGGCGGGATATTTTTGCAGAACTTCTTCCGCCTGGGTATAGCGTTCTAACGCGAATAATATTAAAGCGTGGTTGTATCCGTCGTCCGCGCTTTCGGGAACAAGGGAAAAAAGTTTTGCATAATGCTTTTCGGCAATTTCAATGTCGCCTGTTTTAATTCTTGAATAAGCCGCCGCTTTTAAAGCAAGCACATTATCGCCGTCTTTTTTTAAAATTGACTCAAAGAGTCTTGCGGCGTCTTCATATCTTTTTGTTTCATAGGCTATGCGTCCAAGGTTATATGTAGAGGCGACCATTGTCCTGTCGGCCAGTTTTGCGCGGTTTAACCATTTTTCAGCTTCGTCAAATTTTCCAAGCTCAAAATAAGCCATGCCTATAGAAAAATATTCCTGCGCGGAAGCGGCCGATCCCGCGCAGCTGTTTGAAAGAAACGATAAAAAGGAAATAAGAAATAACGATAAAAAGCTTAAAATACTTTTTCTTAACATTTTGACCTGTTCAAAACGGTGCACTCAACCTCGCGGAATTGGGAACGGTAAAGGTTCGCGATTCCCGATCCGTAATCGGCAAGAAGCTGGATAATATTTCTGGGATTTGATTTATGGTCCTGACCGTTTATTCTGTCTCCTGCGTCCCCAAGGCCGGGCATAATGTACGCGACATTATTTAATACTCCGTCCATCCACAATGTATAGACATTGCAATTGTCAATCGCCCTTACAATTCTAAGGGCGCCTTTTAAAGCGGCTATAACGTTAAAGAGAGTTATTGAACGCGGCTTTACACCGATGTCCTGCAAATATTTTATTACGGTAACAAGGCTTCCACCCGTAGCGTTCATCGGATCCGCAAATATCAAATCCTTGCCGTCAAGAGTGTCAGGGTTAAAAAAAGATTTCTCAAGGTCAAGTATGTATTCCATATCGTTTTCATGCTTGCTGTCATCGCGGTAAATTTTAAAAAGCGCGAAAGGCGTTATGTAACCGGTTGAAGAATATTCTTCTATTTCCTTGCTCATAATCATGGAAGGTAAAAGCGCGCCGCGCAGCAATACGCACATTACTGTATTGCAAATTTTATTGTCTATATTGGTTATTTTATGAACCGCATAATTTTGCACGGGATTTGTTACGGGAGTTTTAACAATCAGATGGTTTTTCTGCGAACCCGGACTTAGCCACGCCATTTTAAAAAGCATCTCATAGGCGCGCTGAATATAGTAAACAAATTCATTGTTGTCGGTATTAACGTCCCGTAATTTGGCGATAACTCTGGAACCTTCCGAATGGTCTTCCTGCACAGAGTTAAATGAATAAACGTGAAGCCTGGGATTTTTTTGACATATATCCTGCAATAAAATCCCCATTTTATTGTACAGAGAAATAAGGGCGTTTTTCGCCTCAATATCCTCTTCCTGCATCCTGGGGAAAATTTCAATAGCCTTGCTAAAAAGGGCGTTCATGCTGTTAAGGCTTGCCTTATCCTCGTCAGTTAAATAGTTGTCAAGTTCCCCTGCGTGTAAAATTACCTTTTCCATGAGAATAGTATAATAGGATATAGCGGTTAGTGGCTAGTGGTCAATTAAAGAGTCATTGACAAACAACAAAAAAAAGTAGATTTTGATAGAATATGAAGAAATTTTCACGCTTTTTATTGATGATACTATTTGCCGCGGCGGTCTTTTCGATCTCGTGCAAAAACGATAAAATCGGCTCTGTGGAAAGAGAGGACCTCTTTTCGCTTGAAATAGGCCCGATGGAAGATCAAATAGCCCTGTTTAAATTGGACGGCGGAAGGGGCATAAAGCGCACCGGATTTACAATGAGGGACGGCCTGTTTTTTATAGCCGACGGCAACAGCGGAAAAATTGTACGTTACAACTCTTACGGCGACTTGCTGTTTATGATTTATAATGACGAAACCAATCCCGCGCCAATCAACCTTAAAACAAATATTCAGGATGACGAACAGGCGACGCGCTGGGCGTATACTCATCCTCTTGAAGAACCGGGATGGATAGCCGTTGACTCGCGGAAGCATATATTTGTCGAGGACAGGCTGCAACAGCAGGATCAACGCATCGATCAGGAAACAAAAGTTGTGCTGGACGGTATAATTTTACATTTTGACCAGAACGGGCGCTTTATAAACTATCTTGGCAAGGAAGGAATCGGGGGAAGCCCTTTTCCGAGGATAGTAGGATTGTCCACTTCAATCAAGGACGAACTGGTCGTAATTTGCCGTCTTCCCGGAGGCTGGGATGTTTACTGGTTTAGTTCCGCGGGGATGCTTCTTTATCTTGTAAAAATTTCTTCCAACGTAGTTCTAACCCTTGATGACTGGCCCGAAGCGCTTTCACTAATAGACAGCATTACCGCGGCCCCCGACGCAAGAAAATTGTATATCAAAGCGGATTACTCCCATGACACTTTTGATCAGTTAACAAACACCCGAACCGGCAGCGAGCCGATTAGTTCGTGTTTATGGACTCTTAATGTTGAAGACGGAACTTATATAGGCTCCGTAGAAATCCCCCTTTATGAAGTAATCGAAAACGGACGCCCTTCAGGAATTAAAGTTTTTTATTCAATCCTCGGCACGGCGCGAAACGGACAGACGCTTTTTTACTTTCCCGTGGAAACGGGATATTCGTTACTTTTTGTAAATACTAACACCAAGGAACAACGAAGGGGATATATTCAATTTTCAATGGATGAACTGAGGTACAATGATTTTTACCTGTCAACGGAAGGAATTCTTTCGGCTATGCTGGCGGATAATTATAACGTTAAACTTGTATGGTGGCGCACAGACAAACTTTTTGGAGAATCTCTGTGAGTGATGACGGTAAGCAAAGACCGAACGCAAAATACAAACTAAGCAAGCCTGATAATATGGAGGTTCCCAAAGAAGGGCTGCCTTTTTATTATAACCGCGAACACAGGCTTGCCAAAGCGCCAAAAGACGTTCAGGACCTTTATAAAGAAAAAAAACCGAACCGTTTTGGCTTTATTACCGTTCTTATCGCCGACAGGCCCAGGAAAATACTTTTCTTTTCTATCATCGTTATTTGCGCGATGATATGGATGCTTGGGCTTTTAGGTTATTTTGATTCGTCCTATACCCTTGAAGGAAACAAAATTAAAATTTCCGCGTCTGTTTTTGAAGGCACGACAATTGTCGTATTAAATAAAACAGTTAAAAATAAAACTAAAAACGCATATACGGGAGCCGTGGACATAGCCGTATCATCTCCCGTTCAAACTGAAAGTAATTTTCCCGTTTTTTACCATAAAATCTTTTTCTCTCTTGAAAAAGAAGAACAGTACAGTTTCGTAGTCCCCTTTGAATCAGACGAACTGCTCATGGTACTTCAAACTGAGAAATACACATTGAAAATAAAAATAACTACTGGTAGTTTGTAAAGGCTAAAAATATTCAAGAAGACCTCACACAAAGGACGCGAAGCTCCTGTCCGATATATTTTCGTTATACAAGATATATTATCTTTAAAACAAGGATCATGAAGGTATAACGTTAGTATTTAGAACAACAACTTTGCGTCCTCTGCGCCTCTGCGAGATAAAATTTGGGAATAATTTATGTTTCAGATTGACTAATTAATATTTTTGCGTTATGTTGAAGGTATGATCCAACTGTATTTTTTGTCTATTTTGTGCAACGGAGTAGCCGGATATTTACTGTTCTCCATGATTGACGGAGAAAATAGTCCGCAAATTCCAATTACTAACCCTACCTTTCATCTGGTTCTGGGCATACTATGCGCCGTTACCGGTATTTTAAAATTACTCTCTCCAATCCCTTATGGGCCAAATGCCGTCAGGGGAGTCTTGATTTTTGGAGACCTCATACCCGCCACGGCAGGGATTGTCGCGGGGCTTATTTTTATATTCGGGATTTATCGCAAGGATACGGATGCAAATTCAGGAGAACTGGATCGTATAGGGACAAATTTGCTTATCTTCAAAAAACCTATTGGCATGGCGCTAATGGCGACGGCTTTTATTCATTTTATTTTTGGACAAATACTCTTTTTATAAAAAGAGCTAAAACATAAACGTAGCAAGAAATTGAATATCCATAAGCGATAAACCCGCGCCGGCTTTATTTGGACTAAGTAAAAATTTTGTGTTAAAAATACTTCCGTATGATTCTCCTTTGGTTCTTGAAATATAATGGTAAGACGCTTCAAGTAAAAATTTAAACTTTTTTACAGTAAAAGAAATACTGCCCTTAGGTTCAAGAAAAAGCCCGAAGCCTGTAAAATCTTTAAAAACTGTATAAATATGATTGTCTGTCGCCTCGCAATAAGTATAGGGGCTTAATTTAAAAGCAAGATCAAGTGAAAAAGGATAAATATTTATACCGATTGAACAGCCTGCGGCTAAAAGAAGCCAATCTTGCTGATAAGAAATTACATTGCCATAAACAGGTATAATAGGCGCGTTTTCAATAGGTTCATATATTCCTGATCCTTTAGGGTTTTCATGGGAATATTGAAGATAACCATTACTGCCTGTAAAACTAAAACGCATCCATGAACCGCTGATAAACGGCTTTATATATAAATATTTAAAGGGAAGAGACGCGCCTACAGAGAAATCGACCCAGATAAATTCATTCGTTTCGTTATCATGTTTGGAAAAATGGGTTAGATTGCTGTTTACAGTTGACATCCAGTCGCGGTCTTCCAAATTACCCGAATTCCCCGGAATACCGGCTTTTATTGCCAATGAAGAGAAAAAACCCGGCTTGCTGAGAAGGTCAATCAAGCCAAAATCAGCGTTAAATCCCACATAACAGACAGGTTTCATATCCCAGGTCAATTCGCTAAGAAATTCGCCCTTTGTTTGTTCCTTATAAGGATAAACATACTCCATAACTTGCCCGTATACGACGCCGAAACCCGTTCCTGTCGAAAAACCATATTTTTCATTTTTTTCATTATCCTGACAATATACGGGGTTGATCGCCGATAATAAATGTATTATGATAGAAAAAATCGGCAAGAAAGCTGCTTTATTCATTAATATGAGAATAGCCGTGAAACATTCATCAGGTCAACTGTCTTTTTTTATAATTTTATTTTCTCTTTTAATGTTTTTACTGTTTTCCTGCGACACAAAAAAAGAAGAAATACAGGTTATCCCGCCAATTACATCCCCGCTGTCAGGAGAATATATAGGTTTTGGGGTAATTACGGAATCCTTTACCCACGTTACCGCCGATCCTTCACAGGACAGCCCTTCTATTGGCTACCTCAGACGTGGTTCGCGCGTACGCATAATCAGGCGGCAAATTACTAAAACGCAGGACGGCTTCACCTCATGGGTTTTAACGGACGGCCAACAGCAGGGCTGGCTGAAAGAGGATGTAATGGATATCTACAATAATGAAAATCAGGCAATTACCGCTTCGGAGTTATTGTCCAGGTGAACAGAGTCCTTCTATTTGCCATACCTCCTGTCGCGGGCGCGGTTATTGGTTATGTAACAAACGCAATCGCCATAAAAATGCTTTTTCGCCCTCTTAACCCAATATACATTTTTGGATTCAAGCTGCCGTTTACTCCGGGCATACTTCCCCGCCAGCGTAAAAAGCTTGCCCTCAGCATCGGAGGGATGGTAGAAAGGGAACTGTTAACGGCGGAAGTTTTAAGAAACCGCCTTGCCAATCTTGACGTTAAAAATTTTCAGGGAATAGTTACGGAATTCCTGCGCCGCGACGATATACGCAAGGAGTTTGAATCCAAGGGACGCATACTCTTGCGGAACATTTTTTCAAAGATGAATACATTCCAGCGTTTTTTTATTTCCGCCGGACAGTACGATCAAACCCTTGAACAAAAAATGCCCGAAATAATTAACGAATTAATTTCCAGCATAGAAACCCTCTTGCAGGAAGACAGAATAAAGGCAAAGATACTTGCCGCGGTTGACGGTCAAGTAGAAAATATTTTAGCTTCGATTAACATAAAAACCCTTGTTTCAGACAGAATTGATTCCCTTGAAATGGAACGCGTAGAAAAGATAATTCTTGACGTAATGGCCGATCAATTTAAATGGATCAATGTTTTTGGGGGGCTGTTAGGTTTTTTGATTGGAGCGTTTCAATCGGCGTTTGTATATTTTTTCAGATGATAGAAAAATTGAGTAATAAAAAAAAGATAATAAAGAAAAAATAATAAATAACAAAGAAAAGAGAAATTGAAATAGACGGTTTTTGACATAGAATTAAAGTACTATGGATAAAACATATATTGTCACAGGCGGAACAGGTTTTGTCGGTAATAATGTTGTAAAGGCATTAGTGTCCGCCGGCGCCTCTGTCCGTACATTGGCGCGCTCAAAAGAAAAAGCCGATATAGCGCTTAAAGGTTTAAATGTTGAACTGTTTTTTGGCGACGTGCACGACAGGGAGGCAATTACAAAACTGTTTGACGGACTTGAAAACAGGGAAATCATCTTTTTACATACCGCATCCGTAGTGTTAATCGGCGGAAACAACAAGCAATACAAAGCAATGGACGAGGTGAATTACAATGGAGTAAAAAACATTATAGAAGCCTGCCTCGCACACAAAGCGCGGCTTGTATATGTCAGTTCCGTACACGCCATCACTGAGCCTCCCAAAAACCATCTGACAAGGGAAATAGAACACTTTGATCCGCGATCCGTCGTTGGCAAATACGCAAAAAGCAAAGCCAGGGCGAGCGCGTTGGTTATGGACGCGGTAAAAAATGAGGGTCTTGATGCGCTGATTGTACACCCCAGCGGCATCATAGGCCCAAACGATTATAGCGACACCCATCTTACGCAGATGATCAAAGATTATATGGAGAAGAGAATTCCCGCCGCGGTTAATGGCGGCTATGATTTTGTCGATGTGCGCGACGTTGCAAGCGGCATACTCAAGGCGGCGGAAAAAGGCAAGAGGGGCGATTGTTTTCTGTTGACCAATAAATATTATTCGATTATGGAAATGTTTACCATACTCCACGAGATTACAGGCGGAAAGAAAATTAAGTCAAAGCTCCCAATGTGGCTGGCTTATTTTTTGCTTCCGTTTCTTTCGATATATTTCACCATACTTGGCAAACGTCCGCTGTATACCGCGTATTCGTTATATACTTTAAAAAGCAACAGTAATTTTTCGCATGAAAAAGCGTCAAGGGAACTTGGGTTTTCACCGCGCAGTTTACGCGAGAGCCTTGTTGATACTGTGGCGTTTTTAAAGAACAGAAATTGGATTGATTGAAAAAGACCTCACGCAGAGGCGCAGAGGACACAAAGTTGTTGTTTGTGGGATTATCGTTTTTCCAACATGATTTGTAGTTAAAATATATATTGATCAACAATGAGTTATCGGACATAACCTCTGCGTCCTTTGCGCCTTTGCGAGAAAAATTTGGGAATAATTTTTTGTAAAATTTTATATGTTACTGATTAATATTTTTATTTAAATTATGTTAAATTTTATTTTTCTTCAAGAGATTCTGCATCGGCTAAATCTTTATGTCTTCCTGTGGAACGTTTATTCTTGATTAAATCAGCAATAGATAAAACTTGAATGGGAATACCTTCAATTTCAATCGTTTGTGAATTGTTAAAAGCCTCTTCAAAGTTCAAACCGTCAACAGATGTAAGAATATCTATTCGTCGTGGTGCTACGCCAATTTGAAAAATAAGACCTTCTTTTTGCAAATCACTTTGAGTTAAGTTGTCGGAAGGCGCGCCAAAATCTTTAAGCGCCTGTAATACAAGAATGGCATTTTCAGGATCGGGCATTATCCATAGGTCAATATCCATGGTGGAACGTGGATATCCGTGGACAGCCATTGCATAAGCGCCTACAAGAAGAAATTTAGCCTTTCTGTTTGATAAGGCGAGTAACATGTCTCTGTAATCGTTGTTCAACATTGTACTTTTTACTCAAAGATACCACTTCGCAAGTCAGCGGCCAGACTAACGCTATCCGATCGCTTGCGGAGCCGGGAACGTAACTGGAATTACGATGATCGGATTGCGTAATAATTGAAATGCTTTTATCCATAACTATTAAAAGTATAACAATTTGCAAATAATTTAACAAGGGACATATTTCTCTATAAAATTCCTAGACAAAATCCGCTAAAAAATGTAAAATTACCACAATAGGCATAAATGTCGCTTATACAATTTTTAAGGCGGGATAGTTTTATGAATAAGCGTTTTAATTTATTTGGCTTTAATTTAACAAGGCGCTGTTTTGCGCGGTTTGTAATTTTATCGTTGTTGATAGGTATAGCCATTCCCTGTTGGGCGCAACCGCAGTACTTTACAGGGGACGGTAGAAAGGACATGAGTCTTGCCATTCTGGTGCCGGAAAGTCAGGGGCTTTCAAAAGAGTTGGCGTACCTGCCCGCGATGGTTCAAGGCTGTCTTGTAAGCAACATATCCAAATATTCAAAAATTGCCGTGCTTGACCGAGTCGCGCTGGACAAGGTTATCGCGGAAACACTTGATCCAACATATAAAGATAATCTTGATATTGTCCGTCTGGGGCATGTCGCCCAAACCGGTTATATAATGACAGGAAAATTGATAAAGACTTCATCAGGTTACACCATGCAAATCAATGTAACCGACACCACACCCAACGCTAAAACGACAGCCTCGTATTCCGGTGCATGCACAGTCGCGCAGCTTGACGATCAAACCGCCATTCAAAAAGCGTCTATGGATTTGCTGACGCAGATGGGCGTGCGCCTGACCGACTTGGCAAAAACGGAATTGAGTACGGCCGGTTCCGTGCAGGTTGTGAACGCGCAAACAGCGCTCGCGCAGGGCATTACCGCCCAAAAACAGGGAACCGAAGTAGCGGCATTAAGTTATTATTTTCAGGCGGCGGCTTTTGACCCAAGCCTGCTGGAAGCGGTAAACCGCTCTTCGGTACTTGCCGCCAATATTTCAAGCGGCAGCATAGGCGATGACGCGCGTAACGACATCCAATGGCGCAAGAATTGGACGGACAGACTTGCGGAAACTGAAAAGTGGTTTAACAGTTTTTTTGATAATTTTTTTAAAACGCTTCCGCCACTGCCGTATACCCTTTTTTACACTAGCGATATTAAGCAGATAGGGAATATCAATTACCAGAATGAAACAATGAACCTTAGCGGGATACAAACGAATTTGCACGCTTTGCAGGGCTGGGCGTTGTCTATAGAACCGACATTACAATCAATTCAAAAGTCGGTACAAGCGGTACAAGACGGTCTGAACGCGACGGGAAGAAAGGAAGTTTGGGGGCTGGGCAATTGGCCGCAGCAGGGCGCATTTAACAGGTCGCCTTTTGGAAGACAAAACAAAAATTTTACAATTGTCGTTGAACTGGTAAACAGCCGGAAAAAGGTGATTGGCAGGGAGACTTTTCAAACAGACGGGAGTTATGAGATTCCGGTGCCTTTACCGGGAAATAAGATACAGATTCAAATTTCCGCAGATGATCGTAAAACGGTTAATTTTTCCAATGTTAAGGCAAACGATGTAACAGACAATTTAACCGTGCGGATTGCAAGCGTAAACGGAACGCCCGCCGAGACCGCGGCGCGGAACGGAGTTTTGCGTATACAAGTGCTGTCTGAGGGGCAATGGAATTTTTACAATGACTGTGAAATAATAAACGGTATTATAACAAAATATAGCGGTAAAGGCGGAACAATTGTTATTGACAATGGTATAATTGGTGAACCAGTTAAATCTATCGGAAACAATGTGTTTATTCAGAAGCAACTGACCAGCGTTTCCATTCCTAACAGTGTTACTTCTATTGGAAATAGTGCGTTTCAAAACAATCAACTGACCAGCGTTTCCATTCCTAACAGCGTTACTTCTATTGGAAATAATGCGTTTCAAATCAATCAACTGACCAGCGTTTCCATTCCTAACAGCGTTACTTCTATTGGAAACTATGCCTTTAGCAATAATCAACTGACTAGCGTTTCCATTCCTAACAGCGTTACTTCTATTGGATATGGGGCGTTTCTAAACAATCAACTGACCAGCGTTTCCATTCCTAACAGCGTTACTTCTATTGGAGATCGTTCGTTTTATCAGAACAAACTGACCAGCGTTTCCATTCCTAACAGCGTTACTTCTATTGGAAATAATGCGTTTCAAAACAATCAACTGACCAGCGTTTCCATCCCTAACAGCGTTACTTCTATTGGAAACTATGCCTTTAGCAATAATCAACTGACTAGCGTTACCATTCCCAACAGTGTTACTTTTATTGGAGATAGGGCGTTTGAAAACAATCAACTGACCAGCGTTTCCATTTCTAACAGCGTTACTTCTATTGGAGATCGTTCGTTTCAAAACAATCAACTGACCAGCGTTTCCATTCCAAACAGTGTTACTTCTATTTATGCAGGGGCATTTTCGGGAAATCAAATAACCAGCGTTACCATTCCTAAAAGCGTTACTTCTATTGGAAACAGTGTCTTTCTCAATAATCAACTGACCAGCATTATCATTGGCATGAATGTTAAGATTGGAAAAGATGCTTTTCCTGCAAGGTTTGAGCAATTCTATGAGAAGAACGGCAAGAAGGCGGGAACCTACACCTACGACGGCAAGAAGTGGAGTTATAAGGCATAATAAGTAATGGAGCACGGTTTATTACTCCCTTTGTGACCTCTTGCGATTTTGTGTAAATGCTTGTTAATTTGCCATAAAAAATGTATATTTGAAATAGAGGAGCTTTTATGGTTGCGGTTAAAGGAATATATCAAGGTGGGGATACAGTTAAATTGGACCCTCTTTCTATACAATTTACTGAACAATACGAAGTAGTAGTAGCTTTTTTGAATCCCATACAAAACATTGAAAAAACAAATGCAGATAATAAAAGAAGGCAAGAGGCATTTGAACGTTTTATGAAGTATGGCGGTACTTTACCCGCTGATTTTGATTATAAAAAAGAACTGAACGATTACCGTGAAGAGCGTTATGGACATATTAATTGATACAAATGTAATACTTGATCATCTTTGTTCACGTCAACCGTATGCCGCTAACGCGGGAAAAATATTACACTTTTGCTTTCAACGGGATTGTAATGGTTATATTGCCGCGCATAGTATTACTAATATTTTTTATATACTTCGAAAACAATTCTCTGTAAATGAAAGAAAAAGAATGTTATTAGACCTTTGCGATTTTATTGATGTTGTTGGTATACAAAAAAAACAAATTATTGACGCGCTTAACGATAATGAATTTACAGATTTAGAAGATCGTATACAGCTTGAATGTGCCCAAATTATTAATGTAAATTACATCATTACCCGTAATATTACTGATTTTCTTCATTCCCCTATACCGGTAATTTTACCTGAAGATTTTTTAAAAATAATTGAAAAAAACATACCGTAGGCGCATGAAGCCCACACATAGCCATCTGACAAATCCCCCTTCATTCCCTATTCCCTATTCCCCGTTACCTATTCCCTATTCCCTGTTAACTGTTAACTGTTAACTTTTATTTCCCTAACTGCCCGCACGCCCCCATTACTGAGCGTCCTTTATGTAGGCGCATAGTAACTTTCAACCCGTAACTTTCGAGCATACCGATAAAATCTTCCGTTTCTCTTTTACCCGGCTGGCAAAGAGGCTTTCCCTCAAACTCAAAGCCCGCGACAGGATTCCAGGGGATAATGTTTACAACAGTATCCAAGCCTTTGGCGAAGGCGGCTACTGCTTTTGCGTCCGTGTCGCGGGTGTTTATCTGTTTGAGTAACGGCATTTCAAGAGTGAGCCTTCCGCCGCCGTTACGCTGAAAAAGTAAAAGATTTTCTTTTATTTTATCAAGAGGGTTTGACTTTGTTATTGGCATCAGTTTTTGGCGGAGTGTTTCATCGGCGGTTGTCAGCGAAAGGGCGAGCCTGACATACGGCCCGTTTTGGGCAAGGTCGTAAAGACCGTCGCAGATGCCGCAGGTGGAAACTGTAATTCTGCGCAAAGAAAAGTTAATCCCTTTTTTGTCGTTTAACAGTAAGATGGTTTTTCTTAGATTGGGAAGATTTAAAAGCGGCTCGCCCATGCCCATCACTACGATATTGTCTATAACATGCTCAGAATCATTAGCTTGTGATGCTCCCTCCCTTTCCTCTTCCTTTGTGTTCTTTGTACCTTTGTGATCTTTGTGTGATCCTTTGGCGAAATAATGCAAGTGTAAAAATTGTTCGATTATTTCCGCGCGGTCAAGATTGCGTTTAAAGCCCAGCGAACCTGTTTTACAAAAGACGCATCCTGCCGGACAGCCGACTTGAGTGGAAAGACACGCGGTAAGGCGGTTTTTTCCGTCGTTTAACAGTACCGACTCTATTTTTGAACCGTCTTTTAAAGAGAAGATATATTTTTTTGTTTCGCCGTCTTCAATTACATTGTCGATTACGCTTGAGTAAAGACAAAAGTTCTCTTTTAATTCATCACGAAGAGACGCGGGAAGATTGGTCATCTCTTCAAAATTATTTACGCCTTTGGCTATCCACTTAAAAATCTGCCCTGCGCGAAAACGGGGCAGAGGGATGAGTAATTCTTCAATTTCTGTAAGCGTTAGTCCTGATAACGAAGTCATTGCATGTTTGGGCGGGATACGTCTCTTCGCTGAGGTTCGGCGATGGAATCCAGCAATTCAACAATCTTTTGGTTCTTTATTCCAAGTTTTTGAAACTCTTCCAACAGTTCAACGGCCTTTCGCTTGTCGCCCATTTTGATATAACATTCGGCAAGTTCCGTATAAAGCCTGTAGTTTTTGCCGTCCTGCTGAATCAACCGTTTAAAGGATATTACAGCTTCATCGAATTTTCCCTGTTCTTTCGCAAGAAGGGCAAGTCCCATAACGGCGTATGTGTCAAATTCAATGTTTAAGGCTTTTTCGTAAAATGTTTTGGCATTGTCAAAATCTTTTAAGTTACGGTACGCGTCCCCCGCGCGGGTCAGGATCATTTTATTTCTTGGATCCTGTTCAAGAATACGGGTCCAATAAGTGAGGGAATTGTCAATCTGATTCAAGCCGCGGTAGCAGTCCGCAAGCCCGAAAAGCGCGTAAAAGTTATTGCCGTCCCTATTTAATACGGTTTCAAAATACGGTATGCCGTCTTTAAATGTTTTTAATTTTCTGTGGCAGTTGCCGATTGAAGTGAGAACCCTAATATCAACGTCATTGCTTGCGGGGTTTAACATTCTTTCCCAATAGGAAAGAGCTTCGTTGTATTCCTTAAAATCATAATGTAAATGACCAAGTCCGATAATCGCGTAAGGATTGGAATCTTCCATTTCCAGAACCTTTAAATATGTTTTTTTTGAATTGGCAAAATCACGAACCTTCCTGTAGGCGTCCGCTATTCTTGTAAGAACCGTAATATTTTTATCATCGTGCACAAGGTACTGTTCCCAAATGTCAATCGCCTTTTGAAACTGGTTCATCGCCTTATAGCAGTCAGCAAGCCCGAAAAGCGCGTAATTATTTCCCGGATGATGCGAAAGACACCGTTGGTAGTACTTGACGGCCTCGCGCACGGAACCGTTTTTACGAGTCGCGTCCCCCATGCCTACAAGCGCGTAATTATTATTTTCGTCAATCAGAAGTATCCTTGTAAAACAGTCAATGGCTTCGCTGACCTTGTTTTCTTTTAATAATTGATAACCGTGTTTTGAAATTTCAGTAATTTTTTGTGAATCGTTATGGTGGGGAACGTCTTCGTTGTATTGCATATCACTCATTTTTTACATCCTGTTCTTCCTGAAAAACTTCATCTTCTTCGGGAATATCTTCATTCTCGTGAAGTATATCCTGTACCAGAAACGCCAGTTTTTCGATTAACGGCTGCGCCTTATTGCGGTCATGCGCCATCCAGTACATCTTTAACGCTTCCAGCGGTTTGTCTTTGGATTTATAATAATCGCCGGTTCTTGAAAGACCGTCGGAATAACCTGTGGTAATGAAAATTCTTTTGGCGCTTTCAATATCCCCGTCGTTAAATATCTGGTTTCCTTTGCGGTTCAACGCCGCTTTTTCCGATCCTACAACGGGCGAAGGTTTTGATACTCTTATGAATGCGTTTTGGTCGTCAAATTTTTCTAATAACTTTTTATTCATATTTTTTTCTTTATTACTTTTATTATCTCTCTTTTCTACGAAAAACACAAGAAAAAATCAACGACGGATCTTCCATATTCTCTTGAGTCCGTCCTCTGCAAATTTGGAATTTCAGCCTTTAAATAGTCCTGTCTTGGCCGGTGTATAAGAATTTTTGTCCCGTTGGATACAAGAGCGGAAACTGCAATATCCGCGACAAGTTCCCATTTGTATTGATAGGGAAACGGCGGATCAAGGAAGATTATATTAAAAGGATTTTTAGCCCGTTTTACATAAAGCTCAGCCGGCATAAAACGGCAGTTTATTCGCGTGGGGGAAATTGACACATTTTCAAGTAATGTTTTTCGCTTTAATTTATCCTGTTCCACAGCTTCAATGTTTGACGCTCCGCGGGAAGCGGCTTCAATGGCAATAATTCCCGATCCTGTAAAAATGTCAAGAAAGGAAAGTCCTGTAATATCTCCAAGGCAGGCAAAGACAGATTCGCGCATCTTGTCCATACTTGGCCTGATTTCACGGGAGCCCTGTGGGACAGAAACCTTTCTACCGCTGAGGATTCCGCCCGTTATTCTCATGAGCCTTATACGCTGCCAAGGAGGCCGTTTAACTCGGCGTTGCTTACGACAGGTTCCGCAATTACGCTTTCCGTGGGGACATAAGATTCATCTAATTGTTTTTTGCGGTTTAAACAGTCAGTCCTTAATCTGGCGATTATTGCCGGCATTTCAGGGTAAAGCGTGGGGGAAAAAGGGCTGGAATTGCCGGAAATTTCATTAATAATCTGACTAAATTGCCATTCAACATCTAAAATATTGTCCGCTTCAACTTCCCTGTCCAGAAATTTAAGGTTTTCAAGGAATTTTCCAATGAGTATGTCCAGCACGGAACTGATAAATTCAAGGTCGCCCATTGTTTGACGGTAGAAAAGGTTTGGATCAATATCCAGGCGCATAAGGTCGCGGATCATCCTGATTCTGACATTTAAGATGAATATGGTATCTTCAAAATTAATTCTTTTATTCATAGTATTATTATCATTATCGGATATAATATGATAAAATGATAGAAAATTGCGCTTTATCTTTAACTATAAGGGACGGTTGACATTATGTCGATATAGTTTCTATAATAGTATACATGGATTAGAGGGGAGAAATGGCTGCGCCACTGCAACTGGCATTTGTAAATTTTACCGCAAACTCATATATAATTGTCGAAGGTAAAAGGAATGCAGACAGATTTTTTATAATCCGCACGGGAAAGGTAAAACTGTCCAAAGAAGTTCAGATTGTAGCCGAAGAATCAGGCGATATCCTTGGACCGGGCGACTTCTTCGGCGTTGTGTCTACAATGTCGGGGCATAGCCATATTGAGACGGCGCAGGCTGTTACGGACGTTACTCTTATCTCGGTTCATAAAGAGCAGTTCAGCCAGTTAATTCAGGGCAACGCCCCTGTAGCGATGAAAATAATCATGCAGTTCTCCAAAAGAATGCGCTATCTGGACGAAGCCCTTACAAGGTTAACGTTAAAAAGCAACGCCGCGGAAGACCCAAGCCATATTTACAATGTTGCCGAATATTACGCCAAGCGTAACCAATACAATCAGGCTTTTTACGCGTATCAAAAGTATGTAAAATGCTGCCCAAACGATACAAATGTGGCAAACGCCGTAGAACGCATGAAAAAAATAGCGCCTTATGTCAAGAATGTTCAACAACCTCCAAAGCCCGGCGAAATGGTTCGTTCTTACGCAAAAGATCAAATTGTTTTTTGCGAGGGCGAACCGGGAGACGAACTTTTTATAATACAGAGAGGTTCCGTTAAGATAATTAAAATTACAGATAACGAGATTCTGCTTGCGGTGTTAAAGACAGGGGATATTTTCGGGGAAATGGCGTTATTGGAGTCAAAGCCGAGAGCGGCGGGAGCGGTCGCCTATGAAGACTGCCAGCTTATGGCGGTAAACAGGGAAAATTTCCAGCAGATGATCAAGACCCAGCCCCAGCTAATCGCCCGTCTTACGACATTGTTGTCTGAAAGAATATGGCTCATTTACAAACAACTTGCAAATACCCAAATTAACGATCCATTAGGCAGGATGTTTGATATGCTTCAAATCCAACTCGATAAAAAAAGAGTTGATATTAACGGCATTACCAATTATTCATTTGACTTTGGCCTAAAAGAGCTTGGCAATATGGTAGGTCTTTCACAGGGAGACGCCGCATTATACGGCAAAAAGTTAATGGAAAACAAAACTTTCCAGATAATGAATGAAAAATTATTTATTAAAGACGTAAAAGAAATTCCAAGGCAGAACTCATATTTCAAAAAAATGCAGCAGTTGGAAAAAGCCCGGATGGAAAAGAAGGTTATCACCTAAGATTTATTCTAAAGGAATTCATACAAAGATACAAAGATCACAAAGAATAGGAAAGGAATATTTGTCCGTTATCTTACCGTAAAGTCCACGCCCGGTCTTAGGACCACTCTCCCCTCTTTGTACCTTTGCGATCTTCATGTGAACTTCTTCTCGAAAATTACCCCAGTACATCTTTAAAACGCAAAATCCTCCACCCGTGTTTTTTTGCTTTACGCGCAAGAATACTGTCAGGGTTTACCGCTACGGGATATCCGCAGTACTCCAAAAGGGGAAGATCTGTGTATGAATCGGAGTAAAAACTGACATCCTGCGGGTTAATCGCGTTATTTTCCATCCACTCAACTGCGGCCGTTTTCTTTTTGGGGCCAAAGGAACTGTACCCTATTAAATTACCCGTCGTCTTTCCCTGTGAATACTCCAATCGGCAGGAAAGAGAGCCTTCTATTCCAAAAAATTGCTCTAACGGCTTTATGATAAAATCAAATGAGGACGTGGCAAAAATTACTTTTTCTCCTTTTTTAAGCAGTTCTTCTATAATATTCTTTGCGCCTGTATAAATATTTGGTTTAATCCGCTTTTCAAAACAGGAGGCGGAAACGCGTTCAAGAACGCCTTTTTCCAAACCTGATAATTTTTTTACGGTGTTTTCAATAAAATCATTATTCGGGAACGCAAGTTTGTACTTTATCCAATCAATACAAAGATGACTTACCTGGGATAAACGTATAACTTTTTCTTTTAACGCCATTTGCGTAAAATATTCCGTGCTTGTTTTTCTTACAACCGTGTGATCAATGTCAAAGATATGTACCCGCGCCGCAGAGACAGTGTTTAAATTTTCGTTTGCCATCACTAAATAAATTCCAAATATTGACAATCGTTATATGCTTGCTGCGCATATTCCCCGCGCATCCATTCAGGCAGAAGACGCGCCATCTGTGCCATTACTTCCACCATTATTTTTTGACGTTCTTCTTTTCCTGGCATATTTTCACATTTAATGCGGAAAGGACGGCCGGCCTTAAAACAAAACGGAGTTCTTTTTAAACGGCGCATATTTTTCCAAACGTTTTCGCCGCCGAAATGCGCGACCGGAAGTATCGGCACGCCCGCCTCAAGGGCAAGTTGAATGATTCCCGGTTTTCCCTTTCCCAATACGCCGTCCTTGCTTCTTGTTCCTTCGGGCGCGACGCACATATAATACCCTTCTTTTATCGCGTCCAAAACTTTCTTAAAAGACTCGCTAAATGCGCCTTTTCTGTCTATCGGAATAGCCTTGTAGGTGTTAAAAATAAACGACATTATCGGGTTATCCCATGTTTCCGATTTAACAAGCCCTGACACGTAAATGGGATAACTGTGCGCCACAAGAATAGGGACTTCCAAGAAATTAATATGGTTAAAAATAACCAGCATTGGCTCGTTATTTTTTAATGCTTCGATAAATTCCTTGCAGTCTATTTTACAGATAACGCTTAATATCCCTTTCATAAAATAACTTACAGCGAATCTTCGAAAGCCCACGTTACCCTCCAATAAGACGCAGTGCGCCGGGAATGCAGGTTATTTCCAATTCCTTGCCTTCGTAACAGACTGTCTCTCCGTCGCAGTGCGCGGCCATTCCTCCCTCAAGCGCCTTTAGATGGAAGTGCAATCCTCTGCCGAAATTTACTCCCTTGCATTCGCCCTGGGTTCCTTTTGTATAATGTGAAATTATTTTAAGAAGATCTAATCTTGATTTTTGATGCTCCACATAACAGATGTCTAAAAGCCCGTCGTCAAGCAGCGCGTTAGGCCCCATGTAGAAACTTCCGCCCATACGCCTTCCGTTTACGACCGAAACAAGCACCGCCGGAAGCGTTACTTCCTTATCATCAAAACGAATCTGTATAATAGGCGAAGGCTCGTAGCGAATAACGGTAATAAGGGCGCCGACGGCATAGGAAATGCCGCTTTTTATTTTTAATTTCGCCGCCTCAAAGCCAACCTTGGTGTCAAAACCGATTCCAATTCCGTTGATAAAATAGCGTCCGTCAGGGAAAAATCCGCCCTTTACAAACCCCGCGTCCATAGGCTTCGCGTTTCCCGTTATCAGCAATTGAAGGGCTTTTTCAACATCCTGCGGGATTGCGGGAGTAGCGGAAAAATCATTGCCGCGCCCTATGGGGAGTATTCCAAAAACAGGAGGAGCGCCCGCATTGCGCCTTAACAAACCGTTTATAACTTCGTTACAGGTTCCGTCACCTCCCGCGGCGACAGTTACATCGTTCGCGCCTATCTGTAAATCACGCGCCATATTCAACGCGTCGCCGATTCCCTTTGTAAGGAATAGTTCAAAATCACGTCCGCTTTCACGAAGGAAATGCTCAATTTTTGGACGCTGTTTTTCAGCTTTCCCCTTCCCCGCCGTCGGGTTTAAAATAACCCAAAGTTTTCCAAACTGTGCCATAAGGGCATTATAGCATATTTAGCGGTAAATAGTAAATAAAAATATTGATGAAGCGCCGCCTTGCTCGGATTATATGCGAAATGAGCGATATGGCGGGTTTCATTAATTAACGCATACGCGCCGGTCAGATAAAAAAGACATTTACCTTCACTTTTGTCAAGTAGGGGCAGAAAGGCTTCAAGCATTGCCATGCCGACAAGACGGTACACCTGCTCTATCACTTTTGTGTCTATGCCGTCCCGTACATTGAAGGTAACGGCGAAAGCCCTAACCTTCCGCGCCGGTTATAATTACACTCGGCATATTCTGTTATTGACCGCCGCACCATTTCAAAGCATTGGCAATTGTCCTCCGGTATTGCGGATTGAGCCATACGGGCAAAAGATGTCCCGGTGTAAGGACGCATACCCGCCCCTTGCCCTGTGTGCGCACATATCCCGCAGGACAGATCCACGCCTGTGTGTTGTTATAAGGGTCTTCCTGATATTTATCCTCAGTCCCCTGAGGAGGGGAATAAGACGCCATTAAAATGTCCGCATCCGAAGCAAGAATAACAAGACGGTAATGTTCATCTGTTTCGCAAAACATCCCTACGCCCTCGGTTACGGGATGAGACTTAATCGGCTGGACAGTCACAGGACATGCGTTAGGGTGATAAACAAAGCGGCAGCCAATCAAATGGTCAAGGGCTTCCGTTTGTTCACCCGCCGTAATGCCGCTATGCGCAACTACAAGTCCGCCGCCGTCCTCTACATAAGAAACAAAAGCCTTCTGTACCGCTTCGGTTTTCCAAGGCGTCTTATCCTCGTGACTGACTTCATCGCTTTTAGCCAGAAGGACGACAGGGTAACTTGAAAGCGTATTCGGCGTAAAATCCTTCGCGTTAGTGATTATGTCGAATTGAAAGCCGTCGGCGGCAAGAGGGGCAACTCCGTCAATGAGGAGTTGAGCCGGATGCCAGTAATCGTCACAGAGTAATAATACGCGCATGATTGGTTTCTCCTTGATACATTATATAATATAATTTTATATAATTGGTGGGAAGTTGTTAAAATAACAAGTTATTTATTCACAAGATTTTCTCTTTAATCAGGAACGCAATTTAACCGCAAAAAATTTCACACAAAGATCACAAAGGGTAAGTTATCACAAAGCGAGAAATTTGGGAGGGGGAGGGTTCCCTTTGTGATCTTTGTTTGAAATTTCATGCAATAATTTATGCCTTGCCGCGGTCATATCATCGATTTCTATCATTTGCAAATCCATCATTTCCTTGCGGTATTCTTTCTTGCGCTTTTCTTTTAATTTTTCTATCGCTTTTAATTCTTTTTGCGCTTCTATGTACAGGGCGCGTTTTTGCTCTACTACAATTTCCGCCTGCGCCGCCTGCTTTGCAAGTTTTTCCGCTTCCTGTTCAAGACGCAGAATGTAAATGTCCCATGACGGTATATTTTGTCCGTCATTAAAACGCTGTTCGGCGGCGTTGTGGCGTTTTACAGCCGTAATTTTAATATCGTTTTCTATTTTGTTAAGAATACTAATCGCCTGACCTAGGGCAAGCTTACATTCATCTTCTTTATATTTTCTTAATTGCATAACTTTTTCCAGTCTAAAAGTAAATCTTTTCATCAGTTATTATCTCCTAAAATATTCATGCCGGGCATCGAAGAAAATAAAGCCGCAACGCTGTTAAGCGCCATCTTAGTATCTTCGGTATTAACAGGCTTTACCGCTATTTTAGGCATATCAGTTTTTATTTTTTGATCTACTATTTTTACAAGCATCCTATTTGTATCAGTCATTTCTTCCTGCGGGATTGGAACGCCCGTTATTTTTGACATGGCTGTTAAGGTTTCTTCCAAAGACGTAGGCTCGTCCACTTCCTGAATAAGAAAATCTTCAATGGGGCCGTGTTTCGCTATTGCTTCGTCAATCTCGGGATTGGAACCCTGATGATATGCGCCTACATTGATAAGGTCTTCTGCGGCCGCGTAAGAGGCCATATTTTTGCGGATAATGCCTGCGGCCCTCCTGCTTTCAGGTCCGGATACTTTCGGAGAGAGACGGGAAATGCTCGGCAATATGTCAATAGCCGGGTAATGATAGGCATGGGCAAGCTCCCTTGAAAGAACGATATGTCCGTCAAGAATGCCGCGGACGGTATCCGCGACAGGTTCGTCCATATCATCGCCGTCAACAAGGACGGTATAAAAACCCGTTATGCTCCCCTTGTCCGAAGTGCCCGATCTTTCAAGAAGTTTCGGCATGGAATCAAACATGCTGGGAGGAAAGCCTCTTTGCGCGGGAGGTTCCCCTGCGGCAAGCCCTATTTCCCTCATGGCGCGGGCAAATCGCGTAACGGAGTCAAACAAAAGCATAACGTCGTTTCCCTGATCGCGGAAATATTCGGCGACGGCGGTCGCCACATAGGCGCCGCGAAGACGGGCAAGAGGGGGAGAATTGGAAGGAGTGACTATCAGTACGCTACGCTTAAGCCCTTCAGAACCAAGATCGTATTCTATAAAATCGTTCACTTCCCGCCCGCGCTCGCCTATCAGGGCAACCACGTTTACATCGGCGGATGTGTTACGCGCAATCATTCCAAGAAGAGTGGATTTTCCGACTCCCGAGCCGGAAAAAATGCCAAGCCTTTGGCCTTTGCCCACCGCAAGAAGACCGTCAATTGCGCGCACGCCGGTTGTTATGCGCTCTGTAATCCGCCTCCTTTTTAGCGGATCAGGAGCGCTTGCAAGCGCGGGATACGAACAAGCGGACGAAATATCTCCCTTGTTGTCTATCGGGTTTCCAAGAGCGTCTATAACGCGCCCTAAAAGTTTGTCGGAAACGGGCACTTCAAGACGGCTTCCAAGGGCAATTACTCTGTCGCCTACTTCAATTCCGTCCGTTTCTTCATAAGCCATTAACTGGACAATTTCATATCTTAACCCTACAACTTCGGCTTTAATAGCCCCTCTTCCTTTTGGAGCCACAATCCTGCATATCTCGCCTATAATAGCCTGAGGACCGCGGCTTTCTATTAATAATCCTTCTACCTTTATTACTTTACCGACGCATTTTATCGGATCCGTGCGATCCGCGCATTCAAGATATTTTTCAAAGATATTTTGTTCAACTGTATCTATCCGCATGCGGTCCCCCCTCCACAAGCCTGACTCCGTATATTATGACGGAGTCAAAGTATCAGATTTCCTTCTGGTTATTTGATCTAACCCGCTTGTTATTCTCTTGTCTACTTCTCTTTTGCCTTTTGTCGCCATTGTCGCAAGAGCGGCTAACGCGGCTGACGCGGTAAGAGCCGCGCTTGCGCCGGCTGAAAGTTCAGGTTCTTCAGAGTCGGAATCAGAATCGGAACCGGAATCGGAAGCCGCGTTTTCTTTTTCTGATTTATTCAGCGCGTCCATTATCGCGGAAGACGCGGCAAGCTCGGTATTAAGCCTGGCCGGCCTTATTACAGGAGACGGCAAATGATCTGTATTTGTTTCTTTTATCGGTGAAATTTCCAGTATCCTGTTTTCCAACTCTGCAAGCTGGCTTGCGATTCGCGCGTCTATCTCGCCAAAATCAGTTTCTATTATGCAGCCGCCCTTATCTACGGAACTGTCTTCGACTATATTAATTGTTTTTACGCCTTCCATAAGAGCGATAAAATCCTGCTTGTGTTCGGTGGCAAGTTTAAGATCCGCAAGATTAACCTTAATTGTGATATTTCCCTTAGCCTTAACTTTACGCAGGGCTTCAACTACGTTGGAAATTATTATGTCACGCTGATTTTCCGAGATAACCTTGATAACTTTGCGCGTAATAAGAAGCACCAAATATATAATTTCTTTTTCCGTGTCGCTTAAAATTTCCGCCCTCTTGTCCTGGGCGCGTTCAAGCACTACCTGCGTCCTCTCAATCAGGCGGTCAACTTCCGCTTTTCCCTCGGCATATCCGTCTTCCTTGCCCTCCGTCTTTCCCTGTTCTTTCGCATCTCTGCGTTCAGTCTCCAAAGACTTCCTTACCTCGGCTTCAAGTTCATTTGCCTTTACTCTCGCGTCCGCTACTATGCGCTCCGCTTCTTCTTCCGCCTGCTGTTTTAAAACCTGGGCTTCATCAGTCTGTCTTTTAACTTCCGCAAAGGCCGCTTTCTGCGCATCCTGTACAATGTTATCAGCTTCCTCTTTTGCAGAAGAAATCATCTTTTCTTTTTCTTCTTCCCACCTTGATTTGAACATTTCAGCTTCGCGCCGCAGTTCATCCGCCGTAGGTCCTGAATACTCTTCAACTGCTTCCAAGCTTTCCACATCATCATCCATGGCGGATAAATGAGTAATTTCAGGATAGGAAGTAGGCGAATCAATAACAACTTTTTCGGGAAGCGTTATCAATTCATTCGGTCTGAAAACAGCCTTTAACATCAGGTTATCCCCTTCTCAATATAATCTTGGAGTTTTCCGAAGGAAAACTCCTTAAGTTAGTTGTATAACAACGAAGTGTTATACAACTAACTCGTCTTCACCGGCGCGCGCGACAACGATTTCACCCGTATCCTCAAGGTGGCGGATAATGGATACTATCTTTTGCTGCGCTTCTTCAACGTCTTTCAAGCGTACCGGCCCCATGTACTCCATGTCTTCCTTGAGCATGCTTGCCGCGCGTTTTGACATATTCTTGAATATCTTGTCCTGAACTTCCGAGTCGACGGATTTAAGCGCTTTTGCGAGTTCCTGAGAATCCACTTCGCGCATAACCTTCTGAATGGCGCGGTCGTCGAGCATAACAATGTCTTCGAATACGAACATTCTTTTCTTGATCTCTTCGGCAAGTTCCGGATCTTCGTCTTCCAACGCTTCGATAATCTGCTTTTCCGAGGCGCGGTCAACAAGGTTAAGTATTTCTACGATGCTCTCAACGCCGCCCGCCGCGGTGTAGTCTTCGCTTGACAACGATGAAAGTTTCTTTTCAAGGACGCGTTCAACTTCGCGTAACACTTCAGGGCTTGTTCTGTCCATTGTCGCGATACGCCGCGCCACGTCGCTCTGCACTTCATGCGGCAGGTTTTGCAGAATGATGGAAGCCTTGTTCGGCTCCAAATACGCAAGAATAAGGGCGATTGTCTGCGGGTGTTCCTGCTGAATAAAGTTTAAAAGGTGCGCGGGGTCTGTTCTGCGGATAAAGTCGAACGGGCGCACCTGGAGGCTGGACGTTAAGCGGTTAATAATATCGATTGCCTTTTGGCTTCCAAGTGATTTTTCCAAAAGCTCTCTGGCGTAGTCGATGCCGCCTGTTGAGATGAACTGGTTCGCCATCATCAGTTCCTGGAACTCCTGCAGGATGGCGTCCTTCTGTTCCGAGTCTATTGTCTCAAGCCTCGCGATTTCAAAGGTGAGAGTTTCAATTTCATCTTCGCGCAGGAATTTAAATATTTCCGCGGAGATTTCCGAACCTATAGTTACAAGAAATATGGCGGCTTTTTGCCGGCCTGAATATTCTTTTACATTTTTCTTTTTGGTGCTGCCGCCTACGGTAGCTCCCGGCGCTAACGGTGATTTTGCCATAGTTTATTCCTCCAATATCCACGTTCTGATAAGCTGAGCGGCGTCTTCCGGATGCTCCTTTGCCAAATTGATGGCGCTTTCCATCAACTGCATCCTTGTGCGTTCCTCCACGGAAATTGAGACGTCCTCTCCTTCCTGTTCCGCCTCGGCCATTGCGCTTTCCCGCAGCATTTGTTCGCGGCGCGCCCGCTCTTCTTCGGCAAGCCTCCTGCGCCTTTCCATTTCACGGGAGATCGTCCTAAACAGCATAAATCCAAATAACATTATTGTCAAACCGGCGATAAAAACAATTATTGTAATCTGCATTTGTTTTTTTCTAAAATACGCCTCGTCCTCTTTCATAAATTCCGCAGAGCGATCCACATTAATATTAGTTACGGTAACTGAATCCCCTCTTGCCGAATTATAACCGATAGCGTCGCATATTAATTTTCTTACCTTTTCCAGATCTTCTGGGGGAATAGGAGCGTATTCCCTTTCAATGCTTCCGTCCGCCGTGATTATCGGATTTCTTTTGGAGTCAAATTTTCTTGTCCATACCCCGTCTATGTTTACGGAAACTGTTACACGATCAATTTGAGGGCTTCTTTCTCCCTGAATATTTTGCTCACCCCATACATAGTTTTTTGTCTCTGTATCCTGCTGCATCTCTCCGTAAAGATTGCTCATGTCCTTTAAAGCGGGAGGAGCCTGTCCCTCTGTTCCGGGAGGACCTTCCGGAATAAATCCTGTTCCTTTCCATTTTGTCGTGCCATTGGTTTCCGAAACAAGAATTTCCATAGTTCTTTCCGAATCGTCATACGAAAGGCCGGGAGTGGGCTGCTTAATCATGGTTGGAAGAATATCTCTTCTTGTATATGATTCCTGGCTGAAACCTATATCAAATTTTATGTTAAGGTCCCTTACCCGATCCTCAGAAAATATTCTTTGAATAGCCGTAAGCACAAGTCCCCTGTATTTTTTTTCCTGTGTCATAAGGAATTTCTGCTGACGCTCGGTAAGAGCCTGCTTGTCAAAATCTCTCATTCCCTCAAAATCGTTAAGCACGTTCCCGTAATTATCGGTTATTGTGATATTTTCATCTTTCAGCCCTTCTATCATGGATTTAAGAAGTTTTTGCATACCCTCAATTTTTTTTCTGTCCTGGGCAATATCGCTTCCGGGCGTCGGGAAGATTGTTACTCCTACGCTTACAGGATTCTGATCAGAAGCAAAAAGTTCTTTCTTGGGCCACACAATGTTTAATTCGACATTATCAATGCCTTCAATCGCTTTGATATGGTCGGCGATCTTTCTTTCCTGAGCTCGTTGGAATCTGACATTACGCTCCATGTCGGTGGTAGTCCAGCGTTCTTGATCGAAAATCTGCCAGGGATCAATTTTGGACGGAAGTAAATTCTCGTTAATAAGAATTACCCTCATACGCCGCGCTGTCTCAGGGTCTGCAACCTGCACAATTTTGTCAGGAGAAACCGTAACTTTAACGTCTTCCTGATCAATGCGCTTTACTATCCTGTCCAGCAAACCTTCATCGGTAATCGGTCTGCTATAAACAGCCGATAAAACCGGTGTCGCTGAAACCCGAAAGAGCGCGAAAACTCCGCCGATGATGACAACGGCTATTACCGCAATTATGATCTTTTGCCTTAAAGACCATCCTGCCCATAACGCCGCAACCTTGGTAAAAAATTTTTTGAAAAACTCGTTCATTTCCCCCCCCAAAAAATATATTTATTATCTTGTATTTATCAAATCTCTCCAGCCCTGGACAACTCTGCTTAAAATATTTCGCGTAATATCAAGCGCCATGCCCGCTTCGGCCTGAGCTATTGTAATATCGTGAATATCAACCGAATCCGGATTGATAATCGCTTCCTTTTGCAGACTGCTTGCGTTTAACTGCGCCCCCGATACTTTATCAAGCGCATGAAGCATAACGTCCTCAAAAACGCCCGCCCTTGTAACGCTCCCGGCGCCTAACGTATCTCTAAGCGCCAAAGCTTTGCTTCCGTTTCCATAATATGGACTGTCAGGCGGCAGCATGTGCTTTTCATGCGTACGCGCCATTGTTACCGAATAATCCTTCGCGGCGGACGCGCTTATAAACGCCTGGCTGTTAAAAACTTTCATAATTCCCTCCCCTTAAAAATCTATTTTGTGCCTATTTCCAAAGCTTTTTGGAACATAGATTTTGATCCGTCAATAATCGCGGCATTCGCCTCATAGGAGCGCGAAGCTGAAATCATATCCGTCATTTCCGTAACAACGTCCACGTTTGGCATTTCAACATAGCCTTCACGCGGGCCTGAAAGAATGGCGTCAGGATGAGTCGGATCGTAAACATAACGCGGCTCCGTTGACCTGTCCTCCTGAATTTCCAGAACGCGCACTCCCCTGCCCAACCCGTTATCCATTGAATCAGGAAGGAACGGAGAACGCCAGTAAGGGCTTTCTACCATTGGCCGCATAATTACACGGCTGCGCCTGAAAGGGCCGCCCTCATCCGTCCTTGTCGTATTGATGTTCGCCATATTGTTAGCGATTACGTCAAGCCTAGTTCTGTTTGCGGTTAAGCCTGTCGCCGCAATATTTATCGAATTAAAAATTCCCATTTAATCCTTCCTTATCCTCTTAATACTTTGTTTATCTGGCTGAATTCAAATGCCGCGGACTGCGCAAAAAGCGTGTAACTCATCTGATTATGAGTGGCAAGCATGAATTCCTTTTCAGGATCAACATTGTTCCCGTTGTTGTTGTACGTGCTTGTGTAGTCCAGAACGCGGCGAATCTGCACGTCGCGGTAGTCCCTTTCCCTATAATTCGGAAAATGACTTGGATGCGTCGTATTAAGTTCCAGCGCGGGACGCCGTCCTTCCGAATCAAGTGCCCTTTTTAGCTCGCTTTCAAAATTGACATCCGTACGTTTGTAATTGGGAACGTTGGCATTTGCCAAATTGTTGGCAATGACCTGCCTGCGGACGGTGCTTGCGTCCATTGCGCGGTGTAATAAATCGATAGTTTTAGCGAATGTATTCATATAACATTCCTCCCAATTCAAATTTCGGCAAAATTCCCACCTCTCTTTACCTGCCTTACTAAAGGATATATCTGCCAAGATCCTGATCTTTGACAATATCCGCCAATTTCTCGTTGACATAATCTACAGTTATGTCAATTTTCGCGGGCGCTATATCGGACGCTTCAAAGGAAACCTCCTCCAGCAGGGTTTCCATTATTGTATGAAGCCGCCTTGCCCCAATATTTTCCATTTTTGAGTTAACCTCCGCGGCAAGAGCCGCAAGGTGTTCTATAGCTTCCGGAGTAAATACCAGGCTGACATTTTCCGTCCCAAGCAGTTCGGTGTACTGTTTGATAAGGGCGTTTTTAGGCTCGGTTAAAATGCGTAAAAAATCGTCCTTACCAAGGGAATCCAGTTCAACACGCAGGGGGAACCTTCCCTGCAATTCAGGGATTAAGTCAGAAGGTTTGCTTACATTGAAAGCGCCCGCCGCGATAAAGAGAATGTGATCGGTGTTGACGGGCCCCCATTTTGTATTAACCGTGGCTCCTTCAACAATGGGAAGGATGTCGCGTTGCACGCCTTCACGCGAAACGTCGGGGCCGCCTCCCCTGTCGCCTTTAACGGCGATTTTATCAATTTCGTCTATGAAGATTATGCCTGTTTCTTCCACACGCTGACGCGCTTCGTCGCTTACCCTGTCGCGGTCTACAAGCTTCTCGGCTTCTTCGGCTCTTAATATTTCCATCGCGCGTGGAACTGTTACTACTTTTTTCTTTTGAACGCCGCCTAACATTCCGGCAATTCCCGAAAGGCTCGCTTCAAGGTCTTCCATGCTGCCGCCCATCATTTCAAAAGCGGGGATAGTCGGGTTTTGTCCCACCGTCAACTCGACCGTTCTGTCATTAAGCAAGCCTTCACGAAGCATGACCCTTAATTTCTCTCTTGTCGCCTTAAACCTTTCATTCTCGCCGTCTTTTATTTCATCTGCGGAATCATCCTGAAGTTCCGCGTTTTTCTCATTTGCATTTTTCTCATCATCCTGTGTTTCCTGATTTTTCTTAAAAGCGGGAAACCCCAACTGCAACGTTGTCGCGATAATACTGCTGTTTGAATTTTCAGGGTTTATTTGAAAAGTACCCATAGGCCTCATTATCGGACCGGGACGCGGTTTTTTTTCTTTATGTTTTTTCTCGCTAATCGGCAGCAATAAATCCAATAGCGCGTCTTCCGCCCGTCTTTCAGCTTCCTGCTTAACCGCTTCCTGCATCTCCTGTTTTACCATTTGAAATCCGGCGGCCATTAAATCGCGTATCATGGACTCCACATCCCTGCCGACATAACCTACTTCCGTATATTTTGTGGCTTCCACTTTTATAAAAGGAGACCCCGCAAGTTTCGCAAGACGGCGGGCAATTTCAGTTTTTCCTACTCCCGTCGGCCCTATCATTAAAATGTTTTTAGGGGCGATATCTTCGCGTATCTCAGGCTCCAGTTTTAATCTTCTGACGCGGTTGCGTAACGCTACCGCGACGGCCCTTTTAGCTTTTTTCTGACCTACGATATATTTGTCCAGTTCCGCCACTATCTGCCTTGGAGTGTATTCCTTTTTGTCTTCCATCATCCTAATTCCTCCAATGTTATTTGCATATTTGTATAAATACAGATGTTACCTGCAATTTTTAAACTTTTTTCCGCTATTTCCGCCGCCGTAAACTGGCTTCCTTCCATAAACGCCAACGCCGCGGCGTAAGCGAAATTTCCCCCCGAGCCAATTGCAAGCGCGTCCTCGGCGGGTTCAATCACGTCTCCTGTGCCTGATATTAACAGTATTTTAGATAAATCTGCCACCAGCAGAAGCGCTTCGAGCCTTCTTAAAGTGCGATCCATGCGCCAGTCTTTTGCAAGTTCAACCGCAGCCCTTGCAAGGTCTCCTGAATATTCTTTTAACTTTGCTTCAAAACGATCAAAGAGGGTAAACGCGTCCGCGGTAGCGCCGGCAAAACCGCAAAGCACCTTCCCGTCCATGAGGCGGCGCACTTTACGCGCGTTGTTTTTCATAACAGTGTCGCCCATTGTCACCTGACCGTCGCCCGCCATCGCAACCTTGCCGCCTTTTCTTACCGCTATTACGGTAGTACTCCTGATTTTTTCTTCCATGTTATCCTCCAGCATGCGGATGTGAAGCCGCATATACCTTTTTCATTTTTTCAAAATTAACATGCGTGTAACGCTGGGTAGTTGAAATATTTGAATGTCCCAGCATTTCCTGAACAACGCGCACGTCGCATCCGGAGTTTACAAGGTGAGTCGCAAAACTGTGGCGAAGCGCGTGCGGATGAATGTTTTTTCCTATGCCGGAATGCAGCGCATAACGGGAAATAATCCAGCGTACTCCCGGAATTGAAATAGGCTGCCCTTTTCTGCTTATAAACAAAGCGCTTTTTTTCCCGTCTATTCCCGCCGTTTTTAAAAGTTCCGCCCTTTGCGGAAGATATTCCTGTATCGCCGCAACCGCCTCGTCGCTGAAAAACACATAACGCTGTTTTCCGCCCTTTCCCGTTATTTTCGCCTCGTCAAGATCGGCGGATATATTCGCCATGGAAAGGGAGACCGCTTCCGATATGCGCAAACCGCCCGAGTACATCGCCAGTATAAGCGCCTTATCCCTTTCCGGCCAGAGAATTCCCGTAGTCTCGGGAAGGGCGGCGAAATCCGCCATCTCATCTTCCCATAGAACATCGGGCAGCCTTACGGGCGTTTTAATATTTCGCAAAGAGCAGCAGGGATTATCCGTTCTTTTATTAAAACGCGCCATCCAGCGGTAAAAACCGCGAATTGTAGAAAGACAGCGGTTAACGCTTGTAGCCGCCATTTTTTCAGCCGTTAATTCCGCGATAAAACTCTGCACCTCATATGCGGACGCCTCTTCGGGGGCAATCCCGCGATTGGCGCAGTAATTCGCATAACGCAGAAGATCATTTCTGTAGGCTTCCGCCGTTCGTTGGGAACATCCCTTTACGGATTCCATATATGACAGATAATCCGTGACAAATAGAAAATCATTATTCCGTTCGTTTGTCTCTTCTTTCATTATTACTCCTCGTTATCATCCGCGCTGTGCAGATAATCGCAATCGGGATTTATGCACGCCTTATGCGCCCCGTTTTTTTTGTCATATTTTTCAACCATGAAAAATCCGCATTTCGGGCATTTTTGATTTATCGGCTTAAAGTGGCTTATAAAATCACATTCGGGATAATTTGTACAGCCGTAAAATTCCTTGCCTCTGCCCTTTGTTTTTCTCGCGACTATATCGCCGTCACATTTCGGACATTTCGCGAGCGGGATTGATTTTGTATTTCTGCATTCGGGAAAACCCGAGCACGCCAGAAAAAATCCAAAACGCCCGAGTTTTTTTAACAGCGGCTTTCCGCATTTTTCACAGATAAATTCCGTCTGTTCATCCAAAGTGCCCTTAAACGATTCTATTTTTTTGCTCACGTCGTCTACGGTTGTTTTAAACGGATACCAAAATTCTCTAATCATTTCAGGCCAGCTGATCTTGTTTTCTTCAACTTCGTCCAGTTTTGTTTCCATTGACGCTGTAAAATCAACGTCAACATAATGCGGGAAATGTTCAACTAACACGTCATTTATCAGTTTGCCCAACACGGTCGGCACTAACTGCTTGTTTGAGCGCGTAACATAGTAGCGGTCCAATAAAACAGAAATGATTGACGCGTATGTCGATGGCCGGCCTATGCCTTTTTCTTCCAGAATGCGCACAATTGAAGCGTCAGAGTAACGCGCCGGTCCCTGCGTAAAATGCTGTTCGGTTTTAAATTTTTCAGCTTTAACTTTATCGCCTGTTTTTAACGCCGGGCATGAACCGCCGCTTTCCTCTTTGGAAGAAAGAAGCTTTATAGCCTTATAAAACCCTTTTTCAAGAAGCTTTGTCCCGCTGACGCGGAAAAGCCCCTCATCCTGTCCTTCCGTAACCTTGATGTCAACGCTGACCGTTCTGCTTTTAGCGTTATTCATCTGACTTGAAACAAAACGTTCCCAGATAATTGTATAAAGGCGGAGCTGATCTTTTGCAAGATATTCCTTTATTGACTCGGGAGTATATTCCGTGTATGTGGGCCTGATGGCCTCATGAGCGTCCTGCGCGTTCTTGCCGACTGCGTATTCAACGGGTTTTGGGGGCATTTCATTGGGAAAATTCTTCACAAGCCAATTTCTAACGTCTTCAATGGCGGTATTTGAAATGCGGACGCTGTCGGTACGCATATATGTAATAAGACCGACGCGGGAAGCGCCGATTCCCACGCCTTCGTAAAGCTGCTGCGCCACCTGCATTGTCTTGCGTGAGGTGAAACCCAGTCGGTTTGCCGCAGTCTGCTGTAATTGCGATGTGGTAAACGGAGCCTTCGGCCTGATTGTTTTATCAGTTTCACGGACATCGGAAACCAGAAAATCGCTGTTTTGAATTTTTTCTATGATTGCCTTGACTTCGGCCTCGCTCTTAAGATCCGGTTTGCTGTTATTCCACAGAACAAGCTGGGACGCGTATATTGATTTGCCCGCTTTAAAATCCGCTTCAAGCGTCCAGTACTCTTCAGGAATAAAACTGTCAACTTCTTTTTCCCTTTCGCAGATAAGGCGTAATGCGACAGACTGAACCCTTCCCGCGGAAAGTCCGTTTTTCACTTTCTTCCAGAGAAGCGGCGAAAGGTTATAACCTACAAGCCTGTCAAGCACGCGCCGCGCTTTTTGCGCTGCTACTTTATCTTCATCAATACCGCGCGGATTAAGAACCGCGTCATTAACGGCCTGAGGCGTTATTTCGTTAAAACTAATTCTTTCAACGGGAACTTTTTCGGTTTTTGCGACAATAGCGTTACGCAAATGCCACGCGATTGCCTCCCCTTCGCGGTCATTATCGCACGCAAGCAGCACCTTGTCGGATTTTTTCGCGTCTGTCTGCAATTCCTTTAAAATTTTCGCCCTTCCGCGGACTGTGATATATTCAGGTTCAAAATTATGATCCACGTCTATCGCCGTTCTGGATTTAGGTAGATCAATAAGATGACCCATTGACGCTTTTACATTGTAGGAAGGCCCTAAGTACTTTTCGATAGTCTTCACTTTTCCCGGAGATTCCACAATCACCAATACCTGTTTTTCCGGTTTTGATGATTTCTTTTTTGCCGGACTCTTTTTTACATTTTTTTCAGCCGTCATACCGCATCCTTAAATTTCAATTTTTAAAAAATTAGCCATAGTATGGATAATTTCATTTTTGTCTGCCCCTGATTTCTCAGCCGCGTCGACATCAAATTCTGCCGCCGTCATATTCCATTTATAAAGCACGTCACACGCCGACGTAATAATTTCCGCTCCGTCCTCCGCAAGTTTAATTGTTCCTCTTTTGTCAAATTTCCCGTCTTCCCGCACTCCGCAGGAAGCGACCCAAAGGTCTTTTCCCTGTTCAAGCGCAAACGCCGCCGTGATTAACGCCCCTGATTTTTTAGGCGCTTCTACAATCAACACTCCCCGCGACATGGCGGCGATAATTCTGTTCCTCGCGGGAAACGTCCATTTGCTTGGATGAACGCCAGGCGGATACTCTGAAATTATCGCGCCGCCCGAATCCAATATACGTTTTGCCAACGGCCTGTTCACGGAAGGATATATCTGATCTATACCTGATCCTAATACCGCATATCCAGGAGCGTTGCCGATAAGATTGCCCCTGTGGGACATTGCGTCAATTCCCAAGGCAAGGCCCGATATTACCGATATTCCCGCCCTGCCGATGTTACCTGCAATTTTATATGCCTGTTCCGCCGCCTGCGGGCTTGGTTTCCTTGTGCCGACCATTCCCAACAGCGATTTCTCGGGGTTTGGAAGATTTCCCATATAAAAAATTACAGCAGGCGGATCATATGATTCTCTTAGAAGCGGCGGATAATCAACGTCATTCCATGATACCCATTTAATAGACCGCATTCTGCAAGTTGTGTCAATACTTCCCGCTTTTTCATGAATTTCCGTAATATCCCAAAAATCGATTAATTCGCGACCCAGAATTTCCTCTATGCTTCTTTTAGTCTGAACAAACAATTTTTCTTCATCATCAAAAACCTGTAATAACGAAATTTTTTCCGTTATCTTAAGACCGGGTAAAAGAGAAATAATTAAGTCCGGTAAACCGCGTTTATTCATATATTAACCCCTGAATCATGTCTTTGTTATTTTGCGCCTCTTCTTTGATCTTTTTATCTTTTGTACGGCTTATTATCCTGTCGTATAATTCAATCGCATCAGTATAATTTTCCGTAGAATAATACGCTCTTGCAAGGACAAACATGGCGGAAATATCCGAGACCATGATTTTCAGATAACGTTCCAGATACGGAATCGCGTCCTGCGGCCTGTCAAGTTCAAAAATATAAAGTATTGCTATGCCGTACATGGGCTTTGTATATGTAATGTCTAGTTCCATTGCCCTTAAATACGAATTCTCGGAAAGTTTATACAATCTGTCTTTTTCTTTTTGCTCTCCGCTTGAAAAGCCGACAAGTGATTTTGCGGCTGACGCGGCGGATACTCCCGTCAAATAGTAAATAGTCGGGTCTTCGGTATTAAAATAGACTGCCCTTTCAAACGCGTTAAGCGCGTCATTGTGCATTTTCTTGTCCGCAAGCCTTATTGCCAGTATTTTCCAGTAAACGCCGGTTTGAGCGCCTTCCCGTACGTTCCTTTCAATCTGATCTTCGTATAACGCTATCGCTTTTCTTAAACCGTCAATTGTTTCAGGCGGGCCGCCTTTCGGACTTAATTCCGCAATGCGTTTTGCCAATTCCCTGTGTGTTTTTGTGGTTACGTTCTGATATACAAAATAAAATAATATACTTACCGCCGCAATAACAAGAATAGCCATAAATATTTCTTTTAGTCTTTTCATATAATCTCACATATCCGTCTTATGTAACGTGGGAAGATAACGACGGTGATTTTCCCGTAAGATTGCCGTATCCACATGCGTATAAATCACAGTTGTGCCAAGATCGGCATGCCCTAAAAGTTCCTGCACTGTCCTTAAATCCGCGCCTCCCGCCAATAACGAGGTCGCAAAACTGTGCCGTAACGCGTGAATATGCGACGACGTGCCGGCAATGCAGGCTGATTTCGCATAATTTTTCCAAATGCCTTTTCGGGAGAGGCGGCTGCCGTTTCTTCCGATAAAAAGGGCATGAGTCTTGTTTATTTTTCCCGCCAGCTTGGGTCTTGCAAACTGCAAATATTGTTTTAATCCTTCTGCGGCTTTTTTTCCAAAAAGCACAATACGCTCTTTATTTCCTTTTCCCTTTACTTTTGCCACTCCTCCGTCGATATCAACATCTTTTATGTTAAGTCCCACGGCTTCAGAAACGCGCAGTCCCGCCGAATAAATTAATTCAAAAAGGCATCTGTCGCGGCAGCCTTGCGGTTTTGACGTGTCTATAACATTTAAAAGATCTTCTATCGTTTTCTTGTCCATTACTTCGGGAATATTTAATTTTCGTTTGGGACTTTCAAGAACATCCGCCGGATTATTTTCTACCAGTCCTTCATCCACGGCAAATCTGTAAAAAGATCTGAGCGCGGAAATCGCCTTTGCAATGGAACGGCTTTTAATTTTATCAGCATTACCGCGCATAATAAGATACTCTGTAAGAAATGCCGCGTCTGTTTCAGATAGAGGGATTTTTCTTGAATCAAGATATTCAAGAAAACACTTTATCTCAAGACGGTAGCATTCTTTTGTAAGTAATGCGAGACGCTCTATTGCTACAAGACGAGAACAGTATCTGGCAAGAAGTTCTGAATTTTTCAAACTAATATTTCTCCACTCTTTCCAAAACCTGTTTTTCTTCCATCTTATAATTATGTTTTCTTATAATGGACGGAATATCCAGATCGTCCTGATATTCACGCTGGGGCAGATACGAAAGAAATTCCGGTTTCTTTGTCCTTTCAACCATTCCTTCAAATTCTCCGTAATCAATAAAATCCGGATTCTGAACTTTAACAGGTTCGCTTTTTTTTGTATCCACATGCCTGTTGCCGTTAAATCCCGTCGCGATGATCGTTATCTGAATAGCGTTTTCCATTTCCGGATCTATGCGAAGTCCGTGAATAATGTTTACTTCCTGATCACATTGTTCTTTTACCGATTGAATGCAATTATTTATTTCAACAAGCGTTATGTCCTCAGGCCCTACGATATTAATAAGAACTCCCGTCGCTCCGTCTATGCTGGTATCTTCAAGAAGCGGGTTGTCAATGGCGCTTTTAACGGCGTCCTGCGCCCTGTTTTCACCTGTGCCGTATCCTATTCCCATTAACGCGTCGCCTTTGCCCTTCATAACAGTTTCTACATCGGCAAAATCCGTGTTTTGGAATCCTGTTTCCGTAATAAGCTCTGAAATTCCCTGTACTCCCCTGCACAGTATTTCATCCGCCATCATGTAAGCCTTGTTATACGTTGTCGTATTATCAATAACTTTAAAAAGATGCTGATTTGGTATAACTATCAAAGTGTCAACTTCATCGCGCAGTTTCGCAATCCCTTCTTCTGCGAGCCTCATTTTGTAACGGCCTTCAAATTCAAAAGGCGTCGTAACTACGGCTACAGTAAGCGCGCCTAACTGCCTTGCGATTTTAGCGACAATAGGAGCCGATCCCGTCCCTGTTCCGCCGCCCATTCCCGCTGTGATAAAAACCATGTCGGCGCCCCTTAACGCCTCGGCAATCGCCACCTGATCTTCTATCGCCGCTTTTTCTCCTTTCTCGGGATTTCCTCCCGCTCCGCGGCCGCCTGTTATTTCCGCGCCGATTTGTACTTTAACCTTCGCCCTGCTTTTTTTATACAGATCCTGAATATCCGTATTAGCCGCAATAAATTCTACTCCGGCTATTTCCGCTTCAATCATGCGGTTTAACGCGTTCCCGCCCCCGCCGCCAAGTGAAATTACCTTGATAACAGCCGGAACATCGTTACGCGCTTTAATTATCTCCCTGTTTTCATTGGCTGAAACAACCTTTAGAGAAACAGATGCCTCCTGTGGTTTGAATTGTAGTACTTGCGGTTTCTCACATACTGCAAAAACGTTCATCTTTTTAACCCCTCCCAATTTAACTTCTATTCTTTATCTGACTTTAAAACAACGTTTATATTTTCAGATTATGCGAACTCCTCTTTTAGCCATGATATTAACTTGCCAATAAGAGCTTCGTTCTTTTTCTCCCCGTGCCGATCGCCTCTTTCGCCTGAATCAACGCCCGCCCTGCGGTTTCCCTCAAGAGCGAGCCCTATGACTGTGGCATAAGAGGGCGTTCTGTATTCTTCTACCAATCCCTCCAAATCCTGAGACGGTATAGGACTTCCAAGCCTCGCGGGCAATTTTAATATACTATTCGCAAGATCAACAACGCCTGACAGCTGCGCTCCGCCGCCTGTTAATACAACGCCTCCTCCAAGCGGACGCGGAAGATTCAGCGAGTCAAGATGTTGTTTGATCAGCTTAAATATTTCTTCCATTCTGGGTTTTATAATCGCGAGTATCTGCGACCGTGGAATCGTTATAGGAGGCCTTCCTCCTACTCCCGGCACAATTACAGTTTCATCTTCATCTAACATAGCGTCCCAACAGCAGCCCGCGTCAATTTTAATCTTCTCCGAGTTATCAACTGAAATATTTTTAATGATTGATATATCGCTCGTTACCTGAGTGCCGCCCGCGGGTATCGTATAGGTTGAATACGGAGCGCCCTCCACATAAACCAGCATGTCTGTCGTCCCTCCGCCAAGATCAACTAACGCAACGCCAAGGTCAATTTCTTCCTGCGTAAGAACGGCGCGTCCTGCGGCAAGGGTTTGTAAAATCAGTTCATTCACGCGGAAACCGGCGCGGTTGACGCACTTAATTAAATTCTGTCCTCCTGTCACACTACATGTAATTATATGCACTTCAGATTCCAGCCGCACTCCAAGCATGTCCATTGGGTTTCTTATCCCTTTTTGATCGTCCACTTTAAAATTCTGCGGTATTACTTCCAATATCTGCCTGTCAGTCGGTATTACAACCGCTTTCGCGGCTTCAATTACGCGATCAATATCTTCCTGCCCTATTTCTCTTTCTCTAGTGTCGCGTTTTTTTCCCGTTATTCCGACAACGCCGCGGGAATTTATCCCGTTTATATGGTTCCCTCCTATTCCAGTCCAGCAGTCGGTTACTTCAAGCCCGCTCATCATCTCCGCGTCTTCAATCGCGGCTTCTATGGCGTGAACGGTAGCCTCGATATTTACCACTACTCCCTTTCTTAAACCTGTGGAAGGCCGCATACCCGACCCTATTATTTTAAGGCGTCCGTCAGCATCGCGCTCGCAAACAATGACGCGCACATATGTTGATCCAATGTCCAACGACGCAATTATTCCATTATTCATCAGGATAACTCCTCAATTTTATACGAACCTATGCCGGATCTAAAATCAATTTCCTGCGGGCGTTTATTATCCGTTTCAAATACATTTAACATAAGCAGCATGTACCTTAGAGTATCTTCCGTTAAATTATTCTCCACTCTTACCCTTATGCCGCTATGAACAGGGAATAGAACAAGGTCATAGCCGTCCCATGCTTTTCTTTCAATCCGTATCTCGGAAATTGCAGATAACAATTCCGGCGATGATACAGAAATTTTACCAAGATTTTCAACTAACGGAACAAGCGCCGAAGGAAGACGCATATTAAGCCGGGCGTTTTCTATTCCAGAAATAACGGGAATATTCGCCTTTTCCTGCAAATCGCCGCTTTCTATTTTGTAAAACACTCCTTTTCTGTCAATATAAATCATGACCTGTTTTGAGTTTATATTCGCCAATGTAACGGCGGCCGCCTGGCGCGGATTTAAAAATATTGACAGTTTATCAGGGAAACGTTTTATTACAACAGCCGATTCAACAAGAATATGAGATGAAAGTCTTTCTTTTACGGCGTTAACGTTAGTTGAAAAGAACGACGAACTGTCGTCAATACCGGCAAGGGAAAGAATCTGATGCCTTGTAAGGCCTGAAAATCCGTGAACCTCAACGGATGAGAACGGAATAAACGGGCTTACGCCGAACAGCCAAACTAATTCCGCGACTAAAATAATGACGGCTATAATTAACAGCCTTTTAAGGCCCTTCTCTATTTTCTCATTGGTTTTCTTTTTTACAATAACCGTATCAGAAGTTTCAAAAAAATACTCAGTATTCATTATCAGCCTCCGATACTTCATAATTTGATTTTTTTCCGCCGTTTGCAGCCGCGTCTTTATTCCTTGCGACATTGGCAATAAGACCCGCGCAAATCATCGTTGTTATAAGCGAAGAACCGCCGGCGGAAAAGAAAGGAAGCGGTATTCCGGTGGCAGGAACGGCCCCGGAAACAACGGCCGTATTAAGCAGCGCCTGAGACACAATTAACGTGGTTAATCCCGCTGCCAACAACTTTCCGAATAAAGTCTTGCTGTCCAACGCGGCTTTATATCCAAGAACCGCAAAAACGGCAAACAAGGCAAAAAACAACATAACGCCGATAAATCCCGTTTCTTCGACATACGCGCTAAAAACAAAATCCGAGTGAATTTCAGGAATACTCGCCAGCTTGCGCGTGCCTTCTCCAATGCCACTGCCCCATAAACCGCTGGAAACAATAGCGTCTTTGCTCGCGTTAACCTGAAATCCCGCGCCAAGAGGATCCCACTGAGGCCTTAAAAAACTTACCAGCCGTCTGACTCTGTATTCTTTGGAAAAAATCAAAAGCGCGGAAACCGGAATAATCATTGTAATCGCGGCAAAGAAATAACGGAAACGAATGCCCGCAAGGAAAAATATTATTAAAGCGTTTATGATTATAAAAATCGCGGTAGAGAAATTATTCTGCCTGTAAATCAGACCGAAGAAAATTCCCGTAACCAGAACCGGCGGAAAAACGCCTGAATAAAAATTATCCAGATTATCGGATTTTTTATCAAGCAGGTGCGCAAGGTACAGCGGAAGCGCAAATTTTACCATTTCCGACGGCTGGTAGGTAAATATGCCGAATTCTATCCAGCGTGATGCGCCATAGCGTTCAACGCCGATTCCCGGAATAAGCGTTAAGATACATAATAACGCGGAGACGATTACAATAGGCAATATGCATTTTCTAAGCAGATTAAAATTAACAAGCGAGAAAACAATGAAACATACAATTCCCACCGCGGCGTACGCCAACTGTCTGACAATAAAATAATTTCCTTCTCCGAAAAATCTCGAAGCGAAAGAATATGACGCGGAATAAAGCGTAACAAGTCCTGTTCCCATTAACAGTATTACGCATAAACAAAAGAGGTGTGCCGTTGCCTGGTTTTGCGCTCTTTCCGCGTCAAACATATACATCCTTCTCCTACTGAATTTTTAACGTTGATAGGGCTATAATAGCGCATAACCCGCCCAATATCCAAAAACGGATAACGGTTTTATTTTCCGACCAGCCAAGCATTTCATAGTGATGGTGAAGAGGGGCCATTTTAAAGATTCTCTTTTTACGCAGTTTAAAAGACGCAACCTGCAGAATCACGGACACAATTTCAATGACGAATACTCCGCCGATTACAACCAGTAATATTTCTTTTTTTGTTATTAACGAAATTACGGCAATTACGCCTCCTAACGACAGGCTTCCAACGTCCCCCATAAAACAATCGGCCGGATGCGCGTTAAACCACAAGAAGCCCACGCAGGCGCCTGTTGCCGCAAGGCAGAATACTGTAAGTTCTCCCGCTTCGGGAATGTAAGGTATCCCAAGATATGTCGAATAGTCAATGCGTCCCGTAATGTACGTAAGGATTGACAGCGTAAGAAATACTATAATTAAAAGTCCCGCCAAAAGACCGTCCAAACCGTCGGAGAAATTTACCGCGTTTGATTCGCCCACGATAATTAATACCGCAAACGGAATCCAGAGCCAACCCATGTCCCAAACAGGATCCTTAAAAAAGGGAATGTAAAGGGCCGTTATGTTTTCGCCGCCTGTAAAATAAATTATTAATACAATGGTAATCGCGATTATAAACTGTCCCGCAAGTTTAACCCACGCACGAAGTCCCTGTGAATTATGTCGCGTAACTTTTAAATAGTCGTCGGCAAATCCCACGGCGCCAAATGCCAGGAACGCGCCCATCGTAATCCAAATGGCTTTATTATGCAAATTACCCCAGAACAGCATGGCTATCACTACGGAAATAATAATAAACGTCCCTCCCATAGTCGGAGTTCCGGATTTAACAAGATGAGTCTGAGGGCCGTCTTCGCGAATGGACTGTCCTATTTTTAACTTTCTAAGAAGTTCAATAATTTTTCCGCCGAAGATAAAGCAAATTAAAAGGGTGGTAAGGGCCGCAAACGCGCCTCTGAAAGTCAGATACGAGAATACGCGGAACGGGGAAAAATAACTAAATAAGAAATCCAGGAATTCAAGAAACATCGCTTACCCCCGTTAACATTTCGGTTAATCTTTCAAGAGCGCAGCCCCGCGAGCCTTTAAGCAGCACAAGGTCGCCTTTTTTCACATAACTGTCAATGGCTTTTGCCAATTCATTTATATCGCCGGAATAAAAGAACGACTTACCGTTATCTTCCATGCAGCTTACGGCCGCTTTTATTTCATTGCCGAACAGAAAAACTTTTTTCGCGGACGACACTGACAAGTTAAAACCTAATTTTTCATGTTCTAAAACGGAACTATCGCCCAATTCAAGCATGTCGGCAATTACATAAATTTTCCTCCCGGGCCATTCAAGCGAATCGCAGAATTCAACGCTCTTTGCCGCAGACTCGGGATTGGCATTGTAACAATCGCGCACTACCGTCGCCCGCTTTCCGTTTAATATTTCAAGCCTTCCAAAAAGCGGCTTTACCGACTCGAGCCCGCGGATAATCGCGTTATCTGAAACCGGAATTTCTTTCGCTATCGCAATGGCGGCAATTGCGTCGTCAAAACTGTGTTTCCCCGGCAGGGCAAAATGAACTTTTTCTCCCGCCCAGATAATTTCAGTCCCTTCCAAACCAAGACTGCGGCAGCCTTCAAACTCCTTAAATTTATCCTGACTGTAAAATTTAACATTTCCCGTAACGCCGTCCGCAAGCTCCCCGGCATACTCGTCATTCTCGGGAATAAGGGCAATGTCGCCGTCTTTTAAAAACTTAAATATGCATTTTTTTTCGTTAACTATTTTAGCTTTACTGCCGAAATATTCGATATGTGCGGAACCTATATTTGTAATTGACGCGACGTTTGGTTTAAGGACTTCGGCAATTTCAAATATTTCATTGGGCCTGTTCATTCCAAGCTCGAAAACTCCCACTTCATGACAGGCGCGGACTTCAAAAACAGATAACGGAAGCCCTGTCTCGGAATTAAGGTTTCCCTTGTTCATAACGGTATTTTTTTCGCATGAAATAATAGCCGCTGTAATTTCTTTTGTGGTTGTTTTTCCCGAAGAGCCCGTTATTCCGACTTTTTTAAGATTGGGAAATTTTTCAAGATAAACTCTTGCCGCGTCCTGTAAGCCTTTTTTAGTATCTCCCACCGCGATTAAATCTTTACCGGCGTTCTTGGCGGTATTTATTAAACCGAAACTTTCCAGTTTTGAAGAATCTACCACGGCGCCCTTTGCGCCTGAATTAAACGCCGCTTGTACAAACTTATGCCCGTCGTGCAAAGAACCTGCAAGGGCGAAGAAAAGAGCGCCCTCTTTAACGGCGCGGGAATCAATGGCTACTGAAGAAAAACCTAAATTAGGCGCAAATGAAATATGACGCGCTCCCAGTAAACCTGAAAGTTCGCCGATACTCATCAAATCAGTCCCCATACCCCTTTCCCTCCGTTATTTTTACCTGAAGAAAATACTCAGGCGGTATCTTTTGTAAATCAAGCTGGCTTTTAGCGATATTCTCTATTCTTTCCGGAGACGAATATTCGCCGATTCCGGCAATAAGCCTTTTATTGCTCTCTATCCATTCAGTCTGCGTCTGTTCAAGGCGTTCCAATTCTTTTAAAAGGTTTTGATAACGGTTTGACTGCCAGACCAAAAGTCCAAGGAAAAGCGGTATGGTAAAAACAATAAAATAAAGCAGCAAATACCGTTTAATCATCGTTAACCCCGTCTAAAACCTTTTCTGCTACGCGCAATCTTGCGCTTCTGGAAGGAGGATTCCGCCCAATTTCGTCTTTTCCTGCTGTAATACCTTTTTTTGTGATGATATTAATTGAGCGGTGCCCCCCACATTTACAAATCGGCGCATTTGGCGGACAAATACAGTCTTTGTTCATAGTCCGCATGAAATTTTTTACGATTCTATCCTCGATAGAATGGTAAGTCAGTATCCCGAGCCTCCCCTCCGGCTCGAGAAGCCTTAACGCCGCCTCAAGGATCGATGGAAGCCGTGAAAGCTCCCCGTTTGTCGCGACACGCAAAGCCTGAAACACCTTTGTCGCGGGATGTATTGGTCCGTGCCGGTAAGAAGCCGGCACCGCTCTTTCCACCAAATTGGCAAGAGCCGAAGTTGTAGTAATTGTCGATTTTTGCCTTTCATTGACGATTAACGAGGCAATTCTGCGCGAATAACGCTCATCGGCGTTATTGTAAAAAAGATCAGCTAACTCGCGTTCAGGAAGACGCGCAAGAAGGTCGGCCGCGGTAAGCCCCGTAGACGTATCAAGGCGCATATCAAGATACTCGTCTTTTTCAAAGGTGAATCCTTTGCCGCTTTTTTTGTAATGATAAAAACTCACGCCCAAATCAAAGAAAATTCTATCCGGCCTTTTAAACTGTGAAGGATAATCCGTCAGGAGATCAAACGACCAGCCGCAATAAAAATAAATGCGGTCGGCGAAAGGCGCAAGCCTTTTTTTTGCAATCTCAAGAATATCTTTATCCGCGTCTATGGCGATCAATTTCAGGTCGGAATATTTTGACATCATCGAGTAACTATGGCCGCCTTCGCCGGTATTGCAGTCGATAAAAAGCCCGTTTTCTCCCTTCGGACCAAGCAAGTCGAGAACTTCATTCAGCATAACGGGCGTGTGAAAATATTCCATCATTCTTCATCCTCATCCGAAAAGAAATTAACTTTGCCAAGGAGTTTTTTATGGGTGTTCTTGTTAATGAGCCTGACCTCTTCCATGAATTTTTTGTTGTAGTCCGCGTTCCAAATTTCAAGATGATTATTGACGCTTACCACAAGGCAGTCCTTGGTTAAATTCGCGTAAGAACGCAGGAACGCGGGAACGGGAATTCGCCCCGTTTTTGGGTCAATTTCCACTGAAAAAGCCGTACTTTCATGTTGATATTTAAAAGCCTCGATTTCCTCTGAACTAAGGGCCTCTTCTTCGCATTTTTTCTTAAATTTTGAAAGAAATCTCTGATAAGTGGCCGCTTGCATGACCCAAACGCATTCTTCTTTACCCTGTGTAATAACAAGCTTGCCGGTGTAATGTTCACGGAAAGGAGCGGGAATAACAACTCTACCCTTATCATCAA